>Ga0222713_10000215_pt1 | contig 63806 bp, 62 predicted proteins | sample C33_649DmetaG_FD_165061 | JGI IMG/M metagenome (GOLD analysis project Ga0222713, IMG submission 165061) | Estuarine water microbial communities from San Francisco Bay, California, United States - C33_649D | ecosystem: Environmental > Aquatic > Marine > Unclassified | place: USA: California...
CCTCGCCGACCTGTCCACCGGTTACGAGCTGGCGCTGTCATTGCTCTACATAGGCCCGGTCGTCGCCTCGACCTGGGCCTTCGGTGTGCGCGCCGGCCTCGCGCTGTCGGTGCTGGCGACGGCCGCCTGGGTGGCGACCGATGCCTTCGCCGAACATCATTATTCGCTGCCGATCTATCGTTACTGGGAGGGATTTATCCGGCTGGCGACCTTCGGGCTGTTTGCGGTGATTGTCGACCAGCTCAAGCAGTCGCTCGCGCGCTCCGACGATCGCCTGATCAAGGTTCTCGAGGGCCTCGACGTCGCGGTGTGCGTGGTCGATCCGGCGATCGGCACGATTCTTTATTACAACCAGCTTTTCGACACGGCTTTTCACGGCGAGGCACGCGACAGCGTCGCGCAGCGGCTGCTCGAGCCCGCGCTGGGTACCGGATCGGGTGAAAGCCCCGGCGAGGAACTGCAGTTCGGGGAGCGCTGGTATCTGGTGCGCGGGCGCTGGCTGAACTGGACCGACGAACGTCCGGTGCTGCTGATCAGCGCCACCGACGTCACGCTGCGCCGCCGCGCCGAAGCGCGCAGCCGCGAGCAGGAGGCGCGGCTGCAGGCCACGGCACGCCTGGTGACTGTCGGCGAGATTGCGAGTTCGATCGCGCACGAACTGAACCAGCCGCTGGCGGCGATCACCGGGTATGTCATGGGCGCGCTGCGTCGCCTGCGTGCCGGGGGCGCGGATCCGCAACCACTGGCAGCGGCATTGGAGCAGGCGGGGGAACAGGCTGATCGCGCCGGACAGATCATCCGCCGGGTGAGGGATTTCGTGCATTCGCGCCAGCCGGTGCTGGCCACGCTGGATCTGAATGCGCTGGTTTCGCGCGTGGCTGCTCTCGCCACGCCCGGGACCGGCGGCAGCGCGCCGGGCGTGCAACTGCACCTCGCGCCCGGTCTGCCGCAGGCGCAGGCCGATGGCGTGATGATCGAGCAGGTCATACTCAACCTGGTGCGCAATGCCGCCGAATCGATGCGCGAAGGCGGGGAAGAAGGGGCCGTCATCGACATCTATACGGCGAGTGCCGGTGAGCAGCTGCAGGTGACCATCGCCGATCGCGGACCGGGCGTGGCGCAGGAAGCGACCGACCGGCTGTTCGAGCCGTTCTATACCAGCAAGACCGAGGGAATGGGACTCGGGCTGAACATCTGCCGCTCCATCGTCGAGTTCCACGGCGGGCGGCTGTGGACGAATCCGCGCGCAGGCGGCGGCGCTGAATTCCATTTCACGTTGCGTGCGGCAGGAGGTGAGGCATGAGCACGTCAGCCGATCTGGTTCACGTGGTTGACGATGACCAGGCAGTGCGCGATGCGCTGCGCTGGCTGTTCGAGGGCGAAGGACTGGTTGTGCGCACTTATTCCAGTGCCGAGGATTTTCTCGCCCGCTTCAGCAATGACCGGCCGGGGTGTGCGGTCGTTGATCTGCGCATGTCGGGCATGTCGGGGCTGGAATTGCAGGAGGCGCTGGCGCGTGACCGCATTACGCTGCCGCTGGTATTCGTGACGGCCCATGGTGATGTTGCCCAAGCTGTCACTGCCATGCGACGCGGCGCTGTCGATTTTGTCGAAAAGCCCTTCGATGACGAGCACTTGGTCGATTCGGTCCGGCGCGCCCTGGGCACGCATGACCGGCGGGCCGGCGCCGACCAGCCCGCACTGGTGCGCAGCCGCGCGGCCGGCCTCAGTGCGCGCGAGCGCGACGTGCTGGCGGCGGTGGTCGACGGCAAGTCGAGCAAGGTGATTGCGCGCGAACTGGACATTGCGCTGAAGACCGTGGAAGCCCACCGCGCGCGGATCATGGCCAAGCTCGGGGTCAGTTCGCTGGCCGGGCTGGTGCGGCTGGTGGTGCAGCATGGCCTGCTGCAGTCGTCCGGGGAGCCGGCCGGCCGGGACGGGCAGGCCGAATAAGGGTTTCCCCCTCATGACATGACCTGCCCGCGGCGGCACCATGCGCCGTCGAATCCGCGGACACGGACATGATCCAGAACTACATCTACAGCATAGATCGGCTGAGCCGGGCGATGGGCCACGCCTTTGCCTGGTGCGTGGTGATCCTGATCGCCGGCACCTGCTATGAAGTGTTCATGCGCTATGCGCTGAATGATCCCACCAGCTGGGCCTTCGATTTCAGTTACCTGTGCTACGGCGCGCTGTTTTTCATGGGCGGCGCCTACACGTTGTCGCGCGGCGGGCACGTGCGCTGCGACATTTTTTACCGCCTGCTGCCGCCGCGCCGCCAGGCCGGCATCGATTTTTTCCTCTACATCCTGTTTTTCTTTCCCGGTGTGCTGGCGCTGGTGTTCGCCGGCTGGGAAGACGGCTATGACTCGATGCGGATTTTCGAATCGAGCGTGATGAGCCCCGCGGGCGTGCCGATCTGGCCGATGAAAATGCTGGTGCCTTTCGGTGCGGTGCTGCTGGCGCTGCAGGGCATCGCCGAGATGCTGCGTTGCGTGGTCTGCTGGCGCGAAGGGCGCTGGCCGCCGCGGCTGAGCGACGTCGAGGAGCTCGAGCAGCAATTGATCGAACAGCATTCCAAGCCGGGGAGCGCGCAATGAGCAACGCCGTCCTCGCCCTGGTCATGCTGGGGCTGTTCGTTTTCGTGATCATGATCGGGTTCCCGGTCGCGTTCACGCTGATGGCGATGGGCATCATCTTCGGCTACTACGCCTACTACCAGGCCGGGCAGGGCATTTTCGACAACCGGGTGTTCGACCTGCTGTCGCAGAACACTTTCAGCGTGATGAGCAATGACGCGCTGGTGTCGATCCCGCTGTTCCTGATGATGGGTTACGTGATCGAGCGCGCCAACGTGCTCGACCGCCTGTTTGGTTCGCTGCAGATCGCCGCGCGCCGCCTCCCGGGATCGCTGGCGGTGGCCACACTGATGACCTGCGCACTGTTCGCGACCGCCACCGGCATTGTCGGCGCGGTGGTGACGCTGATGGGGTTGCTCGCGTTCCCGCAGATGCTGCGCGCAAATTACGATGTCAAGCTTGCCTCGGGCGTGGTCTGTGCCGGCGGCTGCCTGGGCATCCTGATTCCGCCGTCGATCATGCTGATCGTCTATGCCGCGGCTTCCAGCGTGTCGGTGGTGCGGCTGTATGCTGCGGCGCTGATTCCGGGATTGATGCTGGCCGGCCTCTACATACTCTACGTGGTTGTTCTGGCGATGGTGCGCCCGGCTTCGGCACCGCCCTTGCCGAAAAGCGAGCCTGAAATCGGCATCGGCGAAGTGATCGTCATGTTGCTGAAGTCGTTTTTCCCGCTGGCGGTGCTGATGCTGTCGGTACTCGGCGCGATTTTCTTCGGCATCGCGACGCCGACCGAGGCGGCCTCGGTGGGTGCTGCCGGTTCGCTGGCGCTGGCTGCGGGTTACCGGTCACTGACCTGGCAGGGTTTCAAGGAATCGGTGTACCTGACCTCGCGCACCTCGGCGATGGTGTGTTTCCTGTTTGTCGGATCCTCGACCTTCGCGTCGATTTTCGCCTATCTCGGCGGCGACGTGATGATCAAGAATTTCGTGCTTGGTCTCGACCTGTCGCCGCTGACATTCATGATCGTGGCGCAGATCATCATTTTCCTGCTCGGCTGGCCGCTGGAATGGACCGAGATCATCGTGATATTCATCCCGATTTTCCTGCCGCTGCTGCCGCATTTCCAGATTGATCCGCTGTTCTTCGGCATCCTGGTCGCGCTGAACCTGCAGACCGCGTTCCTGTCGCCGCCGATGGCCATGGCCTGTTACTACCTGAAGGGCATCGCGCCGCCGCGGATTACGCTGGTGCAGATTTTCAACGGCTGTTACCCGTTCCTGGCGCTGATCGTGCTTTCGATGGCGCTGGTCTACGCGTTCCCGGAACTGGTCTACTGGCTGCCCGACCAGCTCTACGGCAAACGGTAACGGACAAGGAGAGAAAACATGCGCAGCAAAGACTGGCCCGCCATTGCCGCCCTGATCCTGTTCATCGCCTATTTCGGCCCGATCATGTTCAAGCTGAAGGAAATTCCCCTGATCATCGTCGTGGTCGGCGGCATTGCCCTGGTGGCAAAAGACGTCTGGGAATCGCTGTCGGGCCGCGACGGCTGAGCCGTATTCCTGCAATGTGAAAAACGCCGCACCCTGCGGCGTTTTTTTTCGTCTTTCCGGCGCTGAATAGCCGGACTGTCCCGTTGCTCGTGGATGTAATATCCCGGTGTGTCCGCGAGCGTCCCGAGGCTCCCTTGATCGCTGCCCGGTTTTGCAGCTTGTTTCCGGTCCGTGCCCTGCAGTGCGCGCTGTCCCTCTGCGCGCTGTGGCCGGTGACAGGCCTGTGCCAGGAATACGCTGAATACCCGGTGCGGCCCATCCGCGTGATCGTCGCGGCATCGACCGGATCGGCTGACGAGTTTTTTGCGCGCTCGCTGGGCGAGGAACTCGAGGCTTTTTACAAGCAGCGGGTGGTCATCGACAGTCGCCCCGGCGCCGGCGGGCTGATCGGCAATACGCTGGTGTCCCGCGCCAGCGCCGATGGCTATACGCTGGGCATGGTTGGCGTGACGCGCCTGATTACGGCCCTGATGCGCGAGCAGCCGCCGTACCGGGCTCTGGCGGACATTCACGGCGTTGCCCATGTGGCTTCGATCACCAATGTGCTTGCCGTCACTCCCGACATCTACGCGCCCACGGCGCAGGATTTCGTCAAGCGGGCGCGGGTGCGTCCCGGGGAACTGAACTACGCCTCACTGGGCATCGGCTCGGCATCGCATCTCGCGGGGGAAATTTTTTCGCGTTCGCTGGGCATCGAGGCGGTACACGTGCCTTTCCGCGCGGTGACCAATACGTTTGTCGAGATGGGATTGGGACGCGTGCATTATGCGGTGCTGACGTTGCCTGCGGTGATCGGTCCGGTGCGCGACGGCCGGCTGCGCGCGCTGGCGGTGATGACGCCTGCGCGCAGCATGGTGTTGCCGGAAGTGCCGGCGATTGCCGAAGTCGGACTGCCCCATGCCCAGTTCGACAGCTGGTCCGGCATCGTCGCTCCGGCAGGAACATCCCGGCGTGTCGTCGAGCAGTTGCACGGCGACATCGTCCGCGCCCTGCGCAAACCCCAGCTGCGCAAGCGTTTCCTGCATCAGGGTGCGGAATCCACTCCGGAGAATACGCCCGACGGGTTCATGCGCCACATGCGCGAGGAATACCTGCGTTTCCAGGCGCTGATCCGGGAAGGAGACGTTCGTCCGGAGTAATGCGGTCGATGGACGCAAAAAAACCCGCTGCGGCGGTTTTTTGGTTGCGTCATCAGGCGCCACAGTTTCACAGGCTAATTTAGCGACATCCTTTGACTTTACTTTCCCCGGGGTCGCAGCCAGAATCGTCGTCTCAGAACAATTCAAATTGACACCTCGCGGTGCAGCATGGGAGGACTGATGAACTCTTCGATTCGACGTGTAGCGATTGACGGCCTGCTGGGTATCTGCCTCTGTGTCGCGGCCTGGAATGTGGTGGCGCAGCAGAATTATCCAGTGCGGCCGCTGAAAATCATCGTGCCTTCCGCTGCCGGAGGTGGCACTGATTCCACCACGCGCATCATTGCACCCAAGCTCGATGAATTCCTCGGTCAGCGCGTGCTGGTGGAAAACCGCGCCGGCGCAGCCTCGCTGATCGGCAGTGAAATGGTCGCGCGTTCCGCACCTGACGGCTACACCCTGCTGACGGCCATCAGCACCATCACCATCCAGCCGTCGATGCAGAAGAAAATGGCCTTCGATACGCTGAAGGATTTCGCGCCGATAAGCCAGTTCGTGATCCTGCCCAACGTGCTGGTCGGACATCCGACGCTGAAGCCGAAGACGGTGAAGGAACTGATTGCGTTCGCGAAGTCGCGTCCCGGCCAGCTCGAGTTTGCCTCGGCAGGCACCGGCAGCAACCTGCACCTGTGCATGGAAATGTTTCTCAGCATGACCGGGCTGAAAATGGTGCACATCCCGTACAAGGGTTCCGGCCAGGCGATCGCCGATCTCGCTGCGGGCTATGTGCCGCTGATGATCACCAACATGATCACCGGCACCCAGCAGGTGCGCGCCGGTCGCCTGCATGCCTACGGCGTGACCGGAGCGAAGCGCAGCAGCGCGGCGCCCGACATCCCGACCATTGCCGAGCAGGGCGTCAAGGATTACGAGGCGGTGCAGTGGTACGGGCTGATGGCGCCGGCCGGCACGCCGCAGGACATCGTCGCCAAGCTGCACAAGGGTGTGGTGCTCGCGCTGCAGGATGCCAAGGTCAGGGAACGCTTCGCCCACAGCGGCGCGGAGCCGGTGGGCAACTCGCCGGAGGAATTCGCCGCGGTGTTGCGCACCGACATGGCGAAGTGGGCGAAGGTGGTGAAGGCCGCCGGCCTGTCTCCAAAATAATTTCAGCGTTGCCCTCTCCCCCATCCCCTCCCCCGCAAGCGGGAGAGGGGAGATGCGTTCCTCAAGCGGGCGTCACACTTTTTGCTTCGAGCTGTCATTCTGTTTTTCTCGTCTGTCGAAGATTGGAAAGGGGTTAGGTATTCCTCAAACGGGTGTTGTCTCTTTCCCTGCTCCCGTTTGCGGGAGCAGGGGACCGATATTGATTAAGGATTGGGTGAATCAGTCATTCCTTTCCCCTCTCCCGCTTGCGGGAGAGGGGCAGGGGAGAGGGTCAGGCGTATCTGCTCCAGCACGCTCTCCAGTTGCTGGATAACTTCGTTGTTCCAGAAGCGCAACACTGTATATCCCTTGCTGCGCAGAAAATCATCCCGGCGTTGGTCGTACTTCGTTCGATCTGCATGCTGTCCGCCGTCGATTTCGATGACCAGCCTGTGTTCGATGCAGACAAAATCCACGATGTATCGCCCGATCGGTTTCTGTCGCTTGAATTTCAGTCCCATGAAACGATGGGCACGCAGTTGTTGCCATAGACGCTGCTCGGCGTCGGTCTGGTGTGCACGCAGGATTTTTGCCTTGTCGAGCATGCGGCGGGCTTTGCCCTCTCCCCATCCCCTCTCCCGCAAGCGGGAGAGGGGTTAGAGGGACGAAGAGCGGCCTCAGAGTTTCAGTAGGCCAACGTCTCGATCTGGCCGTCGGCTTTGACTAACCAGCGCTCACTGGTAAACGGCTTGCCGGCAAGCCGTGCCTGCATCCAGTCCGCAACCAGCACTGCGGGCGTGGGGCCGAGTTGGGCAGAGGGCACGTTGCCCACTGAATGGCGGCTGCCCTGGTAGATCACCAGCTGCTTCGGGCATTTCAGTTCAGTGAGCAGCCGCTCGGTGTGCGCCAGCGGTGACAGCTCGTCGGCTTCGCCGGCGACGCACAGGTAGGGCACGCTGATGCGGTCGTGCAGCCCTTCCCAGGTCAGGGTCTTGCGGAATGTGTCGAACTTCGCTTCATCGGTGTAACCCGACATGTACATGAAGCGCTGCTTGAAGGTCGGCGAGGCTTCCTCGAAGATGGTGTGGAAGCCCGGCTCTAGGCAGGTGCCGGTGATCGCGCAGGCGCGGTAGCGCGGTTCGCTGGCGCAGGATACCGTGGCGAAGAAGGTGCCGAAGCTCTGGCCGACGACGCCGATGCGCTGCGGATCGACTTCCGGGCGTGCCGCCATCCAGTCCATGATCACGCGTCCGGCTTCCTGCCAGTTGGCCATGTTGACGTGGATGCCGTGCACCGCGCTTTCGTACTGGCCGGGGCCTTCGATGCTGAGTACGGCGATGCCGCGCGACAGCCAGCGGTCGCCGTACATCGCCACGCTGGCTTCCTTGAATCCATCCATGCCGGGAATCGACACCATCGCCGGGATATGTCCGCCGTGGTAACCGGGCGGCAGGTGGAACCAGCCCGGCAGCGCCTTGCCCTGGAACGGGATCCACACCGCTTCGACCGTGTGGTCGGCGAGTTCGGCATATTTCAGATAGCACTCGCGCTTGCGCTGGTTGAGGGCGAGATTTTTTTCATTGTTCTCGTCGTATGGCCATTGCGCGGCGGCGTACTGCACGGCGGCGATGAAGTAGTTCTGGCGCGCGGTCACAGCCGCATCCGCGGCCTCGGCGGCGCGGGCCTTGGCTTCGCGGCGCTTCGCTGCTGTTTCGAAGGCGGGGGAGATGTCGGCGTATTTCTTCACCCGTTCGCGGATGCCGGCGAAGTCGGCATTGGCCTCGGGTCCGCAGGGCGCGTTGTAGTTGATGCTGCGCGGCTGATCCCAGTCGATGCCGACAGAACGGATGACGTTGTCGATCAGCCAGCGTTGTTCGGTCCAGCGGCGGGTCACGGGCGCGTTCATGATGTGGGTGCTCTTGGGGTGAGGGCCGGAGGGACATTCTACTCACGGCAGACCGCGTCGTGTATCGTGACGGCCTGCCGCAGTGCAGACATCACAGACCTCCGGAACCCCTTCCATGCCGAACGATCCTCAAACGCAGCTGCAAACCGTCAACATGATCACGTTTGGCGGGGGTTATTCGCTGCCGGCGTGGGTGGCGCAGCAGCAGGGCTTTTTCTCGAAGCACGGCATTGCGGTCAACATCACGCATACGCCGAACTCGGTGTACCTGATGAAAAACCTGATCGAGGGCAAATTCGATCTCACGGTGACGGCGATGGACAACCTGGTGGCCTACCAGGAGGGGCAGGGCGAAGCGGAATACGAGGGCGTCTGTGACCTGGTTGCATTCATGGGCGTGGATGACAGTTTCCAGAGCCTGATGGCGGTGCCGGGGATCCGCACGGTCGCCGACCTGCGCGGCAAAAAGATCGCCGTCGATGCATTGACCACGGGGTATGCCTTCATCCTGCGCGAGATGATCGCTCGTGCCGGCATGACCGATGCCGATGTCATCTACGAGCGCACCGGCGGCGGGCCGCTGCGGCTGCAGGCGATGCTCGACGGCAACTATGCCGCAGGACTGTTGGCCACGCCGCTGGACAGGATTGCCGCTGATCGCGGTTTCACCCGGCTGGGCACGGCCCGCGAGCTGCTGGGCCGCTACCAGGGACGCACCGGTTTTGCGCAGCGTTCATGGATACGCAACAACGAAGCCGCAGTGATCGGCTTCATGCGCGGCTATCGTGATGCGATGGACTGGCTCTACGACCGCGGCAACCGCAGCGCGGCGGCGGACCTGCTGATGGCGAACGACAAATCGGTGACGCCGGAACTGGCGCGGCTGTCACTCGACATCCTTCTCGATGAACAGGGCGGGTTCTGGCGCGATCTCGCGCTGGACATCGAAGGCATCCGCACCGTGCTCGCGCTGCGCACCCGTTTCGGTGTGCCGCAGAAGACGCTCAACGATCCGCTGCGTTACGTCGATCTAGGACTCCACGAACGGGCCTTCGCCCGTCGTCCCTGATCAGCCGGCCCTGCGGGGCACACCGGTACGCGCCATGATCCACGCCGGGATCATCGCCAGCACATAGACGATGCCGACCAGCAGGAAGCTGTCGCGGAAGCCCATGGTGTAGGCCTGGGCGTGGATGACCTTGCCGAGGTAGTGCAGTGCGCCGGCACCCTGCAGGTCTTCGGGTACGCCGGCGCGGGCGAGCAGGGTTTCCATGTTGCGCAGCAGTTCCAGCGTTGCCGAGTTGGCTGCGGTCTGCATCGCGGTCAGCGTGTCGCTGTGAAAGAAGGTGCGGCGGTCGAGCATCACCGACAGCAGGTTGACGCCGAAGGCGCCGCCGATCTGGCGGGCGAAATTGATCATGCCTGCACCCTGGCTCAGTTGCTCGGGACCCAGCGCGCGCAGCGCCGTGACATTGAGTGCCGGCTTGATCAGTGCGAGGCCTATGCGCGACAGCACCACGCTGAAGGCGATGATCCAGAACGGCATGTTGGTGTCGACGCCGGCAAGCCAGAACGCCGATACCGCGAAAAACAGCAGGCCCGACATGATCAGCACCGTCGGCGACATGCGGTCGCTCATGTAGCCGCCAAGCGGCATCAGCAGACCCATCACCAGTCCCGCCGGCATCAGCAGCAACCCGGCGGCGAGCGGCGTGGCGTGCTGCACCGTCTGTACGAACAGCGGCACCAGGTAGGTTGAGCCGAAAATGCCGGCGCCGTAGATCACCGCCACTGCGGCAGCGGCGGTGAACTGCGGATTGGCGAACACGCGCAGATCGACCAGCGGGGCGTCGGTGCGCAGCGACCAGAAGACGAAAGCGGCGCTGCTGGCTGCGGCAACTGCAAACAGCGTGAGCACGTAATCGGACTGCCAGCCTTCGCGCTGGCCGTTCGACAGCCCGGTCAACGCCGTGGCGATTGCAATCGACAGCAGCACGAAGCCCGCACCGTCGAAACGCACCCGCCGGCCGTCATCCTCGCGACCGGGCAGGAACGCGCTGCCGGCAAGGATGGCCAGTGCAGTAACGCTGATCGGTACAAAGAAGATGAAGCGCCAGTTGAACAGGTCTATCAGCACGCCGCCCAGCGTCGGCCCGATGGCCGGTCCGAGTATCACGCTCATGCCGAAGAAGCCCATCGCCGCACCGCGCTGCTCGGGCGGAAACACGCGGAACAGGGTGTACATGGCGAGCGGCTGCAGCAGGCCCGCGACTGCGCCCTGCACGATGCGGGCAAGGATCAGTACGTTTTCATTGGGCGCGGCGCCGGCGAGCAGCAATGCGCCGATGAATACCGCGAGCGCGCCGATGAAAGTATTGCGCTGGCCGAAGTTGTCCATCAGCCAGGCGTTGAGCAGCATGCCCACGGTCATCGCCGCCAGCGTTCCGGTGGATAGCCACTGCGCGCGGTCCTGGCCGATGCCGAAGGCGCCCATGATGTCGGGAATCGCGACGTTGACGCTGGTGGTGGTGAGCACCGCCGAAATGGTGCCCAGCATGACCGTTACCGTTGCGTACCAGCGGTAGGCGGGGCCGTAGCGCCCGAACAGCTCCTCAGTCGTTGCCGCGCGTCGCAATGTGCACCTCGACCATCATGCCGGGTCTCAGCAGCGGGTCGTTCTGCTTGAGGCGGATGCGCACCGGCAGGCGCTGGGTGATCTTGGTGAAGTTGCCGCTGGGATTGGGATCGGGCAGCAGTGCGAATTTGCTGGTGGCGGCGCGGCCGACGCGGAACACCTCGCCTTCGAATTTACGGTCGGAATAGGCATCAACCCTGATTTCGGCTTTCATGCCGGGTTTCAGCCGCGCGATGTCGGTTTCCTTGACGTTGGCGTCGACCCAGATCATTTCCGGGTCATGGAACATCAGGATGCGCTGCCCGGTCGCGACGTGTTCTCCCTTGCGCACGAAGGTCATCACGATGCGGCCGTCGCCGGGACTGCTGATGGTGCGGTCGGCAATGTCGATGTCGCAGCGGCGGATCTCGGCGCGGATCTCGTCGGCCTGGCTGGTGAGCACGCCAAGCTGCCTTTCCATCACCTGCAGCTCGCGCCGGCTGCCGCCGGCGGCGGAAAGCGTGCCGCGCACCGCAGCGATGTCGGCCTGCGCCTTGCGATGGTTTTCCTCGGACTGCTGCCAGGTGGTGCGCGCGCGCTCCATCGCCTGCGGTGACAGCCATTTGCGCGAAGCCAGGTCGCGTGCCCGTTCGTAATCCTCGCGCGCCTGTTTCATTTCGGCATTGCGCGCGGCGGCTTCTGCTTCCGCCGCCTTCAGCCGGCTCGACTCGCTCTGGAATTTGCCCTGGGTTTCCTGGTCGACCTGGCCGCTGCGGGCGCGCACCATGCCCATCTGGTTTTGGATGGCGTCGAGGCGTGAGACCAGCACCTGACGCTGCAGTTGTGAATCGCGGTCATCAATCTTGAACAGCAGGTCGCCTTTTTTTACAGTGTCGCCCTGGATCACCGGCATTTCGGTGATCCAGCCCGACACCCGGCTCGACAGCGTGATGATTTCGCCATCGATCCGCGCATCGTCGATGTAGACATGTGTCCAGCGTACCCACAGCCAGTGGCCCATCCACACCAGCAGCAGCACGCCGGCGAGTATCAGCAGCAGCGATTTGCGGGTGACACGTGCTTTGTCGGACGGTTCAGCCATCGGATCTGTTCAGGTTGAGTGTGGTCTGCGCGCTGCGTGGCGGCAGACGAGTGTTGTGATGCGACTATTACGCCAGGTTGGCAGCAAGGGCAAGCTGTCGGCCCGGATAGTCCGCCATGTGGCCGGCGAAATCGGGATGAATCAAGACGGCACCAAGGGTGTGAGCCGATGTCACTCGACTACCTGTCCTCCAGCATCCGGATTCATGACGGCGATGCCGATCAGCTCAGGCGCGGTGCACCACCGGCGCCAGCATGTTCTGGTCGATCATCACGTCGACGATGGCCGGCTTGCCGCTGGCGAATGCACGCTGGATCGCGCCTTCGAGGTCCCCGGGGCGGGTGACATGTTCGCCATGGGCGCCGAAGACTTTCGCCAGCGCGCCGAAATCCGGATTTTTGTAGTCGACGGCGAAATAGCGTCCGCCGAAATGCTCGTTCTGGAACGCACGTTCGTTGCCGAGGCCCTGGTCGTTGAACACGACGTAGACCACGGGAATGTTCTCGCGCACCGCGGTTTCGAGTTCGCCGATGTTGCACATCGCGCCCATGTCGCCGGAGGCGCACAGCACCGGCCGGTCGGGCCGCGCCAGTTTGGCGCCCATCGCGATCGGCAGTGAACCGCCGACCGAGGCCCAGTCGTCGATGCACATGAAGGTGTCGGGTTCGTGGCTGCTGAAATAGCTGCGCACGTGCTTGCCGCCGTTGCCGGCATCGACGACGAGGATGCCGTCCTTGGGCAACACCTTGCGGATCATGTGCGCGACATACTGCGGCTGTATCGGTTCGGCTTCGGGGCGCAGGATGCCGTGGATCTCGGCATCGTAGGCGGCGCGCGCCTGGGCGACGTCGAACCAGGATTTGCGCGGCTTGTGTTTTGCAGCGTGCGCGGCGAGGCCATGGATGAAACTGGTTGCCGAACCCGCCACCCCCAGCGTCACCGGGAACACGATGCCGATCTGGCCGGCGGCTGAGGTCTGGTGGATGATCTTCGCGCTCTCGCTGAAGATGCCGTACTTGTACATCGTCGAGAACACGTCGAAGTGCGCACCGACCGCGATGATGACGTCGGCCTGCGGCGCAGCCTTGTTGGCGCTGGAAAAACCGTTGCGACCGAGCGGACCCAGCGCCAGCGGGTGGTTGGCCGGGAACGCGTCGGGTGAATACTGCAGCGCTGCGGCGGGGATGCCGGTGGCATCGGCGAGTTTCTGCATCGCCGCCACAGCCTTTTCCTTCATCACGCCGCGGCCGATGACGAACAGCGGGCGCTGCGCCTTGGCAATCAGGTCCCACGCCGCATCGACCTGCGCTGGGTCGCACACCGCGGGCACGGTGCTGCGGTAGGCGGCAGGCGCGGTGGTTTCCGAGGTGACCGGCTGCAACAGCACTTCGCTGGCGGCCTCGATGTGGGTCGGGCCCTGCGGTTCGGTGAGTGCAACGCGGAACGCCTTGCGCACGGCTTCCTGGATTTTTTCCGAGTAGGGAATGCTGTAGGCCCACTTGGTGATCGGGCGCATGAACGGAATCTGGTCCATGTCCTGGGTGGCATCGCGCTCGCGCATGACGCTTTCCTGCACGCCGGTGATGCTGATCACCGGCACGTTGCCCTTGAACGCGGCGGCGGTGGCGGTGACGATGTTGGTGACGCCGGGGCCTTCGGTAACGGTGACCACCGACGGCTTGTTGGCGGCGCGGGCAAAACCGTAGGCCATGAAGGCCGCGCCCTGTTCGTGGCGGGTGAGGATGAAGCGGATCTGCGGCGTCACCCTCAGTTCGTCGAGGATGGCGAGGTTCTGCGTGCCGGGAATGCCGAAGACATGGTCGATGCCTTCGCGCAGCAGGCCGTCGACGAGGGCGCGTGCGCCGGTGATGGTGCCGGCAGTTTTTTGCGGAGAGTTACCCATGATTCTGTTCCGGTGAGATAAGTTGCGGGGAAGCTGCGTATGCTAAACGCAACAGGCCGCTGCGGCCACCGCGGGTCCACACCCTGCGCGGCACGTACGAAAAAAACCCCGCCGCAGCGGGGTTTTCCGGGAGAGCCTTTTTCAGGCTGCCTTCTGCAGCGCGCGCAGCTGTTTCGCGATGAAGGCCATGACCATCTGGTGCGAGCGGTCGGCGTCGGGCCCGGGCACGGCCGTCCATTCGTGTTCGCAGCCGGCAAAGATCTCGAGCTGGCATTCGCCGCCTGCGGCACGGTAGGTCGCGGCGAATTTTTCCTGGATCGGCGGAATCACGTTGTCATCCTCGCCGCCCTGCATGATCAGCATCGGCGGCATGCCGACCTTTTCCTTGCGCTCGAGGATCTCCTGCGGATTGCCTTCGTGGATCGAGTTCGCAGGCGCGAAGAAGGTATCGGATTTCTTCATCATTTCCTTGTTGCCCTTGCGCTCGGCCTGGGCGCGGCGCGCCACCGGGTCGCTGATCGGCGAGCGGGTTGCGACGTAGGCAACAGTGGCGTCGAGCTGCGGCGCTTCCGCCAGCGGGATCGCGCCGTAACGCGCATCGCGCGGGCGCATGCCGAGGAGTTGTGCGACATGGCCGCCGCTGGAGCTGCCGAGCACGCCCAGAGTCGCGACATCGCCGTTCCACTCTTTGGCCTTGTGCTTGACCCAGCGGATCGCATAGTGCGCATCCTGCACACAGGCCGGGTACGGTGCTTCTTCAGACAGGCGCAGGTCAGGCGAGATCACCAGCATGCCAGCGGCGGCGATGGCGCGCGCCATCGGCTCGTTGGCATAGCGGTCCTTGCGCGACCAGGCGCCGCCGTGCAGGTCGACCAGCACCGGGAACGGGCCTGTGCCCTGCGGCTGGTAGATGCGCGCGATCAGCTTGCGCTTGCCGGTGTCACGGTATTGCATCTCGGTGACCTTGACTGCAAAAAGGTTGGCGGGGTTGTAGGCGAGCGTCATTGAGGGTTCCTCCGGGCGGGGCGTGACGGGTAAATGCAATATCATAGCCTTCCCGCGCCGGTTTCCGCACGCCGGTGTCCGTCAAGTCCACATTGAATGGAGAATCAAATGCTCTGGGCAATTTCCTGCATCGACAAACCGGATACGGCCGCCATACGCGATTCAGTACTGCAACCGCACCGCGATTATCTGGGCAGCCAGAAGCACATCCTCGTGCTCGCCGGGGCGACGCAGAACGACGAGGGCACGAAGGCTGTCGGCAGCCTGTTCATCGTCAACGTCAACAGCCGCGCCGAGGCCAAGAAGTTTTCCGACGGCGATCCGTTCACGCAAAAAGGCGTCTTTGCCAGCATCACCATCACCCGCATGCGCAAGGGTCAGTGGAATCCTGAGGCCGCGGCCGGAGCCTGAGCCCCCCGGGCTGCCCGATGCCAACCCTGTCGTTCTATGCTGATCTGCCGGTCATCACCGACTTTGCGGCGATCACGGTTGCAGAGAGCTACGGTTCTCTCCCCGATGACTGGCATGTTGCGCTGTGCGACGTGCGCAATTCCACTGCTGCGGTTGCCGACGGCAAGTACCGAAACGTTAACTCGATCGGCGCGGCGGCGATCACTGCAGTACTCAATGCCGCCGCGGGTGTCGAATTGCCGTTCAGTTTCGAAGGTGACGGCAGCCTGGTGTGCGTGCCGCAGCGTCTGCTGAACGGAACACGTGCGGCGCTGGCGAAAACCCGGGAAGTGGCGCGCGACGCGTTCGGACTCGATCTGCGCATTGCCACGGTGCCGGTGAAGGATATCCGGGCCGCGGGTTTTTCAGTGCAGGTGGCGCGCTACCGGGTGTCCGAGCAGTATGTGCAGGCTGTGTTCTCGGGCGGCGGCATCGCCTATGCCGACAGCCTGATCAAGGACTCGGCCACCGAGGCGCACTATGCGATTGCCCCCGGCAGTGTCGAGCCTGAGGGCAACTTTGACGGTTTCGAGTGCCGCTGGGAGGACATTCCCAGCCGCCACGGCGAGACGGTGAGCCTGATGGTGCTCGCACTGCATTACGAACCCGAACGCACTGCGGCGGTGTACCGCAACGTGATCGCCAAGGTGCGCGAAGTCTACGGTGATGACGACGCCTGCCATCCGGTCGCGGTGCCGGAGCTAAAGATGACGCTGAAGTCGGACCTGCTTGCCGATGAACTCGGCGTGCGCACCGGCAGGGCCGGCGGCTTTGACCGCTGGCGCAAGCTGATGCGCACGCGCGCGATTGTGATCCTGGGCAAGGTGCTGATGCATTTCGGCCTGAAGACGGAGGAAACCGACTGGAGCCTTTACAAGGCGACACTCGCGCGCAATTCCGACGTGCGCAAGTTTTCCGACATCTACCGCCAGATTCTTTCCGGCACGCCGGAACAGCGCTTGAAACTGGATGCGTGGCTGCAGCAGCAGTTCAAATCGCGCCAGCTGCTCTACGGCCTGCATGTTGCCGACCGTGCACATATGACCTGCCTGGTGTTCGATTATTCCGGCCGTCACCTGCATTTCATTGACGGTGCCGACGGCGGGCTGTTCCTCGCCGCAAAGGCGTTCAAGGAGCGCGCCAACCAGTATGTTTCCCGCACCGGATTATGAGCGCCCGGTTCATGGCGCCGCTTGCGATGGTGGCGACAAGTAGTTGATTTTATTTGTAAATCCGTTTTGCGCCTGCAGCCACTGGTACCTGTCATAAAGTTTTTGTCAGCAATTGCGGAGGGGCGTATCGTGTGCCGGCGATGGTGGATCCTTGTCCGCCCGCAACCGGGGGAGACCGCAATGACGCTGCTGTGCAGACGCACGCTGGTACTGGTTGCATTGTTCGTTCCGCTGACTGTGGCTTCGGTTGCGACCGCGCAGGGTTATCCGGTCAAGCCGATACGCGTGATTGTGCCGTTTCCGCCGGGTGGCGCCGGTGACACGCTGGCGCGCCTGGTTGGTCCGCCGATGTCCAAGGCGCTGGGGCAGAACGTGGTGGTCGAAAGCCGCACAGGGGCCAACACCGTCATCGCCACCGAACTGGTGTCGCGCGCCCCCGCTGACGGTTACACGCTGCTGGTGATGGCGACGAGTTTCACGGTCAACCCGTTCGCGCATTCAAGGCTTCCGTACGACACGCTGCGCGACTTTCACGGGGTGACGCGCATGGTCTATAACCCGCTGATGTTCTGCGCGCATCCATCGCTGCCGGTGAAAACGATGAAGGAGCTGGTGGCGCTGGCGAAAGCGCGGCCCGGCGAGCTGACCTGGGGCGTGTCGAGCATCATCGGCGGCGGGCGCATTGCCGGCGAGCTGTTCAAGGATGTCGCGAAGATCGACATGATCAACGTGCCCTACGGCGGCGGCGCGCCGGCCGCACAAGCCGTGCTTGGCGGGCACACCAGCCTGATGGTCGGCAACATCCTCGAGTGCGTACCGCATGTGGCCACGGGCCGGCTGCGCGGCCTCGCGGTGACTTCGGCGCAACGCGCCGAGATCCTGCCCGAGGTGCCGACCGTAATCGAATCGGGATGGCCGGGTTTCGAATCGCTGAACTGGTTCGGCGTAGTCGCGCGTGCGGGCACGCCGCGGCCTGTCATCGAGCGCCTGTCCGTCGAAATCGCGAAGGCCCTGCATACGCCGGAAGCGCGCGGCGTGCTCGTCAAGCAGGGCTTCACCGCGGGAACGATGTCGCCGGCGGATTACGACGCCTATATCCGCAACGAGATGCAGCGCAACGAGAAGATACTCAGAAAGCTGAACCTGAAGCTGGATTGAATGGCCCGAGGGTTGCAGCAGGCGGCGCGGTTCCGTGCGCACCGCACCGCCTTTTTCACTTCACCCGGGCCAGCACTTCGAGGATTTCATCGTTGGGCACCAGTCCGCGCGGGTCCTCGACTCTCGCGTAGCGGATGACCCCAGTCTTGTCGATGATGAACCACGCGCGCTTCGCACGCAGGTAGGCGCCGATGCGGCGCGGGTTGTCGAGGTAGGACTTGTCGTCATAGAGCACGCCGTAATCGCGTGTCATTTCACGGCGAGTATCACTGAGCAGCGGATACTTCAGGCCGAGTTTTTCGGCGAAAGCCTGGTTGGCTGCGTTGTAGTCGACACTGACGCCCAGCACCTGGGCGTTTGCGGCCTCGAACTTGGGAAGATCAAGCTGGAAGGCCAGGGCTTCGGTCGTTCACGTACTGGTGAATGCCGCAAAGTAGAAGAACAGCACGACGGATTTTCTGCCCTCGAAATCGGAGAGCGCGATCTCCTTGCCGGTCGTGGACATGACCTTGAAGGCCGGTGCCTTGTCACCTTCCTTGAGCGTCTGGGCTTGCGCCGGGCCTGCAAACAGCGATCCGCCGATCATTGCGGCGGCAATCCATAGTTGCAATTGTCTCAATGTGGTCATGGCTACCTCTCGGTGGGTGGAGTATTTTCCGGACTGGGGGTGGAAACGGTTACTTCCTTGCAGCAAGTTCGCGTACGTATTTGCGCAGCGCGCGGCCGCCGAAATCGACATGGCCGTATCCGCGGGCGGTGATCATGCCCTTGGTGTCCACGATCACCGTATAGGGCACGGTGCGCACACCGAAACCGCGGGCGACATTCATGTCCATGTCTATCCATGCCGGCAGGGCATAACCCCTTGTCTCGAACAGCGGACGCACCGCTTTTTCTCCGGTGCCGTCGATCGAGACGGTGATGACCTGGATGCCTTCCTTCTTCAGTTCGTCATGTGCCTTCTGCACGGAAGGCATTTCAGCGACGCAGGTCCCTCACCAGGAAGCCCAGAAACGGATGATGGTGACCTTGTTGCGCAGGTCGGCGTCGCCTCCGCCCTTGCCGTCGAGCGAAGGCAGCCTGAATGACGGCATGGGGACGGGGCGATCAAGTTCGCCGAAGGTCTGCGCCGAAAACGATGGCGCAGAAACGATAAGCCCTGCACACAGCAGCAGGAAAGCAATCAGCGTAGGCGGTGCGCGCATGGGCTGGCCATCAATCGTTCTGGGAACAGGGCCATGGTGACTGTTCCTGCGAGCGCATGCAACTTGTCGCTGCCAAGTGACAAAGAGTGTTGTCAGCCATGCTCGGCGAACATGGCGTTTGCCGAGGATATTCCGGGATGCAGGGCCAGCGGCGTTTTCAGCGCCGCTGGCATTTCCGGTGGCAGGTTTACTGCGGTTCGATGCCGGCAGCCTTGGCCAGTTCGGCAAAGCGTTTGACGTCGGCGCGGAACTTCTTGGTCCAGATTTCCGGTGATTCGGCTTCGGGCTCGTAGCCGTTATCGACGAAATGGGCGTGGACTTTCGGGTCCTGCAGTGCCTTGTTTATCGATTGCTGCAGCTTGCGGGCGATAGCCATCGGCATGCCGGCGGGTCCGAAGACGCCATGCCAGCCGGCATCGGACACGTATCCTTTAACGGTTTCTCCGACCGTCGGGATGTCGGGCAGGGAACTCAGGCGTTTGGCGCCAGTGAATGCTATGGCACGCACCCGGCCGGCCTTGTGATGCGGCACGCCGACGGATCCGGCAGGGAAATGCAGTTGTACTTCACCGCTGATGGCGGCGGCAACCGCGGGACCGCCGCCCTTGTAGGGGACGTGCAGCATGTTGATGTTGGCCATGGTGCTGAGCAGCGAACCGGCGAGATGCTGGCCGTTGCCGACGCCGGCAGTGCTGTAGCGGACCTGTCCTTTTTTGGCGAGTGCGATCAGTTCGGCAACATTCTTGACCGGAACTTTCGGATTCACCACCACCAGATAGCCGAGGCCGGTGGCGACATTGGTTACCGGAGTGAAGTCCTTGACGATGTCAAAGGGCATGGTTTTCCGGATCGCCGGATTGACGGCAAACGCGAATGAGGTGTTGAGCAGCGTGTATCCGTCAGGCGATGCGTTTTTCACCACGTCGGCACCGATGATGCCGTTGGCGCCACCACGGTTGTCGACCACGAAATTGGTGCCGATGATCGATTCGACCTGGCGGTAGAGCACACGGGCAAATACATCGACGTTGCCGCCCGGGGGGAATGGAACGATCAGGCGGATCGGACGCGCGGGATATTGCTGTGCGACCGCATTACCCACAAAGACGGTGGCCAGCAAACCCAGAAGCACTAACAGGGTACGTTGCATTGTTCTCTCCTTCGGTTCGAAACAAGAAAGTCGCGTGCGTATTGTTATGTGTGCATCTTCGACACCAGCCATTCTAGTGTCGATAGCAGATGCGGGAAACCTTTTTGCGCGATTATTTCGTCAATCCGCGGAGATTTCCCGTTTTGCGCACAATATGGGCGCTTGCGGGTGGGATAATCCGCGCTTCGAGAATGGAGGACAAATTGAGCAAACTGAAAGTGCTGGTAACTGCAGCCACGGTATCCGAACTGGCGCAGGGTCTGCTGCGCGAGGGCGGAACCGAACTGGTGTTTTTGCCCGGGAAAATCGATGAGGACACGCTGATTTCGGTTTTCTCCCGTGAGCCCATTGCTGCCGTGCTGTTGCGCGGTTCGCCACCGCTCAATGAACGCGTGCTCAGTGCGGCGGGCAGTCTGAAAATCATCGCCAAGCACGGTGCCGGTGTCGATTCGGTGGACATCGCTGCCGCGACCCGGCGCGGGATTGCGGTGATGGTGGCCAACGGTGCCAATGCCGATGCGGTGGCAGAGCATGCACTGGCGCTGATGTTGTCGCTGTCGCGGGAGCTCCCCGGTTACGACCGTCAGACACGCAGCGGTGCATGGCGCGATCTCAACCGCTTCACGCGCGATTTCAGTGCGCGCACAGTGGGTATCGTCGGTTACGGCCAGATCGGCGAACGCACCGCGCGGCTGGCGCAGGCCTGCGGTGCAAAGGTGGTGATCCACAGCCGTACTGCAATTACACCGCCTGCAGGCATGGCGTTCGAATCCTCCCTTGACCGGCTGCTCGAACAGGCCGACATCGTCAGCCTGCATTGCCCGCTGACACCGGCGACAAAGGGGCTGATCGGCGCGGCCCAGCTGGCGCGGATGAAACCCGATGCGCTGCTGATCAATACTGCACGCGGTCCGGTCATTGACGAACAGGCGCTGGTTGCCGCCTTGCGCGAAGGCAGGCTCGGCGGCGCCGGGCTCGATACCTTCGAAGTTGAGCCGCCGGATCGTTCCAACCCGCTGTTTGCGCTGCCCGACGTCATCGTCACCCCGCACATTGCGGCAGCAACGACCGGGGCCATGGTGCGGATGGGCACCATAGCGGCCAACAACATCCTCTGCTGGTTGCGCGGGGAGGTGCATGATGCGCGCAATTTTCTCAACCCGGAAATCGCGGGCAGGGGTTGAACGGTATTTCACGCTTACAAAACGTTACATCCGGTCTGTGAGGAATTTAACGGATGGAACCCCGGCAATGCGTTACGATCCAATCTGCTATCGCCTGACCTGGGAGCATCTGCACGGCTGGGCGGACATCATTACATCAATAGAGGTGGGAACGATGAAGAAAGTAATCAAATCGCTGAGTTGTGGTCTTGCGCTGGCAATCAGCGGCGAATTGTGGATTGCGCCTGCGCAAGCCGACAAGCCGTCCTGGGCCGGTGGCGGCAAGGGTAAATCCCATGAAGAACGCGAGCGCGGTCATGAGTCCCGCTCCGGTGGCGGCAAGCATTTTGACGATCGCCGGCACAAGGCGATTCGCGACTATTACGTGCAGGAACATCGCAGCGGTCACTGTCCGCCGGGACTGGCAAAGAAAAACAACGGGTGCATGCCGCCGGGACAGGCCAAGAAATGGAACATGGGCAGGCCGTTACCGCGCGACGTGGTCTTTTACGACTTGCCGCCGCAACTGGTGGTCAAGCTCGGGGTGCCACCCGCGGGGCACAAGTATGTCCGGGTTGCTTCCGACATTCTGCTGATCGCGGTGGGTACTTCGATGGTGGTGGACGCCATCAACGATCTGGGCCGCCTGTAGTCATTCCCCTCGTCCTGGCGCGGGCCGCATTGCGGCCCGCGTTTTCTTTTGGCAGCCCGATTTTCGCAAAGCGTGATACAAAGTCAGGCCGCAGCCGTTGCGGACTGCATTTGCGGAGCATCCATGGAACTCGGTTTGAAAGGCAGGCTTGCGCTGGTCACGGGCTCTACCCAGGGCATAGGCCGCGCCATTGCGCAGGCACTGGTGGAGGAGGGAGCACGGGTCATCGTCAATGGCCGCGACCAGCACAGGCTTGACGCTGCTGTCCGTGCGCTCGCAACCAGGGGTGAAGCGCATGGCGTCGCTGCCGACATGGCCACTGCGACAGGTGCGCAGCAGTTGATCGATGCCGCCGCCCGCATCGGTGAAGTAGACATCCTTATCAACAATGCCGGTTATTTTGAAGTCAAGCCGTTCGCGGAAATCTCGGACAGTGACTGGACGGAGATGTTCGAACTCAACGTGATGAGCGGGGTGCGGCTGACGCGCGCACTGTTCGGCGGCATGCTCGAGCGCAACTGGGGGCGCGTGGTGTTCATCGCCAGCGAGCAGAGCGTCAAGCCCCACCCCCAAATGCTGCACTATGCGATGACCAAGACCGCGCAGGTATCGCTGGCGCGCGGGCTGGCCGAGAATACACGCGGCACCGGCGTTACCGTGAACAGCGTGCTGGTGGCGCCGACCTGGTCCGAAGGCGTGGAAACTTTTCTCGCCAAGATCGCACCCAAGGAAGGCAAGACCCTGGCCGAGATGCGCACTGCCTATTTCGACGGACCGGGACTCACGTCGTTGTTGCAGCGCTGGGCGACGCCGGAAGAAATCGCGGCGCAGGTGGTGTTCCTGTGTTCGCCGCGGGCGGCGGCCATCAACGGCGCGGCACAGCGGGTGGATGGCGGGATCATCAGATCCCTCTTTTGATATATTTTAAGTATATGATTTAATTGATAAATATGGGTATTCGCAGCTTGCAGCAGATCATACACGCCAAGGAAACTTCCGACGGCGCCGGTGTCAAACTGCGCCGCAGTCTCGGCCAGTCGCAGCAGGTACGGCTCGATCCGTTCCTGATGCTCGACGAATTCGGCACCGACAACCCGGATGACTACATTGCCGGATTTCCCGATCATCCCCATCGCGGTTTTGAAACGGTGACCTACATGCTCGACGGCCACATGCTGCATCGCGACCACATGGGCAACCGCGGCGATCTGCGCAGCGGCGACGTGCAGTGGATGACTGCGGGCCGCGGCATCATCCATTCCGAGATGCCGCAACAGCTGGAAGGCCGCATGCGCGGGTTCCAGTTGTGGATCAATCTGCCGGCTGCCGAAAAAATGAAGCCCGCGGCGTACTGCGACATTCCGGCCACAAAAATTCCGTCAGTGCAGCTGCCTGGCGGCGGCAGTGTCAAGGTCATTGCCGGAACGCTCGAGGCGGCAGGAGCGACGACGCCTGGACCGATACAGGGTCTGAGCACGGAGCCGATCTACTTTGATGTGCACCTCGGCTCACGGCAGAACTTCCGCCACCGTCTGCCGGTGGGCCACAACGCTTTCCTCTATGTCTATGAAGGTGATGCCGGTGTCGGCGACCCGCCGCGTGCATTGCCGGGCCGCAGCGCGGGCATACTCTCTGCGGGGGATGAGATCATGGTCACCGCCGGTGACCGGGGCGGATGTTTCATTCTGCTGGCGGGCAAACCACTGGGAGAACCGGTGGTGCAGTACGGTCCGTTCGTGATGAACACCCGCGAAGAAATCGAGCAGGCCGTCCGGGATTACCAGAGTGGCCGGCTGACGGCGTACTGAACAAAAACGCCGGCCATTGCGGCCGGCGTTGGTTCCAGCAGATTGCCGAAATGCTTACTGCGGTTTGATGCCTGCGACTTGCGCGGCTTTCCGGTAACGGGCGATTTCGCGCGGCAGCAGCGTGGCGAGCTGCGCTGCGGGTAGCGTCCACGCTTCGGCGCCCTGGCCTTCGAGGAATTTTTTCATGTCGTCGCTGGCGACAATTTTGTTGATGGCCGCGGTGATGAAGGCCAGGCGGTCGGCCTGCATGCCGGCCGGCGCGAAGATGCCCCACCACAACTGGTATTCGTATCCGGGAGCGCCCTGCGATGCCACCGTCGGAATGTCGGGGAACATGGGCGATTTTTCGAGGCTGGTCACGCCGAGGATTTTCACGCGCTTGCCCTGCGTGACCGGCAGCAGCGCTGAAGAGCTCGAAATCAGGATTTCGATTTCTCCGGAGGCCACGGCAGTAACCGCGAGGGAGATGCCCTTGTAGGGTACATGTTCCATCTTGATGCCGGCGGCGGCCCCGAACAGTGCGCCGGAGAAATGATTGTTGCCGCCGGTACCCGAGGATCCGTAGTTGAACTTGCCGGGGTTTTTCTTCGCCAGTGCGATCAGTTCCCTGATGTTCTTCACCGGCACCGAGGGATGCACTGCGACCAGCATCGGTGCGCGGGCAATGGTGCCCACGGGGATGATGGCTGTCTCCGGATTGAACGGCAGCTTGGCGCGGGTGGCTGCAGTGGCCGGATAAGACGAGGTGTGGCCGAGGAGGGTATGCCCGTCAGGGTCGGCCTTGGTGACGATTTCCGTCCCAATCATGCCGCTGGCGCCGGGCCGGTTGTCGACGACGACGTTTTTGCCCCAAGCCGCGCCCAGGCGTGTGGCAATGGCGCGGCTCATGGCATCGGCGGAGCCGCCGGCGGTGTAGGGCACGACCATCTGCAGGTTTTTGGAAGGAAAGTTCTGTGCGATGGCGCAGGGTGCGGCGGTGAGCAGCGCGGCGAGCAGGCCGGCGGCCAGTGACGGCTTCAACGTGATCATCTGTATTCCTCGAGTCGTTGGTTTGATTGCCCGCCTATTTTAATCCCACTTTGGCGCGCGGCCGGCAGGGTTCGCAATGCGGCCATCGGGGCTGGCCAGTGCATGGATGCGGCGCATGTCATCCGCAGACAAGGCAAAGTCAAAGATTTCCAGATTGCGGGCAATGCGTTCAGGATTGGACGAGCGCGGAATGGGCGCGATGGCTCCCTGCTGCACGATCCAGCGCAGTGCGATCTGGGCGACGGATTTCCCGTGAGCGGCGGCGATCCCGGCCAGCACCGGATCCTTGAACAGGCGGCCGCGAGCCAACGGGCAATAGGCGGTGAAAATCATCCCCTTGCGACGACAGTAGTCGAGCACTTTGGTCTGGTCCAGATAGGGATGGTATTCAGCCTGCAGCGTGGCCAGCGGTTCCGGGCAGACGGCCAGCGCTTCTTCGAGCAAAGCGATGTTGAAATTGGCGACACCGATATGGCGGGTCAGTCCGTCGCGCTTGGCTTTCGCCAGCGCGCCCATGGTTTCCTTCAGCGGCACCTGATCCATGCTCGGCCAGTGGACGTGCAGCATGTCGACGTAATCGACCTGCAGGTTTTTCAGGCTTTCCTCGACTGAACGGGCAAAGGCGTCGGCGCGCAGGTATTCATGCGAAACCTTGGTCACCAGGAAAATTTCGCTGCGCGCCACGCCGGAGGCGCGGATACCGGCGCCCACGCCTTTTTCAGATCCGTATTTCCATGCAGTGTCGATGTGACGGTAACCTGTTTTCAGTGCGGCGGACACCAGTTCGGCGCAGTCGCCAAGTTGGGAAGTGCCAAAGCCGATTTGCGGCATGGAGCAGCCATGCGCTGTGAGTTGGGGTATCGAGTCAGGTGACATTGGGGTTAGGGATACGCAGCAGGAGGCAAGGGCCGTAGAATACGCGTTTTGATTTTTCAGCGCACAGGCCCGCAATGAGCACCCCCCCCTTTCATCTGGCTTTTCCGGTAGACGATCTGGCCAAGGCCCGTGCCTTTTACGGCGGATTGCTCGGCTGCCCCGAGGGCCGGTCTTCCCCGGAATGGGTGGATTTCAATTTTTACGGCCACCAGATCGTGGCGCATCTTGCACCGGATGAAACCGGCCACCGCAGCACCAGCGTGGTTGACGGTGATCACGTGCCGGTGCGCCATTTCGGTGCAGTGCTGGCCATGGATGACTGGCAGACGCTGGCTGACAAACTGGTCAAGGCCGGCACCAAGTTCGTCATCGAGCCGCATATCCGTTTCAAGGGACAGGTTGGCGAGCAAGCAACGATGTTCTTTCTCGACCCCTGCGGCAATGCACTGGAATTCAAGGCTTTCGGGGATATCGGCCAGCTTTTCGCGAAGTAAAATCAGGGGCAGGACCCGGTTGACCAACTGGGGGTAATGTTCCTACACTCCCTAGCCCACGTAACATTGATTCAACCAATTCAATCAATTATCCACCCGAGGCAGGAGAACAATCATGCGTCAGCCCTTAAAGGCTTTGATAGTTGCGGCCAGTGCGATGTTTGCGCTGTCAGCCGGTGCAGCAGAAACCGTTAATCTTTCGATCGCCACTGGCGGTACCGGTGGTGTCTACTACCCGTTGGGCGGTGGCATGGCCAACGTGTTTTCCAAAACCATTCCCGGCATGACCGCGACCGCTGAAGTGACCGGTGGCTCGGTCGACAACATGCGCCTGATCGGCAGTGGCAAGCCGTATATCGCGCTGACCCAGGCCGATGCCGCCAAGGATGCGGTCAATGGCGAGGGCAAGTTCAAAGGCACCAAGATACCGGTGCGCGCGATGATGATGCTCTACACCAACCTGATGCAGGCAGTGACTGTTGAAGGCACCGGCGTCAATTCCATCGCCGATCTGAAGGGCAAGCGCGTTTCAACTGGATCACCCGGCAGCGCGACCGAAGTGTTTGCCTTCCGTCTGCTGCAGGCGGCCGGTATTGACCCGAACAAGGACATCCGCAAGGAGCGGCTGAGCGCAGCGGAATCCGCCAATGCGCTGAAGGACAAGAAGATCGACGCGTTCTTCTTCGTTGCCGGCCTGCCGACCTCGGCGGTGACCGACGTCGCGGCCACGCCGGGCCTGAAAATCAAGTTCCTCGACTCGGCGCATCTGCTGGCTGCGATGAACAAGGCTTCAGGCAATATCTATGTTGCCGACGACATTCCGAAAAGCACTTATCCGGGCATGACCGTCGACAACAAAGCGACCGCGGTGGCGAACCTGCTGGTGGCCAATGCCAACATGAGCGAGCAGACGGTGTACAACATCGTCAAGACCATTTTCGAAAAGCATTCCGAACTGGTTGCCGTGCACAAGGCCGCCAACGACATCAAGCTGGATCGGCAGAAACCTGAGGCTTCCCCGGTGCCCTGGCATCCGGGTGCGGTCAAGTATTTCAAGGAAAAAGGGCTGAAGTTCTGATTTGACCTGCCCATGACGACCCCGTCCGTTCCCGGACGGGGTTTTTCTTTTCTGTGGCACCTTTTCGCGTTACCTTGTGCCTGTCCGGCACGAATTACATAAAACAGATGGGTGGGGGAGTGCATGTCTGAAGCATCAGCCACGAATTCAAATCAGGAAGCAGCTGCACTGAACGACGATGCGCGCAAGCGGGTCGAAGAACTGATCGAAGAAGAAGAGGGCATACATAACCGCTACACAGGGGCGCTGGCCGCCTTCATTACCGTGGCCGCGGTGGTCATGTCGTTGTTTCACTTGTATGCGGCTGTGGAAATCGTTCCGGCATTCAGGCTGCGGCCGATCCACGTCGCGTTCACACTGGCACTGATATTCCTGGTTTTTCCTGCAGCGAAGCGTTTCCAGCACCGGCTGATGTGGTGGGATGTCATCTGCGCCCTTGTTACGCTTGGGATTGCAGGTTACATCCTCTATTGGGGCGATTTGCTCGGCGATCGGGCGACGATACCCACCACGCTGGACCAGGTGGTCGGTGTTGCGCTGATTCTTCTGATTCTTGAGGCCAACCGCCGCAGCTCGACCTGGATACTGCCTTTCATCGTCAGCCTGTTCCTGGCCTATGCGCTGTTCGGGCAGCATCTTCCGGCGCCGTGGACGCACCGCAGCTACGATCTTTCCCGCCTGACGGGTTCGCTGTACATGACGCTGGAAGGGATATTCGGCGTCGCGGTGGATGTGTCGTCGACGCTGATCATCTTGTTCACGATCTTCGGGGCTTTTTTGCAGTATTCAGGCGCAGGCCGTTTCTTCCTCGATTTCTCCTTCGCCGCCATGGGTGGCAAGCCGTCGAGCGCGGGGCGCGCGGTGGTGATGTCTTCGTTCCTGCTTGGCGGGCCGTCGGGTTCCGGCGTTGCCACCACGGTGACCATCGGCGCCGTGGCCTACCCGCTGCTGGCCAAGGCGGGCTATGGCAAGGAACCCGCCGGCGGACTGCTCGCCGCAGGTGGTCTCGGCGCGATCATCTCGCCGCCGGTGCTGGGCGCCGCTGCCTTCCTGATCGCTGAATTCCTGAGGATTTCGTATCTCGACGTGATCCTGATGGCCACCATCCCGACGCTGCTGTTCTATCTCGGGATTTTCATCATGGTCGAAATCGATGCTCGCAAATTCGCCATGCATGCGGTCCCGCTTGGTAAACACGAGCGCGCGCTCGTGCTGGCCAAACGCTATTGGTACCATTTCATATCGCTGGTCTCGATCATCTTTTTCATGCTGCTGGGCTATTCGCCGATCCTGTCGGTGTTCTATGCCACGGTGGTGACCGCGCTGGTCTCCTTCCTGCAGAGCGATTCGGCGCTGATTCCCTACGACTGGTTCCGCGGCCGCCTGCCCTGGATCCAGGGATTCTGGAATTCGGGTTTCATCAAGGCGCTGGAGGGCGGTTCCATCGGCGTGCTCAATGTCGCTGCGACCTGCGCTTCGGCCGGCATCATCGTTGGCGTGGTGACGCTGACCGGGCTGGGACTGAAGTTCAGTTCCATCGTGCTTGATTACGCCAATTCCGGCGCGCAGTCCCTGGTCGATTTGTGGGCCGTGTTCGGCGCAGACCGCACGCCTGAACTGCTGCACGCGATGAAGCTGTTGCTGACCGCGTTCTACACCTCGCTGATTGTGTGGATCGTGGGGTTGGCCGTGCCGGTCACTGCGTCGTACATCATCTGCGCGGTGATTGCCGCGCCGGCACTGATCAAGCTCGGGGTGCCGGATTTTGCCGCGCACATGTTTATTTTCTACTACGCCGTGCTTTCGGAAGTGTCGCCGCCCACCGCGCTGTCGCCGTTTGCCGCCGCGGCCATTACCGGCGGTGGTCCGTACAAGACGACGCTGCAGTGCTGGAAATATTGCGCGCCGGCATTCCTGGTGCCGTTCATGTTTGTGCTGGATCCCTCCGGTACCGGGCTGCTGCTGGGCGGTTCCTTCAAGAACCTGGCGCAGGCCAACTGGGGTGCGGTGGCGATCATCTCGGTGACCGCGGTGGTCGGCATACTCGCGCTGGCTGGCGGTCTGCAGGGCTGGCTGCTGCGCAAGACCAATATCCTCGAACGCTGGATGCTGATCATCGCCGGCCTGGCGCTGGTCTATCCGACCACGACCTCTGACGTGATCGGGATATCCCTGGTGGCGCTGGTGGTGGTGATGCAGAAATTGCGGCCGGCGCAGGCTGTCGCCACGACATGAGCGGGTCGGGACCGGCGGCGGGGCAGCGGGAGACCCGCTGTGCCACGCCGTTTGCGGTGCTCGGCATGGTTACAGACAAAGACAACGGTGTGCTGACCAGCGTGCGTTATCTGCCGCGCAGCACCGTGACAGTGGCACCGCTGGATCGTATCGCTGAACGGGCCTGTCGCGAGGTCGAGCGTTATCTGGCTGATCCCGAATACCGTTTCACGGTACCCTACCGCCTGCACGGCACTTCCTTCCAGCAGCGGGTATGGCGCGAAATCGAAAAACTTTTTCCAATAAAAACAACAACGTACGGAGATGTCGCGCGTCGCCTGCGCAGCGCCCCCCGCGCTGTTGGGGGCGCCTGTGGCGCCAATCCGGTGCCCCTGATCGTGCCCTGCCACCGGGTGCTGGCCGCCGGGAGCGCGCTGGGCGGATTCATGGGCGGCAAAAAAACATTCCCGCTGAGCGTCAAACGCTGGTTGCTGGAGCATGAAGGACTCCTCGGCGAGCGCGATTGACGCGTTCTGTGACGCGTTGTGGCTGGAGGACGGCCTGTCACGCAACACGCTCGACAGTTACCGCCGCGACCTGCGCCAGTTTTCACAATGGGTGGAGTCGCAGCGCGGTGGCGAATTGCTGCAAGCCGATCAAACCCTGATCCAAGATTATCTGGCGCACAAATTCCGCGCCAAGGCACGCGCTTCTAGTGCCGCGCGCCTGCTATCCAGCCTGAAGCGTTTTTACCGCCATGCCCTGCGCCAGAACATGATCGCTGCGGATCCAACATTGCGCATCGATGCGCCCAAGCTGCCGCGCTCGCTGCCGAAGACCCTGACTGAAGCGGACGTCGAGGCGCTGCTTGCGGCACCATTACTGGATCAGCCGCTGGGACTGCGCGACCGCACCATGCTGGAAGTGCTCTACGCCAGCGGACTCCGTGTTTCCGAACTGGTGACGCTGAAAGTGCCGCAGATCAGCCGCGACATGGGCGTGGTGCGCGTACTGGGCAAGGGATCGAAGGAGCGGCTGGTACCGCTCGGCGAGGAGGCGCTGGCCTGGCTCGAGCGGTATCTCCGTGAAGCGCGACCGGTCTTGCTGAACGGCAAGGCGAGCGATGCGCTGTTTGTCACCGCGCGTGCCGCGGCGATGACCCGCCAATCGTTCTGGCACCTGCTCAAGCGCTATGCCGTGAATGCAGGGCTCGGCAAGCCGATTTCACCGCACACGCTGCGTCATGCGTTTGCGACCCACCTGCTCAATCACGGCGCCGATTTGCGGGTGGTGCAGTTGCTGCTGGGGCATTCCGATATTTCGACCACCCAGATTTACACCCATGTTGCACGCGAACGCATGAAACAGTTGCATGCGAGGCATCATCCAAGAGGCTGAGGGTTACTGTTTTTTGCTGCGCTCGATGGTAACGCCCAGCTTCTTCACGCCGGCGAGCGGCGCCAGTTTGGCGATCGAAATCCGCAGCCACGGAGCCTTGAAGTCGGTGATGATCATCTGCGCGATGGATTCCGCGGCATGCTCGAGCAGCGAGAAATGCTGGACAGAGAATAGTTTGCGGATGGCGGCGACCACTTCGGCATAGTCGATGGTGTCTTCAATGCGGTCGCTGTCCGCGGCGTGCTTGCCGCGCAGGCCTATCTCCAGATCCAGCTGGATGGTCTGGGCGACCTGTTTTTCACGGTCGTAGATGCCGATACGGGTATTGATGCGCAGTTCGCTGATGAATATGGTGTCCATGGGCGGGAAGCCGCGGTTGGGTTGGGCTAGAATGGCCGGGCCATTCTAGGGGAAATCCATTGGCGACACTAATGCCGCTGTTGTTCACTGCCGTTGTTGCGTACCTGATCGGTTCGATTTCTTTTGCAGTTGTGGTCAGCCGTGTCTACCGGCTTCCGGATCCGCGCGAATACGGATCGGGCAATCCCGGCGCCACCAACGTGTTGCGCAGCGGGCGCAAATCCGCCGCCGTCTTGACCTTGCTGGGTGACAGCGCCAAGGGCTGGCTGGCGGTGTTCGCCGCCGCGCAATGGTTCGCACCCGGTGCCGATCCGGCCATGGCGCTGGCTGCGGTGGCGGTGATCCTCGGCCACATGTACCCGGTTTTCCACCGCTTCAAAGGCGGCAAGGGCGTGGCGACGGCGCTGGGAATTTTGCTGGCGCTGAACTGGATTCTTGCACTGGGCACCCTCGCCACCTGGATCACGATTGCGGTGTTCTTCCGCTATTCGTCGCTGGCGGCGCTGGTATCCGCGGTGTTTGCGGTGTTCTTCACCGCAATCCTCTATAACCTTGCCCACCCTTTCATGGTGGCAGTGACCGTGATCTCCGCGCTGCTGATCTGGAGGCATCGCGCCAACATCCGCAACCTGATGGCGGGCAGGGAAAGCAAGCTGGGTGCGAAAACGCAGAGTTAGTCGGTGATATCCGCCAGATCCCAGCGCGGACGCACGGAGAATCCGGAGGGATTGGGCTGCGGCATTTTTCGTTGCAGGCGCAGCGCTCCGGCAAACGCGATCATCGCGCCGTTGTCGGTGCAGAATTCCTGTGGCGGGAAATAAACGCTGCAGCCGCTGCGGCTGGCGGCGGCATTGAGTTGCTCACGCAATTGACGGTTGGCGCCGACGCCGCCGGCGACGACCAGCCGATCCAGGCCGGTTTGTTCAATCGCGGCCATGGCTTTGCCCACCAGCACATCGACGATCGCGGCCTGCAATTCCGCGGCAAGATCCGCCTTGTCCTGATCAGCGAGCGGCTGCTGTCGCACCGCGGTCAAGACCGCGGTCTTCAGTCCGCTGAAGCTGAAATCGAGATTGCCACTGCGCAGCATGGGCCGCGGCAGGGTAAATTTTCCGGCACGTCCTGATGTGGCGAGGCTGGCGATCGCGGGACCACCCGGATAACCCAGTCCGAGCAGCTTGGCTGATTTGTCGAAGGCCTCCCCGGCCGCGTCATCCAGGGATTCGCCGAGCAGGGTGTAATCGCCGACGCCGGCAACTTTCATCAGCTGGGTATGGCCGCCGGAAACCAGCAGTGCGACGAACGGGAAATCGGGCGCCGGTTTGGCAAGCAGCGGCGACAGCAGATGGCCCTCGAGGTGGTGGATGCCGACTGCCGGAACCCGCAACGCATGGGCCAGGCTGGTACCGATCCCGGCGCCGACCAGCAAGGCCCCGGCGAGCCCCGGCCCCGCGGTGTAGGCCACGGCGTCCACCTGCTTCAGGGAGACCCCGGCCTGGTCCAGGACCTCACGGATCAGAGGCAGCACCCGGCGGATATGGTCGCGGGAGGCCAGCTCCGGAACGACCCCCCCGTAATCGACGTGCAGTTCAACCTGGGAGTGCAGGGCGTGGGCCAGCAACCCGCCCCCGGTGTCATAGAGGGCGATGCCGGTTTCGTCGCAGGATGTTTCAATACCGAGTACAAGCACGGGACTGGCTTCAGGTGCAAAAACGGATGGAATGAGGTTATAATAGTCGTTTTTCCCCATTACCGACCGGGATTCAGGGATTTCATGACTACAGTACGCGTCAAGGAAAACGAGCCGTTCGAAGTGGCATTGCGCCGCTTCAAGCGCACGGTGGAAAAGACGGGCCTGCTCACCGAGCTGCGCGCCCGCGAGTTCTACGAGAAGCCGACCGCGGAGCGCAAGCGCAAGCTGGCTGCCGCCGTCAAACGCACGCACAAGCGCCTGCGTTCACAGTTGCTGCCGCCCAAGCTCTACTGAGCCGAACGGCAGGCCGGCAGGCTTTCAAAGGGTGCGGGGCACAGCCTCCCACCCTTTTGTCATTTGTAAGTTCATTTTCCGGAGCATGACCATGGCGTTGCGTGACCAGATCAACGAGGATCTCAAGACCGCGATGCGCAGCGGCGAGGCCGCGCGCCGCGACACCATCCGCCTGTTGCAGGCCGCGCTGAAACAGCGCGAGGTCGATGAGCGCAAGACACTGACCGACGGCGACGTGCTGGGCGTGATCGAGAAAATGATCAAGCAGCGGCGCGATTCGATCACCCAGTTCGAGCAGGGCGGGCGCCAGGACCTGGCTGACAAGGAAAAGCAGGAGTTGGCGCTGCTCCAGGGATACATGCCGCAGGCACTGGGCGAGGAAGAACTCGCGGCAGCAGTGCAGGAAGCCGTCGCTGCCAGTGGCGCAGCCGGTCCTGCCGACATGGGCAAGGTCATGGCCGTGCTCAAGCCCAAGCTTGCGGGCCGTGCCGACATGTCAAAAGTGTCGGCCATCGTCAAGGCCGCACTCGCAAAATCATAGCTCGTTGTTTTTGCGGGTGTTTCGGATTGCGTTGCGGTGCCTTTGCAACGACGGCTGGCGCGACATGCGCTGTCCTATAATCTGCCGGTGATTGGTGGCCGTCATTCCGCGGCCTTTTCGGACTTGGAGTACTGAGCCGCGCGCATGATTCCGCAGTCGTTCATCCAGGATCTGCTGGGCCGGGTCGACATCGTCGATGTGGTCGACCGCCACGTGAAGCTCAAGCGCAGCGGCGCCAATTATTCTGCCTGCTGCCCCTTTCATGCGGAGAAATCCCCCTCATTCACGGTAAGCCCGACCAAGCAGTTCTATCACTGCTTCGGCTGCGGCGCGCATGGCACCGCCATCGGCTTCATGATGGAGTACGGCGGCATGGGATTTGTCGACGCGGTGAAGGATCTGGCGCAAAGCGTCGGCATGCAGGTCCCGGAAGAACCGCGCTCGGAGCAGGCACAGCGCCGTGCCGAAGCAGGGCAGGATCTGCTGGGCGTGCTGCTGCAGGCGGCCCAGTTTTACCGCAGCCAGTTGAAAGATGCGCCGCAGGCGATCGAGTACCTCAAGAAGCGCGGTCTGTCGGGCGAGATCGCCAAGCGTTTCGGCATCGGCTATGCCCCAGATGCCTGGCAGGGTCTTGAGCAGGTGTTTGCCGATTATGCGGACAAGGCGCTGAACGCGGCTGGCCTGGTAAAGCAGAACGAGGAGGGGCGGCGTTATGACGTATTCCGCGACCGCATCATGTTCCCGATTGTCGACACGCGCGGAAACATCATCGGTTTCGGCGGCCGGGTGCTGGGTGACGGCGAACCCAAATACCTGAACTCCCCGGAAACACCGGTGTTCGAAAAAGGCCGCGAACTCTACGGGCTGTTCCAGGCGCGCCGTTCGATCCGCGATGCCGGTTGCGTAATCGTCGTCGAGGGTTACATGGATGTCGTCGCGCTGGCGCAGTCGGGCATCGAATATGCGGTGGCGACGCTGGGCACGGCGACGACACCGGTGCACGTGCAGAAGCTGCTGCGCCAGTCTGACGAGGTGGTGTTCTGTTTCGACGGCGATGCCGCCGGCCGGCGAGCGGCATGGCGGGCGCTGGAGAACAGCCTGACCCAGCTGGTTGACGGCAAGCAGGTGAAGTTTCTGTTTCTGCCCGATGGCGAGGATCCCGATACCTATGTTCGGAAGCACGGCAAGGAGGCCTTTGAAAAACTGCTGGCCGGTGCGGACCCGCTGTCCCGCTTCCTGGTGGGGACGCTGCGCTCCAACGTTGAAATAAATTCGCCAGAAGGTCGTGCAGCGTTGATGCAGCAGGCGAAACCGCTGGTGAAACAGATTGCCGCGCCGATGCTGTCATTGCTGATCCGCAAGGAAATCGCCCAAATGGTTGGCGTGCTGCCGCAGGAACTGGACGTGCAGTTCGAAATCAAATCCCAGGCCACGGCATCGCCACCGCGGCGGCCCGAGCCGGCCCGGCCGTCGATACTGCGCAACATGCTCGATCTGGTGGTGTGCGATCCCACGCTCGGACTGTTGATCGATCGCAATGAGCTGGCGGGCGGTGTCGCAGCAGGCGTGCCTGAACTGGATCCCGCGGAGTGGAAGATCATGGACGCCGTTTTGCAGGGCATTGCCAGCGGCCAGGCCGGTACCAGCCTTGGCGAGTTGTTTCGCGGTACTCCACATGAACCGGCTTTGCAGCAGGCGGAAGCAAGGGCATTGAAGGTGATGGGGAGTTTGCCCAAACCCGAGGAACGCGAGGCCGAATTCAGGGATGCCTGGGAGCGCGTGCTCGACCGCATCCGCAGATACCGGCAGAGTCGTCCACAGGCGCACGGCGCGGCGGCAATCCCGCGTTCCTGAGCAGCAAAAAACCGTTTTTTAACAAACAGTTAGATTGGGTCGTCGGGGGTGATCATCACCGGCGATTCGGGTATAATTGACTGTTTTTCACCAAATTTCGCCTGGCGGAGCCACCCACTTTATGGCCAAGCAATCCAAAGCATCCAAATCCAAGACCAAAAAAGCCAAAGCCGCAGGTGCCAAGGCGAAGAGCGCCAGTCGCGCCCGTTCTGCCAAAGCACCGGTCAAGGCCCAAGCTCGAGCTGTGAGCAAAGCAAAAGCCGTCAAAAAAGCGCCGCCGCGCGCAGCAAAACCCAAGGCTGCGCCGAAAGCGGCGGTCAAAGCCAAAGGCAAGGCCGCGCCCAAAGCGGTAGCGAAATCCAAGGCAACGCTGCGCAAGGAACAGCGGCTTGCGAATTTCAAGGCGGTGGCCAAGCAGGCTCTGGCCAAAGTCAAGGCTGCAGCACAGAAGCTCGACAAATCCGCTGCACAGCAGGCTGCCCCGGCGGCCAACAAGGCCGGCGGCAAGCGCGTTCGCGGTTTGACCGCGCGCGAGCGCGCACTGGTCAAGGAATTCGAACGTAAGGAACTGTCTCCGGCCGATGCCGAGGCGCGGCGCCTGCGGCTGAAGAACCTGGTGGTGCTCGGCAAGGAGCGCGGCTATCTGACCTACGCCGAAATCAACGATCACCTCCCCGATGACATGCTCGATGCCGAGGCGATCGAGAACATCATCGGCATGATCAACGACATGGGCATCCAGGTGTATGACGAGGCGCCGGATGCCGAAACCCTGCTGATGTCGGAGTCCGGTTCGGCGGTGGCGGATGAAGATGCAGTGGAAGAAGCCGAAGCCGCCCTGTCCACCGTGGACTCGGAATTCGGCCGCACCACGGATCCGGTGCGCATGTATATGCGCGAAATGGGCTCGGTCGAACTGCTGACCCGCGAAGGCGAAATCGAGATTGCGAAGCGCATCGAGGACGGCCTGCGTCACATGATTCTGGCGATTTCGGCGTGCCCGACGACCATTGCCGAGATCCTGGCGCTTGCGGAAAAGATTGAAAAAGACGAGATCCGCGTCGAAGAGGTAGTCGACGGGCTGGCCGACCTCGAGATGAAGGAGGCCATCGTCGAAGAGGTTTCGGAAGAAGAAACCGAAGAGGAAGATGACAAGGACAGCGATTCGGACGAAGAGGACGACGACGACGGCGCCGCCAGTTCCGCACAGGCCGCTGCTGATCTCGAGCGCCTGAAGGAAGGCTCGCTGCGTCATTTCGCGGACATCCGCGGCAACTACCAGAAAATGATGCGTGCACTGCAGAAGCACGGTTCGCGCGGCCGTCCCTACATCCAGGCCCGTGAATCGATTTCCGAGGAGCTGATGAAAATCCGCTTCTCGGCGAAACAGATCGAGATGCTCTGCGACGGCGTGCGCAAGCTGGTCGAGGAAGTGCGCGGTTATGAACGCAACATCATGGCGCTGTGCATCGAGAAAGCGCGCATGCCGCGGCAGCATTTCATCAAGGAGTTCCCGGGCAAGGAAACCAGCGCGCGCTGGATCCGCAGCGAAGTCGAGGCGGCAAAGCCGTGGAGCGAGGCGCTGTCGCGTTTCGAGCCCGCCGTCGTCGAGCAGCAGCAGAAACTGCTCGGACTGCAGGGCCGGATCGGCATTCCGATCAAGGAACTGAAGGAAATCAACCGCCAGATGACCACCGGCGAGGCACGCGCCCGTCGCGCCAAACGCGAAATGACCGAGGCCAACCTGCGGCTGGTGATCTCGATCGCCAAGAAGTACACCAACCGCGGCCTGCAGTTCCTCGACCTGATCCAGGAAGGCAACATTGGCCTGATGAAGGCGGTGGACAAGTTCGAATATCGTCGCGGCTACAAGTTCTCGACCTATGCGACATGGTGGATCCGCCAGGCGATCACGCGATCGATCGCCGACCAGGCGCGCACCATCCGCATTCCGGTGCACATGATCGAGACCATCAACAAGATGAACCGCATCTCGCGGCAGATCCTGCAGGAGACCGGAGCCGAGCCGGATCCGGCGACCCTGGCGCAGAAAATGGAGATGCCCGAGGAAAAGATCCGCAAGATCCTGAAGATATCCAAGGAACCGATCTCGATGGAAACCCCGATCGGCGACGACGACGATTCACATCTGGGCGATTTCATCGAGGATCAGTCGACGATGGCGCCCAGCGATGCCGCGGTCTACGGCAGCCTGCGCGATGTCACGGGCGACGTGCTGGATACCCTGACACCCCGCGAAGCCAAGGTCTTGCGCATGCGTTTCGGCATTGAAATGAACACCGACCATACCCTCGAGGAAGTCGGCAAGCAGTTCGATGTCACCCGTGAGCGCATCCGCCAGATCGAGGCCAAGGCCTTGCGCAAGCTGCGTCATCCGTCGCGTTCGGAGCGGTTGCGCAGTTTTCTCGACAACGAAAACTGAGAGCGGCATCCGGCATCCGGGTCGTTAGCTCAGTCGGTTAGAGCAGGGGACTCATAATCCCTTGGTCGTTGGTTCGAGTCCAACACGACCCACCAATATAATTAAAGAGTTACGTTATGAAACGAACGGCCCTTTTTCTTTTTTAGGGCATTAGAGGGGCAATGAGAATTGAATAACCGCAATACAACTTAACAAGTGGAAAAACTTAACTCAGACTAGGTTGATGACTTATTTGTTGTAGTTTTTTGTGAATCATCGTGGTTATGGCTCTGAATTGACCTCAGTATCCCCAGAAAATAATTACAAGCGCGCTGAGGCATCAAGTATGCGACGTGCAGCATCAAGCGCTATATCGTTTTTATGTCTAAGCACGCTGATTATGTCGGTGATCTCCGTAAGCCGTTTGGCCAATTGCTTGGTCATCTGCGCCAAAATCATCGAATACAGGTCTGTATCCCTGAACTGCATCAGAAGAAATTGTTCACGTGAGAGCAAACCGACCTCGCCCGCCTCCACAGCCTTGCAGGTAGCGTAGCGCTTTTCTCCCGTTACTAGACCCACCTCGCCTAGTATCGAGCCAGCTTTGGCATTAGACATCAGGCTGAACTTCGTATTTTCACCTTTAATTATCTCGAATACACCCGAGCAGATCACCAAAGCAAAATCGGACGCCTCCCCTTCTTTGATCAGTACCTGCCCAGCGTTGAATGGCAACCACTCGAAATAAGGAACGAGGCGCAGAAGGACTTCATCATTACAACTAGAAAAAAAATAACAAGAGCGTAGTGACTGGATTTTTGTATCTGAGAGACTCTCAAAACTCGGCGCATTCATGAATTTATCCCTCCCAATTAAGGCGAGCAAATTATTGTAAAAATGTATTAAAAGTAGATAAATCTCTAACTATTTTGATCATTTAATATTTTAATTCACAAATATGCTATCAATCACTATTCCTAGAAAACACTTAATAACGTGTAAGTCATTATTTATTTGATTTATTTATTGAATAACTAATCCAAGCTATTTCAGAAATGTTATATCTTTATCATATTATTTTCTATTTACTGCTTTCGCCCCCTCCCAACCAAAGTATGCGTTGGGTTTTCAGGTCAAATACATAAAACAAAAATCAAATATTGGTCACTTTTCTACTCAAAACATAAAAATGTGTATTTAATTTATTATTATTTAATATATGATACTATTAATCTGATAGTATTATATAAATATGAAATACAAATCAAAACTAATGTTCAGTGGGCATTTGGCTAAATTTCTCACGCGCTACGATGCTTTGAGACGCATAGAGCGATTCCTGGTACGAGGAAATTTTGTTGCAACTCGTGAAATCCAAAAATGGACCACATGCAATGTGGGAAAAATTATTGCCTTGTCGAAACAGCGGGAAAAAAACAAACACTTAATTCAACCCGATTCGATCAGGGAATATCTAATAAATCTGCAACGTGCGGACATTTCCCAGAAAATTCTAAATAAATCCACAAGCAGGGATAAAAGATCAAAAAATTTACACCTTAAATTACAGGCGCTACGTCAGGAGATTGATCGGCTCTATTGCTTAGCACTTGAAAATCTTGATCGTTCTTCAAGATTTGATCCATCCATCCTGATTTGGCTTGATAGGCCGCTAGACTTGAAAAGCCAACTTACTGCAAGTTCTAAATTTGAATCAGTTCCGCGCGTCAGACCAAAGCTGAAAGAAAATTTTGAGGATTACAAAAATAAAAAATTCGGACAATATTGGAAGCTTGTCATCGTAAGAGAAGAACTTAAAAAGTTACAACCCATTATTGACGAGTTAAATTCAATTGTTGCAAAAAAAGAGAAACAAAAAGCATTTCATGAATCTCATTCCTCTGAATTGAATAAGACTGATCGTAATCTTTTACCCAGGCAAGTGTTACGGCGACGGAGTCTCGAACCCCAGCCGCCCCAGATTGCCACTTAAGGACTTGCGCAGGCGTGATCAGGTAAGCGGCAGCTTGGTCAATTTATTCTAAAGTTTTCAAATTCGAGGTGATCTGAATGCGAAGTTCATCAGCATTGCTGTTGGGAGTTGGTTCCCTGTGTGTTGCGTGGTCAGCGATTGCGGATCCACTGATGTCGGCCGAATGGGCGGATAAGGCTTGTAAAAGCTTTAACAGTAACCCTATTCTCACTGGTGAACTGGCAAACGACTGGATCAAAAATAATGGGGGCAGGGGCTACAAGGTTGTGCATCTATACCGTACGGATTGTGGAGAAAACACCAAGGTAGAGATGCGAATAGTTGCAAAAGGGGGTAAGGCTATTTGTGAATACGGTGGGAAAGTAAAGGCCGCCAGCCTTAACCTGGACATGGACTACGTCATGCACTCAAAGACCGAGTATTGGAAGGAGATGGGGGCTGGTCAATACGGCCCAATGAGGGCAATGTTTACCGGAGCCCTCAAGTTTGATGGGCCTATGTTCGAAGCGATGTCCGTGATGGGACCTTTCGAGCAGTTTTTATTGTTGCCCGGGAAAATTCCGGGCGACGACATTTGTCCTCCAGGCAACAAGTAAGCAGCAGAAAAATCAATCTTGATCGGGCTGTGTCGCTGGCCATCGGCTTGACCCATGGCGTCCAGGTGTTTGGGGCGGTTGGGGAAGGGCTGGGCTCACGATGCGCTGGGCTAGGAATTCTCATCGGGTCAGGCGGTGGGCCGATGCCGTGCCGTGCTCGGGGCTTGCTCAAGACGTGGCGGGCGCGGTGTTCTGAGCCACTGCGCACCATCGCCGTGTGAGGCTTGAAAAGCTTTCCTCAACAGCGTTTTGGTTAGCGCCCGCGTCAGCGCAAGCTCGGCCACCACGCGCTTGAGCAGGTCAGGGTTGTGAAAGACGGTGATCGTGAGGAAATACTAAACGCGTTCAGAAACAAACAATTATCAAACTACATAACATGAAATCCGAGATTTCCTCCAATGTGAAAAACCGGGGAAAGAAAAACTTTTCTTCGAAAATCGTCTGGATCTTTCTTGGCACCTTTGTTCTTCTGCTCTTGTGGATGCACTTCAGTCATCTTGACGAAGTTGCGCGTGCCACTGGGACCGTGATCACCAACAGTCGCACGCAGATTATCCAGTCTGTCGATGGCGGGGTGCTGAAACAACTAAATGTCAAAGAAGGCGATAAGGTCAAAGAAGGTGACATTCTGGCCTTGTTTGACGAGAAACGAACACAGGCTGCATTAATTGAAATCTAGGCCAAGCAAGCCGCACTGCAAACAAATCATTCCCGTCTTGAAGCTGAGTTAACGGGCAAGCCTGTCCGATTCTCGGATCGGGAGAAGCGTTTCCCGGAACTTATTAAAACCCAACTGGCGATGCTGGATGGAAGACGTAATGCCCTGTCTGAAGAGCTGAGATCATTACGAGAAATCGCGCGACTCGCCCGGGAAGAATTGGTGATTGTTGATAAACTGATTCTCACCGGAGATGCAAGCAAGGTTGAATCACTGCGGCTGCAGAGGGCGGCGACCGAGGCTGAAGCCAAGCTGGCAGATCGAAAGAATAAATATATGCAGGATGTCAGCTCCGAGATAGCCAAGATCAGAGGAGAAATCGAGCAGGTAAATCAGCAGGAAACGCAGAGGCGGCAGCAGTTAGTCAATCTGACAATACGGGCGCCGATGAGCGGCATCGTGAAGAACGTAAGACTGACGACGCTGGGCGGGGTCCTGAGGGCGGGTGAAGAGCTTCTGCAGATTGTGCCGATCGAGGAGCGTGCGATTATCGAGGCAAGGGTCTTGCCAAGGGACATCGCCTATGTCCGTCCTGGTTTGGTGGCTAATATTAAATTCGACGCCAATGATTTTTCTATTTTCGGGATGGTCGAAGGGAAGGTCACATACGTTGGCCCGGATTCGATCAAAGACGAAACGCAACGTTCCGACGTCTCCGGATCTACTTATTACCGTGTTCATGTGGAAATTTCCGCTTTCGACACGAAAGATCAGGCAGTAAAAACAACTACCGGAAAAAATCGAGGTCATACCGGGAATGACCTCAACTGTCGATATTCGAACCGGAACGAGATCTTTTCTTCAGTATTTGCTAAAAACCCTGCGCCGTTATTCCTCGGAATCCTTCAGTGAGAGATAATGAAAACGCTTTTTCTTGGTTTGATTCTTGCTGCAGGACTTTTTTGTTTATTTAACTCCGAAGCGTATTCGGAGCCTTTCAAAAATAGTCAATCTCGAGCCTGGCGCGTCCGTCATCTGCAGTGGTTCTATAATCCCGTTGATCAGCCCTCATGGCAAAGTACTGCTGAATGGATAAAATTAATAGATCAGTTGGCGACGAACTGGAATGTTTCGGGTTGCGAATTGAATACGGGGATCTGTTGGAAGCGCGGGGTGAGGAAACGCCAAAGCCGATTGTGTTCGAGTGGTCAGGCGCATTGGCGTCAAATATACGGGGGATTACCTACCTCGCAACCGTGAAGGGTCAGATAAAAAAGTCTACTATCAAATTGAATCTGCGGCTTTTTGAGGACAGTAATACCATCGATATTTTTAAAAGAGTAATTGCGCATGAATTCGGGCATGCTGTCGGGCTAATTCATACCGACGACTGCGATGACCTAATGGCCCCCGGTTTTCTGTGCGGATCGACAGAGAACTTTATGATTCCGCGGCCGCGGGTCGGGGATCTGAAACAATGCAGCCTTTTATACCCTAATTGATTGATATACGTCGGGTCGTTCAGGGTTTTTTGCTGTTGCCGGGCCCATTGCCGCTGATTACGCCAAGTGCTGCTGATTCGAAGTATCAGTGAATTTTCTTTGAGCAAAGACGGCCAGACGATTATATTCTTTGATAATCCTTTGAAGAATCAATTCCTGATGGTGGGCGGGAGAGTGTTTTGACAGACGTTTTTTTTGAAAATCCCGTGAAATCGATGATGCGGGATGGCAAGGTTGCCCTCGGCATGAACGTTCGCCTAGCGCGTTCCGGAGACATTGCCCGGATCGCCAAAACGAGCGGGCACGATTTCATTTTCATCGACATCCAGCATTCGCTATTTAACCTCGAGACCATCGGCCATATCGCCCAGGCGGCGCTCGGCTGCGGCATCGCCCCGCTGGTCCGGGTGCGCAGCTGCGACGACCCGGATACCTCGGTATTGCTGGACAACGGCGTGACCGGCATCGTGTTTCCCGACATCAGCACTGCCGAGGAGGCGCAGCGCGCAGTGAACCGCGCCAAGTTTCCGCCCATCGGCAAACGCTCGGTCTCCGGCGGCTACCCGATTTTTGATTACCGGCCGATGTCGACTGCCGAGGCCGTGCCTGCCCTGCAGGAGAACACGCTGGTGGTGTGCATGATCGAGACCCGTGCCGGGGTCGAGAACATCGATGCGATCGCCGCGGTCGAAGGTGTTGATGTGATCCATGTCGGTGCCAATGATCTGCTGACGGCGTTGGGCAAGCCCGGCCAGTTCGGGGATGCTGAAGGGGCTGCGGCCATAAACAAGGTGATTTCCTCCGCGGTGGCGCACGGCAAGATTGCCGGTGTCGGTGGTGACCGCAACCTGCCGCGGCAGGTTGAATACATCCGCCGCGGCGCGCGCTTCATTACTACCAACAGTGAAATTGCCTTCATCCTTGCCGAGGCAACGCGGGTAACGGGCGAATTGCGGCGGGCCGTGCAGCCCGCCGGAATTCGATCATAACATATTGATTAAATTGATATATTTGGAGAACAACGCATGAAATATCTGATCAAACCCGTTCTTGCAGCCATGCTGACGGCGGCACTTGCGCCGTCAGTGGCGGCTTCCGCGGCAGAGTGGGCGCCCAACAAGCCGATACGCCTGATCGTGCCGTTCCCGCCCGGCGGCAGCAACGACATCGTCGGCCGTCTGGTGGCCGCGGAGCTGAGCCCGCTGCTCGGGCAGCAGGTGGTGATCGACAACCGTGGTGGTGCCGGCGGCATCATCGGTTCCGAAATTGCCGCGAATGCCCAGCCCGACGGGCACACGCTGCTGATCGCCTCGGTGGCCTTTGCCTACAATCCGTCGATCTACAAGTCGATGGTGCGTTTCAATCCGGAGAAATCCTTCACTCCGATTTCCATGATCGGCACCGGCCCCAGCGCGCTGACGGTGAATCCCAAGATGGCGGTGAAAACGACCAAGGATCTGCTTGATCTGGCCAAGTCCAAACCGGGCACCCTGAACTATGCGACCGCGGGCATCGGCAGCTTCCAGCACCTGAGCACTGAAATGCTCAAGCTGCTGGCCAAGATCAACATCGTGCACATCCCCTTCAAGGGCGGCGGCCCGGCGATGGCTGACGTGATCGCGGGCAATACCCAGATCACCATGGGATCGCTGCTGCAACTGGTGCCGCACATCCAGGGCAACCGGCTGCGCTTGCTTGCCGTAGGCAGCGCCAAGCGCAACAGCGCCTTTCCCAATACTCCCACTGTTGCTGAAACGGTGCCCGGCTACGAAGCCAACAACTGGTGGGGTATCCTCGCGCCGGCGGGGGTTTCACCGGCCATCGTGAAAAGGCTGGAGACAGCGGTCGCCAAGGTGGTGAACACCCCGGACATGCAGAAAAAATTCGATTCCCAGGGCGCCGAGGTGGCATACCTGAATTCAGCCGCCTACGGGAAGTTCATCAAGTCAGAAACCGCCAAGTGGTCAAAGGTGGTTCGTGAAGCCGGGATCAAGGCCGAGTAATTGTTGAGGGCGCCTGCGACGCGCCGTTTTTTCAAGGAGAGAGTCATGCCGCATGTCATACGCATCAACCAGAACGGTGGTCCCGAACAACTGCAATGGGTCGAGGTTACGGTCGGCGATCCCGGGCCGGGAGAGGTTCGCGTCCGCAATACCGCGATCGGCCTCAACTACATCGATACCTATCACCGTTCCGGTCTGTATCCGCTACCGCTGCCGCTCACGCTGGGATCTGAAGGCGCCGGTATCGTCGAGGCGGTGGGCCCCAAAGTGAAGGAATTCAAGGTCGGTGATCGCGTCGCCTATGCCCAGCCGATCGGCGCCTACGCCGAAGTGCTGCTGCGGCCTGCGGCCAAGCTGGTAAAAATTCCCGCCGGGATCAAGGACGAAACCGCGGCGGCGATGATGCTGAAAGGCATGACCGCCTGGTACCTGTGCCGGCGCACCTACCGCGTGAAGAAAGGCGACACCATTGTCGTGCACGCGGCAGCGGGCGGCGTCGGCCAGATTCTCTGCCAGTGGGCGAAACACCTCGGTGCCACAGTGATCGGCACGGTCGGCAGCGACGAGAAGGTTGCGCTGGCGAAAAAGGTCGGGTGCAAGCACGTGGTGGTGATGTCGCGCGAGAAACTGTCTGAGCGGGTCAAGGAAATCACCAAGGGCAAGGGCGTGCCGGTGGTCTATGACGGTGTCGGCAAGGACACCTTCATGGAATCGCTGGACTGCCTGGCGCCGCTGGGTCTGATGGCGAGCTTCGGCAACGCCTCGGGCGCGGTGCCGCCGGTCAACATCGGCATCCTCGCGCAAAAGGGCTCGCTCTATCTGACGCGGCCAACGCTGGTCAACTACACGTCTTCGCGCGAAGACCTGCTGACGGCGGCACGCGAACTGTTTGCCGTGGTCAAGAAAGGCGCGGTGAAAATCACTATCAACCAGCGTTATCCGCTGCGCGAAGCGGCGCAGGCGCACCGTGACATCGAGGCACGGAAAACCACCGGCTCGACGGTGCTGCTGCCTTGAAGCCGGAATTTTCAGGCGCCGGCGCGGTCCTAGGTGGCATGGAGGCAGGATTACCGTGAAAACGCGATCGCAACGCATGGCTGTTGTCAGCCTGCAGGCCGCGGCAATGCTGTTCGTCGCAGCCGCGGCGTGGGCCCAGATTCCGGTGGAGGATCGCGGGCGTGCGCTGCAGAAGACGCCAGCCGAGGAGAGCGGGCGCGTACTGCATCAGGGACAATACCGGGCCGGCATCGCGCACAGCACGCTGGAGCAGGCGCGCCATGAAGCCAAGCTTGCCGAGCAGGATGTGCTGAACGCGCGCGATGCGCATGCGTTGGCGCAGAAAACTGCCGCCACCCGCAAGCGCGAGCTCGAAGCCGCTGAGAAGGCGCTGGCGGCGGCGCGGGCGCGGGTCGCCGCAGCGCAGAAAGACTATGACCGCGAAATCGGTGCGGTCGATGCCGCACACCGTGCCGCACCACCCGCAAAAGATAAGTAACTTATTGTTTTAGAAGGCATTACCCACGACGGCTGCCGGCGCCGCCATCCACGGCAATGATGGTGCCGGTGGTGTAGCTGGAGCGCGGCGAACACAGAAATACCACCATCGCGGCGACCTCATCGACGCTGCCCAGCCGGCCGAACGGAGACTTCTTGGTGAGCTCCTGCCAGCGTTCGGCATCTCCGAGTTCCTTGGCCGCCCGTTCGCGCAGGCGCACGACGGCGCGATCGGTGGCCGTGCCGCCGGGATTCAGTCCGACCACGCGCACGTTGTAGTCGGGGCTTTCTGCGCCCAGCGCACGTGACATCGCCATCAGCGCAGCGTTGCCCATACTGCCGGCAATGTAACTGGCCACTGGCCGTTCGCCGGCACCGCCGATGACGTTGACGATCACGCCATCGCGTTTTTTGCACATCCGCGCATAAATTTCCCGGGTGATGTCGATGAACCCCCACACCTTGAGATCCCAGGATTGGCGCCACTTGGCATCATCCAGTGTGGCCAGGGTGCCTTGCGGTATCGCACCCGCGTTGTTGACCAGGATGTCGACGTCGGCGCATTCACGGGCCAGGGCAACCGCATTGGCGGAGACGCCAAGATCGGCGGGATGGCAATGAACTTCGACCTTGCTTTCACGCAGGATGGACTGCTTGGCTTCCTCCAGATCCTCAGCGCTGCGTGCGGCAAGGTGGACATGGCAGCCCTCGGCAGCGAGCAGCCGGGCAACACCGAGGCCGATGCCGCGCGAAGCTCCGGTAATCAGCGCACGCTTACCCTTGAGTTGCAAATCCATGAATATTCTCCTTCGTGAACGTCGCGGCTGCGACGGCTGGCGATGTTAACATCGCGTCGGCGTCGCAAGGTCAACCGTCATGCAATGCGGACGTTAGGCAGACTAGGCCCGGACACAGTCACGGGCAAGGACTTTTCTGCAGATTAAAGTTACCGGAGAAATCATGAACAGATCATTCCAACTGCTGCTGGCTGCCGGATTGGCGGCCACGGTTTCTGTCGCTGCAGCCCAGACGGCGCCGGCGACTCCCGCAACGCCTGCCATCCCGGCGCAGCCTGCCCCGCCGTCACAGGCCGAACCTTCCAAGGCCACGCCGGCGACCCCGGCCCAACCCGCTGCGGAGGCGAAGAAGTCGGACAAGCCCAAGAAAGCCAAGACCAAGAAAGCCAAGAAGAAAAAAACCAAGGCCAAGCCTAAGGCCAAGAAGGAAAGCTGACGCGCGAGGCCGCAGACCCGACGCACAACGCAGCGCTACAATCCGCAAGGCAGGCCGCAACGCCTGCCTTCTTTTTTGGGCTGAAGGGTCGAATCAGGTTATACAGTGAGCACACGCTCACCAAAGAAGTAGTAAATTATTAATTTAAAACAATGCATTACATAGATTCATCGAATGGGGCCACCTATCCGGTCAGCACTGCGCGCTGGCGCGGTGATTCCGGTGCCTACCTCAACCTGGCGCTGGGTCCGGGGCTGAAGCGGGGCGAAATCGATCCGGCAAAACGTTCAATTTGGCGCTATGCCCAGGCGATTGCCGTCGATGTGCGTCATGCGGTGACCATGGGTGAAGGCGGCACTCCACTGATACCGGGTGTATGGGACGGTGTGGCGGTCAGTTTCAAACTGGAATTCATGATGCCTACCGGTTCGTTCAAAGACCGTGGCATGACGGTGATGGTGAGTTATCTGAAAAGCCGTGGCATAGACCATGTGCTCGAGGATTCCTCCGGCAATGCCGGCGCATCGCTGTCTGCCTACGCAGCGGCTGCAGGCATGCGCTGCCGCATCCTGGTGCCGGAAACCGCGTCGTATCCGAAGATCGCGCAGATTGCCGCCTGCGGTGCTGACGTGGTGACAGTGCCCGGCACGCGCCAGGCCGTCGCCGAAGCGGCCGAACGCATGAGTGATGAAATCTTCTACGCCAGTCACAACTGGCAACCGTTTTTCATCGAAGGCACCAAGACGCTGGCCTACGAACTGTGGGAAGACCATGGTTTTCGCGCACCGGACAACGTGGTGACGCCACTGGGTTATGGCAGCAACGTGCTGGGGCTCGCGCGCGGCTTTGATGAACTGCTGCGCAACGGCGAGATCGAGCGCATGCCGCGCATTTACGCCGTGCAGGCCGCACACTGCGCGCCGTGCCATGCGGCATGGGCAGCTGGTGGCGAGGGCGCAGTGCCGATCGAGGTCAAATCCACCGTAGCCGAGGGGATCGCCTCGTCGAAACCCACTCGCCTCAGGGAAGTATTGCGTGCAGTGCGCGACACCGGCGGCGCCATCGCAGCGGTGAGCGAGGAGGCCATCATCAAGGCGCTGGGTACTTTTGCCGGCAAGGGCTTGTATATCGAGCCCACCAGTGCCAGCGTCGGCGCCGCGCTGACGCAATGGATCGGTGACGGCACATTAAAGCGTTCGGAGAATACCGTGGTGGTGCTGACCGGCAGCGGGCTCAAGAGTTCGGAACGCATCGGCCAGTTGCTGGGGGCGAAAGCCAGAACCCTGTGACCGGCGCGCATTCGGCGGTCGCATAGTGGATTGATGGCAGAAGAGATACAGGGCGCGGTGTAAATTCGCACATATGCCATACGGTGTTGGAGTTCTCCAGAGCCTGTCTCAAAATTATCCGAGCGCAGGCAGCTCATTGCAGCGAGATGCGGGAGCGCACGAGGCTCCGACGAGACATTACGTATAGGTAAGGCGAGGAGGAAAGTAGTGCGCGACAAAGTCATGCCAAGCTCTGGAATTTTGAGGTAGGTTCTTATGAAAATTACCGCTGTCAAAAGCTACGCCGTCCATCCCGGCTGGCGCAAGAACCTCATATTCGTCAAGGTCGAGACCGATGCCGGCATCCATGGCTGGGGCGAGGCCTATTCGCAGTATGATCGCGATACCGCGGTGATGGCGCAGCTTAGTGCGCTGGGGCCCTACATGGTTGGCCGCAGCCCGTTCGACATCAAGCATTTCACCCAATTCGCCTTCGACGACTATGCCGCGCGCCGCGGTTCGGTGGAACTGTTCTGTGCGATCAGCGGCATCGAGCAGGCGCTATGGGACATCGTCGGCAAGGCGACGAAGCAGCCGGTGTACAACCTGCTCGGCGGGAAATACCGCGAAAAGGTCCGCGTTTATGCCAACGGCTGGAGCTACGGCATGAAAGAGCCCGCCGACTACGCCCGTGCCGCCGAAAAGGTGGTGAAGCAGGGATTTACCGCGATGAAATTCGATCCGCTGCCGTCGCCGTGGCGCACCTATATTCCGAAGGAACACGAGAAGCGCGCGGTGAGCATCGTCAAGGCGATCCGCGACGCCGTTGGTCCCGATGTCGACCTGCTGCTCGAACAGCACCGGCGTCTGGCGCCGATGCACGCGATCCGCCTCGACAAGCAACTGGCTGAATACAAGCTCTACTGGATGGAGGAATCCTGCCAGGCCGAATATCCGGATGAACTGGCCCTGATCCGCCGCGAGATCGGCATCCCCATGGTCATCGGCGAGGGGACCTACACCAAGACCGGCTTCCGTCCGCTGCTGGAGAAACGCTCGGCCGACATTCTCAATCCCGATGTCGCCTGCGTCGGCGGCATCCTCGAGTTGAAGGAGATCGCGGCGATGGCGGAACCGTTCCTGGTTGCTGTTTCACCGCACAACTACAACTCGACGCTGGTGGCGCTGGCGTCCACCGTGCATGCCTCGGCGACGATGCCCAATTTCATCATCACCGAGTATTTTCTGCCCTTTGTCGAATTCTGCGACAAGATCTCGCCAAACCAGCTGAAACCGAAAAACGGCTACATCGACCTGCCGACCGCGCCGGGACTGGGCATCGACGTTGACGAGGAAGCGCTGAAACAACATCCGGCGAAGGTATACCCCGCGCGCAACCTGCGTCACCCGAAGGACGAGCCCGGAGGCATTTGATGGTGCACGCGATCGACTGATCCCTGGCTTCAGGGTTGCCGTTCGATGGCGAGAAGCATGCCGTCAGGACGGAGTCTAGTGCCGTAGGTGGCGCAACGCGCATTAAGGGCGTCCAGCTCGGCGCGCTCGGCCGCGGGGTTGCACAGCACGGTTTCGTTGCGGTCATTGTGCCGCACCAGTTGCAGGGCGCATGATCCGATCCGTTTGCCGTCGAGCGTGATGCGCGCAAGCAGTCCCAGCCAGTCGCCGTGCTGGCCGCGGTGACCGGAGTGGAACGAAAAACTGCCGAGGCCGTAGAACACCGGCTTGTCCTTGTAGAACTCCACGGGCAGCGCATAGTGCGGGCCATGGCCGACGACGACATCGGCGCCGGCGTCGATCGCGGCATGGGCGATCTCGGCCATGTACTCCAGCACTTCCTCCTGATAGCCCCAATGGTGCGAAGCCACCAGCACGTCTACTTGCGGGCGCAGGGCCTTGAGCTCATCCACGTATTCCGCGAGGGATTTTGCGTCGGCCCAGGTCACGATCAGCGGCGGTACGCCGGGCCGGTTGGCGGGCGGGAGGTCGGGACGCAGCCGCTGCCAGGGCACATGGTAGGCAGTGTGGCCGCGCAGCGCGGCGATCCCCGGGGTGTGCTTGCCGGCTTCGTGATTGTTGGGCCAATAGACGGAGGTGCGCTGGAGGAATCCGTAACGCAGGCCGTTGCGCTCGATGATTACGGGTGCACGGGCCTGCGCGCGGTTCAGTCCGGCTCCGGTCGACGGCACGCCGAGCTTTCCGAGTTCGGCCAGTGAAGACCGGATAGCCGCTGCGCCATAGTTGACGTTGTTGGCATTGCCGATGGCGTCATAGCCGGCGATCTGCAGCGCGCGTCCGGCTGCAGGTGAAGCGAAAAATCCTTCGTCCGTCACCGCTGCGGCATCGCCGGGCTGGTAGAAACAGCATTCCAGGTTGCCGAACAGCACATCAGCCTCGTTCAGCACACCCCCGATCTGCGCGAACGGCAGCGTCGGGTCGGTCACGTTCATCAGATTGACGTCGCCGGTGAGCAGCATCAGCGTTGGTGCCATCAGTTTCTACTCCTTGATCAGGCTAAAAGACGCAGCCGCGGTTATCGCGCAATGCCCGGCGTCATGCAAGACAGATTGCCGGGTTTCGGACCGTCAGCGACGGGAATGACGTGAAATAAGTCACATTCGATTCAAATTTTCTAATCCGAAACGCAATAAAATATATATTGCATAGCAACAAAAACGCTTGACTTGGGGGGCTGGAATGGCAGAATTGTAACCGTGTTGGGTGCCTTCTACAGGTATCGGCACACGTCCTCCAAAACCTCCTCCTTTGGTGGAACTCTTAGCGCAACCCCCCGGGGTTGCGCTCTTTTTTTTGCCAATCGATATTGCAACGCACCAGCATAACAGGCTGTGTGCCTGAGTGGTGTTGTTTCCTTAAACCGAATCGGGTTGATCAGGCATCAGGGGTTATTTTTCACCCATGCACTGATGCCACGGGTCGGCAACCCATTTCGCCTTGTGCATGTGCTGTGAGCGCCATTTGATCCTTCTCAGACCGCCGACACCGCTTGGTATACTTTAGAGCGTCGCGAATCGAACGGGGTTCGCGGGAGTAGCGGACACGGCATCGGCGGGAGACAGGATTGCGCGACACTTAATCCGGCCCGTTGCATGCCGACTGATGCAGCGAGTTCAGGCGGCATCCAATCCCGACATTATTGACTGCGGTCAAGGCTCACGCCGAGGCCGCTGTAATAGATTTGGCTCCCTGCTGACAGGGCGGGAGCGCTCGCCACAACTGGCGCACAACCACGCGGACCAAAAATGAAAATCCACGAATACCAGGCAAAAGAAATATTGCGGAAATACGGAGTGACCACTCCCCGCGGCATACCCTGTTTCACGGTAGACGAAGCGGTCAAGGCCGCGGCGCAGCTCGGCGGCAAGGTATGGGTCGTCAAGGCTCAGATCCACGCCGGCGGTCGCGGCAAGGGCGGCGGCGTCAAGGTCGCCAAGTCTCCTGACGAGGTCAAGTCATACGCCGGCAGCATACTCGGCATGCAGCTGAAGACCCACCAGACCGGCCCCGAGGGCCAGAAGGTTCGGCGGCTGCTGATCGAGGAAGGCGCCGACATCAGGAAGGAACTGTATGTCGGCATGGTCATCGACCGCGGTTCCCAGCGCGTAGTGCTGATGGCCTCCAGCGAAGGCGGCATGGATATTGAGGAAGTTGCAGCCAAAACCCCGGAAAAGATTCACAAGGTGGCGATCAATCCTGTAAACGGGTTGACCGATGCCGAAGCCGACGATGTGGCACGCAAGATCGGAGTGCCGGCTGCCTCCTTGCCCCAGGCGCGGGCTTTGCTGCAGGCCCTCTATAAGGCCTTCGACGATACCGATGCCTCGCTGGCGGAAATCAATCCGCTGATCCTCACCGGCAACGGCAAGGTGGTCGCGCTCGATGCCAAGATCGATTTCGACGGCAACGCGCTGTTCCGCCATCCCGACCTGGTGGCGCTGCGCGATCTAGATGAGGAAGATCCGGCCGAAGTCGAAGCTTCGAAGCACGATCTCAATTACATCCAGCTCGACGGCAATATCGGTTGCCTGGTCAATGGTGCCGGACTGGCGATGGCGTCGATGGACATCATCAAGCTCTACGGCGGAAATCCGGCAAACTTTCTTGATGTCGGTGGCAGCGCCACCGCCGAGAAGGTAACCGAAGCTTTCAAGATCATGCTGCGCAACCCGGAGCTCAAGGCGATCCTGGTCAACATCTTCGGCGGCATCATGAAATGTGACGTCATAGCGGAGGGTGTGGTGGCTGCGGCGCGCCAGGTGAGTCTGAACGTACCGCTGGTGGTGCGACTGGAAGGCACCAACGTCGATCTGGGCAAGAAGATCCTTGCCAACTCGGGATTGCCGATCATTTCCGCCAACAACATGGCGGATGCGGCACAGAAAGTGGTTGCGGCTGCGCAGGGCAAGAAGGCCGGTGGCGGGGCAAAACCCAAGGCCAAACCTAAAGCAAAAGCAAAAGCAAAAGCAAAAGCAAAAGTAAAAGTAAAAGCAAAACCGAAAACAAAAGCCAAGGCCGCAAACCGCAAGCGTGTCGTTACGAAAAAGAAATCGTCTGCGCGCAGCAAGGCTGCAGCGAAGGGTAAGGCGGTCAGAAGCGTGCGCAAGAAAAAGGCTGTGGCACGCAAACGCACGAAAAGGGCAGCGAAATGAGCATCCTGATCGACAAGAACACCCGGGTGATGACGCAAGGCATCACCGGCAAGACCGGCCAGTTTCATACCAAGACCGGCAAGGAATATGCCAACGGCAAAAACTGTTACGTGGCGGGAGTGACGCCGAAGAAAGGCGGGCAGAGCTACGAAGGCATCCCGATTTTCGACACGGTGAAAGAGGCCAAGGACGCCACCGGTGCCAATGTGTCGGTGATTTATGTGCCACCTCCTTACGCAGCGGCGGCGATAGAAGAGGCCGTGGACGCCGACCTGGATCTGGTGATCTGCATCACCGAAGGCATACCGGTGCGCGACATGGTGCGCCTCAAGTACAAGATGGAGCAGCAGCACAGCAGGACCGTGCTCGTCGGCCCGAATTGTCCCGGCGTCATCACGCCGGACGAGATCAAGATCGGCATCATGCCCGGCCACATTCACAAGAAGGGACCGATCGGCGTGGTGTCACGCTCCGGCACCCTGACCTACGAGGCTGTCGGGCAACTGATGGAGCTCGGCCTTGGACAGTCCTCCTGCGTCGGCATCGGCGGTGACCCGGTCAACGGACTGAAGCACATCGACGTGATGAAGATGTTCAACGAAGACCCGCAGACCGAGGCGGTGATCATGGTCGGCGAGATTGGCGGATCCAACGAGGAAGAATGCGCGCGCTGGGTCAAGGCCAACATGAAAAAACCCGTGATCGGATTCATTGCCGGTGTTACTGCGCCCCCCGGCAAACGCATGGGCCATGCCGGAGCCATCATCTCCGGGGGCAAGGGCACCGCTGCTGAAAAACTGGCGGTAATGGAAGAGTGCGGGATCAAGACGACCAAGAACCCGGCCGAGATGGGCAAGCTGCTCAAGTCGGTGTTGAGATAGGACCGGCAGGCACTGAAATTGCTGGGGTTGTGGAATCGATAACTGGCGGCGGCATGGACGACTTGCTGTTTCGCTTTGATACCTGATTGTTTCCGTCTGGCGCGCTTTTGCCGCGCGCAGCATTAGGAGGAGCATCTTGGAAGGTGGCGGTTTGAAGCAGGGCAAGCGAGTACGTGGAGCGCTCAAAGGCCGTTCCGTCGATAGTCATGTGCAGGCTGAGGTGTGCGGCATGCTGGACGCGTCCGCGCGCAGAACCGGCATTGATGTTCGCCGCCGCGATCAGCTGATCGAAAACCTCCATCTCATCCAGGACCGTCTGGGCCATATTCCCGCTGGCCATATTGTCGCGCTGGCAAGGGAAATGAAACTGTCGATGACCGAGGTCTACGAAGTCGCCACTTTTTATCATCATTTCGACGTGGTGAAGGAAGGCGAAACTGCGCCGCCGCCGCTGACCGTCAGAGTCTGTGATTCGCTGTCGTGCGAGTTGTCGGGTGCAGGAGAGCTGATCCAGGGACTGAAAAAATCGCTGGGTAACGGCGTGCGCGTGATTCCGGCCCCCTGCGTTGGACGCTGCGAGCAGGCGCCGGTCGCGGTTGTCGGACAGAATCCGGTGCCGCAGGCAACGGTCGCCAAGGTCAAGCCGCTGGTTGCGGCGAATAAAACGAAATGCGCCACCGGCAAGTACGTGTCCTATGCCGAATATCGCAAAAAAGGCGGCTACACGATTGCCGCGGAATGCCTGGCAGGAAAGCGCGATGCCGAGAGCCTGATCAAGACCATGGAAAATTCCGGGCTGCGTGGGCTCGGCGGCGCGGGCTTTCCTTCCGGGCGCAAGTGGCGCATCGTGCGCGGCGAAAAAGGCCCGCGGGTGATGGCGGTCAACATCGACGAAGGCGAACCGGGTACGTTCAAGGATCGCCACTATCTCGAGCGCGATCCGCACCGTTTCCTCGAGGGCATGCTGATCGCGGCTTGGACCGTGCAGATTTCCGAGGTCTATATCTACCTGCGTGATGAATACGCCGGCGTGCGCGCGATCCTCGAGAAGGAGATCGCCGCGTTGCAGAAAAATCCGCCGTGTCCACTGCCGCCGATTTTCCTGCGCCGCGGCGCCGGCGCCTACATCTGTGGCGAAGAGTCGGCGATGATCGAATCGATCGAAGGCAAGCGCGGCATGCCACGCCTGCGTCCGCCATACGTGGCGCAGGTCGGGCTGTTCGGCTACCCGACGCTCGAGCACAACATGGAAACGCTGTACTGGGTGCGCGACATCCTCGAGAAGGGCGCCGACTGGTTTGCCGGTCACGGCCGCCACGGTCGCAAGGGCCTGCGTTCGTTCTCGGTGTCCGGGCGTGTCAACAATCCGGGTGTGCATCTCGCGCCGGCCGGGATCACGGTGCGCGAGCTGATCGACGAGTACTGCGGCGGCATGCAGCCGGGGCACCAGTTCTATGGTTATCTCCCGGGCGGGGCGTCGGGCGGCATCCTGCCGGCGTCACTGGGTGACGTGCCGCTGGATTTCGATACCCTGCATCAATACGGCTGTTTCATCGGTTCTGCTGCGGTGATCATCTTTTCCGACAAGGACAAGGCTCGCGATGCTGCGCGCAATGTAATGAAATTTTTTGCCGAAGAGTCCTGCGGGCAGTGCACGCCGTGCCGGGTCGGTACCGCGAAGGCAATGCAGTTGATGGAAGCGCCGCAGTGGAACCAGGGTCTGCTGGAAGAGCTTTCGGGGGCGATGGCCGATGCCTCGATCTGCGGTCTGGGCCAGGCGGCGCCTAACCCGATTCGAACCGTAATGAAATATTTTCCGAAGGAAGTCGGCTAGGCCCGGCGCTGGACGCCGGATACTGCCGGAGGTGATGTCATGACTGCGATGAGCAAAGACGAGCTGGCCGCAATGCCGGTCGAATTCAAACTGAACGGCAAGGACGTGGTGGGTTACGCGTCCGAGACCATCATCCAGACGGCGAAACGCCACGGGGTCGAAATTCCGCACCTCTGCTACAAGGAGGGCATGCGGCCCGACGGCAACTGCCGTGCCTGCGTGGTCGAGGTCAAAGGCGAGCGGGTGCTGGCAGCCTCCTGTTGCCGCCAACCGTCTCCGGGCATGGAAGTCGCCACCAACAATGCGCGCGCGCTGGCGTCGCAGAAAATGGTGATGGAACTGCTGCTCTCGGACATGCCGGAGCAGAGTCATACCCTGAACTCCGAACTCGACCACTGGGCGGGCAAGCTCAAGGTCGGCAAGCCGCGATTCGAGGGGCGCCATCAACCCCGGCCGGACCTGTCGCACTACGGCATCGCCGTCAACCTGGATTCGTGCATTCAGTGCACGCGCTGCGTGCGTGCGTGCCGCGAAGAGCAGGTCAATGACGTCATCGGCTACGCGTTCCGCGGCGAACATTCGCAGATCGTGTTTGACCTCGGTGACCCGATGGGTGAATCGACCTGCGTGGCGTGCGGGGAGTGCGTGCAGGCGTGTCCCACCGGCGCACTGATGCCGGCGCGGAAGGTCGGGCTGCGGAAACCCGACAAGCAGGTGCATTCGGTATGTCCGTACTGCGGCGTCGGTTGCCAACTCACCTACAACATCAAGGACAACAAGATACTGTCCGTCGATGGACGCGACGGACCGTCGAACCATGGCCGGCTCTGCGTCAAGGGTCGCTACGGTTTCGACTACGTGCATCATTCCCAGCGCCTGACCAGGCCGCTGATCCGCAAGCCGGGCGTACCCAAGCATGCCGATTTCACGATGGACCCGGCGAATGTCCTCGAACATTTTCGCGAGGCCAGCTGGGAAGAGGCGCTGGAACTGGCGGCTGGCAAGTTGCGCGAAATCCGTGACACGCACGGCAAGAAGGCGCTCGCCGGTTTCGGTTCGGCCAAGGGCAGCAACGAAGAGGCCTATCTGTTCCAGAAACTGGTGCGCACCGGTTTCGGCTCCAACAATGTTGATCACTGCACGCGGCTGTGCCATGCCTCCAGCGTGGCCGCACTGATGGAAGGTGTTGCCTCCGGTGCGGTGTCGAACCAGGTCAATGACGTCGCCCGGGCTGAAGTGATTTTCCTGATCGGCGCCAACCCGCTGTCCAACCACCCGGTGGCAGCGACCTGGATCAAGAATGCGGTCAAGAACGGCGCCAAGCTGATTTACGCCGATCCGCGCCGCAATGAACTGTCGCGCCATGCCACTTATGCGCTGCAGTTCAAGCCCGACACCGACGTGGCGCTGCTCAATGCGATGATGCATGTCATCGTCCACGAAGGGCTGGTCGACAAGGACTTCATCAAGTCACGCACCATCGGCTACGAGGATCTTAAAAAGAACGTCGAAGGCTACAGCCCGGAGGCGATGGCGCCGGTGTGCGGCATCCCGGCGGAGACCATCAAGGAAGTGGCGCGGGTTTATGCGACTTCCAGGGCCTCAATGATCCTCTGGGGCATGGGCATCTCCCAGCACATCCACGGCACCGACAACGCACGCTGCCTGATCGCGCTGTGTCTTATGACCGGCCAGATCGGCAAGCCGGGTTCAGGCCTGCATCCGCTGCGCGGCCAGAATAACGTGCAGGGCGCTTCCGACTCCGGGTTGATCCCGATGGTGTTTCCGGATTACCAGCGTGTCGACAACCCGCAGGCGCTGGCGCGCTTCGAGAAGCTGTGGGACACCAAGCTCGATCCCAAGCCCGGCCTGACCGTGGTTGAGATCGTGCACGCGATACTCGACGGCGACATTCGCGGCATGTATGTGATGGGCGAGAACCCGGCGATGTCGGACCCCGATGCACACCATGCACGCGAGGCGCTGGCCAAACTCGACTGGCTGGTGGTGCAGGAAATATTCATGACCGAAACCTGCTACCACGCCGACGTGATCCTGCCGGCGACGGCATGGCCGGAGAAGGATGGCACGGTGACCAACACCGACCGCATGGTGCAACTCGGCCGCAAAGCACTGGAGGCACCGGGCGAGGCCAAACCGGATTTGTGGATCATCCAGGAACTGGCGCGCCGCATCGGACTGGACTGGAACTACGACGGCCCGCGTGACGTGTTCAATGAAATGCGCAAGGGCATGAACTCGATTGCCGGCATCACCTGGGAGCGGCTGGAAGCAGAAAGCTGCGTGACCTATCCCTGTGAAAATGAGGGCGACCCCGGTCAACCCACTGTTTTCATTGATAAATTTCCGACGCCCACGGGGCGTGCCAAATTCGTGCCGGCTGATGTCATTCCGGCCAACGAAAGGCCTGACAAGGAATTCAGCTATGTGCTGATTACCGGCCGTCAACTCGAGCACTGGCATACCGGCGCGATGACGCGCCGTGCGGGCGTACTCGACGCAATCGAGCCGGAACCGACAGCCTCGATGCATCCGCTCGATCTCGACAAGCTGGGCGCGAAGACCGGTGACGTGATTACCGTTGCTTCCCGGCGCGGCATCATCTCGCTGTTTGCGCGTGCCGATGACGGCACGCCGCGCGGCGCAGTATTCATCCCGTTCTGTTATTACGAGGCGGCAGCCAACCTGTTGACCAATCCCGCACTCGATCCGTTCGGCAAGATCCCCGAGTTCAAATACTGCGCGGTGAAGGTCACCAGGGGCGGTGAACTCACACCGCGCTCGAGCTACGGCGGCGGACAGGTACTGGCAAAAATCACGCCGGCTTAACCCGGCATCGGATACCGGGTGGCGCGATGCGTGCGCCGCCTCAACATTTACTTCAGGAGAGGAGCATCATGGCACTGTCGGACATCGAAATTGCCCAAGCGGCGAAAATGGAGCGCGTCGTCAAGATTGCGCAGAAACTGGGCATACCCGAAGAACATCTCGTGCCCTATGGCCATTACAAGGCGAAAGTTTCGCTCGAGTATGTCGACAGCCTGAAGAGCAAAAAGGACGGCAAACTGATCCTGGTGACCGCGATCAGCCCGACCCCGGCCGGCGAAGGCAAGACCACCACCACGGTGGGCCTGGGGGATGCACTGAACAAGATCGGCAAGAAGGCCCTGATCTGCCTGCGCGAACCCTCGCTGGGTCCGGTATTCGGCGTCAAGGGTGGCGCGGCCGGCGGCGGCTATGCCCAGATCGTGCCGATGGAAGACATCAACCTGCACTTCACCGGCGACTTCAATGCCATCGCGCTGGCCAATAACCTGCTGGCAGCAGCGATCGACAATCACATTCACCACGGCAACGAACTCGGCATCGACGTGCGCCGCATTACCTGGAAACGGGTGATGGACATGAATGACCGTGCGCTGCGCGATATCACGGCATCGCTGGGCGGGCCGGGCAACGGTTATCCGCGCCAGGACGGCTTCGACATCGTCGTTGCATCGGAAGTGATGGCCATATTCTGTCTGGCGACATCGATCAAGGATCTGAAAGCCCGTCTGGGCAACATCGTCATCGGCTACACCCGCGACCAGAAACCGGTGCGCGCGAAAGACCTCAAAGTGCATGGCGCGATGACGGTGCTGCTGAAGGACGCCTTGGCGCCCAATCTGGTGCAGACCCTGGAAAATAATCCTGCGTTCGTGCATGGCGGTCCGTTTGCCAACATCGCCCACGGCTGCAACACCGTGATTGCCACCAAGACTGCGCTGAAACTGGCCGACTATGTGGTGACCGAGGCCGGTTTCGGCGCCGATCTCGGCGCCGAGAAGTTCGTCGACATCAAGTGCCGCAAGTCAGGCCTGAAGCCGGACGCCTGCGTGATCGTGGCGACGATCCGCGCGCTGAAATATCACGGCGGCGTCGACGTCAAGGAAGTGAACAAGGAAAATCTGGCTGCGCTGGAGAAAGGCATTGCCAACCTCGAGCGCCATGTCAAGAACGTGCGCGAAAACTACGGCCTGAAGTGCGTGGTGTCGATCAACCATTTCACTTTCGATACCGACGCCGAGATCGAACTGCTGAAAAAGAAAATGGCGCCGCACGGCGTGCCGGTGCTGACTGCCCGTCACTGGGCAGACGGCGGTGCCGGTGCTGCCGAGGTGGCCAAGACCGTGGTCGAACTGATCGAGAAGGGTGAGAACAAGTTCAAGTTCGTCTACGACGAGAAGCTGCCGTTGTGGGACAAGATGAAAGCCATCGCGACCACGATTTATGGCGCGGGCGACATCACTGCCGACGGCAAGGTGCGCGCGCAGATCAAGAAGCTGCAGGAGGACGGTTACGGCAATTACCCGGTGTGCGTGGCGAAAACCCAGTATTCGTTCTCTTCGGACGCCTCGCTGCGCGGCGCACCTTCGGGACATACCGTCAACATCCGTGAAGTGCGGCTGTCGGCCGGCGCCGAGTTCGTGGTGATGGTCTGCGGTGACATCATGACCATGCCGGGGCTGCCGAAAGTGCCCTCGGCCGAGAAGATTGACCTGACCGATGACGGCAAAGTGGTCGGGCTGTTCTGATCTTGTACGGGCGTATAATCGACAGGGTTATCGGGGGCGCAAGCCCCCGATATGTCTACGCAACACATACACGCTATACCTGACATTGTCCCATTCCGGGAACGAGGAATTCTATGAGTTTTGAAGATTCGGCTTTTTGGATTGCGTTGATGCAGATCATCGGTATCAACATCGTGTTGTCCGGCGACAACGCGGTAGTGATTGCACTGGCAGCCCGGTCTTTGCCGCCGAAGCAGCAGAAGGCGGCGGTCCTGTGGGGCAGCGGCGCGGCGGTGGTCATGCGGATCGTCCTGACCGTGATTGCCGTCGAAATGCTGAAGTGGCCGTTCCTGAAGTTGATCGGTGCGGTGCTGCTGCTGTGGATTGCCGTGAAACTGCTGCTGCCCGAAGACGGCGGCGAGGAGGGCATGGAAGCCAGCGGCAGCATGGCGGCGGCGATCAAGACCATCCTCATCGCTGACCTGGTGATGAGCCTGGACAACGTGATTGCGGTTGCTGCTGCCGCCAAGGGCAGCCTGGCTCTGCTGATCATCGGTCTGGGGATTTCAATTCCGTTGGTGATTTTCGGCTCGACTCTCCTGCTCAAGTTGATGGATCGCTATCCGGTCATCATCACCATTGGCGCCGCCCTGCTGGGCTGGGTGGCCGGTGAAATGGCCGTAACCGATCCGTTCATCAAGGATTGGGTGGATGCCAACATGGGCTGGCTGCACTGGGTGGCTCCTGCAGCGGGCGCGGCATTCGTGGTGATGCTGGGCAAACATCTTGCCAAACGTGCCGAGGCGGCGCACGGGGTTGTGGATCTGGCCAAGAGCGACCAGCAGAGCTTATAACTTATTGATTTATAAAGATATTTAAGGGGTTTCCATGTTGAAATGGTTGGTGCCTGTAGATGGTTCAGAAAGCGCTGTGCGTGCGGTCAGCCATATGATCGGCAAGCTGTCCTGGTTCAAGGACGCCGTTGAGATTCATTTGCTGAACGTGCAGCATCCGATGCCCTACGGCAACCGGGTGAGCTCGGTCCTGGGCAAGGACAAGGTGGCGCAATATCACCATGACGAGGGCATTGCTGCATTGCAGCCGGCCCGTGACAAGCTGGATGCCGCGAAGATCAAGTATGTGTTCCATATCGGAGTGGGCGAACCTGCAGAAATCATCGCGTCCTACGCCAAAGAACAGAAATGTGACCAGATCGTCATGGGTACGCGCGGCATGGGGGCCCTGTCAAACATGGTGCTCGGATCGGTCGCGACCAAGGTTCTGCATTTGTCCGACTGCCCGGTACTGTTCGTAAAGTAGGGAATGGCCGGGGGATTAACGTTTTCTTGATTGCGGTCAATTATTTTGGATAGGAAATAGCGGAAGAATGGGGTGTTACGACGCTCCAAAAAGGTTAGGCTGCGATACTTACAGCCCAGGAGAACTCAGCAGTCGTTTTTCAACAAAAGGAGGAGTCTCATGAATATCCGGAGAACAGTATTACGCGGCATGCTGCCGCTGGTGGCCGCTTTCGGACTGGTTGCTGCAGGTCCTGTGGCGGCATGGGAGCCGACCAAACCGGTCGAGTTCATCATCCCTGCCGGTACCGGTGGTGGTGCCGACCAGATGGCGCGCCTAATCCAGGGCATCGTCGCCAAACACAACCTGATGAAGCAGTCGCTGATCCCCGTGAACAAATCGGGCGGCGCCGGCGCCGAAGGTTTCCTCGAGGTCAAGGCGGCCAAGGGCGATCCACACAAGATCATCATCACACTGTCGAACCTGTTTACCACCCCGATGGCCACCGGCGTGCCTTTCAACTGGAAAGACCTGACGCCGGTTTCCATGCTCGCGCTGGACAACTTCGTGCTGTGGGTCAATGCCGAAGAACCGCACAAGAGCGCCAAGGAATATCTGGAGGCGGTGAAAAAAGGCGGTGCCAATACGTTCAAGATGGGTGGCACCGGCTCGAAACAGGAAGACCAGATCATCACCGTGGCGATCGAGAAGGCGGCAGGCGTCAAATTCACCTACATCCCGTTCAAGGGCGGTGGTGCGGTGGCGACCCAGCTGGTCGGCAAGCACATCAATTCCAGTGTCAACAACCCGATCGAGGCGGTTGCACACTGGCGTGCCGACAAGCTGCGCGCGCTGTGCGTGTTTGACGCAGAGCGTATGCCGTACAAGGACAAGGTCACCAAGACCCAGTCCTGGAGCGACATTCCGACCTGCAAAGAGGCCGGCATTCCGATGGACTACGTGATGCTGCGCGGGATCTTCATGCCCGCTGGTGTTTCGGCTGATGTGGTCAATTTCTATGTCGAGCTGTTCAACAAGGTGCGTGCGACGGCCGAGTGGAAGGACTTCATGGAAAAGGGCGCATTCAACCAGACCGCTCTTTCCGGCAAGGCCTACGCTGACTGGGTCGCCAATGCAGAGAAACTGCACTTCGGTCTGATGAAGGAAGCCGGCTTCCTCGCTAAGAAGTAATCGTTTTCCGGTTTGCCCCGGGCGGATCCAGCAGCATCCGCCCGGCGGCTTGAGCCGGAACTATGTGATTTTGCAGATTTCCAGGTAACCCGCTTATTCCCATGAGTGAAAAACAGGTTTCTGACGGCGCCGCAGGCGCAGGTATTTCAGTCAAGGCAATGGAAATTACCGTTGCCCTGATACTTCTGGCGATCGGCTCCATGGTGGTGTACGACAGCGCGCGTTTGGGCTACCGCTGGGTGGGGGACGGTCCGGAAGCGGGCTATTTCCCGTTCTACATTGGCATGTTCATCTGCATATCGAGCGTCGTTACCCTGGGGCAGGCTTTATTCGGCAAGAAAAAAACCGGCATCTTCGTCGAATGGGCGCAATTGAAGCTGGTGGCATCGGTGCTTCTCCCGGCGGGCCTTTTTGTGCTGGGCATACAGATGATCGGTATTTACGTCGCCGCCGCCGCTTATATCGCGGTATTCATGATCTGGCTCGGTAAATACAACTGGATCAAGGGGGTGCTGCTGGGTCTTGCTGTTAGTGGATCGATGTTCATGATGTTCGAAGTGTGGTTCAAGGTGCCGTTGTTCAAGGGGGAATTCAATCCCCTGGGTTTCCTTGGATATTGACCAGCCGCACTGACCTA
>Ga0222713_10000216_pt1 | contig 63718 bp, 49 predicted proteins | sample C33_649DmetaG_FD_165061 | JGI IMG/M metagenome (GOLD analysis project Ga0222713, IMG submission 165061) | Estuarine water microbial communities from San Francisco Bay, California, United States - C33_649D | ecosystem: Environmental > Aquatic > Marine > Unclassified | place: USA: California...
TCGCCAATGTCGCGGAGGCCGCGCTGCTCCGCGAGGTGGGTCATGAGGGCGACGTCCTCATGCTCAGCCCGACCCTGCCCGGGGAGCATGAACGGGCGGTCCACCTCGGCTTGGATGTCACGCTCAATTCCTGCGAGGAGGCCCGGTCCCTGTCTGCCGCCGCCGCCCGGGCCGGCCGAAGGGCCAAGGTGCACGTCAAGATCGACACAGGCATGGGCCGCGCCGGCGTCTGGCATGAGGAGGCCTCTGCGCTCATCGAGGTCGTGCGCACCTCGCCCGACCTTGAATGGCGAGGATTGTACACCCACTTCTCGGAGGCTGGTTCGGATCGCGGCTTCACCGAGGTACAGCGAGGGCTCTTCCTCGCTCTGCTGGAGACCGTGCCTGCGTCCGAACGCTCCCGGCTGATGATCCACGCGGACAACAGCGCCGGACTCGAGTCCTTCTCGCCCGACTCCCCGTTCAACGCCGTGAGGATCGGTCTGATGCAGTACGGGCTGCCGCCGGCCCAGGGATCGTTCCTCCAGAGTCTGCGTCCTGAGCCGGTCCTCTCCTTCCATTCGAGGGTCGTACTGGTCAAGCGGCTGCCCGCCGGCACGGCCGTCAGCTACGGCCGGACCCGGGTGCTCGCGCGAGATTCGCGCGTGGCCGTGGTCGCCGTTGGCTATGGCGACGGGGTTCCTTCCGCCGCCAGCAACCGCGGGCATTTCCTCATCCGCGGGCGGCGTTGTCCCATACTCGGACGGGTGACGATGGACCAGACCGTGGTCGACGTGACCGACGTGCCTGGCGCGGCGACCGGCGACCTCGCCACGATCCTCGGGTCGCAGGACGGCGACCGCATCACCGTGGCGGAGTTCTGTTCCTGGTCGGACTGCATCCCCTGGGAGGCGCTCTGCACCCTTACGCAGCGCGTGCAGCGGGTCTACCGGACCGACCGCACCTGAGCCATGCGACGGGCGCAGGCACGGCCTCCTGCCTCGCGGCAGGCCGGACTCTCAGCCATCGCTGCCGTCCCTGCGCCGCCAACACCAGACGAGGGTGAACACGAGCAGGGAGCCCGAGATGAAGCCCGCAAGCAGCTGCGGCGTCTCGAGCACCGCCTGGTAGACCTGCGGCAGGACCGTCGACAGGCCCGCTCCTAGCGCCGTGCGATCGGCCGGATGGTCGTCGACCACGAGCATGCCGCAGGTCCAGAGCAGGGTGGGGATCGCCAGCCAGGGCGCCGAGTCCCCGGTCAGCCAGGGGCCGAGCGGCAACAGGTTCTCGGCCACGACCGCGAGGCAGAGTACGCCGGACAGCCAGATCACCGCCGACTCCGCCAGGGCGCGTTCCCGCGTCCGGATTCCGAAGTCTCCGCCGCGCGTGGCGATGCCGTACTTCGTCAGCGCGGCGGTCAGCAAGATGAGGAGCGAGATCCCCATGGCGGGCCGGCCTCAGCCGCCGAATCCGAAGTAGCGGCTGGCGTTGCCGTAGCAGACGTCGGCGATGAGGCGTTCGTTCCAGTCCTTGCGGTCCGGGATGCGTCCCGATTCCACGTCCTGGCCGACGAGGTCGCACAGGATGCGCCGGAAGTATTCGTGGCGCGGGTAGGAAAGGAAGGATCGGGAGTCCGTGATCATGCCGATGAACCGCGAGAGCAGGCCGAGGTCGGAGAGCATGTTCATCTGGTCGCGCATGCCGCGTTCCTGATCGAGGAACCACCAGCCCGAGCCGTACTGGATCTTGCCCGGCACGGTGCCGTCCTGGAAGGAGCCGGGCATGCAGGCGAAGAGGGCGGTGTCGGCGGGGTTCAGGTTGTAGAGGATGACCTTGCCCAGGGCGTTCTCGCCGGAGAGCGCGCCGAACCAGCGCACGAGGCCGGGGCCTTGGCGGAAGTCGCCGATGGTGTCGCAGCCGGCGTCGGAGCCGAGGCGCCTGAGCAGCCCGAGGTTCGGGTCGCGCACGGCGCCGAGGTGGAGCTGGGTGGCCCAGCCTTTGGCGTGGTTGAGGCGCCCGACGTGCAGCATGATGAAGGCCGTGAACTTCTCGGCCTCGTCGGCCGAGGCGGCCTTGCCGGCCATGGCGGCTTCCCAGATGGCCTTGGCTTCGACTTCGGTGCAGGTCGCATCAGGCAGGTAGTCCAGTCCATGGTCGGTGGCGCGGCAGCCCGCCGCGGCGAAATCGTCGTGGCGCTGGTTGAGGCCGGCAATCAGGCCGGCGAAGGTGTCGGCGCCCTTGCCCGTGGCGGCGGCCAGCCGCTTGGCCCAAGCCTGCACGCGTTCAGGCTGGCGGACCTTCAGGCAGGCGTCGGGGCGGTAGGTCGGGACGACCTTGGTGGCGAAGCCGGACTTCGCGATGGCGTGATGCAGGTCGAGGGAGTCGGCCGGGTCGTCGGTCGTGCCGACGACGCGAACCTTCATCAGCTTGAGGATGCCGCGAGCCGTCAGGTCGCCGTGCTTCAGCTGGCGGTTGGCTTCGTCCCAGACCTTCTGGGCCGTGGCGCCCTCGAGGACGTCCTGGATGCCGAAGTGACGGCGAAGCTCGAGGTGGGTCCAGTGGAAGAGCGGGTTGCGGAGCGTGGCCGGCACCGTCTCGGCCCAGGCCTGGAACTTCTCGCGGGGACTGGACTTGTCGCCCGTGATGAGGTCCTCGCCGACGCCGTTGGCACGCATCGCGCGCCACTTATAGTGGTCGCCGGCCAGCCAGATCGCGGTCAGGTCCTCGAACCGTCGGTCATCGGCGATGTCCTTCGGGCTGAGGTGGCAGTGATAGTCGACGATCGGCTGGTCCTTGGCCGTGCCGTGGAAGAGTCCCTGCGCCGTCGCGTCGGACAGGATGAAGTTTTCGTCCATGAAGGCCATCTTCGGCGGTCTCGCTCAGATGGACATCGCGGCGAAGCCGCCGTCGACGACGATCTCGGCGCCGGTGATGAAGCTGCCGGCGTCGGAGGCCAGCAGCAGGGAGGCGCCGATGAGCTCACGGGCCTCGCCGAAGCGGTTCATCGGGGTCTTGCCCAGGATCGTGGCCACGCGCTCGGGGGTGAGCACCTTACGGTTCTGCTCGGCCGGGAAGAAGCCCGGGACCAGCGTGTTGACGCGGACGCCCTTGGCCGCCCATTCGCGGGCGAGGTTCTTGGAGAGGTTGTGCACCGCGGCCTTGGACGCCGAGTAGGTGAACACGCGCGAGAGCGGCAGGATGCCGGACTCGGAGCCGAGGTTGATGATCGAGCCGGAGCCGGCCTTCACCATCGCCTCGCCGAACACCTGGCAGCCGAAGACCACGCCCTTGACGTTCACCGTGAGGATCTTGTCGAGCTGGGCCTCGTCGATCTCGAGGAACGGCGTGGGGGAGTTGACGCCCGCGCCGTTGACCAGGACGTCAACCTGGCCGCGCTTGGCGAGGATCACGTCGCGCAGGCTCACCAGTTCGGCCTTGTTCGTGGCTTCGCATGCCATGAACTCGCCGGAGCCGCCCGCGGCCTTGATCTTGGCGAGGCGCGCGTCGGCTTTGCTCGGGTCGCGGCCCACGAGGATGACGTGCGCGCCGGCGGAGGCGAAGCCTTCGGCCATGGCGCCGCACAGCTCGCCCGTGCCGCCGATGACGACGGCCGTGCGTCCTTTGAGTGAGAAGAGGTCGAGGGAGGACATGGAAGAAATCCGGGGCGTTCAGCGGACGACGCGGGCGCCGCCGCCGGCGAGCTGCTTCTCGACCTCCTTGCGGGTCACCATGGAGGTGTCGCCGGGGGTGGTGGAGGCGAGGGCCCCGTGTGCCGCGCCGTAATTAACCGCCTTCTGGGCGTCGTTGTGCTCCAGGAAGCCGAAGATCAGGCCGGAGGCGAAACTGTCGCCCCCGCCCACGCGGTCGAGGATCTCCAGCTCGGGGAACTTGATGCTGTCGTGGAACTTGCCGTCGTGCCAGCAGATGGCGCTCCAGTCGTTCTTCGTGGCGGTGATGACGCGGCGTAGCGTCGTGGCGGCCACCTTGAAGTTCGGGAACTGCTTCACCGCCTCGGCGATCATGTCCTTGAAGGCCTGGGTCTCGATGTTGGAGATGTTGTGGTCCACCCCCTTGACCTCGAAGCCGAGCGAGGCCGTGAAGTCCTCCTCGTTGCCGATCATCACGTCGACGTACCTGGCGATCTCGCGGTTGACCTCCTGGGCCTTCTTGAGGCCGCCGATGGTCTTCCACAGGGAGGGCCGGTAGTTGAGGTCGTAGGAGACGATCGTCCCGTGCTTCTTGGCGGCCTTGACGGCCTCGATGGTCGCCTGGGCGGTGGTCTCGGAGAGGGCGGCGAAGATGCCGCCGGTGTGCAGCCAGCGCACGCCCAGTTTGCCGAAGAGGTGCTCCCAGTCGAAGTCGCCGGGTTTGATCTGCGAGGCGGCGGTGTTGCCGCGGTCCGGCACGCCGACGGCGCCGCGGATGCCGAAGCCGCGCTCGGTGAAGTTCAGGCCGTTGCGGACCGTGCGGCCGATGCCGTCGTCCTCGCGCCACTTGATGAAGTCGGTGTTCACGCCGCCCTGCATCACGAAGTCCTCGAGCAGGCGCCCGACCTCGTTGTCCACGAAGGCGGTGCAGACGGCGGTGCGCAGGCCGAAGCACTTGCGGAGGCCGCGGGCGACGTTGTATTCGCCGCCGCCCTCCCAGGCCGTGAACTGACGGGCGGTGCGGACGCGGCCCTCGCCGGGGTCGAGGCGGAGCATGATCTCGCCCAGCGAAAGCTGGTCGAAGGCGCATTCCTTGGCGGACTTGATCTGGAGGGGCATGGCGGAGGGTTTGAGGTTCAGGCGGTGGGCAGCGAGGCGAGGTCGAAGGGCCGATGGCCGATGTGGCCAGCGATCTCATTGAAGGCCTCGATCTCGGCCTTGGAGAAGAGGAGCCCGCCGGCCTGGCGGCTACGCTCGGCGGCTGCGGCCTCGAGCTGTCCGGGCAGCATGCACCGCTCGTTGCCGTGGCCGAGGATGTCCGCGATGACCGCCTTCACGTTCTGCGCCTGGGTGCGCCCCTGGGCGAAGACGCCCGAACTGACGGCCTCGGGGTGGATGACCTGGAAGAAGAAGGCGCAGGCCTGCTTCTCGCCGGGCACGTGCGTGCGGCTGCGGATGGTCGGCAGGGAGCCGCCGATGAACGCGGCGACGATCTCGTTGATGAGCGAGAGCCCGTAGCCCTTGTGGGCGCCGAAGGGGATGAGGGACACCGCCTCATTGGGGTCGAGGGTCACCTTGCCGTCCTTGTCGACGGCGGCGTCGGGCGGGAGGGGCTTGCCCTCCCGCTTGAGGACCTGCACGCGGCCCATGGCGATGACGGACGTGGCCCAGTCGATCACGATGGGGAAGCCGAGGGAGTCGGACGTCGGGAAGCCCCACGAGTGGGGGTTGGTGCCGAGGGTCGGGAACTTGCCCTGGAAGGGCACGACTTCGGCCAGGGTGGCGGTGCAGTTGGTGTAGGCGATGTAGCCCCGCTTGGCGGCCTCCATGACATAGCCTCCTCCCCAGAGGTAATGGAAGGCGTTGTCGACCGAGACCGTGCCCACGCCGTACTTGTCCGCGAGCTGGATGCAGCGTTCGATGGCGTCTACGGCCACGGCCTGGCCGAGCTTCTGGTGCGCGTCCCAGACCTCGGCGGCCTCGAAGCGCGAGGCCTTCTTCGTGACCGTGGCGTTAGGCGTGCAGCCGGGCACCTTGGCGCCTGAGCCGAAGAGCTCGTCGAGGTGGAGGGCCTTCAGCGCGTTGTGGGTGCGGATGCCGTGGTGGGTGGCCATGCTGGCCATCTGGGCGGCCTGGGCCGACTCCTTGGCTCCGAATCCTCGCCTCAGGTAGGCGGCGGTGACGAGGGCTTCATGGGCCTCGCGTGAAACGACGTGGAAAGTCTCGCTCATGGAAGGGGGTCGGAGGTCAGACGACTTTCTTCACGGGCACCTCGGGGTTGATCTGCGCGAGGGGCTTCTCGCCGTGCATGGCGCGGATGAGGTTGGTCACGGCGGCGACGGCCTGGCGCTGCACGCTCTCCGCGGTGCGCGAGCCGATGTGCGGGGTGACGACGCAGTTGGGCAGTTTGGTCAGGGGGTGGTCGGCGCGCGGGGGCTCCTCATCGAGCACGTCGGTGCCGTAGCCGCCCACGCGGCCCGACTTCAGGGCCTCGGCGATGTCGGCGGTGTGCACGATCTCCCCGCGCGCGCAGTTGAGGATGAGGACGCCGGGCTTCATCTTGGCGATGGTCTCGGCGCGCACCAGGTCGCGGGTCTCGGGGGTGAGGTTGGTGTGCAGGGAGAGGTAGTCGGCGGCGGCGAAGACCTCGTCCATCGTGGCGGCGCGTCGTACGTCGTACTGGGCGGCGAACTTGTCGTCCCAATACAGGTCGAAGCCGACGACCTTCATGCCGAAGGCGCGGGCGCGGATGGCGACTTCCTTGCCGATGCGGCCCATCCCGATGACGCCGATGGTCTTGTCGAGGAGCTCATGGCCGGTCTTGCGCTTCCAGCCGCCGGAGCGGGTGGAGTCGGTGTGGAAGTGGAAGTTCTTCTCCAGGGCGAGCAGCAGGAGGAAGGTGTGCTCGGCCACGGTCGTGTGGTTCACGCCCGGGGTGAAGAGCAGGGGGATGCCTTTGGCGGTGAGGGCCTTGACGTCGATCTTGTCGACGCCGATGCCGTACTTCGAGACGACCTTGAGGCGGGGCAGGGCCTTCTCGACGACGGCCGCGGTGATCATGTCGTCGCCGCAGATGTAGCCGTCGAATTCTCCCACCAGCGCGAGCGTGTCCGCCTCGTTGAGCGGCCCGCGCGCCGTGACCACCTCCCATCCGGTCTGCTCGAGCATGCGATGATGCTCGCCGGGCGTGTCCTGGAATGAGGTGGTGGTGAGCAGAATGCGCGTGTCGGCCATGTGCGTATGCGGCCCCATCAAATGCTTTGCGCCTCCGTCCCGTCAACTGTCCAACAGGGTTGGGCTTGTATTGCGGGTCATTTTGGCTGGAAATGTCCTCTCCCCATGAAAGATACCCCTACGAAAGTCGGCTACCAGCGCTGGATTGTCTGCGCGCTGCTGTTCTTCGCGGCCACCATCAACTATATCGACCGCCAGGTCATCGGCCTGCTCAAGCCCGAGCTGGAGAAGGCCTTCCAGTGGGATGAGCGCGCCTATGCCGCGATCGTGTTCAGCTTCCAGTTCGCCTACGCGATCGGGATGCTCGTCTCCGGCCGGATCATCGACCGGATCGGGATCAAGAAGGGCTTCATCATCTTCGTCGGACTCTGGAGCCTGGCCGCCATCGGCCATGGCTTCGCCCACAAGCTGCCCGAGTTCAGCCTGCCCTGGATGCAGATCGACGCCAAGACGGGCTTCGCCTTCGTGACCCTGACCGGCACGGCCGCCGGCTTCGCGCTCATGCGCTTCCTGCTGGGCCTCGGCGAGGCCGGCAACTTCCCGGCCTCCATCAAGGCCACGGCCGAGTGGTTCCCCAAGAAGGAGCGCGCCCTGGCCACGGGCATCTTCAACTCCGGGACGAACATCGGGGCGCTGGGCGCCCCGCTCATCGTTCCTTGGATCGCCGTCACCTGGGGCTGGGAGTGGGCTTTCATCATCACCGGCGCGCTGGGCTTTCTCTGGGTGGTCTGGTGGGTGATCTCCTACCATGCCCCCCGTGAGCATCCGCGCATCACGTCCGCCGAGGTCGCCCACATCGAGTCGGATCCCCCCGACGAACAGGGCGCGGTCTCCTGGCTCAGCCTGCTCCGTTTCCGCCAGACTTGGGCCGTCGCGGCCGGCAAGTTCCTCACGGACCCGGTCTGGTGGCTCTACCTCTTCTGGATCCCCGGCTTCCTCAACAAGCAGCACGGCGTGGACCTCAAGAACATTGGCCTGCCTCTGGTCACGATCTATCTCCTCGCCGACGTCGGCAGCATCGGCGGAGGGTGGATCTCCTCCCGTCTCATCAAGTCGGGCTGGTCCGTGAACGCCGCCCGCAAGACCGCCATGGGAATCTGCGCCGTGTCCGTCGTCCCGATCGTCTTTGTCAACGACGTCGGCATGTGGTCCTCGGTGCTGCTCGTGTCCCTCGCCGCCGCCGCCCACCAGGGCTGGTCCTGCAACATGTTCACCCTGGCTTCCGACATGTTCCCCCGCAAGGCGGTCGGGTCGGTGGTCGGCATCGGCGGCATGTCCGGCGCCGTCGGCGGCATGGTGCTTGCTTTCGTGGTCGGGGAGGTGCTCCAGCGCACGGGCTCCTACGCGGTACTCTGGTTCATCGCCGGCGCGGCCTACCTCATCGGCCTCGCAATTATCCATCTGCTCGTCCCGAGGATGGACGCGGTCAGGATGGAGGACATCGCCTCGTCCGAGGCCCGCTGAGGCCCGTGCCGTCGGGCATGACGAAGGGCCCCGTGACGGGGCCCTTCTTGTTGACGCGCCAAGTCGGGTTCAGCCGGCGACCACGATGTTGACGAGCTTTCCGGGCACGACGATCTCCTTCACCACGGGCTTGCCGTCGGTGAACTTGCGGACGTCGGGGTGGGCGCGGCAGGCCGCCAGGAGGTCCTCCTTGGAGGACTCCTTGGCCATCTTGCCGGTCCCGCGCACCTTGCCGTTGACCTGGAAGACGACCTCGACGGTGGACTCGACGAGCTTCGCGGGATCGAAGGGCGGCCAGCCGGCCGCGGTGATGCCTCCGGCGTGCCCGAGGCGCGCCCAGATCTCCTCGCACAGGTGCGGCGCGAAGGGGGCCGCGATGCGCACGAAGGCCTCGAGGGAGGCTCGGGAGACGCCGGGCGACTTCTCCGCGGCGTTCATCAGGATCATCATCTGCGAGATGGCGGTGTTGAACTGCAGGGTCTCGACGTCCTCGCCGACCTTGCGGATGGTGCGATGCAGCTCGCGCACGAAATCCTCCGACTCGGGGGCGTCGGAGGCGAGCCGGGCGGAAGGTCCGCCCGTCGGCTCGTCCACGGCGAGGCGCCAGAGGCGCTTCAGGAAGCGACTGACGCCGGTGATGCCTTCCGAGCTCCAGGGCTTCGACGCCTCGAGGGGGCCGAGGAACATCAGGTACATGCGCAGGGCGTCCGCGCCGTGCTCCTTCACGATGGTGTCGGGGTTGACGACGTTGCCGCGGCTCTTCGACATCTTCTCGCCGTCCTCGCCCAGGATCAGGCCCTGGTGGAAGAGGCGGCGGAAGGGCTCGGGCTCGGGCAGGACGCCGATGTCGTGGAGGAAGCGGTGCCAGAAGCGCGCGTACAGGAGGTGCAGCACGGCGTGCTCGGCGCCGCCGATGTAGAAGTCGGGGCTGCGCCAGTAGGTCAGGGCCTCCTTCGAGGCGATGCCGTCACGGTTCTTGGGGTCGATGTATCGGAGGTAGTACCAGCAGGAGCCGGCCCACTGCGGCATGGTGTTGGTCTCACGCGAGGCCGCCGCCCAGCGGTCGCCGGGCCGGGCCGCGGAACGCGAAGCGGTCTCGCCGGTGACGAGGTCGACCCAGACGTCGACCCATTCGGTCGCCTTCGAAAGGGGAGAGTCGCCGGTGGGCGAGGGCTGGTAGGAACTGACTTCGGGTAGGGTAAGAGGCAGCTTGGTCGCCGGCAGCGGAACGGCGCACGATTCCTTGCCCTCGAGCATGCAGGTCACGGGATCGGCTGGCAGGAATTCACGCAGCTTGGAGTCGGCCGGGATCTTGGCGTAATCCTCGCGGGAGACCCAGAGGACGGGGAAAGGCTCGCCCCAGTAGCGCTGGCGGGAGAAGAGCCAGTCGCGCAGCTTGTAGTTCACGGCGGCGCGGCCTTGGCCGTTGACGGAAAGCTGCGCGGTGATCTTACGCTTGGCTTCCTCGACGGGTAGGCCCTCGAGTCCGGGTGAGTTCACGAGCGGTCCGTCGCCGGTCCAGGCCTCCTTGGTCACGTCGAAGCCCTCGGGGGCGCCGACGACCTGCCTCATGGAGAGTCCGAACTGCCGGGCGAACTCCCAGTCACGCCCGTCGTGCGCGGGCACGGCCATGATCGCTCCGGTGCCGTAGCTCATCAGCACGTAGTCGGCGGTCCACACCGGGATGCGCGCCCCGTTGACGGGGTTGATGGCGTATGCGCCGGTGAACACTCCGGTCTTCTTCTTGTCGGCGAGGTCGGTGCGCTCCAGGTCCGACTTGTTGCGCACGGCGGCGACGTAGCTTTCGACGGCGCTCTTCTGGGCGGCGGTGGTGAGCCTGCCGATCAGCGGGTGTTCGGGGGCGATGACCATGTAGGTCGCGCCGTGAAGGGTGTCCGGCCGTGTCGTGAAGACGGTCAGGGCGTCGGCGTGGCCATCGAGTTTGAACGTGACTTCGGCGCCTTCGGATTTGCCGATCCAGTTTTTCTGGAGGCGCTTGGTGGAATCGGGCCAGTCGAGCGCGTCGAGGCCTTCGATGAGCTTGTCGGCGTAGGCGGTGATGCGCAGTACCCACTGGCGGATCGGACGGCGTTCGACGGGGTGGTTGCCGCGTTCGGAGCGGGGGCCTTCGGGCGTGTTGAGGACCTCCTCGTTGGCGAGGACGGTGCCGAGGGCGGGGCAGAACCAGACGGGCTTCTCGGAGACGTAGGCGAGGCCGTGCTTGAGCAGCTGCAGGAAGATCCACTGCGTCCAGCGGAAGTAAGCCTCGTCGGTGGTGGAGAACTCGCGGTCCCAGTCGATCGCGAAGCCCAGCATGCGCAGCTGGCGCCGGAAGTTGTCGATGTTGCGCCGGGTCTGCACGGCGGGATGCTCGCCGGTGGCGATGGCATGCTGCTCCGCGGGCAGGCCGAAGGCGTCCCAGCCCATGGGATGCAGGACGTTGAAGCCCTTCGCCTTCTTGTAACGGGCGAGGATGTCCGAGGCGGTGTAGCCCTCGGGGTGTCCGATGTGCAGGCCAGCCCCGGAGGGGTAGGGGAACATGTCCAGAACGTAGTACTTCGGCTTGCCGCAGGTGGCCGGCTCGGCGCGGAAGGCGCCCTCGGCCTGCCAGCGTTCCTGCCAGCGCCGTTCGAAGGCGGAGAAGTCGTAGGTGCCGGGCGTCACGTCCATGGGCGTCTGGAGATAGGCGGCTGCGGCCCTTGCTGGCAAGGTTTGGATGGGCGGCTCTCCCCGCTTGCCCCCGTCGGGGGCGGGTCCATCCTCGGACCGATGAACGTGCTCGTGGTTGGCGGCGCCGGCTGCATCGGCGGCCATGGCGTCCTCCGGCTGCCGGCCGCGGGACGCCCGACGCCCTTGCGGTTCGCGGCCCGGCGCCGCACCTTCTGATTCTTCCCATGTCCGAGTTACTCCATCCCTACTGGCGCATACGCTACGTCGCCGCCCCGAAGGCGCCCGCCGGGGGCAGTCCCTTTGCGTCGCTCCTCGCCTCCGGCGACGATCGTACGTCGCTTGTCGTGCACCGTGGGCCGACCTGCTTCGTGCTTATGAACGCACACCCCTATGCGCCGGGCCACCTGATGGTCCTGCCCAACCGCGAGGTCGGCGAGCTCGTCGATCTCACGGCCGCCGAGCGGGCTGAGATGATGGATCTCCTGGTGCGCTGCCAGTCCGTCCTGCAGAAGGTGATGAATCCCGCCGGCTTTAACCTGGGGCTCAACCTCGGCAAGGCCGCAGGCGCAGGCATCCCGACGCACCTCCACTTCCACGTCGTCCCGCGCTGGGAGGGCGACCATAACTTCATGCCCGTGACGGCGGACACCCGCCTGCTGCCGCAGGCGCTGTCCGAGCTTTGGGAACGCCTCGCCGGGGCCTTCGAGGCCTAGGCGCTTGTGCTTTCGTTCCTCCCGTACAGCCTGAACCAAGATGCCCGAGCAGACGCTGACCTTCGCCGAGGGACGCCACCGTGCCGCCCTCCATTGCGGCTCTGATTCCCTGCTCGCCGAAGCCGAGGCGGCGCTCGGCGCCAGGATCGTCGCCCGTGACGCGTGGATGGAGTGCACGGGCACCAAGGCCGCCCTCGCCCGCGTGGAGACGTTCTTTCAGGTGATGGAGGCCGCCCGCGCCCAAGGCATGCTGATTCGCCCCGACGACTTCCGGCGCGCCCTGCAGGCGGCGGCCGAAGGGAGGTTCGAGCCCTGGCGCAAGCTGGTCACGGACCCCGTGGTGCTCCCGCTGCGGCGGATGAGCGTCGTGCCCCGCACATTCTCGCAGAAGCGCTACCTAGAGGCGGTGCTGCGCACCGATGTCACTTTCGGCGTCGGTCCCGCCGGCACGGGCAAGACCTACCTCGCCATGGCGGCCGCTTGCCACGCCCTCACGCAGGGCGCCGTACGGCGCGTCATACTCACCCGGCCCGCGGTCGAGGCCGGCGAGGCTCTCGGGTTCCTGCCTGGCGACCTGCGCGAGAAGATTCTGCCGTACCTGGTGCCGCTCTACGACGCCCTGCACGACATGCTGGGCAAGGACGAGACGGCCCGGCTCATCGAGCGAAACGTCATCGAGGTCGCGCCTCTGGCCTACATGAGGGGGCGCACGCTCTCGGAGGCCTTCGTGGTGCTCGACGAGGCCCAGAACGCCACGGCCGAGCAGATGATGATGTTCCTGACGCGTCTAGGCGAGAAGAGCCGCATGGTCGTCACGGGCGATCCGACGCAGGTCGACTTGCCGCGCTCACGTCTTTCGGGCCTGCACGAGGCGCTCGCCGCGCTCGAAGGGGTCCAAGGGGTGGAGATCTGCCGCTTCGATGAGTCCGACGTGGTCCGCCACTCGTTGGTGGAGCGCATCGTCCGCGCCTACGCCCGGCACCGGAGGGCCCAGGCCTGATGGTTCGGACGGTGCAGGTGGCCCAGCGCCGACGTGGCGTCACCGTCGCGGCCACGTCGGTGGAGCGGGTCGTCCGCGCGCTCGACCGGCGCCGGCCGCCTCGTTGTCCTGCCGGAACGCTGTCGGTCGCCTTCGTCGGCGACCGCGAGATCGCCCGGCTGCATGCCGACTTCCTCGACGACGCGTCGGTCACGGACGTCATCACCTTCCCCGGGGAGCCGCATCCCGGCGAGGACTTCGCCGGCGAGATCTGCGTCAACGTCGATCAGGCCCGCCGCGCCGCCCGAGAGCACGGGCAGTCCCTGGCCGGCGAGCTGCGGCTTTACCTGGTGCACGGATGGCTCCACCTTGCGGGACTCGACGACGGCACGCCCCGTCAGACGGCCGCCATGCGTGCGGCCGAACGGAAGGCCGTGGCGGCGCTCGAACGTGGCGGCTTGCGTCTCCGCGTGAAGGAATAGGTTGGCCCGCGACGGGCGTCCCGTTCCATCATCGGGCATGTCCAGGACGGTCCTCATCTATTCCGGCGGCATCGACTCGACCGTGCTGCTCGCCCATCTCCGCGCGGAGGGCAGGGAGGTGCACTGCCTCTCGGTGGACTACGGGCAGAGGCATCGCCGCGAGCTCGAGGCCGCCCGCGCCCTCTGCGCACATCATGGCGTCGGCCATCGCCTGGCCGACCTCCGGGCGCTGGCCCCGCTCTTCGGTTCCAACGCCCTTACGGGCGGCGTCAAGGTCCCCGAGGGGCATTACGAGGAGGAGAGCATGAAGGCGACGGTGGTTCCGAACCGCAATATGCTGCTCATCTCCGTCGCCACGGCCTGGGCTGTCTCGCTGCGCGCGGAGTCCGTCGCCTACGGCGCGCACGGCGGCGACCACGCGATCTATCCGGACTGCCGGCCGGAGTTCGCCGAGGCCCTCGACCGCGCCGTGCGTCTCGCTGACTGGCATGAGGTGCGGCTGGAGCGTCCCTTCGTTAAGATGGACAAGGCGGCGATCGTGCGAAGGGGCGCCGAGCTGGACGTCCCGTTCGGTCTGACCTGGTCCTGCTACGTCGGCGGCGAGCGTCACTGCGGGAAGTGCGGCACCTGCGTAGAACGCAAGGAAGCATTCCGCTTGGCCGGGGTCGCCGACCCGACGGACTACGTGGACTGACCTTATCCGTCCCTGAAGCGGGGCTGAAAGGTCGTGCTCGCGAGGCCATTGCAATTGATGGCCCTCGGTCCGTCGCGATTCTGACGTCATGCCGCATGCTGTCCGCAGGACAATCGCTTGGGCCGCTCTCGTGGCCTGGCTCGGCGCGTCCGGCCTGTCCTGGGACCTGCTGCAGGTGGTTGCCTGGGTGAAGATGTCGGCCGAAAACGCCCGTTCGATGGACGTCGCAGCCGCGGTTTCCAAGACGCTCAAGGACGAACCCTGTTCGCTCTGCTGCGTCGTCAAGGCCGGTCGGGAATCCTCGGATCCGGCCGCTCCCGCCGGCCCGACGGAGCAGTCCAAGTCCAAGGAAAAGGCGCACGGCGCCCTCTGGACCGCCGGCGAGTCGCTCTCGCCTCGTCATGAATTTGCCGACCTGGTCCGGCTTGCGATCAGGTCGCACGAAGGTCCTCTGCTGGAAGTCCCGGTGCCGCCTCCGAAGTCCGCGGCGTGAACCACCCGCCGGGGTGTTCCCGGCTCGCGGCTTCCTTCCACCTTCTCAAAACCGGGCCCCGACGGGCTCGGGCGCGTCCATGGGCGGCTTCGCCGCGCCGCCCGTCGGGACGTCGGCAGTCATACCCAAACCATGAAAACCTTCACGACCTCGCTCCCTGGAATCCGTCGCGCCTTCCTTCTCGGCGCCTTCGGCCTGGGGCTTCTCACTCCCGACGCCTTCGCCTGCCCCTGCGGCTGCGTGCGCGTCTGCGTCGACAACCTCGCCGACCGCGCCGCTCCCGTGACCGGCGCCTACACCCTGGACGTGCGTTTCGACGCCATCGACCAGGACGAACGCAACAACGGGGCCCACGCTCACTTCACCGCCAAGCACCGTAACGTCACGGCCACGGTCGAGACCAGTCTCGGCGGCCTGGACTGGTATCTCGTCGCCCCGCGCATCGACCGGACCGTCGCCACCGCCGCCGCCAGCGGCAAGGTCGTCGGGCTCGGGGACGTCTCCCTGGGCGCGCGATTCAAGGTGGCCGACCACTTCCTGATCGCCGGAGTCAAGCTGCCGACCGGTGCCGATGACCTCACGCTCTTCGTCCCGCGTCGCTACCTGCAGCCGGGCACGGGCTCCACCGACGTCCTGTTCGGGGTCAGGCGCGACCATGCGGCGGCCGGTGATGCGCCGGCTTTCTTCTGGCAGGTGATCGCACAGGCTCCTGTGGCCTACGACGACCACTTCCGGCCGGGCTCCTCCGTCAGCGCCACGTTGGGCGTCAAGTTCCAGGTCGCCGGGCCGCTGTCGTTTTCAGTCCAAGGCACGGCCATCCGTCAGTTCAGGGACCGCAATGGGATGGCCTCCGTGAACGCCGCCTATGCCGAGGATCTGGAAAGCGCGGTGTTCTCCTCGCATCTCGCCGGCGGGCTGACGTGGAAGTTCGATGAGCGCAGCAGCGTCTACCTGTACTACAGCACTTCGCTGCAGGTCGTGGACAAGGCCTATCGGAGCAATGGAGCGGTGGTGAATCCCGTGCATTCGACCGACGTCCTTTCGGTCGGATTCAACCACAGGTTCTGACCTTCACGTTCCGACCCGGGTCCGCCGCAGGAGGATGCGGCGGGCCCTCCTGTCGGCCAGGGTGCGTCCGAAGTGCCTTGCCGACCGCTTCCAGCGGGCTCTAATCGTTTCCACGCCGCATGATCACCTGCAGCAAGACCTACAAGGACATCCCGTTCGCCCATCGGCAGCACCGCCATGAGGGTCACTGCTCCTTCCTGCACGGGCACAACTGGTCGGTCGAGATCGAGTTCGCCTGCTCCAGCCTGGATGAACGCGGCTTCGTGGTCGATTTCGGCGGACTCGGCTATCTGAAGGACTGGATCGCTCGGCATCTGGATCACGCCTGCGTATTCTCGGCCGACGACCCGGTGCGGGACGAGGTGCTGGACGCCTTCCCGAAGCTCTTTCGTCCGCTGATTGTGCCCTATTCTGCTTCCGCGGAGGGCATCGCCCGTTTCCTCTTCGAAAGTTTCGACCCGATGGTGCGTCAGCACACCGGCGGCCGCGCGTGGATCCATCAGCTGATCCTCCACGAGGACACCAAGAACTCCGTCCGCTATCGGCCGGACGCCTGAGATGCCTACGGTCTACCCGGTGAACGAGACCTTCCTCAGCTGGCAGGGGGAGGGCGTGCACATGGGGCGCAAGGCCTTCTTCATCCGGCTCCAAGGCTGTCCGGTGCGATGCGATTGGTGCGACTCGGCCTCCACCTGGCATCCCTCCCGCGTGCCCGCCAAGGTGCGTAAGGCCTCGCCGGAGGAGCTCGCCCGCGAGGCGGCGGAGGCAGGTCCGGAGTTCGTCGTGATCACGGGCGGAGAGCCCTGCGTCCACGACCTTTCCGCCTTGGTCGGCGCCCTCCGGTCGGTCGGACTCCCCGTCCACCTCGAGACCTGCGGGGCTTTCCACGTCGCCGAGGGCTTTGCCTGGGTCACCGTCAGTCCCAAGTGGGCCAAGCCGCCCCTGCCCGCCGCCTTGGAGCGGGCCGATGAAATCAAGCTGATCATGGAAGGTACGGATTCCGCGGACCGATGGACCCAGGCCGTCGGCGGCCATTGGCATGCCCGGCATGTATGGCTGCATCCCGAGTGGTCCCGTCGGGGAGATGCCGCCGTCCTTTCGGCCATCACCGACCGGGTCAAGCGTCTGGGCGCCCCGTACCGGGCGGGATGGCAGGTCCATAAGCCCTATTCGGCCGATTCCGCCGACCCTCGGGCCCGTCCCCCGAGTCCCCTCGGGGGCGATCCGACCAAAGGTTACTGAGGGGCGCCCGGAGGACCCTGAGGCGGTCGGTCAATCTTCCCGCTCTTTTTGCTTCACACCTTAGGCGAACCCTCATTCATCACGGACTCATGACCCGCCACGCAGTCCTCGCCCTAGAAGACGGAACGATTCTGAGGGGGAGGGCTTTCGGAGCCTCGGTCACGGTGTGCGGCGAGGCCGTGTTCAACACGAGCATGAGCGGCTATCAGGAGATCCTCACCGACCCCTCCTACTTCGGGCAGATCGTGACGATGACGGCGCCGCAGATCGGCAACTACGGCGTCAACGAGGAGGACGTGGAATCCTCCAGGCCGCATGCGGCAGGCTTCGTCGTGCGCGAACTCTCCCCCGTCGTCTCCAACTGGCGCGCCACGTCCGACCTGGGCTCGTGGCTCGCCAAGCACGGCATCCCGGGCATTGAGGGCGTCGACACGCGTGCGCTCACCAAGAAGCTCCGCGTCGCGGGCGTGATGAAGTCATGCCTCTCCACCGAGGGCATCTCCGACGACGAGGCGCTGCGCCGCGCCCGCGCCTGGTCCGGCACGCTCGGCGCCGACTTCGTGAAGGAGGTCACCTGCAAGGCCCCCTATCACTTCAACGTCAAGGCGGGGGACTGCGAGGCGTTCACCGTGCCCGGCACCGCGCTCTACAAGGCCAAGGACCGTCCGGTGCGCTACCGCATCGCGGCCTATGACTTCGGTGCCAAGACTTCCATCTTCCGGCGTCTCGTCGCGTCCGGCTTCGACGTGCACGTCTTCCCCGCAACGACGCCCGCCTCCGAGATCCGCAAGTTCAACCCCGACGGCGTCTTTCTCTCCAACGGCCCCGGGGATCCCGCCGCGCTGAAATACGCCCACGAGGCGGTCGCCGACCTCATCAAGTCCTACCCTGTCTTCGGCATCTGCCTCGGCCACCAGATCATCACCCACGCCATCGGCGCCTCCACCTACAAGCTCAAGTTCGGCCATCGCGGCGGCAATCAGCCCGTCAAGAACGTCGAGGAGGGCAGGGTGGCGATCACCGCCCAGAACCATGGCTTCGCCTCGACCGCGGAGGAGTTGGAGCGCTGCGGCGCGGTCGTCACCGAGTTGAACCTTAACGACGGCACGGTCTCGGGGCTCCGGCTCAAGGACCGTCCGGTCTTCTCCGTCCAGTACCATCCCGAGGCCGGCCCCGGTCCCAACGACGCCGACGTGCTGTTCGACCGGTTCTACGACCTGGTCGCCAAGGCCAGGGGCGCCCGCTGACCTTCCCGATGGGCGGCAGGGCACTGATCTGCGCCCTGTTCCTGCTGGGGTGCGTACGGCCCCCGTCCGCCTCCGGTCCCGAGGCGCTTGTCTCCCTGATCGAGGCGGCCGCCGCGGGGCGACTGCCCCCGGGCGAGTATCACGGCATCTCGCCCGGCGATGCCGCGGCCAGCTCGGCCTTCGTCTATGTCGAGGCGTGGCTGAATGTGAACGGAGAGGCCGTCCACGACGTCCGCCCCCGCGCGCCTTCGGCTGAGGGCGATTTCCGCTTCACCGCCTCGCGCGACGGCAGGCATGTCTACCTCATCGCCTACGGGTGGCCGGGCCCCCAGGTCCGTACCGCGGCGGTGCGGGCCGTCCCCGGCATGAAAGTCACGATGCTCGGCTGGCCCGACGAGCTGCCCTGGGAGCGGCTCGGCTCCCTCGTGGTCGTGGCCACCCCGCGCGAGATGGCCGACGAGGAGAACCACCCCTGCCGTCAGGCCTTCGTCTTCCGCTTCAGCTTCCCTTGAACGTCACAGCTCGACCTGCATCCCCAGCTCGACCACCCGTCCGGGGGGCAGGTTGAAGTAGGCCGTGGCCGAGAGCGCGTTGCGGTTCAGGATCTCGAAGATCCTCTCCTGCGGGCCGTTGAGCGAGATGAGCGTCGTCGCGCGCACGATGGTCTCGCGGCTGAGGAAGTAGGTGGTCTCGAGTTCGTTCGGCGCGATGTTGAGCTCGTGGTAGGCCGCCTCCAGCACCGGATAAGCGTCCTGCTTCTCCCGGAAGCCGAACTTCCCCGTCACGCTCAGTACCGAGGGGAATTCCTCATGGCTTGCGACCTTGCAGAACTTCGGCCCGCGGGTCTGGAAGCTGACGCGCTCCGAGGGCGGCACGATCGCCCGGTCCTCGTCGACGATGAGTGTGACTAAGATGATGTGGTCGTGCAGCACGCGGTTGTGCTTGAGATTGTGGGCGAGCGCCATCGGCACTGATTTCGTCGAGCCGGCCATGTAGACCGCCGTGCCCTTGACCCGGGCGAGCTTGCCCGCCAGGAAGCGGTCCTCGACGCTGTCCAGGAAGTTGTCGAAGTCGCCCGTGCTCTCCGTCTCGCGCATCTTCTCCTTCATCGCGATGCGTCCCTTGTTCCAGATGGACATCAGTAGGTACACGAGGACGCCGATCGCGAGCGGGAACCAGCCGTTGGGCCAGATCTTGTGGGCGTTGCCCGTCACGAAGAGCAGCTCCAGGGCGATGAAGGGCGAGAGCATCGCATAGGCGGCCGCGCCGGACACGCGCATCTTGCGCTTGATGTACTGCCCGAAGAGCACCGTCGTCACCAGCATGGTGAGGCTCACGGCGATGCCGTAGGCGTTGGCCAGCTGCTCGGAGGTCCCGTAGTGCAGCACGAGGTAGATCGAGCCGCACATCAGCATCCAGTTGACGGTCGCCACGTAGATCTGCCCCGATTCCACGTCGGAGGTGCGTTCGATGCGCATCCGGGGCAGGAAGTTGAGCTGGATCGCCTGCATGGTGATCGAGAACGCCCCCGAGATGAGGGCCTGGGAGGCGATGATGGCGGCCAGCGTCGCGATCATGACCAGAGGGATCTGCGCCCAGGCCGGCGCCATGTTGAAGAAGGGGCTGAATCCCGGCCGGGCGAGTTCGGAGGCGTTGGCGGGGTCGAGCGCCCAGGCGCCTTGGCCGAAGTAGTTCAGGATGAGGGCCGGGAACACGACGAAGTACCAGCCGGTGCGGATGGGGCCCTGGCCGAAGTGCCCCATGTCGGCGTAGAGCGCCTCGGCGCCGGTCACGGCCAGGAAGACCGAGCCGAGCACGAGGATGCCGGTCATCGGATTATGCACCATGAACAGCACGCCCTCGAAGGGGTTCAGCGAGGCCAGGAGCTGGGCCGAAACCGCCGAGTGCGTCCACAGGGACCAGCAGCCGGTCAGCGCGATGCTGATGAACCAGACCAGCGTCACCGGCCCGAAATACATGCCGACCCTGCCGGTGCCAGCCTTCTGAAGACGAAAGAGCACGAAGAGGATGGTCACGGCGGCTGCGGGGATGAACCAGCTGAAGAACTGGTGGGACACGCCCCCGCCGAGCTTGTCGTTGGCCTCCCGCAGGCCCTCGAGGGCGGACAGCACCGAGATGGCGGGGGTGATGACCCCGTCGCCGTAGAGCAGGGCGGCGCCGAAGACGCCCAGCATGATGATCACATTCCTGCGTTTGCTTCTCGGCTTGCCGTTCCGTTCCGGCTCCTGGGACTGCTCGGCCTGCTTCTGATGCGCCGACGCCAGGGAGACGAGGGTCATGACCCCGCCTTCGCCCTCGTCGTTGGCCTCCATGACAAGCAGCACGTACTTGATCGTCACCACGAAGATCAGCGACCAGAGGATCAGGGAGAGCAGGGGAATCACCGCGTCCGTGCCGAGTCCGGCGCCCCCGGGCCCCGAGACCCGCAGGCATTCCTTGAACGCATACAGGGGGCTCGTGCCGATGTCGCCGAACACCACCCCGAGGGCGGCCAGGACGGCCGCAAAGGTTAGGGGTCTGGTTACGGCGTTTCCCTGTGAGGTTTCGCTCATGTGAAGTCGGTCAGCATGCCACGCCCTTACCCCTAATCCAAGCCAAAGCGGGCAAGCGGGGCTTGCCTTTTTGTCCCACCGAACCATTACAAGGCTTTCGGCTTCAAGACTTTCCAACAATAACAACCATGAACCTAACTCAAATCATTGGCTTCCAGTGGATAGCGCAGGCTGCTCCCGCCGGCGCTCCGGCGCCAGAGGCCCCCGGGGGGATGTCGATCCTCCTGATGTACGGGCTTCTCCTCGTGGGGATGTACTTCCTGCTCTTCGCCCCTCAGCGGAAGCGTCAGAAGGAGCTCGAGAAGCTTCAGTCCTCCCTCGCGGTCGGGGATCAGGTCATCGCCGCGGGAGGCATCTACGCCAAGGTCGTGTCGCTCAAGGACGACCGCATCACCCTTGAGATCGATTCCGGCCGCATGACCGTCCATAAGTCCGCCGTCATGGGCAAGGCCGAGGACGCCGCCAAGGCCGTCCAGTCCTAAACCTTCCCCGGACCTCTAGCCATGAATGCCAGGACCTGGTTCTGGAAGGTAGCATTATCGCTGGTCGTGCTCGCCGTCTCGTGGGCCGAGTTCTACCCGCTCGCCCCCACCCCGTTCGAGCAGTTCGTCCCCTCCCAGGTCGTCGACCGCGCGGACGTTTTCGCCAAGATTCATCAGGAGGCGCTGGGTCGCGTCAAGGCGTCCGGCGACGCCGCGGTACCCGCCGACCGCAGGTCGGTCTCCTATTTCCAGGCGCTCCGCGACATCGGCGAGGGCAAGGGTCGCGACCAAGGCGTCGACCTCCTCCCGTTCTTCTTCCGCGAGAATGAAGTGGTGCGGGAGCCCGAGCAGGCCAAGCGTAACGGCATCGTCCTAAAGGAGCTTCTCCGCCGTTCGCAGGGCCGGCTCCGCCTGGGCCTCGACCTGCAGGGAGGCGTGGCATTCACGCTGAAAGTCGACCCCACGGGCGCCGAATCCGGCGGCACGGGCGAGGTCGAGCGTGCCAAGGTCCCGCCCGCGGAGATGGTCGCGCAGGCCGTGAAGGTGATGGAGCAGCGCATCAACTCCTTCGGCGTCGCCGAGCCGGTCATCCGGCCCGTCGGCGAGCTGTCCCTCGAGGTCCAGCTGCCGGGCGAAGATGCGGCCAACAACCCCGACGTCATCGACGCCCTCAAGAAGCCCGCCAAGCTCGAGTTTCGCCAGGTGCACCGCTACGAGCGCCCTCAGGAGACCGAACGCGAGCATTCCCTCAGGGCCTTGTCCGAGGGCGGAGGCTCCTCGGCCGTCGCCACCTATGAGGTGCTCACCCAGCGCGACGTCGACGCCCGCACCGGGCAGGCCGCGCTCCATCGCTACTACGTGCGCCGGCGGGCCGACGCCACGGGCGCGATCATCCGGCAGGCCTTCGGCCGTTCCGACGACGGGCTCTCCTTCTACGTCGACATGCGGTTCACCGACGAGGGTTCCAAGAAGTTCGGCGACCTCACTGCGCGCATCGCCGAGGGCAATTCCGGCGGCGCCATCGGACAGCTCGCCATCGTGCTAGACGGCAAGCTGCAGTCCGCCCCCACCGTCCGGGAGGCCATCCGGAGCTCCGGCGCGACTATCACCGGCTCCTTCACCCGGGAGGAGGCGGTCGAGCTCGCCAACGTGCTCAACAACCCCCTCGAGTTCCCCCTCGTCACCCAGGACGTCATCTCCGTCGGCCCCTCGCTCGCCAAGGACTCCCAGCTGAAGTCCGTCCAGGCTTCCGCGGTCGCCGTCGGCCTCGTCGTGCTCTTCATGGTAGGCTTCTACCTGTGGGGCGGGTTCATCGCCGTGCTCGGCATGGTCCTCAACCTGATGATGATCCTCGGCGCCTTGGCCTACTTCGACGCCACCATCACGCTGCCCGGCGTGGCCGCCCTGGTGCTGACGCTCGGCATGGCCGTCGACGCCAACATCCTGATCTTTGAACGCGTCCGCGAGGAGGCAGCCTTGGGCAAGGATCGGGCTTTGTCGCTCAAGGAGGGCTACCAGCGGGCCACGCTCACCATCGTCGACGCCAACCTGACGACCCTGCTCACCGCGCTCATCCTCGTGTTCATGGGGTCCGGCGCGGTGCGTGGTTTCGGCATCACGCTCGCGATCGGCATCTTCACCACGCTCTTCACCTCGCTGGTCACCTGCCGTGGTCTGCAGGAGATGGCCATCTCCCGGGGGGTGCTGACCCGGCTTTTCGGGCTGCCGGTCTTCCGGCCCGACGCGGCCATCCCCTTCCTCCGCCACGCGAAGCCGGCCTTCGCCGCCTCCTGGATGCTCATCATCGCGGGCCTCGTCGCCCTCGGGGTTCGGGGCAAGGAGGCCTTCGGCAAGGATTTCCGCGGCGGCGAATCGGCCGTGGTCGCCTTGGTCCCCGGAGCTCGCGTCGACACCGCGCGCGTCCTCGCCGTCGCGGCCGAGGCCGGCCTGACGGACACGACGGTCACCGTGCAGACGCCGGTGGGTGGCGGCGATCGCACCCTGCGCGTCGAGACTTCGCTTACGGAGCCCCCGGCGAAGGGCGATTTCGCCAACGTCGGACGCATCGTGGCCGGCCTGATCGAGAAGTACCCCGAGATCCTCCGCGACCGCGGGCAGGCCCCTGAGAAGGTCGTGCTCTCGCGCGAAGCCGTGGGCGGCTCGGTCAGCTCCGCCATGCGCACCGAGGCGCTCTGGGCCGTCGGGCTCGCCCTGCTCGGCATCGGCGTCTACGTCTCGCTCCGCTTCGAGGCCGGCTTCGGCGTCGCGGCCATGGTGGCCACGCTGCACGACGTGCTGCTGACCGTCGGCCTGTTCGTCCTCCTCGGGGGGCAGTTCAGCGCGACCATGATCGCGACGGTGCTGCTCATCATCGGCTACTCGATCAACGATACCATCGTCGTCTTCGACCGCATCCGCGAGGAACTGGCCGCCAATCCGGGACGCCCCCTGGCGGACTGCGTCCACTTCGCGATCAACCGCACCCTCTCCCGCACGGTGCTCACCGCCGCCACCGTCTTCCTCTGCTCCGTCGCCCTGTGGGCGTTCGGCGCCGGGGACGTGCGCCTTTACGGGGAAGTCTTCACCTACGGCGTCCTCATCGGCACGTTCTCGTCCATCTTCATCGCCAGCCCCGTCTTCTACTGGTGGCACCGTGGCGAACGCAAGGGGGTCGAGTCCGCCGAACTGCCTCGCACCTACGCGTGGCAGGCGGGCTCCGACAAGGAGGCCTGAGGCCCTGCAAGATGGCCCCTTGGTCGCACCGGGCCGTTGATGATGGCCTTGCACGCCGCATCGCGGCCGCCCTCGGGGTGAGCGAACCGCTCGCCCACGCGCTCGCCCGCGCCTTCGCCGACGAGGCCGAGGCCGAACGGCATCTTCGTCCCCAGTTGGCGCACGTCTCAGACCCGTTCGCGGTCGGCGGGCTCCGCGAGGCCGCCGAACGCCTGGTGCGCGCCTGCCGCGATGGCGAGCGCATCGCGGTGCTGGGCGACTACGACGTCGACGGCGTCTCCAGCACCGCGATGCTCGTCCATTTCCTCCGGCGCCTAGGCTCCGCGCCCGAGGCCTTCGTCCCCCGGCGCATGGAGGAGGGCTACGGACTCTCGATGGCGGCGCTCGAGCGCGTCCTCGCCGACGCCCGGCCCTCCCTCTTCGTCGCGCTGGACTGCGGCACGAACTCCTCCGCCGAGGTGGATCGTCTGCGCGCCGCGGGCGCCGACGTCATCGTGGTCGACCACCACGTGGCCAAGGAGACGCGCGCCGCCTGCATCCTCGTCAACCCGCGGGTCAACGACCCGGCCGAAGCCCCGTGGCAGTCGCTCTGCACCGCCGGGCTTGTCTTCAAGCTCATCCACGGCGTGCTCAAGGTCCTCCGCTTGGAGGGGGACTCCCGGGGCTCGGTGATCGCCGTCCGGGACTATCTCGACCTGGCCGCGCTCGGCACCATCGCCGACCTCGTCCCGCTCCGTCAGGAGAACCGCATCCTCGCCGCGCACGGGCTCCGCGCCCTCGGCGAGGCCCGTCGGCCCGGCGTCCGCGCCCTGATCGCGGTGAGCGGCATGGAGCCGGGCGGGGTGCTGACCTCCGTCGACGTCTCGTACCGGCTCGGCCCGCGCATCAACGCGAGCGGCCGTCTCGCCGACGCGGCGCTGCCTCTACGGCTGCTGCTCTCCGAGTCCCAGGAGGACTGCCTCCGTGATGCGGCCGAGCTCGATACGCTCAACCGCGAGAGGCAGGAGATCGACCGCAAGGTGACCGAGGAGGCCGCGGCCCAGGCCGGCGAGCATCCCGGAGAGGGGTGCGTCGTCTTCGGCGAATGGCACCCCGGCGTGGTCGGCATCGCCGCGGGCAAACTCTGCCGATCGCTCGGACGTCCGGTCATCGTGCTCGGCTGCGACGCAGACGGCGCCAAAGGCTCGGGTCGCAGCGTGCCAGGGGTCAACCTGGTCGAGGCGCTCGCCGCATGCTCCGGCCTGCTCCGCACCTACGGCGGCCATCCCATGGCCGTCGGCGTCGCGCTGGACGTCGACAAGGTCCCGGAATTCCGCCGACGTTTCGCGGAGGAGGTGGCCCGTCAGCTCGCCGCCTCCTCGGAGGAGGATGCCTCGGCCCGCGAAATCGAGATCGCCCACTGGATCACCCCCGCCGACGTGACCGACCGGCTTTTCGACGACCTTGAGCTGCTGCAGCCCTTCGGCGAAGGCAACCCCGAGCCCGTTTTCGGACTAAGGGGGATCGCCTTCGACCGTCCCGCCACGGTCTTCGGTGAGGGCAACTTCCGTCATCAGGTCTCGCTGGGCGGAGGACGTCGCCTCGGTTTCGTCGCCTGGCGTATGGCCGATCGTCTGCCGCCCCCCTCCAGGCCTGTGGAGCTCGCCGTCCGTCTGCAGTGGAACCGCTGGCAAGGGCGCAGGATGCCCCAGGCGGAGATCCTCGACTGGCGTCCCGCCTGAGGCTCAGCGGGGCGCGCGCTCGGTCACGCCCTTGATACGCAGGCTTCCGGACTCGTCCTGCACCAGGAAGTAGGTCGTACGCGCGGTGCTTTCCGGTCGTGCGCGGATGATGCGGAGGGGTTTCGCGGCCGGGTCCGGACCGAGGATTTCGAGGCCGGCGTAGCCGAACGCGTCGACCGACGGCGAGAGGTCGGCGAAACCCATGGACGGCACGGGCTTGACCCCATCCCTGGTTCTCACGCTAAGGCTGGTCTTGCCGAGATTGATGAACCGAAGGGTCCCCATCGCGTTGGTGCCGGCCGGCTCTGGCATCACGAAGGCCCGGGTCCCGATCGAGGAGGTCGCGAACAGGATGATGCTGCTCGAGCCATCGGCGAGCACCACCTCCGCGAGGGGGGAGGGCGGGTTGCGGGCGGGGTCGACCGGCTTGATCTTCTTCGGATCCGGCGGCGGAGGGGGCGGGATCAGGTCGATGCGGTTCTGGATTTCCGTCGCGGCGTTCCGCGCGGAACTCGCCTTGTCCGCGTGCACCGTCGCCTGTTTGAGGAGCTCCTCGGCGGCGTTCCGGGCCGCGTCGCCTTCCGGGCCTTCCGCGGCATTCGCGAAGAAGACGGCGGCGCGTGCGGCGAGTTCGTCGTGCTTCGCGGTCTCCGCGGCCGCGACGGCTTCGAGATTCCTCATCTCCCCTCTCATCGGAGTCCGTGCGTCAGGCAACGCGGGCGGTGCGGCGAGAAGCAGGAACGGGAGGGTTTCGGGCCCGCGGTAGGCCTGCTCAGGGCTGAAGAAATCCGCCGAGATGGAGAGGGGGATGGTCTGTTTGCCGCTGATGAAGGCGGCCCGTTCGATCGGGAGGTCGAGGGAGATGGCCCTGAAGTGCGCGCTGATCTCCTTGGGCGGATCGGCGGCGAGCGCGACGAGCGGGAGCAGCGTCGCGGTGGTGAGCAGGAAGCGGATGTTCCTCATGATCACAGCTGTTCGGGCCGGAGGGTCCTGGCTCGGACGATCTTGAACCTCCGGCCCAGCAGACGGTTGGCCGGCTTGAGTGCGGGGTTGGCCAGCTTGGAGTTCGTCGTGCTGGTCAGGAGTAGTTCGGGCGATTGTCCGGCGTCGGGCTGGATGAACTCGGGGGTTCTCTGGACCAATGCCTCCATCCAGACGCGGGCGACGTCCCGTCCCTTCTGGGCGTCGGCGTAGACACGTATCACGAAGGTGTCGGACCTCGTCACCATCGCCGATCCGACGGCGGCAAGAATGTCCGACTGCAGCAGGCTCCCCGGCGCCCCCTCGGTCATCTGTGCGCTGCCGTTGGCCGAGCCTGCGGCGTGCCCTGCGCGCAGATTGAGCCTCACGTTGTCCCGCGTCCATGGTACCTGTCCCGGCCCCTGGTTAGGCCGCTGCTCATAGTCGTTGGAGGGTCGGACCGCGGCGCCGACCCGGGTCGTGAGTTCGGCGCCAAGCGCGTCGGCCCGGTAAATCGCGTTCTGTAGGCAGCCTCCGTTGCCGATGAGCTGGTAGGTATTGCAGGTGAAGCGGTTTACGAACTGCGCCATGCCCTGGAACGGCAGGGGCACCTGGGTCGTGGACGTCCCCGTCGCGCCGCGGAAAGTCTTGGGCGTGTCGTGGAAGGGGGAGATGAAATTGTTACCCTCCTCCGTGCGGTGCGGATACATGCAGCGCCAGCGGATCTCATCTACGATGGATTTCGCAAGGATCCGGATCTGCCGGTTGTCGAGGCTGGTGAGGCCGCCCCAGGCTTCGTCCGAACTGAAGGGCTTGCGGTTCTGAGCTTCGGCCCCGGCGTCACGAACGGCCCGCGGAAAGCGCGCGTTGGCGTCCAAGGCGGGGCTGTTCGGGCCCGAGTCGCCGGAAGGCAGTCCCTTGGTGGAGCCAAGCAGGGCGGCCCAGGCGTCCACGGAGACATTGTTCACGTTGAAGCCCCCGTCCAGGAGCACCGCGGAGGCAAAGGTGCGATGGGAGCCCAGGGCCCTGCGGGTGTTGGCGGAATTGGGCCCGTCCAGCAGGCTGATGCGGGGATTCGCGAGCGGTCTCCTGCCGGCGGCGAAGTCATCGATGACGGTGGTCATCGGCGTGACTTCGCTTCCGCCCACCCAGACCGGACCCACTCCGGAGAGGAAGTGCCGGTCGAAGAGGGCGGCATTGAGCAGGTAGGACCGATCCACATCGGTGTTGTTCTGGGCCGACCTGTAGACCCAGACGCGATGTCTCTCGATGAAGGGCGAGGCAAAGCTGTTGCCTGCGGCCAGCAGCGGGTCCTGGTCGCGCAGATGGACGTTGGCGTGGGCGTATTCGGCGAGCGAAAGGGGAGGGCGGAGCGGTACCTCGGTGTAGACTGCGTGCGTCAGGCCTGCCGAGGAGCTGCTGGTCCCTCCGAAGGCCTGGCGACCTCCCAGGTCCGTCTCGATCACCTGCGTCCAGTCGGTGATGCCGCGCACCAGCATCTTGAAGCTGCTGGAGGTCGTCGCGTACCCCGACGGCATGCTGGACGGTCCCCAGCCGGTAGCCTCCGGCCTGGTCATCAAGGACGTGGGGTTGGAGCGGGTGAAGATCGGAAAAGGAAGGGGGTCGTTGGACCAGCGCACCCCGTAGTCCATGACCGCGAACGGCTGGGGGGGCTGCCCTGCGACCGGAAGCACGGCGAGCGGGGGAATGGTGATGGGCGGGGCGAAGCCGCTCCGTCCCGAGTCGATGCTGTTGGAGAGCAGTTCGGTCACTTCGCTCGAGGCGTTGAAAAGGATCGAGTCGCTGGAGTTCCCGACCTCGTTCAGACGATCCCCCGGCCAGCAGGAGATCATGTGCCTGACGTAGAAGGGCCCGGAGCTGCGCAGCTGCAAGCTCAGCGTGTCGCTCGGGTTACGGAGGAGGGGGCCGCTCCCCGGCGTAAGGCAGCCGACCCAGAACCCGCCCAAGAAATCGAACCTTTCCACGGTGGTGCCGATGCGGTCGAAAGGCGTCGGCTCGGGTCCGGGGAGGGAGAACACCTTGAATTCTCCTGGCTCCAGGGTCACCGGCGGAATGTACACCCTCATGCTCTCGGATCGGTTGGGGCTACCCCCGGTCCGCGTGGCCATCTCGAGAAGGTTTTTGGACCAGATCGTGCCGCCGCCGGCCGTCGAGGTGTGATCCAGTATCCAGGCGTCCCACATCCTGAAGGAGAGGCGCATGCCGGCGTCGCCTGGCATCTCCGGTTGGATGCGCAGGGCGATATTGTAGGGGTTGTGCAGGACCGTGATCGGGGAGAGCACCAGCCGGAGCGCACGCGACGCAGCGTCCTCCTGAAGTCCGAAAACAAGGAGCTGCCTTGCCACGTAGGGGGTTACGCCAGGCTTGATCGGCTTCGGCGCCGGCGTGGTCCTGATCGAATCGAAGGCCCAGGGGTCCTCCGACGTGTCCATCCGGTTGTAGAGGTGGGAGTAGTGGGCCGTCCCGATGTTGACCTGTCCGGCCAGGCTCCGCGTGTTGGGATAGTGGGCCCGTGCCCTCAGGGTGGGCGACTCAGGCGCGGGTCTCTCCACTTCCCGATACAGCAGATGGTGGCCACGGATGGCCTCCCAGAGCGGGCCTCGTATGCGGCTTCCGGGCCTGGTGATGTCGCTGACGGTGTAGGTCGGGGCGAGGAAATGGTCTGCGGCCCAGCCGGGCTCGATGAACCTGACCAGGTTCCGGGCATCGGTCCAGACCGGCGTCGTGAGCGACGGTCTGCCGGCGCCACCGCGATGGTCGAAGGGGTTCCAGGCGTAAGTCGAGGGCCCGGCCCCCGCCCCGTATTCAGTCGCGCGGAACTGGGCGTCGCTGAGTTCGAAGACGGATGACAGGTCGACCTTGAGGCCGCCCCAATGGCTGTCCGCCAGCACGCTGCGCGAGGCGTAGGAAAGCAGCGTCCAGTTCTCCTTCGCCAGTGTCAGCGCGGCGGCGGGAGTCAGGCCTGCCGGAGGGGCCAGGCTGAAGTCCTCCTGCGCCGTGATGCGAGGGTCGGCCGCGTCCGGATCCAGCGCGGAGAGCGAGGCGACGACCTGCAGTCCGAATCGGCCGGGGGAGCGGACGGCTCCGCGCCGGGTCTCGTCGTTGGCCGTCGCACCGCTGATGCGATGGTCCGAGAGGGGAAATCTCACCTTCACCCCTTCGTCGCCGATCCAGTAGGCATAACTGGCCTGACCCTCCGGAAACGGCACCTTGGGCAGGGTGACTCTTCCGTCCGGACGGCCGACCCGGTCGGGCTGGGCGGCGAGAATCGAGGGATAGGCGTCCACCGGCCCTGCGGCGCTGGCGTCTCCGACGAGCGGGACAAGCGTCGCGCTGGGCGGATAGTAGTCCGTCTGCCAGGGCAGCCAGACTCCTTCGGGGTAGTCCGGCTTCAGGTTGGAGCTGCCAGGCGGCACGTGCGGGAGGAAAACCGTATGAAGGGATACGGACTGGGTGCCCGCGGGCCTGTCATGACGCCCGCTCACCAGCCAGGCCGGCGGAATGTCGGGGAGGTCGTTTCTCCACACTCCAGTCCACATCATGTTCTTGGCCGTGGACCAGTTGCGGCTCCCCTGGGTCTGGGTGACGGTGAAGTCCGCCCTGGCGGTGGCTCTTCGGTCGGGCCCGGCCTCCTGCTGGAGATGCGCGACGGCCAGCCTCATCGCCGCCAGTGCGTTGAGTTTCGCCATGGAACGAACCTGGGCTTGGCTGCTCGCCCGGGTCTCAATCGTGATGAACGCCGAAAGGGAGATTACGAGCAGAAGGATCGCCGACATGATGGTCAGCGACAGCACGAGGCTGAACCCCGGTTTTCTTCCAATCCGTCTCATTCCCTTATTAAACAATGCAGGACAAGGTCTTTTAAAGCCTAAAACGGGCGTTTAATGTCAGACTTCGTCGGGACGCAGCCAGCGGACGGAAATGACTTTGAATTTCCTTCCGAAAATGCGGTTTGCCTGGGTCAGTCCTGTCCTGAGGGCGGCCTCGCCCGTCTGGCTTTCAGCGGGGATGACCAGCGAGGTCGGTTTCGGTGCGGCGCTGCCGCTCTCCGGAGGGTCCGCCTCGTCGACATAGTCGGGCAGGCGCTGCACGATGGCCTCGAGAAGACCCCGCGCTACCGCGCCGGAGGATTCAGCGGCGTCGCCGTAGGCTCGCACGACGAAGGTGTCGGATCGGGACGCGAGGGCCGGGCCGATCACCTTCAGGAGGTCGTTCTGCAGCAGGTTGCCGGGAGCCCCCAGCGCGGTGTGCGTCCGGTTTGAGCCGCGCGTGATCACGCCGTTCTCGGGATTGCTGGCGAAACTGGCGTTGGGGTTGGTGAGGTGGTCCAGGGTCGCCTGGCTCAGCTGACCGAGCGAGCCACCCGCCAGGCGGTCGCTGAGTCCGGCCGCATGGTCCGCATCGGCGCGGAAGATCGCCGCCTGCAGGGCGCCGCATCGCCCGACCCAGGCGTCGGAGCTGAGGAAGCGATTCACGAACTCGGAGAGTCCGAGATAGGGCGTGGAGGGGGAGGATTTTCCTGCGAAAAGCCTCGGCGTCGGTGGATTGATGGCGTCGAGCTCGCCGCGGATGCTGAAGGCGGCCCGCGTCTTGTTCTCAGACACGATGGCCGCGGCGAGCTTATAGATCTGGGCGTCGGTCAGGCTGGCGACGCCCTGCCAGTTGCTGACGTCGGTCATCGCTCCCTGCGCTTGCGAAGTCTCGCCATGGGGCAGCGTCCGCGGGAATCTCGCGTCGGAACCGGCCGTGGGCAGCCCAGGTTGGAGCTGTGTCAGCGCGAGCTTCTTGGCCGAGGCGAGCAGGGCCGCCCACGCCTCCACGGAGGTGGAGTTCACGTTGAAGGCGCCGTCGTTCATCAGCACCGAGGCCGAGCGCCGATGGTCGCCGATGGCGAGTCGGGCGTTGTCACCGGTCTGCGACGACTCCACCAGCCTCAGGCGGGGGTTGCCGAGCGTGCGTAGCCCCGCGATGAAGTCGTCCAGCACGTCATCGTCGGGGGTGTCGGGCAGGGAGAGGGGGCGCGTCTCGACGTAGGCGTCGTCCTGCCCCGGCGTGTTGTTGCTGGGAGGCCGAATGACGTCTGGGGCCACGGGCTCGTAGGGCGTGCCGGAGCGGCTCATGACCGGGCCCGCTCCTGAGAAGTAGAAGGCGTCCCAAAGTCCGTGGTTGAGGAGATAGGTCTGGTCGAACTCCGTCCAGTTCGGTCCGTTGTCCTGGAAGCTCCGGCGTGAGTCGACCAGCAGGCTCGCGAAGCCGCCGCCGATGCCGTAGGCGGGCTGCTGGTCGCGGAGGCCGAAGGCCGCGTCGCCGAGCTGGGCGAGCGACGTCGCAGGCACGAGCGGTACCTCGAGCTGCACCGAGCGGGTCGAGCCGACGGCGTCGAGCGAGTACCCCCCGTAGGCGGCCGATCCGTTCAGCGGGGTGATGTCGTTCCAGCCCGTGGGCCGGCGGTAGCCGACGCGGAAACTCGGCGGGGCTCCGAGGAACCCGTTGTTGCCGCCCGGCGCGGTGCGACCGGCCCCGTCGGCCCGCACGGTGGCGGCCATCGGGTTCGAATGGGAGAAGACGGGGAATGGGCTGCTGCTCCAGTTGCCCGTCCGGGCGGCGATGTCGACCGCGGTCACGGGCAGCGGCGTGCCGGGGACGCCGGTGAGCGAATCGACTTTCAGGGGTATCGCTGTGAAGGCCACGCTCGGCAAGCCTCCGGGCGGGTCCTCGCTGTCCGGGTTGAGGTTCCGGTAGAAGAGCTCGGCGTGCTCGCTCGACTTGTGGTAGAGGGCGGTGGTGTTGAAGGCGTTCTTCTTCAGCTGGTCGCCTGGCCAGCATGCGAGCGCCTGTCTCACGCGGAAGCTGCCGTAGGGGATGACGGAGAAGGTGAAAGACTCGGCGTCGGTGATGTCTGCGCCCGAACCGCCCCACGCGCTTGAATCCGAATCGGGCAGCTGCAGCCCGTAAAGCGGGTTGAGTCCCTCTGCCATGATGAGCGTGCGGGTGTTGGGCGTCTCGCTGGACGGGCTGAAGGCCTTGAACTCCCCGGGCTGGAGCGTGAAAGTGCTGGGCAGGTAGGCCCGCATCAGGTCGTTCTTGTTGGATTCGGTGTCCACGCCCGTGAAGAAGGCCGAGAGTGGCAGCTCGTACTGCCCGCTGGTCGCCGCGACGCCGGACCGGGTGAAGCGCAGGGTCCACTGGTCCATGTCGGAGAAGGACAGGGCCATGGAATACTTGTCGGTGTTCCCTTGGTCCGGGGAGGCGGAGGTGATCGCGACATTGAAGGGGTTGTGGAGCACGACCAGCGGCACCACCGAGAGGTTGAGCACGGGCACGTCCTTGCCACGCGCGCGGACGGTGCTGCGGGTGACGCCGAAGACGGCGCTGACGCGGTGCACGTAGGGCGTGACGGCGACGGCGACGGGGCGCGGGACGGGACGGTAGCTGATGTCGAAGATGGTGCCCGTGTCGACGACGTTGGGGTTCAGCGGCGAGGTCTGGTCTCCGTTGAAGACGTCCGAGTAGGTGTAGAGCCTGCGCCGGATGTTGTTGTCCTGGCCGCCTCCCGGGGTCGGATGGAGTCTCTGGACGTTGGGGTAGAAGGTGCGGGCGCGCGCGACGGGGGCCGCCGCCGTGCCCCATCCGGCGGTGTCTCCGGGCGCGGTCTGGATTTTGACTCCGGCCCACCCGAGCTCCTTGTGCAGACGGTAGAAGGTGCGCAGGGTCCACCAGGTCGGGCCGCGCACGTTGCCTTCGGGCGCTAGGCGGTTGAACACGGGGGCGACCTGCACGATGTTGCCGTTGAGGGGGATGCCCATCGTCATCGCCGCGGTGCCGGAATGGGTCATGGTCACGGCTGCGCCGCTCACGCCGGACCCGAACTCGGTGCGGGCGAAGTCATTGTCGTTGAGTTCGAAGACGAGCGAGAGGTCCCGTTTGAGGCCGCCGTTGTAGGAGTCCGCGAGCACGCCCGCCGAGGTCATGCTGACTTCATGGAAGAGACGCCGTGCGTTGAGGGCAGGCGTGCCCCCGGGCTCTCCGCCGCTGACGAAGCCGTTCAGGTTCGCCAGGCCCTTGACGGAGCCCACCTGGGCGAGTTCGGCGGGCGCACCGAGCGCGTCGAGACCGGCCAGCAGCTCGAAGCCGGCCCTGAGCGGGCTGCGCAGGGCGCTCAGATTGCCGATGGTGTTGGCCAGGCCGGCGCTGCGCGGCTCGAGCAGGTTGATGCGCGCCTTCACCCCTTCGTCGCCGATCCAGTAGGCGTAGCGTCCGCCCGTGTCTTCGTCCGGCATGCGCACCGGGGGCAAGTGGACCAGGCCGCTGGGCTTGTCGAAACTGAACGCGTCGCCGGAGACGGGCGTGACCGTCTCGACGCCCGTCGCGCTGCCGAGGCTCACGAGCTTCACGAGCTCGGTCTCCTCGGGGGAGTAGTCCGTCTGCCAGGGGGCCCAGTGGCCGGCGGGGTAGTCGGCCTCGCCTGAAAGGGAGACGCTCTGCAGTCCGGCGTCACGGTCGGCACGACCGCTGACGAGCCAGGCGGGCGGCTGGTCGGGGCGGTCGCTGCGCCAGACGCCCGTCCACATCGGATTCTTCAGGGCGCTCGCGGAGACGCCGGGCTGGGTGAGGTCGGCGCGTGCGGTGGCTCGGCGGTCAGGCCCGGCCTCCTGCTGCAGGTGGCCGATGGCGAGACGCAGGGAGGCGAGCGCATTGAGGCGGGCGCGGGTGCCCAGCTGATGCTGCACGGTCAGTCGCGCCTCGATGGAGATGAAGGCCGCGATGCTGATCACGGTCAGCACCAGCAAGGCCATCACCGTGAGCGAAAGCACCAGGCTGAAGCCGGCACGAGCCGAATCTGCTCCGTCCGGCCGGGCTGATGGACTGGTGGGCACTTTGTGAATGATAGGTAAAAGGCCCTGTTCGGCAACCCCTCCTTTGTTTCAATCGCTTGCAAAACAGGGGGATGGCCATTTGCTGTCGGCATGAAAACCTCCCTGTTCCTTTCGATTCTGGCCGCCTGCCTCCTGACCGCCTGCGCCTCCTCCTGCTGCTGCGACTGCTGCTCTGACGCCAAGGCCTGCACCTGCAAGTCCTGCAAGTGCTCATCCTCGGCCAAGTGAGGGCGGCCCGCCTCCCGGCGACGGTCATCGCTTTCTGCGGCGCGGTTCTCCTGGCCTCGCCCCCGCCCGCCTACACCGAAAGCAAGGCCTCGCCGGACGGCATCGGCAAGGTGTTCATGGGCCGGGAGATTTCCCACGTCATGGGCCATCCGGGTATCGGCTGGCTTGAGCGCACGGAGCGGGAGCGCGAGGAGGCTCCGTTGAAGGCCATCGAGCTGCTCAAGCTTGCTCCGGACGCCGTGGTCGCCGACATCGGCGTCGGCTCGGGCTACTACGCCTTCCGTCTCGCTCCCAAGGTGCCGAAGGGAAGGGTCATCGGCGTGGACATCCAGCCGGAGATGCTGGAGTTCCTCTCCGCGAAGGCGAGGGAGCTTAAGGTGAAGAACGTGGAGGGCCGGCTCGGATCGGTCGACGGCATCGGCCTGCCCGCCGGCTCGCTCGATGCGGCGCTCATGGTCGACGCCTACCACGAGTTCTCGCATCCGGCCGAGATGCTCGCCTCGATCCTCAAGGCGCTGCGTCCGAAGGGACGCATCTACCTCCTCGAGTACCGGGCGGAGGACGCCCAGGTGCCCATCAAGCGGCTGCACAAGATGACCGAGGCCCAGGCGCGCAAGGAGTTCGAGGCCTGCGGCTTCAGGTTCGTGGAGTCCCGCGCCGGGCTCCCGTGGCAGCACCTGCTGGTCTTCGAGCGACCCTGAGCGCGCTCAGCCGCCGCGCTTGATCTCCTTGAGCCGCTGGAACTCGGGCCGCGCCGTGTAGAATTTGTCCAGCGGGTAGCAGCCGCTCACGAGGCCGTTGCGGGGGGCGGTGGTGCAGTCGCTGAAGGTGCGGCAGATGAGCCTGGTCTCCAACGTCCCATTGTGGGCCGCATCGGCCAGCATCGCAGGGTAGCTGAGGACGGCGCGTCCGATCCCGACGGAGTCGGTCCACCTGCGATCGAGCAGTTCCTGCGCCACGGCCGGCAGGTGCTCCTGCAGATAACTGAGCCCGGAGCTGACCACGGCCATGCCGGCGGGCAGGCGCTCCTTGAGCGCCTTCACCGCGGCGACCTGCATCGACACCTCCACGAGCGGATCGTGCGCCGGCTGGTAGCCGTCGCTGGGCGGGTAGGCCGCAGGACGCTGGAGGTGGGGGTTGTAGTAGGGGGATCCTGCGGTGGTGTTCAGCAGCTTGAAGCCGAGCTCGCCGAGGAGCTCGACGAAGCGGAACGTCTCCGTGAGGTCGACGCGGGTCGGGTCGGCGGGGTCGCAGCCGAAGGCGTACCGATAGGGCAGGAGATGGGCGTGCTCCTCGGGGACGCCCGGTCCCGGCCGGCCGGGCGCGGACAGCGCGGGGTCGGGCCGGTGCGGCACCATGTCGTAGAGGCTGAGCCGCACGGCCAGGTCGATCGGATTGCCGTTCGCCCGGATGCCGGCGACGATGTCGCGCAGGACGCGCGTGCGGTTCTCGAAGGAGCCGCCGAACCTTCCGGGCCTCGTGTGCGCCCCCAGGAACTCGTGCAGCAGGTAGCCGTGGCAGTGCTTGATGTCGACGAAGTCCGCGCCGGCCTCGCGCGCGAGCCGGGCGGCGGCGACGTAGGCGGCGACGAGGTCGTCGACGTCGCCGTCGGTCAGGACCTGCGCGTCGTCGGTCACGTTGAAGCGTGGGTCCAGGATCGGGTGCCGGAAGGCGACGCGCGGCTCCCACCGCTTCTTGTCGTGCGGGCGGCAGAAGCGGCCGGAGTGGGTGAGCTGGAAGCCGACGACGAGGTCGTCCGCCGTGCCCCAGCGGGCGGCGTGCTCCTCGCGCAGGATGCGCACGAGCTCGGCGACGCCATCGAGGTTCTCGCGCACGAGGACCAGCTGGTTGGGATTGGCCCGTCCGTCGGCCCGCACGGCCATGGCCTCGGCCCCGCAGACAATCTTCGCCCCGCTCGCTCCGAAGCGCCGCCAGCGCCGGCGCATCTCGTCGGTCACGCCGCCGGTCGTCGTGCCGTCCCAGCCCTCCATCGGGTGGATGGCGATGCGGTTGCCCGGGACGCGTCCGTTGATTCGCACGCCTTCGAGTGGCCGCAGTAGCGGGTTGTCAGGCCCGGGTCGAAGCGCGTCGGCGACGGGGATGTCCGCGCCGACGGAGGCGCAGTGCGCGCGGAATTCGACCGGGGTCTTGAGGGAGCCCACGCGGGTGAGCTTGAAGGCTTGGGCCATGGTCAAAGTCGGATGCCCAGACGCTCGGCGACGCGTCGCGCACGGAGGAGGGCCTCGGTCATCCGCGCCGCCTCGTCGTCGCCGCGCAGGTCCCTGCAGTCCGGATGCGCTTCGGGTGCGGCGATGACGCCGAGGGCGTGCAGGACGTGGGCGGTGCTGTGCTTGTAGGCGGCCGCGCTGCCGCGGGCGTCCAGGCGGAACACCTGGTCTTCGAGCGACTGCAGGGCCTCGAGCAGCTTGTAGACCCGGGTGTCGAAATGGCCCGGGCCTCGGCCGGTCACGGCCCGCTTGCCCGGGACGTCGTCATGCAGCCACATGTCCTTGGCCGCGCAGATCAGCGGGGCGGCGCTGCTGGCGGCTCCGATGAGCAGGGGGCGGCCAAGTTTGACGGCGGTCGCGATGCCGAAGTCGTCCCCGCTGTGGGGCTGGAAGTCCGGGCGGAGGTCGCGGCACATCGCCGACCAGTAGAGGAAGTGCGGTTCATCGAGGGTGCTGATCTTGCCGCCGACGAACTTCGGGTGGGTGGCCAGCTGCCACAGGAGCCAGGGGCCGTAGGGTGTGGCCCACGGCACGAAGGAGGGCTCGAGGGCGTGCACGATGCCGGGCCGGACGAGCCACTCGGCGATGCGGTAGTAGCCGTCGCGGCGCCGTTCGGGGTCGAGGGAGTTCAGGCCCTTGGAGGTCATGATCATGACCTCACAGTTCTCATGAGCCTGTACGATGTCCATGAGCGGCCGGTAGCGCTCCGCCCGGAACTCGCCGTCCTCCCCGGCTCCGCGCGCGGTCACGCCTGCGACGAACTTCCGGCCGGGGAAGGCGGCGCGGAACCGTCGGAGGACTTCGGCGTAGAGCCCTTCGTCGAGATCGAAGATGTAGCCGGTGTCGGCGTTCAGGACAGGCACGAGCTCGACGCCGTGCCGCTCGGCCGCGGCGTAGCTCCAGGCCAGGGCGGCGACGAAGCCGTCCCAGTCGGGCCGTCGGTCGCGGAAGGGCAGGAGGGCGGCCGCGCAGAGCCGCGAGCGCGTCCGGTGGTCGGCCATGGACTCCTCCGAGGTCCAGGCCCAGACGGTGTCGCACCACGGTGTGTGCGGCTTCAGCTCCTCCGGCCTCGTGACGGGACTTTCCATCGCCCGCAAAAGTTGCAGAGCGGACGGCGGGAGTCCAAGTCGTTTCGCAGCGCCCGGCCAAAACGCTCCTTGTCTCATCATGAGTTTAGGTGCAGAAGGTGCCACATGAAGGAGTCCTCCCCATCTCCCGTCACGCGCGCCATGCAGATGACCCTGCTGGCCGGCTTCCTTGGCTGGATGATGGATGGATTCGAGCAGGGCATCTTCCCCATGCTGGCCAGCCCTGCCCTCAACAGCATGGTGCCTCCCGAGGTCGTCGGCCAGGGGGCCCAGGCCGCCAAGGGCTGGGTGGGCGGTTGGATGGGCTGGATCACCTCCGCCTACCTTCTCGGCGCGGCCCTCGGGGGCGCGGCCTTCGGCTGGCTTGGCGACCGGATCGGCCGTGTCCGGGCGATGTCGCTCAGCATCCTGTTCTACTCCCTGTTCAGCGGACTGTGCTACTTCGCCCAAGAGCCATGGCACTTCCTCGTGTTCCGCTTCTTCGCGTCGCTCGGCATGGGGGGCGAATGGGCCCTCGGGGTCGCCCTGGTCATGGAGGTCTGGCCCGAACGCCACCGTTCCAAGATGGCGGGGGCGATCGGCATGGCGGCCAACGCCGGCTACGTCCTCGTGGGGGTCGTGGGCCTGCTCTATCCCGCCACGGCGGAGACGTGGAGGGTCCATTTCCTGATCGGGGCTAGTCCGGCGATCCTCACTCTGCTGGTGCGGCTCTTCGTGCCTGAATCGGAGCGCTGGAAGCAGGCCGTGCGGTCCGAGTCCGCCGTCCGGGGCCCTTCCAAGATCGCCGAAGTCTTCGGACCCGAGCGCCGCGGGGCCGCTTTCGCGGCGATCCTGCTGACCTCGATCGTCAACATCGGGACCTGGGGGGCTGTGCAGTGGGTGAGCCTCTGGGTCGAGTCACTGGCGGGCGAGGGCAATCCCCGCGCCAAGGCCTATGCGATGGCCATCCTCTCGGTCGGTGCCTGCATCGGGACCTTCCTCGCGCCGGTCCTGCTCGCGCCGCTGCCCCGGCGCCGCGGGTACCAGCTGTTGAGCTGCTTCGCGCTTGCCGCCTGCTTCTGGCTGTACCGGACGCCCGCGGAGTGGGGCGCCCTCATGATGCTGAAGATCCTCCTCCTCGGCGGCACCACCGCCGCCTTCTTCGGCTTCTTCCCGCTCTACCTCCCCGAGCTGTTCCCCACCCGCATCCGGGCCACGGGGCAGGGCATCTGCTTCAACGCCGGCCGCATCGTTGCGATCCCCTTCGTGGTGTTCTCGGGATTCCTGGTCGAGCGGCTCGGAGGCTACCAGAGCGCCGCCGCCGCCGTGACCCTCGTCTACCTGCTTGGAATCCTGGCGCCGCTCCTCGCCCGCGAGACCGGCGGCCGTCCCCTGGAGGACTGACCGATGTCCGGCCCTCATGACGTGCGCATCAGGGCCGTCCGCTGGCACGCGCTGCCGGTGCGCACGCGCGTACCGCTCAAGTTCGGCACGGAGACGGTGACCTCCGTCTCCTGCTGCCGCGTCGCCCTCACGGTCTCCCGTGCGGACGGGACCCGCGCCGAGGGCTGGGGCGAGACGCCGCTTTCGGTCCAGTGGGTCTGGCCCTCCTCCACGGTGCCCTATGAGGCGAGACGCCGCGCGCTCGAGGAGTTCTGCGACATGCTCACCGACGCCTACGCGCAGTTCCCCGGCTCGGGTCACGCGATGGAGATCGGACATGACTTCCTGGAGGCCGTACTGCCCAGGCTGCGTGAGGCCTTCAACGCGACGCTGCCCCGCGGGGTCCGCATGCCCACGCTGGCCGCGCTGGTCTGCGCCTCGGCCTTCGACCTGGCGCTGCATGACGCCTACGGCCGGGTCAACCGCACGCCCACGTACCTGACCTACCGCGCCCCGTGGATGAACCGTGACCTCTCGGCCTACCTCCAGCCGGCCCCGGACGCGCCCGAAGTCTCCTTCGCCGGCCGCTACCCGGCCGACTTCTTCCGTCCCGCGCCCGAGACGCGCCTGCTGGCCTGGCACCTCGTCGGCGGGCTCGATCATCTCACCGAAGCCGAAGCCGCCGGGGCGGGCCCCGACGACGGCTATCCGTCGTCCCTCGACGCCTGGATCCGCCGCGACGGCCTCACGGCCCTCAAGGTCAAGCTGCGCGGCGACGACGCGGAATGGGATTTCCAGCGTCTGCGCAGGGTCGCCGAGGTCGGCATTCCGCTCGGCGTCAGCCTGTTCACCGCCGACTTCAACTGCACGGTGACCGACCCCGCCTACGTCAACGGCGTCCTCGACCGCGTCAAGGCCGAGCTGCCCGACCTCTGGCTTCGCCTCAGCTACGTCGAGCAGCCCTTCCCCTACGAGCTCGAGGACCATCCCATCGACGTGCGCACCGTCAGCGCGCGGACGCCGCTGTTCCTCGACGAGAGCGCGCACGACTGGCGGCTGGTGCGCCTCGGCCGTGAGCTCGGCTGGACCGGCGTCGCCCTCAAGACCTGCAAGACGCAGACGGGCGCTCTGCTCAGCCTCTGCTGGGCCCGCGCCCACGGCATGAGCCTGATGGTGCAGGACCTCACCAACCCCATGGTGGCCCAGATGACCCACCTGCTCCTCGCCGCCCATGCCCCGACGATCGCGGGCGTGGAGACGAATTCGATGCAGTTCTACCCGGAGGCCTCTTCCGCCGAGGCCGAGGTCCATCCCGGGCTCTACCGCCGGCGAGACGGCATGGTCGACGGCGGCACGCTCGTGGGTCCGGGCTTCGGTCTGCGTCTCGAGGAAGTGCGGCGCGAGTTGCCCGCGCCCCGGCGTCGCTTCCCCGCCTGAACGAAGGCGCTTGCCCGTCCGGGCGCCCCGGGGCTGAATGGGTTCTCCCCATGATCTCCCGACTCCTGTTCCTCGCGGTCGGCGCCGTCGCGCTCGCCGCCGACGCCCCGGCCCGCAAGGTCCTCTTCTTCACCAAGTCCTCGGGCTACGAGCACGAGGTCATCTCTTGGAAGAAGGGCCAGCCCAGCTTCGCCGAGAAGCAGCTCCTCGAGCTCGGCGCGGCCGGCGGCATCAGCTTCGTCTTCTCGAAGGACGGCTCGAAGTTCTCGCCCGAGTACCTCGCGCAGTTCGACGCCCTGATGTTCTACACGACGGGCAACCTCCTCGAACCCGGCACCGACAAGAACCCTCCCATGACCGCCGCGGGCAAGCAGGCGATCTTCGACTTCGTGCGGGGCGGCAAGGGCTTCGTGGGCACGCACTCGGCCTCCGACACGTTCCATACCGACAATGAGTCGCAGAAAGGTCCGGAGCGTTTCCGCAATCACGGCGATGGGGCCGACCCCTACGTCTGCTTCCTGGGCGCCGAATTCATCCGCCACGGCAAGCAGCAGGCCGGGGTCAACCGCATCGTGGACCCTTCGTTCCCGGGCTTCGCCGGGCTCGGCGACTCTTTCTCGTTCATGGAGGAATGGTACACGCTCAAGGACTTCCGCCCTGACATCCATGTCCTGACGGTATTCAACGACCCGCCCCTGGAGGGCGACGACTACAAGCGGCCGCCGTTCCCCAACTGCTGGGCCCGTCAGGAGGGCAAGGGAAGGGTGTTCTATACCGCCATGGGCCACCGCGAAGACGTCTGGACCAACCCGACCTTCCGCCAGATCCTCACCGGCGGCCTCAAGTGGGCTCTGGGCGACGCCAAGGCGCCCGACCTCTCGCCCAATCTCATGAAGGTCGCTCCGGGCGCCATGACCAACCAGCCTTACGTCCCGTCCGCCCCGCCCAAGGCCAAGGCCCCCGTCAAGAAGGCCGCCGCCAAGAAGTGACCGGCCTCCGTTGACCGATGACGCAGGCTCCCGCCGAGGCGACCAGGCTGAGCGAGCTGACCTCGCACCAGCGTAAGTCGGGCCTGGCGGCCTGGCTGGGCTGGTTCTTCGACGGTCTGGACCTGCACCTCTACACCCTCGTCGCCACGGTGTTCGTGGCCCAGCTGCTCGTGGTTCCGGAGCAAGACCCCTCGGTGGCCCGCTATGGCTCGCTCATCCAGGCGGCCTTCCTCCTCGGCTGGGCCCTCGGCGGCGCCTTCTTCGGCGTCATCGGCGACCGGCTGGGCCGCAGCCGGGCTCTCGTGCTCACCATCCTGACCTACGCGCTCTTCACCGGGCTGTCGTTCTTCGCCCAGAACTGGTGGCACCTAATGATCTTCCGCTTCCTGGCCGCCCTGGGCATCGGCGGCGAATGGGCGGTGGGCGCCTCCCTGCTTTCCGAGACATGGCCGAAGAAGTGGCGGCCCTGGATCGCGGCGGTGCTCCAGTGCGCCGTGAACTTCGGCATCCTGGCGGCCATCCTCTCCGTGGAGCTGCTGAGGATCGTGCCCGGCTACGAGCCGCGCTGGGTCTTCCTCATCGGGGTGCTGCCCGCCTTCGTCACCCTCTGGATCCGCAAGGAGGTGCCCGAGACGGAGGAATGGAAGTCTGCCCAGGATCGGCGCGTGACGCCGCCCGTCACGGACCTGTTCGCGACGGGCAGCCGGCGCACCACCCTGCTGGCCTCCGCACTCTGCGCCATCTCCCTCACCGGCCACTGGTGCTTCATGTTCTGGCAGCAGGCCTTCATCCGCACGCATCCCCAGGTGGCCCCGGATCCCTCGGCCCAGGCGGCCGTCACGGCCAAGGCGCTGTTCTGCGTCATCGCGGCCTCGGTGCTCGGCAACTTCGCCTCCGGCTGGGCCGCGCGCCGGTTCGGTTACGCGCGCACGCTCGGCGCGTTCTTCCTCGCCTACTTCGCGCTGATGGCGCTCACGTTCGCCCGGCCGTGGGGGCTTGAAGTCACGCTCGCGCTCTACGCCGCGGTCGGTTTCTGCCAGGGCGTGTTCGGGCTCTTCACGATGGCGCTGCCGCCGCTCTTCCCGACGCTGCTGCGCACGACGGGCGCCGGTTTCAGCTACAACATCGGGCGTGTTTTCGCCGCCGCGGGCACGGTCTTCTTCGGGCTCTTCGCCAAGGTCGGCGACTTCAGCTCGGTGCTGCTCTACGCGTCGTTTCTCTTCCTTCCCGCGGCCTTCCTGGCGCTCCTGCTTCCCCCGGATCCGGACCTCTGACTGGGCTTGCCCGCCGGTCTCCGTTCGTCACGCTCGCCGCCATGGGCCTCCTCCGATTCCTCAGGCTCCGTCGCAAGGCCAAGCTCTTCCTGCAGCTCCAGCTGGTGACCTTCGCCGTCGGGCTCGCGCTCCTGCTGCGTGCCCACACCGAGAAGGGCACCACGTTCCAGGCCGCCCTCGACGGCACGCTGCTCGACATGCAGACCAACGGCTGGTTCCTGCTGCTGCCATTCTTCGGCCTGTGCCTCTTCCTGCTGCGCACCGACCCCCGGCCGCGGCGGACCCGGCAGGTGTTCGTGAAATGGTCCATGATCTTCCTGGTGATGGAGTTCACGACCCAGTGGACTCGCGAGGGCTGGGCCGTCGCCTCGTCCTCGTTCCCGGTCATGGCGTTGCGCTTCGCCAGCGCCGGGGCCATGGCCGCCGCGATCTGGTGGCTGATGGAGCGTTCGCCCCGCGTCCATCCCCCGGGGCACTCGCATTCCCAGTCGAGCCACGCGTCCAGGTCGGGCGGGGGCTCCTGATTCAGCGCCGGGCGAGCGATTCGACGGCCTTCGCCTCCGCCGCGGTGACGGGCGTGACGGACAGCCGGTTGCCGGGACGAAGGATCAGCATGCCGCGCAGGGCGGGATGCGTCCGCAGGTCCGATAAGGTCACGACGCGTGGGAAATCCCGGAGGTGCCTCACCTCGACGCAGCTCCAGCGGGGATCCTCGCGCTTCGACTTCGGGTCGTGGTAGTCGGACTTGGGGTCGAACTGCGTTGGGTCGGGCCACGCGGGTTTGGAGACGGACGCGAGGCCGACGACGCCGGGCTCGGCGCAGTTGGAATGGTAGAAGAGGACGATGTCTCCCGCCGCGCACGCGCGCAGGAAATTCCGAGCCTGGTAGTTCCTCACGCCGGTCCACGGCTCTCGCCCGCGCCGCTTCAGCTCCTGGAAGGAGAACTCGTCGGGCTCGGATTTCATCAGCCAGTGGCGCATGCGGGCAGGGTGGGGCGGTCCGCGCGCTTGGCAAGGCGACGGCGCTTGCGCCCGTCCCCGCCGGGGGCGTAATGGCTTCGTGCGCCTGCTCGACTCCCACTGTCATCCGGCCTCCGCCCTGCGGGCGGGGCGGATCGGGCCTTGGATCGCCGCCTCACGCGCCGCCGGGGTCGAGGCTGCGGTCGCCATCGGCACGGACCTCGACGACTGGGCGGAATACCGTGACCTCGCCGCGGCGCACCCGGACTTCTTCCGTCACACCGTCGGCCTGCATCCCTGCCACGTCGACGAGGGCTGGGACGACAAGGTGACCGCTCTCTCGCCTTTCTTCGCCGACGCGACGGAGCCGGTCGCGCTCGGGGAGATCGGGCTCGACCACTTCCGCCTGCCTGCAGATCCGGCGGAGGCCGCCCGCGTCAAGGCCTGGCAGGAGGAGGCCTTCGCCCGTCAGCTCGCCCTCGCCCGACAGTTCGGCTGCCCGGTGGTCGTCCACTCGCGCGCCGCCTTCGCGGACTGCGTGCGGCTCATCGACGCTTCCGGCGTGGACTGGTCCAAGGTGGTTTTCCACTGTTTCGCCGGCGGGCCCGACCAGATGCGCGAACTCAACCGGCGCGGGGGCAGGGGGTCTTTCACGGGCACGGTGACGTACCCGAAATCGCCACTGGTTCGCGAGGCGCTCAAGGCCCAGGGGCTGGCTCGCCTCATGCTTGAGACCGATTCGCCTTATCTCGCCCCTCAGTCGATCCGCGGGAAGGAGAACACGCCCGCGTCGCTCCCGGAGATCGCCGCGCTCGCTGGCGAGGTGCTCGGACTGCCGGCCGATGAGGTCGCCGAGGTCTCGACGCGCAACGCGCGGGCCTTCTTCGGTTTTTGAAAAAGGAAAAGGGCGGGCCCGGAGGCCCGCCCCTGTGCGGAGCGCAGGCGATGCGCTCAGGCCTTCGCCAGGGCCTGTTCGAGGTCGGCGATGATGTCCTCGACGTCCTCGATGCCCACCGAGAGGCGCACGTAGTCGTCGGTCACGCCGGCGGTCTGGCGCTCCTCGGCAGTGAGCTGGGAGTGGGTGGTGGACGCTGGATGAATCGCGAGAGAGCGGGCGTCGCCGATGTTCGCCACGTGGCTGTGCAGGGCGAGGGAGTCGATGAACTTGCGCCCGCCCTCGAGACCCGACTTCAGGCCGAACCCGACCAGGGCGCCGAAGCCGCCGGTGAGGTACTTCTTGGCGAGGTCATGGTATTTGGAGGACTTAAGGCCGGGATAGTTGGTCCACTTCACCTTGGGGTGGGACTCGAGGTACTGCGCGACCTTCAGGGCGTTGGAGCAGTGGCGCTCCATGCGCAGGTGCAGGGTCTCGAGTCCCTGCAGGAGGAGGAAGGCGTTGAAGGGCGAGAGGCAGCTGCCGACGTCGCGCAGGAACTGCAGGCGCATCTTGAGGATGAAGGCCACGTTGGCCCCGCCCAAGGGCGGGAAGGCCTTGAAGGCCTCCCAGTGCGGCAGGCCGTGGTAGGAGGGGTCGGGCTCGGTGAAGCCGGGGAACTTCCCGTTGCCCCAGTCGAAGTTGCCGCCGTCGACGACGATGCCGCCGATGGAGGTGCCGTGGCCGCCGATGTGCTTGGTCGCGGAGTGGACGACGACGTTGGCGCCGTGCTCGAAGGGGCGGTTGAGATACGGCGAGAGGGCGGTGTTGTCGATGATCAGGGGCACGCCGGCCTCCTTCGCGATGCGGCCGACTTCGGCGAAGGGGAAGATGTTGAGGCGGGGGTTGCCCAGGCCCTCGCCGTAGAAGGCCTTGGTGTTCTTCTTCACGGCCTTGCGGAAGTTCTCAGGGTCGTCGCCGTCCACGAAGGACACCTCGATGCCGAGCTTGGGCAGGGTGTAGTGGAAGAGGTTGTAGGTGCCTCCGTAGAGCTGGGACACGGACACGATGTGGTCGCCCGCTCCCGCGATGTTCAGGATGGCCGCGGTGATCGCGGCCTGGCCGGAGGCGTGGGCCAGGGCCCCGCTGCCGCCCTCGAGGGCCGCGACGCGCTGCTCGAGCACGTCGGTGGTCGGGTTCATGATGCGGGTGTAGATGTTGCCGAGCTCCTTCAAGGCGAAGAGGTTTGCTGCGTGCTCCGAGTCCCGGAACTGGTAGCTGGTGGTCTGGTAGATGGGCACGGCCCGCGACCCGGTCGCGGGGTCGGGCTTCTGGCCGGCGTGGAGGGATTTGGTTCCGATTCTCATGTTGGGTGGGGATGGGGAGGGGCATCCTGCTATCGCCCCGGATGGGAAGGAAGCCGTTTCTGCGTCATCAGGCTGGCGGCGCGGCCGTCCGGGTCCAATGTCCGGTCATGCGTCTCTGCCTCTTGCTGGCCCTGCTGTCCGCCCCGCTTTCCGCCGCGGGATGGAAGGAGGTCTGGCGCGATGACTTCGGCGGCAGGGACCTCGACTGGACCAAGTGGGCCGCGGAGGAGAACGGCCACGGGGGCGGCAATAGCGAGCTTCAGTACTACCTCGACCGTCCAGAGAATCTCCGGGTCGAGGACGGCCGGCTGGTCATCGAGGCGCGACGCGAACCGGTCAACATCGCCGGCACGGTCAGGGAGTACTCCTCCGCGCGCATCCGCACGCGGCGCCGGGCGGAATGGCTTCACGGGCGCTTCGAGATGTCGGCCCGGCTGCCCGGCGGCCGCGGGGTCTGGCCGGCGTTCTGGATGCTGCCGACGCGCGACAGCTACGGCATGTGGGCCGCCTCGGGCGAGATCGACATCATGGAATTCAAGGGCCAGGAGCCCGACACGGTCCATACGACGCTCCACTTCGGGGGATCCTGGCCGCACAACCGCAGTACGACCAAGGTATGGAAGCTGCCGAAGGGAGATTTCACGCAAGACTTCCACCGCTTCGCCGTCGAATGGGAGAAGGACGTGTTCCGCTGGTACGTCGACGACGTGATGGTTCATGAGCTCCGGGAATGGCACTCGGCCGGCGGACCTTTCCCCGCGCCGTTCGACCGGCCGTTCCATCTCGTGCTCAACGTCGCGGTGGGGGGCGGTTTCGCCGGTCCGCCCGACGGCTCGAAGCCGTTCCCGCCGGCCCGCATGCTGGTCGATTGGGTGAGCGTCAGCGCCCACTGACGGCGGTTTCCTCTCGCCCGCCCGGGCCGGCCTGCGGTAGGCAGAGGCGATGCCGGTCTTCCTCCACGACACCATGAGCCGCGAGACGCGGCCGTTGCTGCTCCGCCCGGACGGCAAGGTCTTCGGGATGTACTGCTGCGGGCCGACGGTCTACGGGCCCGCCCACATTGGCAATTTCCGCACGTTCATCCTCCAGGACGTGCTGCGCCGCGCGCTCGAGACGGACGGACTCCCGGTCCGGCACGTGCGCAACATCACGGACGTCGACGACAAGACGATCCTGGGTTCGGTCAAAGCCGGCCAGCCGCTCGCCGAGTTCACGCGGGGCTGGACGGAGAAATACCACCGAGACTGCGATGCGCTCGGACTCCTCCGCCCGCACGTGGAGCCGTCCGCCGTCGCCCACATCCCCCAGCAGGTGGAGATGATCCGCTCCTTGGTCGACCGCGGCCACGCCTACGCGGCCGCCGACGGCTCGGTCTACTTCAAAGTCTGCACCTGCCCCGACTACGGTAAGCTCAGCCGCATCGACGCCACGAAGCTGCGCTCGCAGTCGACGAACAGCGCCGGCGAGGCCAACGTCGCAGACGAATACGACCGGGAGTCGATCCGCGACTTCGCCCTCTGGAAGGCCTGGTCGCCCGAGGACGGCGCCAATCGCTGGCCGAGCCCCTGGGGCGACGGGCGCCCGGGCTGGCACATCGAATGCTCGGCGATGTCGCTCGCCCACCTCGGCGCGACGTTCGACCTGCACGGGGGCGGGGTCGACCTCTGCTTCCCGCACCACGAGAACGAGATCGCGCAGTCGGAATGCGCCACGGGGGTGAAGGGCTTCGCAGGCCACTGGTTCCACAGCGCCCACCTGATGGTGGAGGGCGACAAGATGTCCAAGAGCAAGGGCAACCTCTATACGCTCGACGAGCTGGTGGAGAAGGGTTTCACGCCGACCGAGGTGCGCTACGCGCTCATCGCCGGTCACTACCGCACGCCGCTCAACTTCACGTTCTCAGGGCTCGAGAACGCCCGCAGTGCGCTCGGCAAGCTGGAGCGCTTCGCCGACCGTCTCCTGCAGGCCGCCGGCTTCACCCGCAAGGAGTTCGCCCCGCCCGAGGTCCGCGAGACCGCCGCCACGTGGGGACGTTTCGCTCCCGCCTGGGAGGCGCTCTGTCAGGACCTCAATGTCCCGGGCTGCCTGGGCCAGGTCTTCGCGGTCGCCGGCTCAAAGGACGAGCTCACGCCCGAACTGGCCCGTCAGGACGTCTGCGGTCTGGCCCGCATCCTCTGGACGCTGGGTCTCACGCTCTTCCAGGAACGCAAGGCCGACGAGGTCCCCGCCGCGGTCGCCGAGCTCGGCGCCCGCCGCTGGGCCGCCAAGCAGGCCAAGGACTTCGCCGCGGCCGACCGGCTGCGGCAGGAGCTCACGGCGCTCGGCTGGACAATGGTCGACCGCAAGGACGGCTACGACCTGAAGAAGGCCTGACCGCCTCCGTCCTTGCCCTGAGGCGATGGAGTCCCTAGCGAAAGGGCTCCTTTCCCACTTCATGTCCTACCGGCCCCAGATGACCCCCCTCGAGGAGCTGCGCCACTCGGCCGCCCACATGCTCGGCGCCGCGGTGCGACGGCTCTTCCCGCAGGCCCAGCTGGACATCGGCCCCCCCACGGAACAGGGGTTCTACTACGACTTCGACCTGGACCATGCGTTCACGGCCGAGGACCTGGTGAAGATCGAGGAGGAGATGCGCCGGATCTCCAAGGAGAACCAGAAGTTCGAGCGGATGGAGTGCTCCCGCGAGGAAGCCGAACGGCTCATCGCCGAGACGGGCCAGACGCGCTACAAGCCGGGCCGTCTCGCGGACATCCCCGCGGGCGAGCAGATCTCGTTCTACCGCAACGGCGAGTTCCTCGACCTCTGCGCGGGCTCGCACGTGCGCTACACGTCCCAGGTCAAGGCATTCAAGCTGCTCCACGTCGCCGGCGCCTACCACCGCGGGGATGAGAAGAACCGCCAGCTGCAGCGCATCTACGGCACGGCCTATCCGACCAAGGACGAGCTCGAGCAGGCGCTCGCCCGGGCCGAGGAGGCCAAGAAGCGCGACCACCGTCGTCTGGGCAAGGAGCTGAAGCTGTTCCACATCGATGAGAAGGTCGGCCAGGGGCTGATCCTCTGGACGCCCAACGGCGCGGTGGTCCGCCAGCAGCTCCAGGACTTCATCTCGGAACACCTCTTCCGCACGGGCTACAAGCAGGTCTTCACGCCCCACATCGGCAATCTCGACCTCTACCGCACGTCGGGACACTTCCCCTATTACAAGGACGCGCAGTTCCCGCCGCTGGTGGAGCGCGAGGCCATGGAGCTGCTCGCCAAGGAGGGCTGCGGCTGCGGCGAACTCACGAACCGTCTCTCGGAAGGCACGGTTCAGGGCTTCCTGCTGAAGCCGATGAACTGCCCGCACCACATCCGCATCTTCGCCTCCCAGCCCCATTCCTACCGCGACCTGCCGGTGCGCCTCGCCGAGTTCGGCACGGTCTATCGCTGGGAGCAGTCCGGCGAACTCAACGGGATGACGCGCGTCCGCGGTTTCACGCAGGACGACGCCCACCTGTTCTGCACGGAGGACCAGGTGCTCGGCGAGGTCCTCGGCTGCCTGGAGCTGGTCAAGGTGGTGCTCAGCACGCTGGGTCTCTCAGATTACCGCGTGCGCGTCGGTCTCCGCGACCCTGACTCGCAGAAGTACACGGGCGCCAAGGAGAACTGGGACAAGGCCGAGGCCGCCTGCCGCGCCGCCGCCGCCACGCTCGGGGTCAAGTTCACCGAGGAGGCCGGCGAGGCCGCTTTCTACGGACCGAAGATCGACTTCGTGGTGCGCGACGTGATCGGCCGCGAATGGCAGCTGGGCACGGTGCAGGTCGACTTCAACCTGCCCGAGCGCTTCGACCTCTCCTATATCGGGCCGGACAACCGTCCGCACCGCCCGGTGATGATCCACCGCGCGCCCTTCGGCTCGATGGAGCGCTTCGTGGGCATCCTGATCGAGCACTTCGCGGGCGACTTCCCGACCTGGCTCTCGCCGGAACAGGTGCGGGTCATCCCGCTCAACGACGACCTCAACGCCGACGCGGACGCCGCGGTCGCCCGGCTCGTCGCCGCCGGCATCCGCGCCACCTCCGACGGATCGTCCGACAAGCTCGGGGCCAAGATCCGCCGCGCGGAGCTCTCCAAGGTACCGCACATGCTCGTGCTGGGCGCCAAGGAGAAGGAGGCCGGCCAGGTCAACGTCCGCTCCCGCGCCGACAAGTCCTTCGAGGGCAACCGCACGCTGGAAGATTTCATCGGGCTGGTCTCCGCCGAGGTCCGCGAACGGCGGCTCAAGGCCCACGTGCCCGCCGCCCAGCCCCCCGCCGCTAAGGGCTGATCTGACCTCCCCGTCGCGGCTGCGGATGACTTCCGGTTTGCCCGCCCGGCCGGACCGAGGGTAGGGAAGGGCATGCCTTCCCCACGCACCTCCCGTCGCGATTTCCTCCGACTGGCCGGCCTCGGCTCCGCCGTGCTCGGCGCCGGCGCCGTCCGCGCCCTGGGCGCCGAGACGCGCGAAGCCTCCGCCAACGGCGGTGCCGGCCGCGCCAAGAACGTCATCTTCATGGTCTCCGACGGCATGAGCGTCTCGACGCTCGGCCTCGCCGACGCCTGGCTCCGCTTCACGACGGACGCGTCGGCCCGCTGGCCCGGGATCTACCGCGAGCTGCCGGTGGTGCGCGGCCTCTGCGAGACGGCCTCGGCGAACAGCATGGTCACGGACTCCGCCGCCGCGGCCTCCTGCTGGGGCATCGGCGAACGCATCACCAACGGCGTCATCAATATCACCCCCGACGGACGCCGGCCGACGACCATCTTGCAGAAGATGAAGGCCTCGGGGCGTCGCACGGGACTCGTCACGACCGCCACGGTGACGCACGCGACGCCCGCTGGCTTCGTCGCGACCATCGAGAAGCGCTCCGACCAGAAGGGCATCGCGCCGCAGTATCTCGAGCGCGGGGTCGACGTCGTCCTCGGCGGCGGCACGGAGTTCTTCCCCGACGACCTCACCGCGGCCTTCCGCAAGGCGGGCTACGCGCACCTGAAGTCCCGCCAGGACCTGCTGGGCTGGAAGGGCGATTCGCCCGCCCTGGGGTTGTTCTCCAAGAGCCATGTGCCCTTCGAGGTCGACCGTCGCAATGACCCCGCCATCGGGACCTCGACGCCCTCCCTTGCCGAGATGACCGACGCGGCGCTGCGCCGGCTCTCCGCCGGACCGGACGGGTTCTTCCTCATGGTCGAAGGCGCGCGCATCGACCACGCCAGCCACGGCAACGATCCGGTCGGAACGATCCTCGACCAGGTCGCCTTCGACGCCGCCATCGGCACGGTGCTGAAGTTCGTCGAGTTTCACCCCGACACGCTCCTGATCATCACGGCCGACCACTCCACGGGCGGCATGCAGCTCAACGGGGTGGGCAGCGAGGACTTCGCCGGCAAGGCGCCCGCCTACCAGGGTACGACGGAGGCTTTCAAGCGGCTGCTCAAGTTCAACCGCTCCCAGGAGGCGCTGGGCCGTCAGACGAAGGGGCTCGACCCGAAGAAGTTCCTCGCCGCGACGCGCGAGGCCACGGGCCTCGACTTCTCCTCCGCCGACGCGCCCAAGGTCGTCTCGCTCAAGGGCCTCAACGAGGTCCTGCCGAAATACGTCGGGATCTCCTGGACGAGCAAGAATCACACGGCCGAGCCGGTCGAGTTCGCCGCCTACGGCCCCGGGGCCTCGCTCTTCCCGCCCTTCCTGCGTAACGACGAGGTGCACGCCAGGGTGCTGCGCGCGGCGGGCGTCGCCTGACCGGATCCGGCCCGGCAAACAGGAAGGGCGTCCTTGCGGACGCCCTTCTTTTTCCAAGGACTGAGCGAGGGCTCAGTTCTTGTTGTACTTCACGCCGCAGCCGTAGGGCTTCGACGAGGAGACTTCGGGGGCCTTGCCGTCCTTGACGGCCTTGATGGCGGCGTGGACGTAGTTCGTGGACTTCTCGATCTCGTCGGACTTGGTGGTCTTGCCGCTGTCGATGGCACCCTTGTAGGCGAGCTTGCCGTCAGGGGAGATCACGAAGCAGTGAGGGGTGGTCTTGGCGTCATAGGCGCGACCGATGGACTGGTCGGCGTCCTGGATGACGGTGCCGGGATAGTAGGTGGCGTTCTCGAGCTTGTGGCCGCCGGTGTTGATGACGAGCCAGACGCCACCGTTCTCGATGTGCTCCTTCTGCCAGGCCTGCATCTTGCCGGGCTGGTAGTACTTCTTCACGTAGGGGCAGCCGGGGTTGTACCATTCAAGGACGACGGTCTTGCCCTTGAAGTCGGACAGGCTGACGGTCTTGCCGTCGAGGGTCTTGCCGGTGAAGGCAGGAGCGGGCTGGCCGACTTCGGGCGCGGCGTAGGACGCGACGGCCACGAGGGCGGCGAGGAGGGAGGTGAGGATGCGCATGTTGTTTTGGGGTGAGGGACTAGGTTTGTAGGCTGTTCTTCGGATATTTCAACCCCGGCAATAGGCGCAGGTTCCGCCCATCGGCCAAAGACCCGAGAAACGGGGTTTTTTACTCGTGGGTTGCAAAAATGGCTTCACAGGGCGATTTATCACGGGTCCTGTCCGATGGCTGACGCACGATCCATAGCGCTGGTATGCGCCAATGAGGCCTCCCTCTGGGCTGAGCTCCGCGCCCGTGCCCAGAAGGTCGCCGCCGGCGAACCCGCCCTCGCTCCTGCCTTGGGGCGCTTCGTCCTGGATCGGACCGGATTCGGCGAGGCCATGGTCGAGCGTCTGACGCATCGCCTGGCCTCCTCGCCCGAGGAGGCCCCGCTTCTCCGGCAGGCGATGACCGAGGCGGTCGCCGCCGACCCGGAGGCCCTCGCGCAGATGCGCGCCGACATCCGGGCCACGCTCGAGCGCGACCCCGCCACCGAGCACGCGCTCGTGCCGTTCCTCTGGTACAAAGGGTTTCACGCCATCTCGATCCACCGCCTGGCCCACGCGCTCTGGCGTGCGGGCCGACGCGACCTGGCCTTCCATCTCCAGTCGCTGGCCTCCGAGCGCCTGTCGGTGGACATCCATCCCGCCGCCAAGTTCGGCGTGGGCATCCTGCTCGACCACGCCACGGGCTTCGTGGCCGGGGAGACCACCGTCGTGGCCGACAACGTCTCGTTCCTCCACGAGGTGACCCTTGGCGGCACGGGCAAGGAGCGCGGCGACCGCCATCCGAAGATCCGCTCCGGCGTGCTCGTCGGGGCGGGGGCCAAGATCCTCGGCAACATCACCGTCGGCGAGGGCGCCAAGGTCGGCGCCGGCTCGGTCGTGCTTCGCAACGTCGATCCGCACACCAGCGTGGCCGGCGTGCCCGCCACGGTGGTGGGCCGGGCCTCCGTCGACGCGCCCGCGCTCGACATGGACCATTCGCTCTGAGCGATGACGCAGGCGCGTCCACCGCAGGATCGTCCAGGGGACGCCCGTGCGCTGGACTGCCTCTACCGCGTGGGCGCGGTGGTGAACTCGACCGAGGACCCTCGGGAGGCCCTCGCCTTCATCCTCGCCGAGGTGGTGGCCACCCTGCACGCCTCCAGCGCCTCCATCGCCCTCGTCGAGCCCGCCACGGGTGCGCTTCGCATCGAGGTGTCCAACGGGCTGGGCCCGGAGTCCGCGAAGCGGGTCATCCGTCAGGGGGAGGGCATCACGGGATGGGTCGCGCTCAACGCCCGTCCGCAGCGCGTCCCCGACGTGTCCCGCGACCCCCGTTACGTCGAACTGCGCAAAGGCATCCGCTCCGAGCTGGCGGTGCCGATGGAGCTGATGGGCACCGTGATCGGCGTGGTGAACTGCGACTCCGACCGGCTTGACGCTTTCACGGAGCAGGACCTCGCCTTCCTCTCCCTGCTCACGAGCGAGGCCTCGAAGGCCGTCGGGCGAATCTGGCTACTCCGCCAGCTCCGGTCCAAGGCGGCTCAGCTGGAGTCCCTGCTGCAGTCGGCCCAGGGTCTGGCCCGCGAGCGCGACGAGCCCGGCATCCGCGCCGACCTCGCCCGTTCGGCCCGCGCGCTGCTTTCCGCCCGGGCCGGCGCCTATTACAACCTGGAGGACGAGGAGCTGGTCCTCTCCGGCTTCGACGGAGACCTCGGCGCCAGCGAGCTGCGCCCGCGGGTCGAGCTGTCGGCCTCCTCCCTCGGCACGGTCGTCCGCCGTCTGCGGCCGGTCGCCATCCCGGTGCTGGGAAAGTCCGAGGAGATGATCTTCTCCAAGCTGGTCGACCCGGTGTCGGCCTGCTCCATGCTCGCCGTGCCGGTGCGGTTCGAAGACGAGCCCCTCGGGGTGCTGCTCACGGTCTCCCCGGGCGCCCACCGTTTCTCGGACGACGATCGGCACCTGGTCTCCGCGCTCGCCTCCTTCGGCGCCTCGGCGCTCCAGAACGCGCGCCTCTATTCCAAGGTGTTCGCGGTCGAGGCCGGGCTGCGCCGCAGCGAGCGTCTCACCGCACTCGGGCTGCTCTCGGCCGAGGTCGCCCATGAGATCCGCAATCCGCTCACGGTCATGAAACTGCTGTCCGACACGCTCGGGCAGGGGATCCCCGCCGACGACCCCCGTCAGGAGGATCTGGGCGTGATGCGCGAGAAGGTCGCCCACATGGAGGGCGTCGTCGCACGGGTGCTCGGGCTTAGTCGCTCCCAGTCCGGCGCCTTCACTCCCATCGACCTGCGTCTGGCCGCCGAGCACGCCGCCGTGCTTCTCCGGCTCAAGCTGGAGCAGGGACGGGTGCGGGTCTCGGTCTCGGGGGACGGCCTTTCCGCGGTGGTCGAGGGCAATTCGGGGCAAATCCAGCAGGTCTTCCTCAACTTGATGCTCAACGCGCTTCAGGCCATGCAGGACGGAGGCCAGCTCGACCTTCGGGTTGACCGCGAGGACGGGCCGCAGGGCGCGGTCGTCGCCGTCCGGGTCGCCGACACGGGCCCGGGCATCCCGGCCGACATCATGCCCAAGATCTTCGAGTCCTTCTTCACGTCGCGGGAGGACGGCACGGGGCTGGGCCTCGCCATCGTGAAGCGGATCCTGCGGGACCATCGTGGCGACATCTCGGTCGAGTCCACGGGGCCCTCTGGCACGACGTTCCGTTTCTGGATCCCCGCCGTCAGCGTCCCAGGCGCCGCCTGAGAAGCGTCCACACGAGTGGCAGCAGGGAGACGGCCACCACGATCAGGATGACCTTGTGCAGCTTGTCCGCCAGGGACGTGCCGCCGATCAGGCGGCCGAGCCAGACGAGCGACCACACCCAGAGCACGCCGCCCAGCGCATTCCAGAGGACGAAGACCCTGCGCTCCATGCGCCCTATGCCGGCCGCGAAGGGCACGAAGGTGCGCATGACGGGCACGAAGCGGGCGAGGACGATCGCCGCGACGCCGTGGCGTACGAAGAATTCGCGGGCCTCGTCGAGGTGCCTGCGCTTGTACCACCACGTGTCGGGGCGGCTCTCCATGGCGTCGCCGTATCTCCGGCCCAGCCAGTAGCCGGCCTGGTCTCCGACGATGGCCGCCGCGGTCAGGGCCGCGCAGAGACCCCAGGGGTCGAAGAGCTCCGGGCGGCCGCCGTTGGCCCCGGAGAGCACGCCAGCGGTGACAAGCAGGGAGTCTCCTGGCAGGAAGAAGCCAGCCAACAGGCCGGTCTCGGCGAAGATGATGAGGACCATCAGGGCGATGCCGCCCGTCTCGACGGTGCTACGAAGGCCTTCGGTGCTGTACAGCTGCGACCACAGGTCGGCGAAGGCTTGCTCCATGGGCCTCACGCTGGGGCGCGTCCGGCGCTTGGCAATCTCCCTTGAACGGCGGCGGCTGGCGTGCACTTTGGGTGCGATGTCCGCCGATCCGGCACCGTTCGCGCTCCGCATCCGTCAGGCGGCGGTGGAGCGTTCGCTGCTGTCCGGGCAGGGTGCGCCTTCCGAACTGGTGCCGGCGGCCAAGGATTTTCTCGCGGACGCCCGGACGGTCCAGCTCGAGGCCCATCGCGCAGGCGTGGCCGCCTCGGCGGTCGCGCGGCTGCGCTCGGACTCGGTCGACCTGGTCGTCGAGTCGCTGCACGCCAGGGCCGGGGCGACGGCTTCCGGGCTGTCGATGGTCGCGACAGGCGGGTATGGCCGGGCCGAGCTCTGCCCGCTGAGCGACGTCGACCTTCTGGTGCTCGTGCCGGCCCATGACGCGCGGACCAAGGCGGCGGTGGAATCCATCCTCTATCCTCTCTGGGACCTGGGCCTCAAGCTCTCGCAGTCGGTGCGCACGGTGGAGGAGTGCCTGGAACACGCGGTCGAGGACCTGTACCTGCGTGTGGCGCTCCTGGAGGCGCGTCCGATCTGCGGCGACCGCACGTCGTTCCGCCGGCTCGCGGAAGGGGTCGGGCCGCTCGCGTCGGGTCCCGCGATGCTGCCTTTCGCCCGGACGCTGGTGGAGTCCCAGCGCCGGCGCCGCGAGAAGGCCGGCGGCAGTGCCTACCTCCAGGAGCCCGACCTCAAGAACGGCGTCGGCGCGCTGCGCGACGTCCAGGGGTGCCTCTGGCTCGCCCGTCTGCACTCGGGCGCCGCGGGTCCGGAGGGCCTGCGGCTCTCGGGCCTGATCTCCGAGCGTGACTGCGACAAGTTCGTCCGCGCGCGGGACATCCTCCTGCGCCTGCGCCACGAACTCCACTTCCAGTCCACCCGCGCCACGGAGCACCTTTCATTGGAACGTCAGGACGCCGTCTCCCAGGGCCTCGGCTACCCGGGCTCGCTGAAGGAGCGGATCGGCGCGATGATGCAGGAGTATTTCGACGCGGCCGACCTGGTGCGGCGCTGCGTGCAGCTGGTGGAGTCCGGCGTGCTGGGCGAGCCGGAGCCCGAGGGCTGGGGCCGGCCGGTCGAGGTCGACGGATTCCGGATCGTCCCCGGAGGGGTCGCCTCGGCGCTGCACAGCCTGGTCTTCCAGGAGCAGCCCGCCCGTCTGGTCCGGCTCTTCCGCCTCTGCCAGGTGCACGAGGCCCGGCCCGATCGCGCGCTCTCCGTCCTGGTCAGGGAGGCCGTCCACCTGCTGACCCCCGAGGTGGCCACGTCGGAGTCTTCTACGGGCGCGATGCGCGCGATCCTCACCGAGGCCGGCCGGGTCCATCCGGCGATGGACGCCCTTCGGGAGCATGGGCTGCTGTACCGGCTGGTGCCCGAGTTCCGCGGTCTGCACTGCCTGGTGCAGTTCGAGTTCTACCACCGCTGGACGGCCGACGTCCACACGCTGCAGTGCCTCCGGGAGCTGGACCTCCTCTATCAGGGAGGCACGGAGGTCGATCGGGGCTACCGCGAGGTCCTGCTCGGCTGCGAGGCGCCCTCGCTGCTCTACGCCATCCTCTTCCTGCACGACATCGGGAAGGTCGACGGGATCGCCGGCCACGCCGAACGCGGCGCGCCGGTCGCGGAGGCGGTCCTCGAGCGGCTCGGGTTTGACGCCCGGGAGCGTGAGTTCGCCGCCACGGTGGTGCGGCTGCACCTGATGATGGGGCTCTACTGGCAGCGGCACGACATCGACGATCCGGCCAACATCGAGCGCTTCGCCGCGCTCTGCGGCGAGGAGCAGGTGCTGCGCTACCTCTACGTCCACACGCGATGCGACGCGCGCGCCACCTCCCCGGACCTCTGGTCCGACTTCAAGGACGGCCAGCACTTCGCCCTCTATCGCCGGGCGTTAGACAAGCTGTCGGGCGCCCCGGGTCCCGATGTCGGGGAGGAGCGCGCCAGGCTGCGCGAGGAGACCGCGAGGCTGCTCGGCGGCAAGGTCGGGGCCGACGAGCTGGAGGCTCATTTCACCGGTATGCCCGAGGGCTACCTGCTGCACGCCTCGCCCGAGGAGGCGGCCCACCATCTGCAGATGATCCACCGGCTCATCGCCACGGTCTTCATCGCCGACGCCGAGGAGTCCCTCATGCCCATCGTGGAGTGGGTCGACGACGTCGGGGCGGGGCAGTCGGCGGTGACGATCGTGACGTGGGACCGCGCGGGGCTCTTCAGCCGGCTCGCCGGCGCGTTCGCGGTCGCGGGCATCGACATCGTGTCGTGCCACGCCTTCTCCCGCGCCGACGACGTGGCCATCGACTTCTTCCGCGTGACCCTGCCTTCGGGCCGGGAGGGCGACGCGCAGGCGGCCTTCGGCCGGGCGCTCACGGAGTCCCTCCTGGGGGGCGCGGAGATTCTCTCGCAGGTGGAGCAGGCGGAGGCCCGAGCGCTGGAGACGGCGCCGCGCCGGCGCGTGCGGGTGCAGTTGGACGCCTCGGTCGAGGTCTATCACGACGAGACCCTCGGCCGCACGGTGGCGGAGGTGCAGTGCGTCGATCGGCTGGGCTTGCTGTTCCGGCTCGGCCGAGCCATCCGGCACGCCGGGTACGCCATCACCTTCGCCAACGTCGCGACCGAACAGGGCATCGCGCTGGACACGTTCTACCTGGTGCCCCAGAAGGGCGCCACGGAGCCCCCGGCCCCTCCGGAATCGCTTTCCGAGGCTATACGGGCCACGGTCGGCTGAGGGGCCCGCCCTTGCCACTCGCACGAAACCTCCCTAGTTCTCGGACATGCCGCAAGCCTTCCGCCTGCTCCCCGTCCTCCTCGCCTCACTCTGCCTGACCGCCGCCCCCGCCAACGAATCCAAGCCTGACATGAAAGATCAGCCCAAGCTCGAGAAGGCCATGTTCGGCGCCGGCTGCTTCTGGGGCGTCGAATACCAGTACGAGAAGATCCCCGGCGTCGTCGACGCGGTCAGCGGCTACGCCGGAGGCCACGTGCTCAACCCGGGCTACCGCGAGGTGTGCGAGGGCGACACGGGCCACGCGGAGGTCATCCAGGTGGTCTTCGACCCGGCCAAGGTCTCCTACCGCACGCTGGTGGAGTATTTCTTCCGCATGCACGACCCGACGCAGGTCAACCGCCAGGGCCCGGACCACGGCGAGCAGTACCGGTCGGTGATCTTCGCCTACTCCGAGGCGCAGCGTAAGGTGGCCGAGGAGGTTAAGGCGGCCTTGGAGAAGTCCAAGGCCTTCCGCGCCCCGATCGCCACCCGGATCGAAGGGGAGAAGGTCTTCTGGAAGGCCGAGGAGTACCATCAGGACTACTATGCGCGCAAGGGCACCAAGCCCTACTGCCACACGGTGCCGTTCGCACCGGAGAAGAAGTGACCCGTGGCGGGAAGGGGCACAGGGGCCGATGAGCCGCTGCCGGGGCTCGGACGCGAGGAGCCGGCCGAGGTCCCCGCCGCCCGCCGGCCGCTCGCGGCCAGGATGCGGCCTCGCTCGCTGGCCGAGGTGGTCGGCCACGCCGCGCTGCTCGGCCCCGACGCGCTCCTGCCGCGCCTGATCCGGGCCGACAGCTTCGGGTCGCTGCTCTTCTACGGTCCGCCCGGCTGCGGCAAGACCACGCTGGCCGAGGTCATCGCCGCCGAGACGCGTTCCCACGTGGTGCGGGTCAACGCGGTGCTCTCCGGCGCCGCCGAGCTCCGCGAGGTGCTCGCCGAGGCCCGCCGGCATCCGTCGCGCAAGACGGTCCTGGTGGTCGATGAGATCCACCGGTTCAACAAGTCCCAGCAGGACCTGCTGCTGCCCGACGTCGAGGCCGGCGCGGTCCGTCTGATCGGTTGCACGACGCACAACCCGGGTCTCTACGTGGTGCCGGCCCTGCTCAGCCGCAGCCATCTGTTCCGTCTCGACCCGCTCACGCCGGAGGAGATCGCGGGGTTCCTCGGCCGCGCCCTCGCGGACGAGGAACGCGGGCTGGGAAGGCTCGGGGTGCGCGCCTCGGGCGAGGTGCTGCGTCAGGTGGCCGAGATGGCCTCGGGCGACCTCCGTCGCGCGCTCAACTGCCTGGAGACGCTCGCGCTATCGGCCCCGGCGCTGGGCGCCATCGATGACGCGGCGGTCGCCGCCTTCGCGCGCGAACGCCGGGTCCGTTACGACGACGGCGGGGACGACCACTACGACACCGCCTCGGCCTTCATCAAGTCGGTCCGGGGGGGCGACCCCGACGCGGCGCTCTACTGGCTATTCGTCATGCTCGAGGGCGGGGAGGATCCCCGTTTCATCGCGCGTCGTCTGGTCATCGCCGCCTCGGAGGACATCGGCCTGGCGGACTCCCGCGCCCTTGGCGTCGCGACGGCGGCCTTCCAGGCCTGCGAGACGGTTGGTCTCCCGGAGTGCGAGTATGCGCTCGCCCACGCCACGCTCTTCCTCGCGCTCTGCCCCAAGAGCAACAGCGTCACGCTGGCCATGGGCGCCGCGAAGGAGGAGGTGCGCTCGCGTCCGCGGCAGGAGGTGCCGCTGCATCTGAAGGACGCCCACACGCAGGTGGGCCGGAAGCTGGGGCAGGGCGCGGAGTACCGCTACAGCCACGAGTTTCCGGAGGGGATCAGCGGTCAGGAATACCTTTCACGCCCGCTGGAGCTTTTCCGGCCCGGGAACTCGGGCGCCGAGGCCCAGCTGGCCGAACGGCTCGCCCGCTGGAGATCCCTGCGGGCGGAGCTCCGCCGCAAGGAGGCCGGAGCGTGACCCGCACGGCCCCCCGGCTGCCCTGGTTCGGCCCCGGCCGCCGGCCGCTCTACCTGGCCCCGATGGCCAAGCGGACGGACGTCGCCTTCCGTCAGCTTTGCAAGGAGCAGGGGGCCGATGTCATGGTCACGGAGTTCATCCAGTCGGAGGCCCTGCTGCGCGACAACGCCAAGGCTTGGGACATGGTCGATTTCACGGAGACCCAGCGCCCGATGGGCGTCCAGATCTTCGGCGCCACCCCCGCCTCCATGGCCCGCGCCGCCCGGGAGGTCTGCGATCGGGTCTCCCCCGACTTCCTCGACCTCAATTTCGGCTGTCCCGCCCACAAGGTGATCGAGCAGAACGCGGGCTCCGGCCTGCTCCGCTGCACGCCGCTGCTGTTCGACGTCGTGAAGGCGGTCAAGGACGCCATCCCCGGCACTCCCTTGACGGCCAAGATGCGGCTCGGCTGGGATCATGCCTCGATCGTCGCCGTCGACGTCGCCGGCCGGCTCGAGGAGCTGGGCGTCGAGGCCGTCACGGTGCACGGCCGCACGCGTGAACAGGGCTATTCGGGCGACGCCGACTGGGGCTGGATCGCCCAGGTGGCCGCCGCGGTGAAGATTCCGGTCATCGGCAACGGCGACGTCCGCGACGGAGGCACGGCCATCCGCCGTTTTGACGAATCGGGCGTGTCCGGGCTCATGATCGGCCGCGCCGCCCTGGGAGATCCTTGGATTTTCGCCCGCATCAAGGCCGCCATGCAGGGCAGGCCGGGGGATCTCGCCTCCGTGGGCCCCGCCGAGCGCTGGGCCTGCATGATCCGGCTGGCCGAACTCACGCTTGAGGCCCACGCCGCCCGGCTCGGGCGCCGCGATGTCCGTTGGATGCTCGACCGGCTGCTCCCGATGACCCAAGGGCTGCCGGGCTCGCGCAAAGTCCGCGACCGACTTAGGCATTGCCTCACCGTCGACGACCTCCTTCGGGCACGCGACGAGCATCTGCTCGGTCTCACGCATTGATTTCGATCAGCATTCTCAGGCCTGCGGATTCAGGCCGGTTGTCATGCAACAGAAACGTTTGGATTCTTATCACCAAGCGCCGTGTTAACAACCTGTGCAGGGCTTCAACTTGTCGGCCTTCGCACGGCCCTCATCAACAAGCGTGCGATTCGCACCCCTCGGATCGTCCCACCGAGGTTTTTTTCTCTCGGTCTTCCCAAATCTCTCCTCTCGTCACTCTAATCGCTAAAAATCAACGACTTGCACCGCTCCCGGCCACGGCCTCAAGGCTGTTTGGAAAGCCCCGGCGAAACGGCGGGCCGCAAAACTGTCACCGACTATCTTCATTTTCTACATTTTCGGGCTTAACAAGCCCCTGTGAACAACCTTTCTCAATCCTCCCCCTTTCTCATGTCCCCTTCCGTCACATCTCTCTGGGAAGTTGCTAGTAACGAACTTCGCACGTCGCTCAGCAAGTCCGACTACGATACCTGGTTCGCCAATCTCCGTCCGCTCGAGATCCTCGACGGCAACGTCCTCGTGCTCGAGGTGCCCTCCGTGCTCAACGAGGCGTGGATCTCCAGCAACTTCGCGGCGGTCTTGCGCAGCCACCTGACCCTCGCCGCAGGGCGCAACATGGACTTCCGGCTCAAGGTGCCCGAGGGCAAGCGCGACGTACGCGTCGCGTCCGCGGAGCCCGCCCCCGCCCGTCTCTCCCGTGTGCAGCAGCCGGTCGTCCCGCCCGCGATCATCTCCGCCAACACCTTCGATGGCTTCATTGTCGGCCCCGAGAACGAGATGGCCCATGGCGCCTCCCAGGCCGTCGCCCAGGATCCCGGCAACGTCTACAACCCGCTCTTCATCCATGGCCCCACCGGCCTGGGCAAGACGCACCTGATGCATGCCATCGCGCACTCCGTCCTGGCCTCCAACCCCCGGGCCCGCATCGCCTACATCTCCTCCGAGACCTTCACCAACGACTTCATCAGCGCCCTGCAGGCCGGCCAGCTCCCCCAGTTCCGCCGCCGCTACCGCGAGCTGGACCTCCTCCTCATCGACGACATCCAGTTCCTCGCCGGCAAGGACTCCACCCAGGAGGAGTTCTTCCATACGTTCAACGAGCTGCACAACAACCACCGGCAGCTGGTGCTCACGAGCGACCGCCCGGTCTCCGAGATCGCCAAGCTCGAGGAACGCCTGGTGTCTCGGTTCCAGGGGGGCATGGTCGCCTCCATCTCTGCGCCCGGCCTGGAGACGCGCATCGCCATCCTCCGTCAGAAGGCCGAGAAGCACGGGCTCGACCTGCCGCCCCAGGTAGCCGAATTCATCGCCAAGCGCATCGCCCGCAATGTGCGGAACCTCCAGGGCTCCATCACCCGGTTGGTCGGCTTCAAGAATCTGGGCGGCCGGCCGCTCGAGCTCCCGATGGTCGAGAAGCTGCTGCACGACATCCTGGTCGACGAGGCCACGCACACGCTCACCGCGGAGATGATCCAGCGCCGGGTCGCCGAGCACTACAAGATCCAGATGTCGGACATGACCTCGAAGCGCCGGATGCAGAACATCGCCTTCCCCCGCCAGATCGCCATGTACCTCGCGACCCAGCTCACCGGCATGTCCCTCGTCGCCATCGGACAGGCCTTCGGCGGTCGGGACCACGGCACGGTCATCCACGCGCGCAAGACGGTCACGAACCAGATGGAGGTCGACCCCACCGTGCGCCGTTCGGTCGAGTATCTTCGCGACAATCTGACGATGAACCGCTGAGTCCGGCTAGGCCGGCCTCCAGTCCCAGACGTCGCCCATGCCGGGGTAGGCCGCATCGGCTATCCTGCGCGCCCGTTCCGAGATGCCCCGGGGGATGCCCCAGAGGGCCTCGCTGATGCCGCCCACGATCGCCGCCAGGGTGTCGGCGTCGCCCCGGATGGAGCAGGCGAAGCGCACGGCCTCCTCGTAGCCGCGGGTGCCGGCCGCGATGGCGATGCAGTCCGGCACGCATCCTTGGCAGGTCTCGTTGTAACGATGGTCCTTCCGCACTTTGTCCAGGGACGGCAGCTGCCCGTAGAAGCGCTCTCCGACGGCCTTCACGGCGCCGGGGTCCTTGGTGACCCGGGCGGCCCAGGTCGCCAAGGCGACGCATTCGGCCCCCTGGATGCCATGAGGA
>Ga0222713_10000217_pt1 | contig 63576 bp, 58 predicted proteins | sample C33_649DmetaG_FD_165061 | JGI IMG/M metagenome (GOLD analysis project Ga0222713, IMG submission 165061) | Estuarine water microbial communities from San Francisco Bay, California, United States - C33_649D | ecosystem: Environmental > Aquatic > Marine > Unclassified | place: USA: California...
TAATTTTTGATTTCAGCCATGCATCAGCCCTTGCGGAAACCTTCGGAGTCGGCGTAGTTTTCCTCGCGTACGATGCGCGGCGTGATGACGCGCGGCTCAATGGTCACCGGCTGGTAGATCACGCGCTGCTGGTCGGGGTCGTAACGCATCTCGACGTTGCCAGAAAGCGGGAAATCCTTGCGGAAAGGGTGACCGACAAAACCGTAGTCGGTCAGGATGCGGCGCAGATCCGGGTGGCCGGTGAACATGATGCCGTAGAGATCGAAAGCCTCGCGTTCGTACCAGTTGGCACAGTCCCAGACACCAATTACCGAGGCCATGACCGGAAAATCATCGTCCGGCGCGTATACGCGGAGGCGCAGGCGCCAGTTGTGTTTGAGGCTCAGCAGATGATAAATCGACGCAAAGCGCGGACCTTCGTAAGCGCCGTCGCCATACTGGCTGTAATCAATTCCGGTAATGTCGATCAGCTGTTCGAAATGCAGTTTCTCGTCGTCACGCAGCGTCGTGCACACCGACACCAGATCTGCGGCCTTGACGACGATGGTCAGTTCTTCAAGTGCGGTCACGACACTGACCAGACGCCCGCCGAGAGTCTCCTGCAGCGAGGCGTTCAGGGTTTCAAGGCTCTTGGACATGAAATCTCGAAATTCTTCCGGAGTCTCAGCGCGAAATCGTATTGGTGCGCTTGATCTTGTTCTGCAGCTGGATGATGCCGTAGAGCAGCGCTTCCGCCGTCGGCGGGCAGCCCGGCACATAGATGTCGACCGGCACGATACGGTCACAGCCGCGCACCACCGAGTACGAGTAATGGTAATAACCGCCACCGTTGGCGCAGGAACCCATCGAAATCACCCAGCGCGGTTCGGCCATCTGGTCATAAACCTTGCGCAGCGCCGGCGCCATCTTGTTGCACAGCGTGCCGGCGACGATCATCACGTCGGACTGGCGCGGGCTCGGGCGGAATACGATGCCGAAACGGTCGAGGTCATAACGCGAAGCGCCGGCGTGCATCATTTCCACGGCGCAGCAGGCGAGACCGAAGGTCATCGGCCACATCGAGCCGGTACGCGTCCAGTTCACCAGCGCGTCTACCGAGGTCAGCATGAAGCCGCGCTCGTTGAGGTTTTCGTTGAGTGTTTCGATGGCACCCATAGTCATTCCCAATCCAGAGCGCCTTTTTTCCACTCGTAGATGAAGCCTACGACGAGGATGGCGAGGAAAATCATCATGGAGACAAAACCGAACATTCCGATTTCTTGGAGCACCACGGCCCACGGAAACAGGAAGGCGATTTCCAGATCAAACAGGATGAACAGAATGGCGACGAGGTAATAACGCACGTCGAAGCGCATGCGCGCGTCTTCGAAGGCCTCAAAGCCGCACTCGTAAGGAGACAGTTTCTGGGCGTCGGGACGGTGCATCCCGACCAGCCGGCTGACAATCCAGCCCGACACAATCGGCGCGATGCCGAAGGCGGCGCCAACGGCAATGAACATCAGAATCGGAAAATAACCTTCCAGCATCTGCTGCCTTCAAAATTTGCGACTCAGAAAACCGCGGCCATTCTAATCGACCGCTCCATTTGCACGGCTTGCTCTAAATCAACAATCCACATTTGACCGGGTTGCTTAACATCAACAATCCAAATCTGCGGACTGGTGTCGACGGAGAGACTCGAACTCTCACGGCTTTCGCCACCGCCCCCTCAAGACGGCGTGTCTACCAATTCCACCACGTCGACCTACCCACTGCACTTCCAACTACCGGCTGCCGGAATGCAGCCGCCGGTAAAAACAGCGTTACTTCGGTATTTCACCCGACTTGGAACCCACCGGCGAACCCGGAAGACCGGGCACCGGAACCACCGGGGCCGGCGCGGTCAGCGGCGACGCCGGAATCTGCGCCGGCAGCGACTGCGATTGCGCCGGATCAGCCGGCTGCGTCGGCATTTCCTTGCTCATCAACCCCTTTTCAACCGACTTTTTGGAGCCGACAACCGTCAGACCGATACTCGATGCAAAAAAGATCACGGCAAGAATCGCTGTGGTGCGGCTCATGAAGTTGGCCGAACCCGCAGAACCGAAAACGCTGCCCGAAGATCCGCTGCCGAAAGCCGCGCCCATGTCAGCGCCTTTGCCGTGCTGCAGCAACACCAGCCCGATGATGCCCAGGGCTGAAATCACGTGAACCACCATAATCAGGACATCCATCTCGCTCTCGCTTGTTTGTTACCGGACCGCTGTCCGGCAGATCGCTGCAAATTCACCGGCCACCAGTGCGGCGCCGCCGATCAATCCACCATCAATGTCCGGCATACCGAACAATTGCACTGCATTCGAAGCCTTCACGCTGCCGCCATAAACGATGCGCACTGCTGCCGCCACCGCGGCATCCGACTTCGCCACCAGGCTACGGATGCCCGCATGCACTGCCTGCGCTTCTTCCGGCGACGCCGTCTTGCCGGTGCCGATCGCCCACACCGGTTCATAGGCAATCACTGCTTCACCCAATGCCGCAGCGCCGGAGCGCTGCAACACCGCATTCAACTGTCTCGCCACCACACTGTCTGTCGCGCCGGACTCGCGTTCCGCCAGCGTCTCGCCGACACACAGGATCGGCTTCAGGCCGGCCTGCTGCGCCACGGCGAATTTCTCCGCCACCAGCGCGTCACTCTCGCCGAACAGTGTGCGCCGCTCGGAATGCCCGACGATCACATGGCTGCAACCCAAATCCTTCAACATCACCGCGGAAACACCGCCGGTATAAGCACCGTTGCCAAACTGGCAAATATCCTGGCCACCCAGCGCCACGGGAGAACCCTGCAGCGCGCACTGCACCTGCGCCAGATACGGATACGGGGGACAAACCGCGCTTTCCATGCCGGTCAGGGCCGCAAGCGCCGGCACCAGTTCCTTCAATAAGGAGTCGTTGGCGGACAGACTGCCATTCATCTTCCAGTTGCCTGCAACGAACTTGACGCGCATTTCCTGTCCGGCCTTGAATAAACCGACGGATTTTACCGTTTGCGACTACCCGGGTCAATTTATGGCTATTTCTGCTGCAACGCGAAAAGCTTATGAATTCAAAAAGAAATTCTGCTTTTGCCCGGCATCCGTCAGCGACCCGCGCATTGCGCAAATGCGCTGGACCACCGCCGGCTTCGGACTGGTCTCAAAACCGTTTTCATAAGACAGCACATGCAGGTCGGGGCCGACCGCCTCGAGCAACTCCCGGGAACGCAGTAAAAACGCCGGATTGGCGGGCCGCCCGTAAACCTCGTTGCCCAGGCCGAAGGTTTCGTAAATCAGCACACCACCCGGCGCCAGTGCCGCCAGCAGCTGCGGAAACAGCGGACGGTGCAGATAATTGGTCACAATCACCGCGGCATAAAAACGCCCGGCATAAGGCCACGGCCCGCCTTCAAGATCCGCGCAAAGTGCAGTGACTCCCTGAACACCTGCCAGCGCGGCAACAGCCTCCGGATCGCGGTCCACCGCATCGACGGGATGACCGAGCCCGGCAAAAAACCGCGCATGGCGTCCGCCGCCACAGGCCACATCCAGCACCCTGCCGCCCTTGCTCACCAGCAGCGCCCAGCGTCGCACCCAGGCCGACGGTGTAGTCATCGCAGAATGTCCGGTCATCAATCGCGTAACCCGAAGATTGTAAAATTTACATTTTAATCAAATACATCCGGCAGCATCACCGCGCTTGCCTAGGCAGCGGGAACTCTACTAGTCTGTGCGCAGCGCCGGATCACATTGAGCGGATCACAATAACAACAACCGCCGCATCGCAGTACCGGGGCATCCACAAGCCGACACGGAGGGGAAACATGCTTTCACGCATTCTCGCATCGCTGTTGCTGCTGTTTACGGTTGCCGGTTTCGCATCGGCACAGGCGCCTTATCCCGCGAAACCCATACGCATGATTATTCCCTACCCGCCCGGCGGCGGCACCGACATCCTCGGCCGCCCGATCGCCAAATTGCTCGGCGACAAACTGGGGCAGCAGGTCATCATCGACAACCGCGGCGGCGCTTCCGGCATGGTCGGCGCCGAAGTCGCGGCGCGCAGCCCGGCGGACGGCTACACCATCCTGATGAGCACCTCCGGCGAAGCGGCACTCAACGTCGCGCTGTATCCGAAAATGAGCTACGACCCGGTCCGCGACTTCACGCCGGTCACCCAGGTCGGCATTTCACCGCTGGTGCTGGTTGCGCATCCTTCGCTACCGGTGAAAAACGTCAATGACTATGTCGCGCTTGCGAAAAAACAGCCGGGTTCGATCAGCTACTCCTAGATCGGTTCCGGCAGCGCCCAGCACATGGCCGGCGAATGGATGCGCCTGCTCACCGGCATCAATATCATCCACGTGCCTTACAAAGGCGGCGGTCCGCAAATGACGGATCTTCTCGGCGGTCACTCGCCCAGCGGATTTCTCGCGCTGCCTGTCGCCGCACCGAATATCAAGAACAACCGTATCCGCGCCGTCGGTATGACCTCGGCAAAACGTTCATCCGCCTTTCCCGACGTGCCGACCTTTGATGAATCCGGCATGTCCGGCTTTGAAGTCAGCCAGTGGTGGGCGATCCTGATGCCGCGCGGTACGCCGAACGACATCGTCGCCAAACTGCACACCGAAATTTCCGCCATCGTCAAAACCGCGGAAATGAAAGGCCGCATGGCTGAACTGGGTGTTGATCCCGTCGGCGGCACGCCGGATCAGTTGGGTGAACTGATCAAAAACGAAATCGCCAAGTACAGGAAGATCGTCGCCGACGCCAAGATCACGCTGAACTGAATCCGGAACATCCCGTTGCCCCTGCGCCAGGCTCGGGGCAAGCGGGATTTCGGTAACACTCAGGTCACGCGGATATTCTTGAACTGCCAGGGATCCGAAGCGTCGACATCCTCGGGGAAGGGGTGGTTTCGGCCCTGCAGCGGCGTCCAGTCGGAATAAACACCGACCACCCGGCCCAGATAGGGATTTGCCACCTCAAGCACGCGGCGGTGATCCATGTCGTCCGGATCGATGATGCCGGCCTCCGGGTTTTCCATAGCCCAGACGATGCCACCGAGAACACCGGCGGCCACCTGCAGGCTGGTCGCGTTGTTGTACGGCGCCAGCTGGCGGGCCTCCTCGATCGACAGTTGCGAGCCGAACCAGTAAGCGCCCTTTTTGTGGCCGAGCAGCAGCGCACCCAGTTCATCAACACCGGATACCACCTCGTCGCGCAGCACGCGGCGCTGCTCCTGGGCCTCCCAGTTGCGGCCTGCCAGTTCGTGTACCGAAAGCACGGTATCGTCGCAGGGATGGTAGGAATAGTGACAGGTCGGACGGTAGGCAACCCGATCGCCATGCTTCACCGTGTAGTAATCCGAAATCGAGATCGCCTCGCCGTGGGTGATCAGGAAGCCGTGGAAAGCGCCCGCCATCGGCGTCCAGGTGCGCACCTTGACCGACGCGCCCGGGCGGTTGAGATAGATTGCCGCCTTGCAGCCGTAATCATGGTGGCATCCCTCCGGCGGGAAATGCTTCTCGTGCGAACCCCAGCCGAGTTCACAGGGCTGCGAGCCTTCGCCGATGAATCCGTCGACCGACCAGGTGTTGACGAACTCGCCCGGGCGCTTGCGCACGCTGGCGACCTGGGTATCTCGCTCCGAGCAATGAATCGAATTGATGCCGAGGTCCATTGCCAGCTGCGCCCACTCCGCCTTCGACTGCGGCATCTCGCCGCGGCCGAGGATGTCCTGCGCCAGATTAAGCATGCCCTGCTTGACCCAGTGCGAGATCAGACCGGGATTGGCGCCGTGTGTCGGAAGGATCGTTGGGCCTTTCGGGAATTTCCTGCGCAGTGCCAGCACTTCCTCGCGCTGGCCGTAGTTGGAGCGCGCCGAAACCGACACCAACTGGTCGGTATAGCCGCCTGCCCAGGGCTCGATGCACGAGTCCGTGTACAGCACGCCTTTTTCACAGCAGAACTCAATCAGCGCCGAACTGGCGACATCGACGGACAGGTTGACCAGGAAATCGCCGCGCTCCAGACGCGGGCCGAGAATCGCCCGGTAATTCGCCCGGGTAAGGGGATTTACCTCGAAACGGATGCCGAAGCTGCCCGCCTCGGCGCGGCCGCGGTCATGGCCGGTGATGATGGAAATGCGTTCCTTCGGCATGTCGATGTGACGCAGCAACAGCGGCAGGACACCCTGCGCGACAGAGCCGAAACCGACGAAAACGATTTTTCCCGGGAATTTGAAATATTTTTGATCTGCCATTTCATAAACTGGTGTTGTCGTTTTTCGGGAAGCGCGAGTCTAGCAATTTTTGTCCTGCGCGAACAGCAAAACCGGCCGTGCGTCTGCGCTGGCTATAATGTCCATCAAATCAACACGACGCCGGCTGCAAACCCGCGCAGACCGGCGCAACCCCGGGAACCGCCATGGCTGAAACAAAACCGCAATCCGCGCCATCACCCGCCGCGCAGACTGTCGCCGCTCTCGTTGCGCGCGCCCGCAAGGCGCAGGCCGCGATCGCAAACTATTCGCAGGTGCAGCTCGACGAACTGGTCACCGCTGCAGGCTGGGCGATAATGGAACCGGCTCGCAACCGCACGCTTGCCGAAATCGCCGTGCGTGACACCGGGCTCGGCACCGTCGCCGACAAGATCAACAAGAACCACCGCAAAACGCTGGGCCTGATGCGCGACCTGCAGGGCGCAAGATCCACCGGCGTGCTCAACGAAATCCCGGAGCTGGGTCTGACCGAAATCGCCCGCCCGGTCGGTGTTGTCGCCGCCGTCGTACCCTCCACCAATCCCGGCGCCACACCCGCCAACAACATCATCAATGCACTGAAGTGCGGCAATGCGGTGATCCTGTCGCCGTCGCCGAAAGGTTATTCGACCTCGGCGCAGCTGATTGAATACATCTACGCCGAGTTCGACCGCATCGGCGCACCGAAAGACCTGGTGCTGACCCTGCCGCATCCGGTGACCAAGGAACTGAGCCAGGAACTGATGAAACAGTGCGATCTGGTTGTCGTCACCGGTTCGCAGGCCAATGTCCGCGCGGGCTACTCCAGCGGCACACCGGCTCTGGGCGTCGGCGCCGGCAATGTCGCGGTGATCGTTGATGACTCCGCCGATCTGGATGACGCCGCTAAGAAAATCATGCGTTCGAAGATTTTCGACAACGCGACGAGTTGCTCTTCCGAAAACAGCCTGATCATCCACGCCGCGGTGTACGACCGGATGATCGCCGCGCTGACCAACGTTGGCGGCGCACTTCTCAGCGCCGGTGAAAAGGCTGCGCTGCAGGAGACCATGTTCCCCAGCGGCAAGCTCTCTTCCGCGGTCACCGCGCAATCCGTGGAAAAAATCTGCGGCATCGCCGGCCTGACGCGATCCGAACTGGTCAAGGCCAAATGCCTGATGGTGGAAGAAACCGGCACCGGACCTGCCGCGCCCTTCTCCGGCGAAAAGCTGTCGCCGGTGATGGCGCTGTACAAGGCGCGCGATTTCGACCACGCCTTTGCCACGCTACGCGCCATCTACGACTATCAGGGCGACGGCCACTCCTGCGGCATCCATACAAAAGATAATGAAAATATTCAAAGACTTGGGATGGAAATGACAGTGTGCCGGGTCATCGTCAACCAGGCCCATGCCATCGCCAACGGCGGCAACTTCGACAACGGCCTGCCGTTCTCGCTGACCATGGGCTGCGGCACCTGGGGTGGCAACAGCTTCTCGGAGAACTTGAATTACCGGCACTTCATGAACACCACGCGTATCGTGCGCACCATCCCGCCGCGCGAACCGTCGGTGGACGAGATCTTCGGCAGCTACCGCAAAAAATACAGCGCCTGAAACACTGAGCGCCGAAACGTCATGCGTACCATCCGCGATTACGTCGACCGCCGCGCCGCCGAACAGCCCGATGCCACCTGGCTGATCGCGCCGGAGACCGGCGCGACAATGACTTTCGCGCAATTGCAGCGCAACTCCCGGGATCTGACCCATTTCCTGATAGGTGCCGGCCTCAAAAAAGGCGACAAGGTCGCGCTGATGCTGCACAACAGCTATCAGACCGCACGACTGCTGATCGGCGTGATGTACGGCGGCTTCATGGTTGCGCCGCTGAACCTGCTGGCACAGCCGTCACAGCTGACCTACGTCCTGCAACACTCCGATACCCGCATCATTTTCACCAGTGAAGAATTCGCCGGCCGGCTGGAAACAGCACTGGAGGGCGTCGACCACGGCATCACCATCATTGCCATCGATCCCGACGCCACCACGCTGTTTGAACACGCCCACCTGCCCGACACGCCGCTGCCCGACGTCCGTGAAACCGACGACGCGCTGCTGATGTACACCTCGGGCACCACCGGCAAACCGAAAGGCTGCGTGTTATCCAACCGCAGCGTCTGCGCCGGCGGCGAATTCACCAGCAGCGCGCATGAACTGACCAACAATGACCGCGTGCTGTGCGCCATGCCGCTGTACCACATCAACGGCCAGATCGTGACAACGGTCGCACCGCTGGTGCACGGCGGCAGCGTGGTGATGCCGCAGCGCTTCGGCGTCAGCAACTACTGGGAACTGGTTGCGAAGCACCAGTGCACCTGGATCAATGTTGTACCGACCATCATCGCTTATCTGATGAACACGCCGACACCCAAGGAAAAAGGGCTCGACGTCTCGCGCGTGAAATTCTGCCGCTCCGCCTCGGCGCCTTTGCCCCCGGAGCTGCACCGCGCGTTCGAAGACAAGTTCAGTATCGGCATCATCGAAACCTTCGGCATGACAGAAACCAATGCGCCCTGCTTCACCAATCCCTACGACCCGGCAAAACGCAAAATCGGCAGCCCCGGCACCGCCTGGGGCAATGAAGCCAAGGTCATCGATCCGGTCACCGGCAAGGAACAACCGCGCGGCACACCCGGTGAACTGATGCTCCGCGGCGACAACGTGATGACCGGCTATTACAAGGACCCGGAGAACACCGCAAAAACGCTGGAACCCGATGGCTGGTTGCACAGCGGCGATCTCGGTTACATGGATGAAGACGGCTTTGTATTCGTCACCGGTCGCATCAAGGAACTGATCATCAAGGGCGGCGAAAACATCGCCCCTCGCGAGATCGACGAAGCGTTGCTGAAACACCCCGCCGTGCTCGAGGCCGCCGCAGTCGGCATCCCTGACGCCAACTACGGTCAGGAAATCATGGCCTGCGTGATTCTGAAACCGGGCATGGAATGTTCGATGGAAACGCTGACGGCATTTTCCAGACAGGAACTTGGCCCCTACAAGACGCCGAAGGTGATCAAGTTTGTGAGTGAACTGCCCAAGGGCCCTTCAGGCAAGGTTCAGCGATTGAAGTTGCTGGAAACCCCATAAAAAACGGCGCTCATCAGCGCCGTTTTCTTCGTTCTTTTAAATCAGGGTTTGATCCCCGAAGCCCTGACCACCTTACCCCAACGCTCAATCTCCTCCGCCAGCATCTTGCGGAAATACTCCGGCGATTCGGCAATCGGGTCGGCGCCCATCTGCGCCAGCTTGCTGCGGAAGTCTTCGCGTTTCACCGCATTGACCACCACCCGGTTCAGGGTGTCTACGATGGGCTGCGGCGTGCCGCGCGGCACGAGGATGCCGTACCAGGTCTGCGTGACAAAACCCGGCAGGCCGGCTTCGATCATCGTCGGCACTTCCGGCATCAGCGCGGAGCGCTTTTCACTGGTGATACCGAGCACGCGCACACGGTTGAGCACGGGCTGCGCGCCGGGGATGTTGCTGAAAGAGAACTCCACTTCGCCGCTGGCCAGTGCGATCATCGACGGGCCGGTGCCCTTGTACGGAATGTGCGTGAACTCGCCCTTGACCATCAGCTTGAGCATTTCACCCGACAGATGCTGGGTGCTGCCACTGCCAGACGAGGAGTAGTTCATCTTGCTGGAGCTTTTTTTCACCAGCGCCAGGAATTCCTTGACGTTTTTCACCGGCACAGACGGGTGCGTCATCAGCAGGTTCGCGCTCGATGAAAACACCGCGACCGGAATGAAATCCTTGACCGGATCGTAGTTCAGCTTGGGATAGAGCGTGGCGTTAACACCCAGCGCCGCCGAACTGAGGAACAGCGTATAGCCGTCGGCCGGCTGGCGGATGATGTATTCAGCAGCGATGTTCTGCGCCTGGCCGGCGCGGTTCTCGACGATGACCTGCTGGCCCAGCGCCTCGGTGATCTGCGGCGCAATCAGCCGGCCCATGATGTCGCTGCCGCCGCCGGGGGCGTAACCGACGATCATGCGGATCGGCTTGTTGGGGTATTTTTCCTGGGCGAAGGCAGTGCCGCCGAATGCCAGGGTCGCGCCGACGATGCCGGCGATCAGTGATTTCATGGTGAAGCTCCTCTGCAATAATATTAAATACTTGATTATTATACTATTTTTTAATCACATGCCGGTTGCTACCGGTAAGGTCGAGCCCGAGGATAACGCAGCTCTGCACCCACGAGAACCTTGACCTCAGCGCGGCAGCCTCAGCGTCGCCGCGATCAGCGCGAGGCTGGCCCAGGTCCAGCGGTTCGCGCCGTCCTGAATGTTTTCCAGAGCGCGCCATGCGGCCCAGACGATGCTCACCAGCAACACAATCAGCGCCACGCCCTGTATCGATACGCCTTCTTCACCCTTGGCGGCATCGAAGGGCACGAGCTGATTCAACCTCTCATGCCATGCGGCAGCACTCGAAAGCGGAAGTTCAATCTGCGTATAGGTTCCGGTCAGCATTTCGAGCTTCAAAGTGCCGGCAAGCAACAATACGACCCATGCAAACAGCAGCGCAACCGCACCTCGCGCCATGCCGATACCGGCGTGGTGCGCAACTAGATCGGCCACCCGCGCCGCGGGCTTGAGAAACTCCATCACAACAGTCGCCACCGCCCTCCGATTCAATCTGGTGAGCAGCAATCATTGCATTATTGATCCATATCAAATCAGCACCCTTGCACACGCCTAGCATGGTGCATGTCTGGTAAGCGAAGTTCCAAGAGGAGCGAATGTCGTGAACCACATGGCGCAACGTCTCAGCAAGGTGGTCAGCCGGCAGGAAATCGCCGGATCGTCCTTGTTGTGGCAAAGCGCGGCCTGCCTACCTCTCTCCGCCCAAGGTTGCTGCCAGTGCGCTAAAGCGTGTCCGACGGATGCACTGGAATTCAACGGTGGCATCCCATCGGTGACTGCGCAATGCACGGACTGCGCCCGTTGCGCTGCAGCCTGCCCTACCGACGCCCTCCAGAGAAAGCATTTTCCAGCGCCTGTCGCCAAGAACGTGCGAAGCGGTGAACCGGTGTTCATTGACTGCAGCAAGGTACCCCGCCCACACAGCCCTGAGGTCACAATTCGCGTGCCGTGTCTGGGCGCGATTTCAACGGGATGGTTGCTGAAGCTCCAGGATCAAATCGGTGATGCGCCAATCGTCGCGCTGGATCGTGGCTGGTGCTCCAGTTGCCGATCCGGTGGCGACTCGGCCTGCAGTGCCACAAATGTTGTTGCCGATGCCGGCCGCATGTTTGCGGACGCGGGAATACCCTTGCAATTGCAACCGAGAATCGAACGCCATCCCTTGCGGCTGGTGAAAATGCCTGATGCCATTCCGGCGGCGGTTGAGGAAACGTTGATTTCGCGCCGCGGGCTTTTCAGCCTTGGATTTTCGGAGGCCGCTGGTCTGGCAGTCGGCGCCTTGAATACACACGGGGCATCGGTGGATACAGCCTTACCCCCGCTGGGCACAGTGGGCCGGTTGATTCCAGCAGAACAGATCCGGCGCATGACCGCACTGCTGAGCATCCGCAGCCGTTATCCCGGTTCCCCGGCGACCTTGCCGTTACCGGCCGTATCCATCGAGAACAATCAGTGCGAGAACCACGGCATTTGCGCGGCGGTATGTCCGACCGGTGCGCTGGTGAAATACGGTGACAACGGCGCCGCCGGCATCCGCTTCAATGCGCTGCTGTGCGTCAGCTGCCGTCAGTGTGAGCGCGATTGCCCGCAACAGGCCATCCGTTTCACAGCGCTGCGCGGCACATTGCCGCAGGACATCGAACAGGAGCTCACCCGCCATCCGGTAAAGGTGTGCGTGAAATGTGACGATGAATTCTCCGGCGCTCCGGGTGAAACATGCCCGGTTTGCCGCAAAACGGAAGCGCTGTTTGTACGACGCGTAGTTGCGAACGAACCCTCAGGCAACGCGGTTGCTTGAATTGCACAGGAGGTACTGATCGTGGGTGACTTTGAACAGATGAACCGGCGGGGATTTCTTAAAACCTCGGCTGCGGCAGGTGTTGCAGGTTCTGCCGCAATTGGAGGCGGCGCGGTGGTTTCCACTCTGAGTACCGATGCGACGGGACTGGGAAGTCGTCCGGACGGTCCGGTTCCTGAAACCAAGATCACCAAAAACGTTTGCCACCAGTGCCCTGCACGCTGTGGCATTGACGTCTATGTCACCAACGGCAAGGTCCACGCGATCTACGGTTCGCCGGATCACCCGATTTCAAACGGCAAACTGTGCCCCAAGGGCCATCTTGGCGCCTACATTCTTTACGACCCGGACCGTTTCAAGGGTCCGATGAAACGAACAAATCCCAACAAAGGCCGCAACGAGGACCCAAAGTGGCAGGCCATCAGCTGGGAGGAGGCGCTCAACACCGTCGCCACGCGCCTGAACGGCCTGCGAGACAAGGGGGAACAACACCGCTTTGCGATCGTTAACGGCCGCGGCTGGGGTAGCACCGACGTCGGACTGCTCGGCAACTTCGGCAAGCTCTATGGCACGCCGAATTCCACGCTGGGCCATTCGTCGATGTGCGCCGACACCAGCAAAAAAGCCAAATCCGCAATCGACGGCAACTACAGCTACAACTCGTACGACTACAAGAACACCAATTACCTGCTGATTTTTGGTGCCGCATTCCTGGAAGCGTACCGCCCCTACAACAACAACATGCAGGTGTGGGGGCATATCCGAACCAAGGCCCCAAAAACAAAAGTTGCGGTTGCTGATGTGCGGGTGACCCCAACCGGCGCAGCCGCAGACCACCTGATGCTGGTCAAGCCCGGCACCGACGGTGCACTGGCACTGGCCATCGCCCACGTAATTCTTACAGAAGGGTTGTGGGACCGGAAATTCGTCGGTGACTTCGTCGACAGCATCAATCTGTTCAAGACCGGCGAAGAACTGGATCCGAAATCGTTCAAGGAAAAATGGACTCTTGGCCTGATTGAGTGGTGGAACGCGGAACTGAAAGACCGGACGCCGAAATGGGCGGCCGAAATCACCACAGTTTCCGAGCGCGACATCACCAGAATTGCCCGGGAATTCGGCTCGACTCGCCCGGCGATGGCGATCTTCGAACGGGGCGTGACACTGCATACCAACGGCTTGTACAGCGGCATGGCCGTGCATGTGCTGAACGCCTTGGTCGGCGCCATGTATGCAGTCGGCGGTCTCGCCAACCAGATGGGCGTGCCTTACGCCAAGCTGCCAGTAAGCTCGGATGACTTCGTCGATGATGCTGCCAAGGAAGCCGCCGCAAGGAAAATGCCGCGGATCGACCGTGTAAAAAGCAAAGAGCTGCCTCTGGCCTCGAACAACATCCAGGGCATCGCCAAGAGCATTATCGAAGGCAAGCCGTACACGCTCGACACGATCATGTTTTACATCACGAATCCGATTTACAGCGCGCCCAACTCTAAAGAATGGGAGGAAGCGCTGAAAAAAGTGTTCGTCATCGAGACATCGCCGTTCCCGAGCGAAACCTCGGTATTTTCCGACCTCGTGCTTCCCGACCACACCTTCCTGGAACGCTTTCAGGACACGCCGACATATCCGTTCGAAGGTTGGCCATTGACCAACATCCGGGTGCCTGCGGTGCAACCGCTTTATGACACCAAACACTTCGGTGACACCCTGATCGAGATCGGCAAGCGCATCAAGGGACCGACCAGCGAGTATTACCAGAAAGTCGGCAACGTGGAGAACGTACTCAAAGCCATTGCCAAGGGCTTTGAGGCCAATCCCGGATCGAATGGCGTCGACAGTTACGAAAAATGGGTTGAAAAAGGCGTCTGGTACAAGAAACCTTACCTCTACCGTCAAATCGCCGGGGAATTCTACGAGTGGGACGGTGAAGACTATCGCAAGCCGATGAGCGCCGAGGACGTCAAAAAGAAACTGTTGAAGACCGAGTCGGGCAAGTTCGAACTGAAGTCGAGTTATCTGGAGCATTACGACGAGTTCATCGCCAACGCGCTGGGCATCCCAAAGGAGAAAGTCGGTTTTCCGCAATGGATCAAGGCGAAGTACACCGGTGGCGGCGACCTGCACTTCATCGCCACAAAAACCCCGATGCATGGCGAAGGACGGACTGCAAACCTCCCGGTCGCCATTTCACTGTACCAACCAACCTCCGGCGGCCGTAACGAACTGTTCCTGGAAATCCATCCGGAGACCGCAGCAAAACGCGGCATCCGCAACGGTGACCGGGTAAAGATCCATAACGATCTCGGTACGATTTATGCGCGGGCACACCTGTTTCCGGCCTGCCGCCCGGATACCGTCACGTTGCCCTTCGGTTTCGGCCACTGGGCCCATGGTCGCTGGGCCAAGGGACGCATGGAAGGCAATACCAACGAAATCATTCCGAACGTTTCCGAACCGATCTCGAACGCTGCAGCGGTACACACGGTAACGGTAAAGGTTGAAAAAGCTTAATCCGCAACATATGCACCGAATGGAAAAAGGAGAATAGCCATGGCCCGATGGGGAATGGTAATTGATCTGGAAAAGTGCACTGGCTGTCAGGCCTGCACCACAGCCTGCTCGATGGAGAACTCAAGACTGCCCGGGGAGAACTGGCAGGATGTCCTGTTCTACAACGAGGGGGAATATCCCAGCGGCAAGCTGACCTGGCTGCCGAGACCGTGCATGCATTGCGAGAATGCGTCATGCGTGGATGTCTGCCCGACCAAGGCGACCTACAAGGACAAGGACGGTTTCGTCCTGATCAACTGGGATCTCTGCATCGGTTGCAAATACTGCATGATCGCCTGCCCCTATGGCGTGAGGTTCTACGCCGAGGAGAAACAGAAGACGCTACCGGACGTGCGCGAGGTGTGGCCAAGCAAGGACGGCAAGGTCTGGGATCCGCCGTGGGCCATGCCCGAACACATGAATGACCCGAAGCACGGCGTCGGGATACAACCCAGGAACGTGGTCTCCAAATGCACGTTCTGCTACCACCGTGTCAGCAAAGCGCCCCAGGGAACCCCGGATCTCGATCCGAACGATCCCAAAACACGGGAGTTCACACCGGCCTGCGTGGTCACCTGCGCACCCACTGCGCGTTACTTCGGCGACCTCGACAATCCGAAAAGCTACGTCAGGCAACTGATCGCCGAAAAATGCGGCGTCCGCTTGCAGGACCACACGGGCAACCGCCCGCAGGTCTATTACCTGGCTGGCGAAGCGGCATCCATTCCGGAAACGCGGTCGACCCGCACGAGAAAAGTCTAAGGGAGAACCATCATGAACATTCTTGCCCTGCGAACCCCCGACGGCCGGCCGCTGTTTGACCTGCATTCCAAACCCGACGGCATGTCAGCCCTGATGATGATCGGCGGCGCAGTTGTTGCCGGCGTCAGCCTGTCCATCGTTCTGTTCATGCTGTTTACAAAGGGCCATGCGGCTTACAACACCTCCAGCGATTTTCCGTGGGGTGCGCCGATCGCCTTTTACATGTTTTTCCTGCTTGCCTCGTCGGGTCTGTCAATCATCTCTTCACTGGACACGGTTTTCGGCCTGAAGACTTTCTACCCGGTAGCAAAACGCTGCATCTGGCTGTCGATCATCACGCTGGTCGCCGGCTTCACCCTGCTGGCACTGGAATTGGGCAACCCGTTCAGGCTGCTCTGGGCGATACCGATATCCGCGCAGTACAAGTCGCCGATGTGGTGGATGGGTAATTTCTATTCGATTGACCTGGCCCTGCTTTGCATCAAGTTCTACCTGCTGCATACCGGCGAATGGCACAGCAAACGCACGCATCTGATCTCAGTCGGGTCCTTCGTGATCTGCATCTTCGCCTCCGGTACTCTTGGCCTTGCATTCGGCATGATGGCGATGCGTCCGGCGTGGTACAGCCCCGTAATGCCGATGTATTTCATCCTGACCGGATTCATGACGGCGGTCGCATTCATCGTCTTTTTCACCAGCCTGGTGCGCCGGGTCAATGGCACGCCGGAAAATGTCCGCAAGCTGTTCGACGACGTACTGCCGCGGCTTTTCTTCGTCACACTGCTGGCCGTTGTGGTGACCCGCTTCGGTCAGATCGTCACCGGCCTGTGGAGCAATTTCGAGGGTATGGAAGCACACTGGAGGTCTCTAGGATCCGTCATGTTCCATATCGAGGTCTGGGTAGGCTTCATCATCCCGCTGGCATTGATGAGCAGCCGGGAACGGCGCGCCAACGTGACAATCCAGATGATCTCGGCACTGCTGTTCATGGTCGGCATTTTTGCCGCACGCCTGCACCTGCTGATCATGGGGCAGGAAGTACCGCTGTTTAAAGGTTATTGGGCAGGTTACGTGGAATACAACCCGTCCTTCACGGAATGGCTGTTGATCCCGGCGGGCTTCGGCATCGTATTCATGCTGTACGGCGCGGGCAACTGGCTGTTCAACCTCGCCGACCATCGTGCACCGGCAGACGCGCACTGAATCCGATAGAACATGCGGGGTGGGCGCCGGCCCACCCGGAAATCCAAGGAGTGATTAATGAGAAATGGAACAGTCGCGATGCTCGCATGCCTGGTCACGCTGACAGCCACCTCCACCGACGCATCGTCACAACAGTCCAAAACCCCGCCGGCACCACCCGCAGAAGCCAGCAGCGACGTAGGCAACTGGGGAGGTATTTCATACAGCCGCCGCGACCTCATTCTGAAGCCTGAGGAGAAAGCGGATCTGCGTAAACTTGAAGACCGTCATCTCGCCGAACTGCGCAATCTTGAAGACAAGTTTGATCGCGAACTTCGAACTCTGCGACAGAAGCACTATCAGGAGCGCGAATCCATGATCAGGAAATTCGGGGCCCGCTAGCAACAACTCGGGGCGGAAGCCGGCAGGTCGACCCGGAATCTTCAACAGGGCAGGACCAGAATCACAGCCAAAGCGCCCTCCGGCCGATTACGCAGCTCAATACGACCGCCATGCAGTTCAGCCACGTTCTTCGCAATCGCCAGCCCGAGTCCGGTGCCGCCCGTATCGCGGTTGCGTGAACCCTCAACCCGGTAAAAAGGTTCGAACACCCGGCTCAGTTGGTAAACCGGCAAACCCGGGCCCTGATCAAGAATGCTGATCTGCAAGCGGTCGGCATGGTCCTCAACAACCACTTTTGCGCTGGTGCCGTACTTGATGGCGTTTTCCAGCAGATTGGCGAGGCAGCGTTTGAGCAACTGCGGCCCGCGGCCCGCCCCTCGATCGTGACCATGCCGCCGGTCTCGCGCAGATCGGCGGTCAGGGCTGCGACGGCGCGAAAGCCCAGGGCAACACCCCGCAAGCGGGCCAGCAACTGATGACCCCGGATGAGCGTACTGCGATGCGCGACAGGATGCGCAACGTCCAGTCGCCGGAAGAGCGCCAGCAGATCGCGCAGGCCAACCACGCCGAGATGCAGAAGCGCACAACGGAAAAAGGCATCACAATGCCGGAGCACTGCAATCATCAGGGTCACGGCACTGGCCCGAACGCGGCGCCGGGCACGCAAACCAACTGATCCGGCAGTCGTAATATGGGGCGGTACAATCCGCCCCGTTCCAATTGCATCTAACGCAGCCGATAACGCCGGGAGAACACCATGAAATGCGCCGTTCCGATCATCATCGCCACGCTGCTGGCAACCGCCAACTTTTCAGCTTTTGCGCAGCCCTACGGCATGCACCACGGCATGGGCGGCGGCATGATGAGAGGTCCGGTGGGTATGCTGACCCAGCAGGACGCCGGCTCTGCCGCGGACATGGGACTGGTGATGGACCTCGTGCATACCAACACCAGAATCAAGCGTAGCGTGACCCATCTGCCTGATGGCATCAGAACCGTCACCGAGTCTGACGATCCGGCCGTGGCACAAGCCATCAAGGCGCATGTCGCCAGCATGTCGGGCCGGCTCAAGGACGGCAGGGAATTCAACCTGTTCAGCACCACGCTGCCGGTGATTTTCGACAACGCCGACAAGATCAAGTCCGCGGTGGAGATGACTGACAAGGGCGTCATCGTCACCCGCACCACCGGCGACGCCAAAGTGGCGGCTGCCCTGCAGGCACACGCCAATGAAGTCACGGAACTGGTGCAGGAAGGCCCGACGGCCTTTCACCGCGGCATGAATGCCCGCATGGCGATGGGCCCGGACGGCCCGCGCGGCGCAATGCAACGCACGGCGCAAACCGGGAAACCGGCCATTGCCGCTTCGCAGACGCCGCACACCCATGACCACAGTTTCAGCGGCGCAGAGCAGTGGGCCAAAGTATTCGACAACCCGAAACGTGATGCCTGGCAAAAGCCGCACGAGGTAATCCAGGCGCTGAAACTGAAACCGGATGCCGTAGTTGCCGACATCGGCTCAGGCACGGGTTATTTTTCAGTTCGGCTCGCGCACATGGTGCCGAAGGGCAGGGTCTACGGACTCGATACCGAACCCGACATGGTCAAGTACCTGACCGACCGCGCAAAACGCGCCGGTCTCAACAATCTCCGCGCAGTGCAGGCCAAACCGGGCAGCCCGATGCTGCCGGAGCAGGCCGATCTGGTAATCCTCGTCGATGTCTATCACCACATCGACAACCGCGAGCAGTATTTCCACCAGTTGCAGAAATCGCTGAAACCCGGCGGCCGCCTCGCGGTGATTGATTTCCTCCTGGATTCGCCCGAAGGTCCGCCAAAAGCCGCACGCATTGCGCCGGAACAGGTCAAGGCCGAATTGCAGCGGGCCGGATATGTGCTGGGCGAAGAACACGCATTTCTGCCCAATCAGTATTTCCTGGTGTTCCAACCCCGGCCATAAACCGGCCGGCTGCGTTGCAGACCCCGGGGAATACGCATACACTTTGAAGCATGCAACTGCTGCGCCAATTCGCTGTATTGCTACTGATGCTGACCATGCCCCTTCAGGCGGTGGCAGCGTTCGCGCCGCTCATGCCCTGCACCGACGGGCATGCGCCAGCCATTGCGCATTCGCATGACAGTCACGCCCACCAACAGGCCAAGACCGACTCCAGCGAACACTTGTCCTTGCCCTGTAGTGATCATCAGCAAGGGAACAGCGGCAACGGCAATAAATTTGATGGCCACTCCTGCTGTCACCAAGTGTTTACCGGCGCCGCATCGTTAATACTGCCTCTGGAACCGGAAACCCCGCGCGTCATCACGGCGCGAATATCACACCTCAACACGCTGTTCATTCCCGATCTACCCCAGCGCCCGCCCCGGGCCTGATCCCCTGTAGTCTGTAATGGCGCATCACGCGATTGCGCCACCTTGGGTGCTTTTTTGCCCGCTTGATGCAATGGGGATCAATATGCAGTTGAAACTCGCAGTCCTGTGCTGCGCCTGTGCGGCATTCTGGTTGCCGCCAGCGTGGGCGCAACAATCCGTCCTTGCCGGGCCGGCGGATCCGCAGGCCAAGGTACCGGCGCCAGCCTATGTCTCGGCTTTTACCGGCTATCAGCCCTTGCGTGATGATGCGCTCGCGCCCTGGCGAGAAATCAACGACGAAGTCGCCCGCGCAGGCGGCCACTTGGGCATGTTCGGCGGCGCTCATGCCGGACATGGCGTCAAACCGGCACCGTCGACTAAGCCGGGGGTGGCAAAATGAATAACGCCCAATCTTTCATGGCCGCCTTCGTCGTATTCCTGCTTGGCGGCTGCGCCACCTTTTCCGAAGACGGCGGCACGCGTCAGGTTAATGACGCCCTCAGCAAACGCGGAATCACACAGCAGGCGCCATGGATCAAAAATAAAGATGACGCCACGCGAGCTGGCGATCAGGTACGTGCCCTGCTGGCGCAACCGCTGACCGCCGACAACGCGGTACAGATTGCACTGCTCAACAACCGCGGACTGCAGTCCGCATACGCCGAACTGGGCATCGCCGAATCCGACCTCGTGCAGGCCGGACGCCTGCGCAATCCGGGCTTCTCGTTTGGCCGTACGCATCGCGCGGATGATATCGAATATGAACGCGCCTTCATTTTCGACTTGCTGGGTTTACTGACGATGCCGCTCCGAACGCAACTGGAACGCGAGCGTTTCGAACTCGCACAGAGCCGCATGGCAGCCAGCATTCTGCAGGTCGCTGCTGACACCCGTCGCGCATGGATCAGCGCAGTCGCTGCACAACAATCAGCGGCCTATGCCGAACAGGTCAAAAGCGCCGCCGAGGCAGCATCCGAACTGGCAAGGCGCATGGTCAAGGCCGGCAATTTCAGCAAACTCGATCAGGCGCGGGAACAGGCGTTTTATGCCGATGCCGCCGCACAACTGGCACGCGCCCGCCAGGGGGCGCTGGCTGAACGCGAGCGGCTGATCCGGCTTCTCGGGCTGTGGGGTAACGACATTGCATTCAATCTGCCGGAGCGCCTGCCCGATCTTCCGCCATCGCTGCGCGACATGGCCGACATCGAAAGACAAGCCATGCAGCAGCGGCTTGATGTGCAGGAAGCGGCACGTCATGCCGAAAACATCGCCAACTCGCTGGGACTGACCAAGGCCACCGGGTATTTCAGCGTGCTCGAAGCAAAATACATCCGCAACAGCGAAAGCGGCCAACCGCGCAAAACCGGTTACGAAATCGAACTGCGGCTGCCGATCTTCGATTCCGGCTCGGCAAAACTGGCTCGGGCGGAAAACACCCACCGGCAGGCGGTCAACCACGCGGCAGACCTCGCCATACGCGCCCGCTCGGAAGTGCGAGAAGCCTACGGCGCATGGCGCAGCAGCTACGACCTGGCCAGACACTACCGCGACGAAATAGTACCGTTGCGCACACGCATCAGCGAAGAAACGCTGCTGCGCTACAACGGCATGCTGATGAGCGTATTTGAACTGCTCGCGGAATCCCGCCAGCAGGTCGGCGCGGTCATCAACGCCATCGAAGCGCAACGCGACTTCTGGCTTGCCGACACCAGCCTTCAGTTCACGATCAACGGCAAGTCGCCGGGTGCCATTTCGGCAACGGGCGGCAGCCTGCGCGCCGCCGCGCCCGCCGCGGAAGCCGGCCACTAAGGAACGGATCAAGACATGAATAACCGACGCAATTTCCTACGCGCCTCCGGCGCCGCACTGCTTGGCGCCGCGACGGTCAGCCGCGCCGCGCAAGGCGCAGTACCCGAAGCGCCGATGCAATCAAAACCCGACACGCAGCCGCCATTGATGCCGGCCAGCGGTCGCCCTTACAACCCGGTCGTGACACTGAACGGCTGGACCCTGCCCTGGCGCATGAACAACGGCTGGAAGGAATTTCACCTGATCGCTGAACCGGTGCGCCGTCAGATCGCGCCCGGTATGACCGCCAATCTGTGGGGTTACAACGGCCAGTCGCCGGGCCCGACCATCGAATGCGTCGAAGGCGACAAGGTGCGGATCTTCGTCACCAACAAGCTGCCGGAACACACCACCATCCACTGGCACGGCATCCTGCTGCCCAACGGCATGGACGGCGTTGGCGGGCTGACGCAGCCTCAGATTCCGGTCGGTAAGACCTTCGTCTATGAATTCGAAATGAAGAAATCCGGCACCTTCATGTATCACCCGCATGCTGACGAAATGACGCAGATGGCGATGGGCATGATGGGATTTTTTGTGGTGCACCCGAAGAACCCGAACTTCATGAAAGTCGACCGTGACTTTGTGTTCCTGCTCAACGCTTTCGACATCAAACCGGGAGCGGCGACTCCGAACGTCAACACCATGCTCGATTTCAACCTGTGGTGCTGGAACTCAAGGGCTTTCCCCGGGATTGATCCGTTCGTGGTGCGCACCAACGACAAGGTAAGGATCCGCTTCGGCAACCTGACGATGACCAATCATCCGGTACACATGCACGGTTACGACTTTGAAGTCACCTGCACCGACGGCGGGTGGGTACCGAAATCCGCGCGCTGGCCGGAAGTGACGGTCGACGTTGCTGTCGGCCAGATGCGCGCCTTCGAGTTCACTGCGGAAGCGCCGGGCGACTGGGCCATCCATTGCCACAAGTCGCACCACACGATGAATGCCATGGGCCACGGCGTGCCGACGATGATCGGCGTTGATCACCGTGGCGTCGCCGAAAAAATCATGAAGCTGGTGCCGGACTACATGGTCATGGGTGAACGCGGAATGGCGGACATGGGAGAAATGGAAATGCCGCTGCCCGACAACACGCTGCCGATGATGACCGGCCGCGGGCCATTCGGTCCGCTGGAAATGGGCGGCATGTTCACCGTGGTCAAGGTGCGCGACGGTCTCGCGCGCAATGATTACAAGGATCCGGGCTGGTTCAAACATCCTCCGGGCACGGTCGCACACGAGTGGACCGGCACAGCGCCGGCGGCTAACCGCGCGGCACCTGCAGCGACGGGCGCGCACGAACAGTTATTGCAAGCTCACAAACCGGCAGCCGGACACAAACACTAACTACAAGTATTTGATTATATTAAACTTTATTGAGGTCATTATGCATCCAACATTATTCACCGCAGTCTGCATGACTGCGACTCTGGCCACAACCCCGGTGTTGGCACATGGCGACACACACGGGAAAAAAACCGCGAACCCAGCCGCGCAAATCAGCGAAGAAAAATCATTCGGCAAAGCCGGTGATCCGAAAAAAGTCGGGCGAACAATCAAAGTCGACATGAGCGACAAAATGCGTTTCACACCGGCGACACTGGCCATCAAACAGGGCGAAACCGTAAAGTTCATTGTCACCAATTCCGGCAAGGCCATGCACGAATTCGTGCTGGGCACCCTGCCCGAACTGAAGGAACATGCCGAACTGATGAAAAAATTCCCGAACATGGAACATGACGAACCCTATATGGCGCATGTGTCACCCGGAAAAACTGAAACTATCGTCTGGCAGTTCAGTAAAGGTGGTGAGTTCCACTTCGGCTGCCTGCTGCCGGGTCATTTCGAAGCCGGCATGGTCGGCAAGATCAACGTAACGCAAAGGTGATGACATGAATGACCGACGCAAATTCCTGACGGCAATAGCCGCGATGATGCTATCAGGCACCGCCATGGCGGCGGAGCCTACGCTAGCGACGGTATACCTGAACCCGACTTGAGGCTGCTGCGGCGCGTGGATGGACCATCTGCGCGCCAACGGCTTCCGTGTGAAGACCGTCGCAGTCGAAGACACAGCAGCCACGCGCAAGCGGCTGGGCATTCCCGAAGCGCTGGGCGGCTGCCACACCGCGGAGATCGGCGGTTATGCCATCGAAGGCCATGTGCCGGCACGTGAAATCAAACGCCTGATGGCTGAAAAACCGGTGGCCACCGGACTTGCCGTGCCGGGAATGCCGCAGGGATCACCCGGCATGGAATCCGCCAAGCCCCAACCATACGACGTGCTGCTGGTGGGCAAGAGCGGCCGTCATTCCGTTTATGCCCGCTACGGGCGCTGATTATCCAATTCAAGGAGACCACGATGAAATACGCACTGACACTGGTAATGATTACCTCTGCAATGACAGCGCCTGCATTGGCCCAGCAAAATGCTGCCGACCACTCGTCACATGCCTCACATCAGGCCGCACCCGCTGCCGCGTCCGCACTGAGCGATGGCGAAATCCGAAAAGTCGATCGCGACGCACAGAAAATCACCATCCGCCACGGTCCGATCACCAATCTCAACATGCCGCCAATGACCATGGTGTTCCAGGTCAAGGATCCGGCATTGCTTGACCGCGCCAAAACCGGCGACAAGGTGAAATTCGCCGCTGAGCAATCCGGCGGCGCCTATATCGTCACCCGCATCGAAAATGTCAAATAACCCCGACGCAACCCGTCATGTCAGCGCATTCCGGTGACGCCCCCTGCAAGATGGGGCGAATCGGTCGCCGTGTGGATCGAACTCATGGTCCGCTGAAACCGGCCTTGAACAAGGAGAGTCTGCCATGAAACCATTCACGAAATTCCGGTGTTGGCTGACTGCTGCCGTAATGGCCTTTTGCTGCTTCACGGTGCAGGCGCAGGAAACGCTGCCGGGCGCGGACGTGCAGAGCCTGCTCGCCTATGCCCGCGAAAGAAACCCCGAATATGCTGCCATGCGTTACGAGGCGGAAGCGGCCAGCGAGCGTGTCGGTCCTGCGGGTGCACTGCCCGACCCGGTGCTGCGCACCGAACTTCAGAACATCACCAACTTCGGCATGGACGGCGGCACCAGCATCCTGCCCGGCCGCGTCGGCAGTACCAAATACACGCTGATGCAGGCGTTGCCGTTCTGGGGCAAGCGCGACCTCAAACGCGAGGCGGCGGAAGCCGAAGCGGCCGCCGCCCAGGGGCGCGCAAGCGGTTCGTGGACGGATCAGGCGGCGCGCATCAAGACCACCTATGCGCAGTATTACGCGGTGACGCGGCTGATCGGACTGGCCCGCGAAGTGCTTGATCTGATCGGCCGCATCGAAGGCATCACCCAGGCACGTTATGCCGGCGGCCTGGTGCCGCAGCAGGATGCCATCCGCGTGCAGGTCGAACGCACGGCGATGCTCGGTGAACTGATCCAGATGGAAACCGAGAGTCACCAGGCCCGCGCCAACCTCAATGCCCTGCTGGCGCGTCCGGCGCATGCGCCTCTGGCGCATCCCGAACGCCTGCGTCCGCTGCCGTCGCCGGCCCGCCTCGATCATGAAGCGCTGGAAATGCGCGCGCGGGAAAAAAATCCGCAGATTTTTGCGGCTGATGCGCGCATGCGCGCCGCGGAAAAAAACCGCGACCTCGCCTACCGCAACCGCTACCCGGATTTCACCGTTGGCGTGTCGCCGATCCAGACGCGCAATCGCGTCAACGAGTGGGAACTGATGCTCGAACTGAACATCCCCCTGCAACAGGGCAGCCGGCGCAGTCAGGAACGCGAAGCCGACAAGATGATTGACGTCGCCCGTGCGCGCAAGGATGCCACCGCCAACCAGTTGCTCGCCGAACTCTCATCACAACTCGCAGCCATCGATGCCTCGCGACGCATGGAGACCCTGGCGCAGGGCAGCCTGCTGCCGCAGGCCGAACTCACTTTCAAAGCCGCGCTTGCCGGTTATGAATCGGGCAAGGTCGACTTCGCGACGCTGCTCGATGCGCAGCGCCAGATCCGCATTGCCCGACAGGACATCATCAAGGCGCGCTCCGAGCAGCAGGTGCGCCTCGCCGAAGTCGAACGACTGATAGGGGAAGACTTATGAAACCGCTCACGGGGATTATCGCCGTTGCTGTCATCGCCACGGCGACCGCAGGCGCGGGATACTGGCTCGGCCGGCACAACGCCGGCAGCGAATCGCCTGCAGCCGCAACAAACAGCGCTGGCGGCGCCAAAGACGGGCGCAAACTGCTGTATTACCGCAACCCGATGGGTTTGCCCGACACCTCGCCGGTGCCGAAAAAAGACCCGATGGGCATGGACTACATCGCCGTCTATGAAGGCGAAGAAACAGGTGGCAGTTCCAGTTCGTCCGGCTCCAGCACTCAGATCACCATCAGTACGGAAAAAGTGCAGCGCCTCGGCGTTCGTACCGAAGCCGCAAAACCGCGCATGCTGGACCGCACGGTGCGGGCCGCGGGCCGCATAGAACCGGATGAACGACGCACCTACGCCATTGCACCGAAGTTCGAAGGTTATGTGGAGCGCCTGCACGTCAACGCTACCGGCCAGGCCATCGGCAAGGGGCAGTCGCTGTTCGAGTTCTACAGCCCGGAACTGGTGTCGGCTCAGCGCGAATATGCCGTCGCGATGCAGGGCGTGCAAGCGATGAACAATGCCGGCAGTGAATCCCAAGACGCGATGAAACGCCTCGCCGAAGCCAGCCTGACGCGCCTTAAAAACTGGGACATTTCCGAAGACCAGATCAAGGCGCTGGCGGCATCGGGAGAAACCAAACACACGCTGACCTTCCGCTCACCGGTCAGCGGCATCGTCACCGAGAAAAAAGCGCTGCAAGGCATGCGTTTCATGCCCGGCGAATCGCTGTACCAGATCGCCGACCTGTCTTCGATCTGGGTCATTGCAGATGTGTTCGAGCAGGATATCGGCCTCGTCAAAGCGGGTGCCAAAGCGCAGATCCGCATCAACGCCTATCCCGGCAAAACCTTCAGCGGTGCACTGACCTATGTCTATCCGACACTGAGCGCTGAAACACGTACTGTGGCGGTGCGTATCGAACTGACCAATCCCGGCAATCTGTTGAAGCCCGGCATGTTTGCCGAAGTCGAACTGCCGGTAGGGGCGAAGGCTGCCGTGCTCACCGTACCGAACTCCGCAGTGATCGACAGCGGCACGCGGCGCATCGTACTGGTGCAGAGCGGCGAAGGCAGATATGAACCGCGTGAGGTCAAAACCGGTGCACGCAGCGACCAGCATGTTGAAGTCATCAGCGGCGTGAAGGACGGCGAACTCGTCGTCGTCGCCGCCAACTTCCTGATCGATGCCGAAAGCAATCTGAAGGCCGCACTCAGTGGCATGACGCCGGCATCGCAGACGACCAAACCCGGCGGCGCCGTACATCAGGCGGAAGCCACGGTTGACGATGTTGATGCCAAGACCGGCACCGTGATGCTGAATCACGGTCCGGTCGCCAGCCTGAAATGGCCGGCGATGATCATGGAATTCAAGGTGGCGAATTCAGCGCTGTTGAAGGACCTGCCGCCGAAAGCCCGCGTAACGATTGACTTCGTCGAGCGCCAGCAAGGGGAATGGGTGATCACCGGCGTGAAACCGCTGGCAGCCGGCAAAGCGCCGCCTCCCGCTGCCGCGAACCCGCACGCCGGACATTAAGGACAAGGTCATGCTTGCCGCTATCATCGACTGGTCCGGACGCAACCGTTTTCTGGTGCTGCTGGGCACGCTGTTCATCGTGCTGTGGGGCGTGTTTGCCGTATTGCGCACACCGATTGATGCCCTGCCCGACCTGTCCGACGTGCAGGTCATTGTTTATACGGAATATCCGGGCCAGGCGCCGCAGGTCGTCGAAGACCAGGTGACGTATCCGCTGACCACGGCGATGCTGTCGGTTCCGAAATCAAAAGTCGTGCGCGGCTTTTCCTTCTTCGGCGCGTCTTTCGTCTACATCATTTTCGAAGATGGCACCGACATCTACTGGGCGCGTTCGCGGGTACTGGAATATCTGAACTTCGCCGCCGGCCGCATGCCGCGGGGCGTCACGCCGCAACTCGGGCCGGACGCCACGGGTGTGGGCTGGGTCTATCAATATGCATTGCTGGCCAAAGACAAGACGCTGGCCGAACTGCGTACCATCCAGGACTGGTTCGTGCGTTACCAGTTGACCAAGGCGCAGGGTGTCGCCGAGGTCGCCTCCATTGGCGGCTTTGTGCAGACCTATCAGGTCACGGTCGATCCGGTAAAGCTGCTTTCATACGGCGTACCGCTGATGAAAGTGGCGCAGGTGATTCGAGATTCCAACCGCGACGTCGGCGGCCGCGTGGTCGAGATGGCCGAGACCGAATACATGGTACGTGGCAAGGGTTACCTGCGCGGCGCCACCGACATTGAAAACCTCGTCGTCAAAAGCGAAAAAGGCACGCCGGTGCTGATCCGTGACGTTGGCCGCGTCGAACTGGCACCGGACGAACGCCGCGGCCTGACCGAACTCAACGGCGAGGGCGAAGTGGTATCGGGCATCGTGATGGCGCGTTACGGCCAGAACGCGCTGGAAGTGATCCACAACATCAAGGAAAAAATCGCCGAGATTTCCAGCGGCCTGCCGGAAGGCGTGCATATCGAAGCGGTCTACGACCGTTCCGAACTGATCCACCGTGCCATTGATACCCTGAAGCGCACGCTGATCGAGGAATCGGTCATTGTCGCACTGGTATGCATCGTCTTTCTGCTCCATGTGCGCAGCGCGCTGGTCGCCATCCTCATGCTGCCGGTGGGCGTATTGATCGCCTTCATCGCGATGCGCCAGCTGGGTATGAACTCCAACCTGATGAGCCTGGGCGGCATCGCCATTGCCATCGGTGCGATGATTGACGCGGCGATTGTGATGATTGAAAACGCGCACAAACATCTCGAACGCCTGCCGGCGAATCACTCGAACAGCGAACGTGCTGCGGCGATGATGGACGCCTGCCGCGAAGTCGGCCCCGCACTGTTTTTCTCGCTGCTGATCATCACCGTATCCTTCCTGCCGGTGTTTACGCTGGAATCCCAGGAAGGCCGGCTGTTCTCGCCGCTGGCCTATACCAAGACCTTCGCGATGGCCGGTGCAGCGATGCTGTCGGTGACCCTGGTGCCGGTGCTGATGCTGCTGTTCATCCGCGGCAAAATCCTGCCCGAAGCAAAAAATCCGGTGAACCGTTTCCTGATCTGGATTTACCGTCCGGTGATCGCTGCGGTGATGCGTTTCAAGAAACTCACGATCTTGATTGCACTCATCGTGATGGCGGTTTCACTGTACCCCGCCTCGCGACTGGGCTCCGAGTTCATGCCAACGCTCAACGAGGGCACGCTGTTCTACATGCCGACTTCGCTGCCGGGCATGTCGATCACCAAAGCGGCGGAACTGCTGCAGACGCAGAACCGCATCATCAGGAGTTTCCCCGAAGTCGCTTCGGTCTACGGCAAGGCCGGGCGCGCCAACACCGCAACCGACCCGGCGCCGACGGAAATGTTCGAGACCATCATCAACCTCAAGCCGGAATCCGAATGGCGTCCGGGCATGACCACCGACAAGCTGATAGCGGAACTGGACCAGGCACTGCAGTTTCCCGGCGTCGCCAATTCCTGGACCATGCCGATCAAGGCGCGCATCGACATGCTGTCGACGGGCATCCGCACGCCCATCGGTATCAAGGTCTTCGGCAAGGACCTGAATGAAATGGAACGGCTGGCGCGTGAAATCGAAGCTGTGGTCAAGGCAGTGCCGGGCACGACGTCAGCTTTCGCCGAACGCATCACCGGCGGCTTTTACCTCGACATCGAACCGGACCGCACGCAACTGGCGCGTTATGGTCTCGCGGTGGGCGATGTGCTCGACACCATTGCTGCCGCATTGGGCGGCGAGATGGTCACCACCATGGTCGAAGGCCGCGAACGTTTCGGCGTGACCGTGCGTTATCCGCGTGAACTGCGCGGCGATCCGCAGCAGATTGCGCGTGAAGTGCTGGTGGCGACCATGGGCGGTGCGATGATTCCGCTGGGACAACTGGCGAAAGTGTCGATCAACAAAGGCGCGCCGGGCATCCGCACCGAAAACGCGCTGCTCTCGGCATACATTTTTGTCGACATCCGCGACCGCGATATCGGTGGCTATGTCGCCGATGCACGCAAGGCAGTCAACGAGCAGGTCAAATTCCCGCCAGGTTATTACGCGACGTGGAGCGGCCAGTTCGAATACATGGAACGCGCGATCCATAAAATGAAAGTGGTGATTCCGGTGACGCTGCTGAGCATATTCCTGCTGCTGTACCTCAACTTCAAACGTCTGACCGAAACGCTGATCGTGATGCTGTCGGTGCCCTTCGCGCTGGTCGGCGGCGTTTGGCTGATGTGGCTGCTCGGTTACAACCTGTCGGTCGCGGTTGCCGTCGGCTTCATCGCGCTGGCTGGCGTCGCCGCGGAAACCGGCGTGGTGATGCTGATCTACCTGGATCATGCATGGGATGCCGCGCAAGCGCGCTGCCGCGAGGCCGGACGCCAACCGGGTACGGCTGATCTTTATGCGGCAGTGATGGAAGGCGCTGTGGAACGCGTACGGCCGAAAATGATGACCGTGGTCACCATCATGGCCGGCCTGCTGCCCATCCTGTGGGGCAGCGGCACCGGCTCCGAAGTCATGAGCCGCATCGCCGCACCGATGGTCGGCGGCATGATTTCATCGACGGTGCTGACACTGGCGGTAATCCCGGCAATTTACGCGCTGGTGAAGCAGTGGGGCCTCGCCCGCAAGGTCGTCAGTAAATAACTGTTTTTATTTAACTTTCCGGAAAACCCGCAGCACGGACTGCGGCGAGGTCTTAAAATAGCGGCACATGAGCAACAATCAATCCCACGACCGCGCCATCAACGTGCTGCAGGTACGCCGCCTCGGCATCGACACCTATTACGAGCCGGTGGTGTTCATGCGCAGCGACTGCGCGATCTGCCGCTCCGAGGGGTTTGAATCGCATTCGCGCGTGCTGGTCAGCCTGCACGGCCGCAGCGTGCTGACCACGCTCAATATCGTCACCGGCGAGCTGCTCGGCACACACGAAATCGGCCTCTCCGAAATCGCCTGGAAGCTGCTCGATGCCAAAGAAGACGATGTGGTCACGTTGTCCCACCCCGAACCGCTGGAGTCGATGCGCCATGTGCGCGCCAAAGTCTACGGCCAGCGCCTCGATGAAGCGGCAATGCATGCCGTTATCAGGGACATCGCAGCACGCAAATACACCGACATCGAGCTGTCGGCCTTCATCACTGCCTGCGCCGGCGACCGGCTCAACACCGCCGAGACCGGCGCACTGACGCGCGCGATGATCGCCGTCGGCGAGCGCCTGTCCTGGGACCGGCCGCTGATCGTCGACAAACACTCGGTCGGCGGACTGCCCGGCAACCGCACCACGCCGATCGTCGTGGCCATTGTCGCGGCCGCCGGACTGACCATGCCGAAAACCTCCTCGCGCGCGATCACCTCGCCGGCCGGCACCGCTGACGCAATGGAAACGCTGGCGCCGGTGGCGCTCGACGTCAAAGCGATGCGCCGCGTCGTCGAACAGGTCGGCGGCTGCATCGTCTGGGGCGGCGCGGTGCAGCTGAGTCCCGCCGACGACATCCTGATCCGCGTCGAGCGGCCGCTGGATCTCGACAGCGAGGGACAGATGATCGCCTCCATCCTGTCGAAAAAAGCCGCCGCCGGCGCCACCCATGTGGTGATCGACATGCCGGTCGGCCCGACCGCGAAAATCCGCAGCCTCGACACCGCCCGGTCGCTGGAAGCGGCGATGGTGAAAATCGGACAGACCGTCGGCCTCAAGATCAGCATCCTGGTTTCCGACGGCAGCCAGCCCGTGGGCCGCGGCGTCGGACCGGCACTGGAAGCGCGCGATGTGCTATCCGTGCTGCGCAACGAGGCGGATGCGCCGCAGGACCTGCGCGAACGTGCGGTCGCGCTCGCGGGGCGCATATTCGAAATGGCCGGCAACATCACGCCGGAAGCCGCGATCATCAAGGCGCGCAGCGTGATCGATGATGGCCGGGCCTGGCGCAAATTCGAGGCGATCTGCGAGGCCCAGGGCGGCATGCGGGTACCGCCGCAGGCGGCGCATACCCATGTCGTCGCTGCCCCCTCCAGCGGACCGGTGCTCAGCATCGACAACCGGCGCCTCGCGCGTGTGGCCAAACTGGCCGGGGCGCCGCAGTCAGCAGCGGCGGGACTTTATCTGCACACCCCAGTAGGCACGAGTGTTGAGCGCGGTCAGCCGCTGTTCACGCTGCATGCGGAAACACCCGGCGAACTCGCCTATGCGCTAGCCTACCTCTACGGCCAGCCTCCTATCGTCGCCATCGCCAACGGGCAATGAGCAACGCATCGGGAGTCCTTGTATTTGCGCTGCCCGGCAATGAAGCGCTGGCCGCGGCGCTGGCGCGCGAACTGCATGCGGCCACCGGCGAACTCGCGGTGCGGCGCTTTCCGGACGGCGAAACCTATCTGCGCTTTGTCACACCGGTAAAGGGATGCAAGGTCGTGCTGGCCTGCAGCCTGCACAATCCCGATGCCCAGGCAATGCCCCTGCTGTTTGCCGCGGCGACTGCGAAAGAACTCGGCGCTGCCGCGGTAGGAATGGTCACGCCGTATCTCGGTTACATGCGCCAGGACAAACGCTTCAACGACGGTGAAGCCGTGACCTCGGCTCTGTTCGCGCGCCTGTTGTCGCCGCACATCGACTGGCTGGTGACCGTGGATCCGCATCTACACCGCTGGCATTCGCTGGACGACATCTATTCCGTGCCAAGCACGGTAGTCCCCGCCGCGCCACTGCTAGCCGCCTGGATCAAGACCAACATCCCGTCGCCGGTGCTGATCGGGCCCGATGCCGAGAGCGAGCAATGGGTATCGGCGGTCGCGCGCGAAGCCGGTGCGCCGCATGTGGTGCTGGAAAAAATACGCCGCGGCGACCGTGATGTTTCGGTCAGCATCCCCGATCCACAGGTGTTGCGCGGGCGCACGCCGGTGCTGGTCGATGACATCATTTCCACCGGGCGCACCATGATCGCCGCCGCAAAGCATGCGCTGGCGCAGGGACTGCCGGCGCCGGTTTGTATCGGCGTGCATGCAGTGTTCGCCGGCGATGCACATGAAGCACTGCTCGCAGCCGGCGCTGCACGCGTAGTCACCACCAACACGATTCCCCAGAAAACTGCAGCGATAGATATCAACGCCGTGGTAGCGGCAGCTGTCGCCATGCAGCTCGCCGGCTGATGCCCAAAAAAAACGGCGGGCCGTCAGCCCGCCGCCAGGTATTTCAGTACCGCGCTCAAATCAAAACGGAATTCCAACCAGCGCCTTGAATACCAGCTTGTCATCGGTGCCGGCCGTCCAGCCGTGACCGACGCCGAGGTGCAGGTCGAAATGGTTGCGCGTTTTGAACTCGGTCACCAGATAGGTGATCTGCTCGGACTGCTTGCCCCAAGTCAGGTCGCGGACGCGGCCCGGCGAGGAGTAGTGCTCGATGCCAACCGCCACATCACCGGCCAGTTCACGCATGGCCTGGCCGAAAATTTCGAAATCGACATAGCGGCCACCCGGATTCCTGCTCAGTGACTGCGTCAGGATCGGGTTCACGGTGAAACGCCAGTCGCCCTGGCGAGTGCCGATGATGCCGCGGATTTCACCGTTGTATTTCGATTCGGTGATGCGCTCGTCGTAATAGGCGATTTCGTAATTGGCGCCGTAGAAGAAGTTTTTGCCCTCGGCATACTCATTGACGTCGAGATAGTGCATGCGCACCTTGACGCCGTCGGCTTTCAGCTTGCCGCTGCGATCAATCGACATCGGGAAATGCAGCCCCAGGTTCCACTTCTTGGAAAGGCCCCAGACAATTTCCGGCATCACGCGAACGACATGGTGCGGCGGCTGCTCACCCGGATAATCCGGCGTGCCACGCGCGCGCCGGGCGTAATTCACGTGCAGCTCATAGCCGACTTCGCCGGGTTTCTCGAACTCATCCGTGAACACCACGATCTCGTCGGGTGCCGCATTGGCGGCCGCCGGAACCAGCGCCAGCAAGGCGGCCAGCAATACTGCGATTCTTTTGAACATGTGCTTCCCCATTGTTGTTAACCCCCGACAGCCGGTTGTGGCCATATGGCAGGCATCAACGGTGTTATCGGCCTTTTTCGCAAAAACCTGAGCCCTTTGCATGACGCCTCGCAGGGTGCCCGTAGTGAGGTCAGGGTAAAAGCCGGCGGCAGACTGCACATCGCCGCAAGGAATTATCGTAACCATTTGTATTTTAACCGATTTTTAACTTCACGCAATATTCACACCCCCCCCTTCAGGATGCCGGACGCTCCAGCATCCGGAACCCGAATTTTTGCGACTTGAACATTGACGCCAATCACAGCTCACTTTTCAGACACTTGCCGGTGACGCCCTTATTAAAAAACGATCACAGCAAACCCGCATGCCACCGTTAATACACAATTTTTGGATCGACAGCAGCGCCACCACCCTGATGTGACATCCGGCAAGCATTAACGGTGGCGACGGTGCAAGCCTGATGATTAATTACAGAAAATGAACGACTTGAACGACTCCGAAACAATGTTCGCATCAGACGGTTACCAGTTCCACCATCGCCGCACTGAATCCCGCAACGACACCTCCGGATCAAAAACACCGCTCTCCCCGGCCACGCTGCGGATTCATGTGGCAAACAATCATTTTGGGTTCGCACTGGCAATCATTGCATTCACCCTTGCCGCTGCTCTGACACCGGCGCGTGCCGCTGAAACACTGACACTGGAACACGCCGAAAAACTTTTCCTCGACCGCAACCGCGAAATCCAGTTCGCCCGGCGGGCTGTCGAAAGCTCGGAGGCTGATGTGCTGAGCGCGTCCGCCGCCCCGAACCCGGAGTTGTCAATCGGCAGTTCGCGCATCAGCCCCAGCGTCGGCATCGGCACCGGCCCGCTGTCGCAGAAACGGATGGACACGGTAATCGGCATCTCCCAGATTTTCGAGCGCGGCAACAAACGCGGCCTGCGCACCGAAGCCGCACAATTCAGCGCCGTCGCCGCACGCCATGACGAAAGCGACATCCTGCGCCAGCAGCGGCAGGGACTTTATTTCGCCTATTACGACTTGCTGCTGGCGCAGGAGCGCCTGAAAATCGCCGAAACCACCGCTGAGCTTTTTGAAAAATCGGTCACGGCCGCTGAGCGCCGCTTTTCCGCCGGTGACATCGCCGCCACCGATCTTTCCCGTATCCGTGTCGACGCCCTGCGGGCGCGCAATGATGCACGCAGCGCCAAAGCAGACCTTCAGCGCAACCAGTTTGGCCTTGCATACCTGATCGGCGCCGAGCAGGACGCAGGGGGGATCATCGCCGCCGACAACTGGCCGACAGCCAACAGCAATGCCGCGGTCGGCGACGCCGATACCGAGCGCGTGCTGGAGCGCCGCGCCGACATCCGTGCCGCAAAGGAACGTGTCAAAGCTGCCGAAAAAAACCGCGACCTGGCCCGCTCGCTGCTGACCCGCGATGTCACTGCCGGAGTCATGTACGAACGGTTTCCGGGCGACACGGCGAACAACAGCTACGGCGTCTCGCTGTCGGTGCCGCTGTTCACCCGCAACCTCTATACCGGCGAAATCCGCCGCGCCGAGATCGAACTGGAAAGCGCCCGGGAAAATGTCGATCGGGTGCGCGCCCTCGCAATGGGCGAGATCCGCCGCGCGGACAACGATCTCGCGGCGGCCGCCGAACGGACCGCCCGCCTGACCACCGTCCTGCTGCCCGCCGCCGAGAAGGCCGCAAAGGGCGCCGAATTCGCCTATGAGCGCGGTGCCATCGGCATCATGGATCTGCTTGATTCGCGGCGGCAGTTCTACGCCGTACGCATCGAATCGGTTTCCGCACAGGCGGACTACGCCAAAGCGCTCGCCGCCAAACGCAGTGCTACAGCCATCACTTCAGACTGACCCAGAATCAACATGAAAACACTTTTTGCCAGCGTACTGTCCGCAATCCTGCTGACCGCTTGCGGCCAGACCGTACAAGAAGCGCCCTCTTCCGATCCGAAAGTCGAGAACCAGCGCATCACGTTCCCGGAAAAAAGCAGCCAGCTGAGCAGCCTCAATTCCATCACCGTTGAAATGCAGGCGGTTCCACTGGCAACACTGAACGGCCGCCTCACCTGGAACGAGGAGCGCACGGTCCGCGTCTACACGCCGTTTGCCGGACGCGTTGAAAAGATTCTGGTCCAGCCCGGTCAGAAAATCACCGCCGGACAGGCGCTGGCCTTCATCGCATCCCCGGAATTCGGACAGGCGCAATCGGATGCACGGCGCGCGGAAAGCGACTTTGCGCTGGCCGAGAAAAACCTGCAGCGCGTCCGCGAACTGGAGCAACACGGCGTCGCGCCGCGCAAGGATCTGCAGAGCGCAGAAGCCGACGCCACCCGCACCCGTGCAGAATACGAACGCGCCCGCAAACGGCTCGCCATGTACGGCGCCGCCAAGGACAGCGTTGACCAGTCTTACACGCTGACCAGCCCGATTGCCGGAACCGTGGTCGAACGCAACATCAATCCCGGACAGGAATTGCGTCCGGACCAGATGGTTGCCAACAGCCCGCCGCTGTTCGTCATCTCAGACCCGGCAACGCTCTGGGCTCAATTTGATGCCAGCGAGCGCAACCTGATTCATCTGCGACCAGGCAAATCCATTAGCGTACGCACGCCCGCCTTCCGCGACCAGAGTTTCACGGCCAAAGTCGAAGCCATCTCGGATTTTCTCGACCCCGGCACGCGCGCACTCAAGGTCCGTGCCCGCATTGAAAACAAAGACAATAAACTCAAGGCGGAAATGTTCGTGACCGCGGAGGTCGATGCCGACGGCGAGAAAGAGCTGCTGGTTCCGACCAAGTCGGTGTTTTTCCAGAATGAAAAGTATTTTCTGTTCATCGATGAATCCAACGGCAGCTACCAGCGCCGCGAGGTCAAGACCGGCGACGTGCGCAACAATCTGGTCGAGATCCTCTCCGGACTGAATGCCGGCGAAAAGGTCGTTACCGAAGGCACGCTGATGCTCCAGCAGGTCATGCAACCCCGCCGCGTACAGAAGTAACCGGTAACCGCCATGATCAAGCGTATCGTCTCGTTTGCCCTGCACCAACCGCTGTTCATCGTGCTCGGCACTGTGCTGTTCATCGGCGCCGGCATCGCGGCCTTCAAAGCGCTGCCCGTCGAGGCCCTGCCCGATGTCACCGATACCCAGGTGCAGGTGATCACGCTGTTCCCCGGCCGCGCAGCCGAGGAAGTGGAAAAGCAGGTGACCTACCCGATCGAAGTGTCACTGGCCGGCATGCCGAACATGATCCGCATGTTCTCGCACACCCAGTTCGGCCTTTCCTTCGTGATCCTGACTTTTGACGACAAGGCCAATCCCTATTTCGCACGGCAGCAGGTGCTGGAACGCCTGCGCGAGGCGACGATTCCGCCAGGCGCGCAGCCCCAACTGGCACCGCTGTCGACGGCCGTCGGCGAGATTTACCGCTACCGGGTCAAGAGCGCCAACCTTGACGCCCAGGAACTACGCACCATCCAGGACTGGACAGTCAGCCGGCAGCTGAAGCTGCTGCCGGGTGTGGCCGACATCGTCAGCTTCGGTGGATTCATCAAGCAGTATGAAGTCAACCCCGATCTGGCAAAACTGAAGTATTACAAGATCAGCCTGCAGCAGCTGTTTTCAGCGCTGGAGCGCGGCAGCTCCAACGCCGGCGGCGGTTACGTGGAACAGGGGCAGCAACAGTTCCTGATCCGCGGCATCGGGCTGCTGCGTTCCGCCGACGAGATTCTTGACATCGTCGTCGCCGAACGCAACGGCTCACCGGTGCTGGTCCGTCACATCGCCGAACTGTCGGTCGGTTCGGTACCGCGTCAGGGCGTTATCGGCCAGGACGACGACGACGACATTGTTTCCGGCGTGGTACTGATGCGTAAGGGTGAAAATCCGGCCGAGGTGCTTGCGGCGGTGAAGGCCCGGGTGGCACAACTCAATGCGTCAGTTCTTCCGAAGGGCGTCGAAATCGTGCCCTTCTATGACCGGACCTGGCTGCTCAGCAAAACGCTGAAAACGGTGTTCACCAACCTCGTCGAAGGCGCGATGCTGGTGACGCTGGTGCTTCTGCTGTTCCTCGGCAACCTGCGCGCGGCCATGATCGTGGCCTTGATCATCCCGCTGTCGCTTCTCGGTACATTCCTTGGGCTGACGCTGCTCGGCATCCCCGCCAACCTGCTGTCTCTCGGGGCCATGGACTTCGGCATCATCGTCGATGGCGCAGTCATTGTGGTCGAGAACGTGTTTCGCAAACTGTCGGAACACCGGGGTGAAATGCGCCTGCGCGAACGGATGAACGCCATACTCGAAGCCGTCGTTGAAGTCGGACGGCCGACGCTGTTCTCGATGCTGATCATCATCGCCGCGCACATCCCGATCTTCACCCTGCAGCGCCACGAGGGACGTATTTTCGCGCCGATGGCCTACTCCGTCACATCGGCGCTGGTCGTTTCGCTGATTATTTCACTGACGCTGGTGCCGCTGCTGTGCTGGCTGCTGCTGCGCAAGAATCTGCCGGAACACGAGAACTGGCTGGTGCACCGGTGCAAATCGGTTTACGAGCCGGCGCTGCGCTGGGCACTGGCGCACCGGCGCAAGGTGGTGACCGGGGCCTGCGCCGCACTGGCCATCAGCATCGCGCTGGTACCCCGTCTCGGCACCGAATTCCTGCCGGAACTGAACGAGGGTTCGATCTGGATCAATGTGCCGCTGCACGCCAGCGTTTCGGTGAGCGAAGCCCGCACGGAAATGGCGAAAATCCGTGCGGCCATCGCGCACATTCCCGAAATCAACTCCATCGTCTACAAGGCAGGACGCCCTGAGGACGGCACCGATCCGAAGCTGATCAGCATGGCGGAGTTCCTGATCGACATCAAACCGGAATCGGAATGGAAGCGAAAAGTCACCAAACAGGACATCATCCGCGAAATGGAAGCGGAACTGGACAAGCTGCCCGGCGTACAGGCCAGCTTCTCTCAGCCGATTCGCGACAACATCCTGGAATCGATCTCGCAGATTGACGGACAGATCGTCATCAAGGTCTTTGGCGATGACCTCGCCGTACTGCGCGCCACATCGGGCGAAGTTCTCGCCGCTATTTCCGGCGTAAGGGGCGTCTCCCGCGCCATGATCGACCGTCAAGGCGAACTGCCGCAGGAACTGGTGGAAATCGACCGTGCGCAGGCGGCGCGTTACGGCCTCAATATTGTCGACATTCAGGACGTGATCGAAACCGCACTCGGCGGCCGTGAAGCCACGGCGATCTGGGAGGGCGAACGCAAGTTCGGTGTTGTTGTCCGCGTGCCGCCGAACCAGCGCTCGTTGACGCAGTTGCGCGATATCCTGCTGACTACCTCATCGGGCGTATTCATCCCCCTGTCCCAGGTCGCGACCTTCAAGACCATCGGCGGCAGCATGAACATCAGCCGGGAAAGCGGCGGGCGTGTCATGGCAATCGGCGTATTCATCGAGGATCGCGACATGGGCTCGGTTGTCGCAGACATGAAAGCAAGTATCGCCAAATCGGTAAAACTGCAGCCCGGCTATACGATGTCATGGTCAGGTGAATTCGAAAACCAGGAGCGCGCGATGAAACGCCTCTCGGTCATCGTGCCGATCTCGATCCTGTTCATCTTCCTGCTGCTGTTTGACGCCTTCGGCTCGTTTCGCAGTGCCCTGCTGATCATCCTTAACATCCCGTTCGCGATGATCGGCGGCATCCTCGCGCTGCTGCTGACCGGAATCCCGCTTTCGGTGTCTGCAGCCATCGGCTTCATCGCACTGTTCGGTCAGGCGGTGCTGAACGGTGTGGTCATGGTGTCCTACTTCAACCAGCTGAAAAATGCCGGCGCTCCGCCTGAGGAGGCTGTCATTGTCGGCTCGCTGATCCGCCTGCGCACCGTACTGATGACGGGCCTGCTGGCGATGATGGGCCTGATGCCCATGGCGCTCTCTCACGACATCGGCTCCGAAACCCAGAAACCGCTCGCCGTGGTAGTCATCGGCGGCCTGATCTCTGCGACAATCCTGACGCTGATCGTGCTGCCGACGCTGTATGTCATGTTTGAAAACCGCTGGCACAAGGGACACCACGGACCTCGACCGGCCGAGAAACCGGCCACCATCATCCACTGACCCGGCGCTGAAGCCGGCGTAAACAGACCTCAGCCGGTAACCATCAGCCGCGGGTGGCCGATATCGCGGATAAGAACCTGCAGCCCGTCGGCCCTGATCAGGGTGGCAGCGGCGAGTTCGTGCAGGATGCGCGAAAAATGCTCCTGCGTCAGGTTGAGGCGCAAGTCAATCAGCCCTTTGCACACCGGCAAGCTGACCGCCACTTCACTCGCCCCCCCTCGAAGGGCGTTTCGTGCAGCAGGTAGCAGATCACCCGGTGTTCCCGACATCAGCATGTAGCTCTTCAGGTGATACTGACGGCGGTAAATTCTTGATGCCAATTTCCCTTGGCCACGTCCGTCAGCAACGCCTTCTCCACATGCAGTTCGCCCACTAACCGCTTGAGCCGGGCGTTCTCCTTCTCCAGCTACTTCAGGCGTCGGGCCTGATCAACCTTCATGCCACCATATTCCCGCCGCCAGCGGTAGTAGGTCCGTCACGCCAGCCTCGCGGCAGGCCGTCAGCACTTCCCTTGGGATAACTTGACCTCGATCCCCCGCAACTTGACCACAGCCTGCCCGGGTTTTAAGCGCACTCCCATGGACTTTCCTGATCCCTTCCAGTCCTGACAAATTGGCATTTTCTATCACTGGGTCTTTACCAGTTTTTTACGCCGGTCAATAATATTTGACTAAAACCCTGTTTTATCTGCTAAATTCGTCATCAAGCCCTGATCAGCGGCACTTAGCAATGAGCACAATTTCAATGCTCGATTGCGCCCACTTCTCATACGCTTAGTCTTCTTAACTTTCAGTGCGTGCAGCTGTGCCGCTGATAGCCAAGATGCAGCGAACCGCCACCCTCGCTCCGACGGGTGACTGTTGATTTCCACCTAATTCTGAGCCGGGTTTTTCATTGAATTTTGAGCCACCCCTTTTCAATGTTTATTATGCCTCAGGTTGTGGATATCTTTCGGGCTCGGGGTTCCTTTCGGGGTTGTGTTGAGCTGTTCTTGAAGCGGTAACTCTCGTTTCCGGTTTCAAGGATATGGCAGTGGTGAGTGAGCCGGTCGAGCAGCGCCGTGGTCATCTTCGGGTCACCAAATACGCTCGCCCACTCGGCGAAGTTCAGGTTAGTCGTAATCACCAGACTGGTCCGCTCGTAGAGCTTGCTGATCAGATGGAACAGCAAGGCGCCTCCCGCCTGACTGAACGGCAGATAGCCCAGCTCGTCCAGAATCACCAGATCAGCATGCATCAATCGCATCGCGATGTGGCCTTGGCGCCCACAGGCTTGCTCCTGCTCCAACGCATTGACCAGTTCGATGGTCGGGAAGAAGCGAACCCGCTGGCGATGGTGTCCAATCGCCTGCACACCCAGCGCGGTGGCAAGGTGTGTCTTGCCCGTTCCCGGGCCACCCACTAGCACAATGTTGTAGGCCTGCTCAAGGAACTCACAACGGTGCAACTGGCGAACCAGCGCTTCGTTGACCGGGCTCTGGCTGAAGTCGAATCCGGCCAGATCCCGGTAAGTTGGGAACCGGGCGGCCTTCATCTGGTAGGCCACTGATCGGACCTCGCGCTCAGCCATCTCCGCTTTGAGCAGATCGCCCAGCACATTCTGCGCCGCTTGATAGGCCGGCGCACCTTGCTGCGCCAACTCGTCTACTGCCTGCGCCATTCCAAAGAGCTTGAGTGACTTCAGGTTCGTGACCATCGCTTCATGCTGCATGTCGATTTCCTCTCAATTGATCGTAACGATCCACGTTGGCCTCCGGTTCCACAGCCAGCCTGAGCGCCTGCGGTGCATTGACGGGCGCCGGTGGCGCCACTTCCACCAAACGGCCCAGCAAGTTCAGCACGTGCTGCTTGGAGGGCGCCCCTGATTCAAGCGCCAGTTCCACGGCCGCCAGTACCGCCTGCTCATCGTGATGCAGCACCAACCCCAGGATCTCAACCATTTCCCGATCACCGCCGACCCGCTTGGTCAGAATCGCCTGCAGCCGCCGAAACCCCTCCGGCAATTCCGCGAAGGGCGCGCCGTTGCGGAGCGCCCCAGGCTTGCGCTGCAATACACTCAGGTAGTGCCGCCAGTCATAGACGGTGCGCCCCGCGTGGTGGCTGCGCTCAATGATCCGCACATGCTCGGCAATGATCTGGCCTTCGGCGGCTACCACCAGCCGGTCGGCGTAGACCCGCACACTGACCGGACGGTTGGCATAGGACGCCGGCACGCTGTAGCGATTGCGTTCGACATGGACGAGGCAGGTCGGCGACACCCGCTTGGCATACTCCACGAACCCATCAAAGGGCCGCGGTAGCGGCATCAGGTGCGCGCGTTCCTCTTCCCAGACTTCGGCAATGGTTTTGTCGGGCCGCTCCGGATGCCGGAGTTCAGACCAGAACGCCACGCAGCGCGCCTGCAGCCATGCATTGAGCGCATCCAGGGTCTCAAACGCGGGCACCGTATGCCACATCCGGTGCCGCGAATCGCGCACGTTCTTCTCGATCTGACCCTTTTCCCAGCCCGCAGCCGGGTTGCAGAACTCGGCCTCAAACAGGTAGTGGCTCACCATGGCGGCAAACCGTACGTTGACCTCCCGCGCCTTGCCAGAACCGACCCAGTCAACAGCTGTTTTCATATTGTCGTAGATGCCACGGCGCGGCACGCCACCGAACACCGCAAAGGCGCGGTTGTGCGCATCAAACAGCATCTCGTGGGTTTGCAACGGATAAGCCAGCAGCACAAACGCACGGCTGTGGCTCAACTTGAACTGTGCGACCTGCAACTTGGTGCGCACCCGGCCAATCACCGCCCAGTCCTCGCTCCAGTCAAACTGGAAGGCCTCACCCGGACCAAACAGCAGCGGCACGAACGTGCCGCGGCCCACCGTTTGCAAGGCCTCCTGCTGCGCCTGGCGCCAGCCCCGGGCAAATGCTGCCACCCGGCCATAGGATCCGGTAAACCCCAACTGCACCAGGTCCGCATGGATTTGCTTGAGGCTGCGCCGCTGCTTGCGCCCCTTGTTTGCCTCCGTCTTGAGCCAGCCCACCAGCTTGGCTGCATACGCATCCAGCTTGCTCGGGTTGCGTCGCTTCGGATAGAGCGGCTCTACCACCGCATTGGAGAGATACTTCTTGATGGTGTTGCGCGACAGTCCCGTGCGCCGCCCGATCTCCCGGATCGATACCCCGTCCCGGAAATGCCATCGCCTTATCGAACTCAATATCGCCACGTTGATCACTCCTGCAACCCCTGCTCATGTTTTGAGCAGAGTAGTGTCCATGCGTGGCTCAAATTTCAGTGAAAACTAACCCCAAAAGTGGCTCAGTTTTGGGTGGAAATCAACAGAGAAGCTGAGGCTGTCCGTTGAATCCCTGCCGGACGCAGGTTTCGGGCGCGTCACCATCAGCATCGGTGTTGCGGCAGTCAATGCAGATGATGCCGATGAGGATGTGGCTGTGCGCAGCGCTGACGGAATGCTTTATCTCGCCAAGGCCTCGGGGCGGAATTGCGTGAAGCTGGCTGATGCTTCCGTTTAGTAGCAAGGTCGCCAGCGGCGCCCCGCGCAGTCAAGGGTGATGCCGGCCATCACGGCGAGTTCGAGGATTTCTCGGACGGAAACTTCGCCGAGCCGTAGCGGATCACCAGTGTCGCCAGCGCCAGTACCAGAATCGCACCGGGGATGTAGAGGATTTTCATTTCCGGGCTGTGGTGGGCCTGGATGTCGGAAATCATCATCCGCGTCAGTGCGGTCATCGCGACATAAATCAGGAAACGCACCGGCATGTGGTTGGTCTTGAAGTAGATGCCGACCATTGCACCGAGTTCGAGGTAGATGAACAGCAGCAGGATGTCTTCGATCGAAGCCGCGCCTTTATCGGTCATGACGACGAAGGCATGCACTGCCGACCAGACGATGGTGCCGCCGATGGCGAACAGTGCGAGGTTGTGGAAACTGTCGACCAGCAGGTTGCCGGTGGCGCGGGCCGCGGAGTTGGTGCGCGCATCGGCGCGTTCCAGCCAGTTGTTCATTGTCTTGTCCTCCCCTGAACGCTGATGCTGCCAGTTTACCGCTCAGAACGGCACTTTGTGGCCGCACTGTTCATAAATATTTGTTTTATATGTATTTTCAGGGCTTATAGAACCGCGCCTGCCAGTTTGCGGGCAACGCGCGCATGCCGGTCAGCTCGAGGAATTTCTGTGGCGGCAGCGGGATCGACTTGAAATCGCCCCCGGCGAGCAGGTTGCCTTTGGCATCGCGCACCTCGGTGTGCAAGGTGATCGAGTGCCAAGGGGCGGCGGTCTGCCCGGCGATGCATGCCTGCGTTGCCAACTGCAGCACAATGTAATCGACCATTTTCCAGCCAGTCCACAGCAGCAGCACCGTGGCGATACCTGCGCTGGCATAGAGCACGTATTCCAGGAACGGCTTGCACGCCGGCATCGACATCGGCGATGTCATGCAGCGGCTGGCGGTGTCGATCCAGCGATGGATTATCTGCAGCAGTGCGACATTGTCGGGCATGGTGCACCTCCACGGATGTGTGGTGATGCGAACAGGCTAGTGCAATCAGGGGGTGTGAAACAGGAGGAAAGTCACGGGCTTGGGTGTGGCGGGTCCTGGAGTGTGACAAATTCGTCAGTCCGGATCGGCGCAGTCTATCCGATATACTGTCACGAGTTCCGGGGAGACACATGTCGCGCATCATCCATCGCAGCCTGACCCATACCTATCCGCGGGCCGTCGCCGGCGACGGCCCGTACCTCATCGACAGCACCGGCAGGCGCTACATCGATGCCTCCAGCGGCGCTGCGGTGTCCTGCCTTGGTCACAGCGACCGCGAAGTCATCGCGGCGATCAAGGCACAGCTCGATGCGCTGCCCTACGCGCACAGTTCGTTTTTCACCACTGCGCCTGCCGAGGCACTGGCCGAGGACCTGGTCGCGCATGCGCCGCAGGGACTGGAGCATGTCTATTTCTGCTGCGGCGGCTCGGAGGCGGTGGAGGCGGCGATCAAGTTCGCGCGTCAGTACGCGGTCGAGTCCGGGCAGGCGGGCCGCGACATCCTGATCGCGCGCCGACAGAGCTACCACGGCAGTACGCTCGGCGCGCTGTCAGCGGGCGGCCGCGAATCCAACCGCCGCGGTTTCGAGCCGCTGCTGGCGCCGGTGCTACATGTTTCGCCGTGTTATGACTACCGCGAGCGTGGCAACGACGAGACCGAGGAGGGCTATGCGCGGCGCCTCGCCGCCGAGTTCGAGGCCGCGGTCGAGCACGCCGGGCCGCAGCGGGTATTTGCCTTCATCGCCGAAACGGTATCCGGTGCGACGCTGGGAGCAACCACGCCGCCGCCCGATTATTTCCGCCTGATCCGCGACATCTGCGACCGTCACGGCATCCTGCTGATCCTCGACGAGGTGATGTGCGGCATGGGTCGCACCGGCACCCTGTGGGCCTGCGAGCAGGAGGGCGTCGTGCCCGACATTGCATGCATCGCCAAGGGGCTGGGCGCGGGTTACCAGCCGGTTGGCGCGACACTGTGTTCGGGCCGGGTGATCGACGCCGTGCGTTCAGGCAGTGGCGCTTTCGCCCATTCTCATACCTACATCGGTCACGCCGCGGCCTGCGCTGGCGCGCTGGCGGTGCAGCAGGCGATCCGCGACCGCGACCTGCTGGCGCAGGTGCGTGCGCGTGGTGCGTATTTCAATCAGGCATTGCGGCAGCGGTTTGCGGCGCATCCGCATGTCGGCAACATCCGCGGCCGCGGATTGTTCTGGGGCGTCGAATTGGTCGCTGACCGCGCGACCCGGGAACCCTTCGATCCTGCGCTGAAGCTGCACGCGAAGCTGAAGGCAGCGGCAATGGCCGAAGGCATGCTTTGTTATCCGATGGGCGGCGCGGCGGACGGCCGGTGCGGTGACCATGTGCTGCTTGCGCCGCCGTTCATCGTCAGCGAGGCGCAGATCGACGAGATCGTCGACAGGCTCGAGCGGGCGCTGGACGCGGTGATTTCCTCTAATTGATGATAATCATTTGTATTTTATGCGCTATGACGACTGCAGGCTCAGCCTGCCGCCAGCACGCTGCCCAGCGCGACCACGGACGAGACGATGGCGACGCCGTTCAGCAGCGTGGTGCGCCGGTGCCGAGCTTCGGCTATCGCGGCGGCCTTTTCGAGCGCGGTTACCATGGTCTGTAACTGTTCCGCCAGTTCGCGGATCAGTTTGGCGTTTTGAGTTGCGGCTATCTGAAGTTCCGCAATCTGTTGCTGCAGCAGGGCGGCCTGGGTATCCGCGGCATCGGTCTTCTTTTTGGTAAATGCGGGTGCGGCGACGGAGACGATGGTGCCGACATGCGGCAGTACGGCTTTCAGTGCGGGGATGAGCCAGGCGGGCATGGGGTGCTCCTTCTTTGGCGTTGATACAGTAGATGGTAACCGCAATTTCGCATTGAGAAGGACGGTGGCTGGTTACTATTCTTGCGCCATTTTGATTCTCAACTGTGCACTGAATTGGTTAGTTGGCATTGGGGTTCCAATGGTTTCTAAAGACGCTGACTTATTTTTCAGACCTCATGATTCGCCATCCTTTCCAGCGCCTTGACCAGCGCGGAGTGGTCTGATTTCGCGCCACCATTGGCGCTGCAGGAGTTGAACAGTTCCTGTGCCGTTGCTGTATTCGGCAGCGAGACCCCCATCGCTTTTGCCCCTTGCAGTGCGAGGTTCAGATCCTTCTGGTGCAGTTCGATGCGGAAGCCGGGGTCGAAGGTACGTTTGATCATGCGTTCGCCGTGGACTTCGAGGATACGTGAAGCGGCGAAACCACCCATCAGGGCTTGACGAACTTTAGCGGGGTCGGCGCCGGCTTTCGATGCAAACACCAGCGCTTCGCCGACCGCTTCGATGTTGAGCGCGACGATGATCTGGTTGCAAACCTTGCAAGTCTGGCCGTCGCCGTTGCCGCCGACGAGGGTGATGTTCTTGCCCATCAGTTCGAAGATCGGTTTGACACGATCGAAGGCGGCTTGTGGTGCGCCGACCATGATGGTGAGCGCCGCATTTTTCGCGCCGACTTCACCGCCGGAGACCGGGGCGTCGACGTAGTCACAGCCGAGGTCGTTGATGCGCTTGGCCATGCATTTGGTTTCGATGGGCGAGATCGAGCTCATATCGACGACGATTTTGCCTTTGCTGAGCCCTTCGGCGATGCCGTTGGCGCCAAACAGCACTTTTTCCACGTCCGGGGTGTCCGGCACCATGGTGATGATGATGTCGGCTTTCTGCGCGACTTCTTTCGGGCTGGCGCAGGCGGTGCCGCCGGCGTCGGTGAGTTCCTTTGCCACGCCGCTGCGGGAATTAAGGAACAGCTTGTGGCCGCCCTTGATCAGGTTGAGGGCCATGGGTTTGCCCATGATGCCGAGTCCGACGAAGCCGATGTTCATGATGTGTCCTCTGTTGCGTGTTTAAAAAGGCGGCGGCCGCTGTGGGCGGCCGCCGGGTAAGGCTTGAGATGATTATATGCGTCAGTCCGCCTGCAGCACCTTGACCTCGTGATGCGGCTCGTTCCGGCGCAGTGCGAACTGGCTGACCAGCACGACGGCAAGCAGTCCGAAGCCGATCAGGTCAGTGATCAGGCCGGGTTTGATCAGCAGGATGGCGGCAATCAGCAGCAGTATGCGTTCCCAGAGCAGCGCCCGGCGGTGCAGATAGCCGAACATGCCGGCGGCGAGGCAGATCACGCCGATGCTGGCGGTGAAAAAGGAATGCAGGATGTCGGTCCACGGGCCGATCATCAGCAATGACGGTTCGAATACGAACATGAAGGGCACGATGAAACCCGCGGCGCCGATGCGCACCGCCGCCCAGCCGGCTTCCCACAGATCGGCCTTGGCGAGGCTGGCTGCGGCGAATACCGCCAGCGCCACCGGCGGCGTGATTGCCGACAGAATTGCGAAATAGAAGGCGAACATGTGCGCGGCCGGGGTTGGTGCGCCGAGCTTGATCAGCGCCGGCACCAGCAGCGACACCATGACGATGTAAGCCGGGGTGGTCGGCATGCCCATGCCAAGCACGATGCCGGCGATGGCGGTCAGGATCAGCGCCAGCGGCAGCATGTTCTGGGCGAGGCCGACGACGATCTGGGTGAACACGATGCCGAGGCCGGTGATGGTGACGCAGCCGATGACGATGCCGGCGCAGGCACAGGCCATCGCCACCGCCAGCGTGTTCTTGGCGCCTTCCTCCAGCGCGTCGAGCACGCTGCGCCAGCTGATGCCGGCGCGGGTGGACTTGCGCAGCAGTGCCATCGGCAGGCACATCAGTGCCCCGACCAGCGCACACAGCGGTGCCGAGTAGCCCATCGTCAGGCCGATGAAGATCGTGACAATGGGGATGAACAGGTGGCCGCGCGACAGCATAACGTGGCCGAAGGCCGGCAGCTCGTTTTTAGGCACGCCGTGCAGGCCGTAGCGTTTGGCCTCGAAGTGCACGGCGAAGAACACCGACATGTAGTACATCACCGCCGGGATCACCGCCCACAGCGCGACGGTGGCGTAGGGCACAGCGAGGAATTCCGCCATGACGAAGGCGGCGGCGCCCATCACCGGCGGCATGATCTGGCCGCCGGTGGAGGCGGTGGCCTCGACCGCGGCGGCGAAGGGCGGGCGGAAGCCGGTGCGTTTCATCAGCGGGATGGTCATCGGGCCGTCGACCATGACGTTGGCGACCGCGGAGCCCGACACCGTGCCGAACAGGCTCGAACTGACCACCGACACCTTGCCGGGGCCGCCGGCGGTGTGGCCGGTAATCGACAGCGCGAAATCCATGAACAGCTGGCCGGTGCCGCTTTTTTCCATGAAGGCGCCGAACAGCACGAACAGCATCACGTAGGAGGCCGACACGCCCAGCGTCGAGCCGAAGATGCCCTCGGTGGAGAGGTAGAGCTGCTCCATCAGCACCGGCGCCTGGACGTTGGTGAAAAAGAAGGCATAGATCAGGAAACACAATGCGGTCAGCGGCAGCGCCCAGCCGAGCACGCGGCGCGTGGCCTCGAGGATGATCAGCACTGCAACCACGGCGTAGAACTTGTCGAGCTGCGTCAGCTCGTCGATGTAGATGATGCGGTTGGTGATCGCCTGGTAGTTGAGGAAGATGTGCAGCACGAAGGCCCAGGAGCCGAGGAGCAGTACCGCGTCGGCGATGCGCCATTTCCAGCCGCCGCCGGGTTTCAGCGGATAGAGCAGGAACATCAGCGTCAGTGCGAACAGCAGGTGGCTGCCGCGGAAGATCATGGCTTCGGGCGGGCCGAAGGCGGCGACGTACATATGGTACAGCGACATCACGATCGCGATCACGGCGACCGTGAACTTGAGCGCGCGGGACTGCGGCGTGGTGGCGGCTTTTTCTTCGGACTTGATCGGCGTGGCGGTTTCTTTTTCTTCGGCGGTCATGCGGTTCCCCCGGGGGCGGATGTGGAACGGGGCGGCAAAGCCGCCCCGTCGTGACTGCATGTTGCGCGTGCTTACATCGCCTTCGCTTCGCGGTAGAACCGCGCCGCGCCCGGATGGAAGGGTACGCCGATGTCGGCGGCCATGTCCTTCGGCGTGACGCCGGCCATCGCTTTGTTGACGGTGGCCATGGTATCCATGTTGGCAGCGACTTCCTTGGTCATCGTGTAGACCGTCTGCTCCGGCAGGTCGCAGGAGACGATGAGGTGCGCCGAGTAGCCGATCATCGGCACGTCGGTGGTCTGCTTGGGATAGGTGCCGGCTTTGACCGCCAGGCGCTGGTAGCCGGGGTTTTTCTTGCGCAGCTCGTTCATGGTTTTGTCGTCGACCGGCACCAGCTTGATGTCGCGCGCACTGGCGAGGTCCATCACCGACGAGGCGGGGATGGTGGTCCCGAGCGTGAACACCTGGGCGTGTCCGTCCTTCATCATCGAGACCGCGTCGGTGTAGGACTGGAAGTTGATTTTCGACAGCGCCTGGTAGTTCAGGCCGTTCATGCCGAGCACCATGTTGGTCAGCAGCTCGGCGGTATTGCCCTTCGGCTGTGTGACCACCGACTTGCCTTTGAAATCGGCGAAGCTGTTGACCTTCGCATCCGCCAGCGCGACCACCTGGAAGTACTGCGGATAAAGGTTCGCCATCTGGCAGACCTTGGTCACCTTCTTCGGATACGGCGCTTCGCCGGCGAGGCCGTCGACGGTCGTGCTCGAGTTGCCGAAGCCGGACTGGGCCTTGCCCTCGTCGACGCCGCGCACGTTGGCGATGCCGGCGCCGGGGATCGCAGTGACGCTCATGCCCGGGATGGCTTTCTCCCACATGCTTTTCAGCTGGCCGCCCAGCGGTACCCAGACGCCGCCCTGCGGGCCGGTCATCAGCGTGATCTGCTGCGCGCCGGCGGATGCGGCGAAGGTGGCGGCGACGGCGAGGCCGAGCGCGGATGCGATGCGTGATACTTTCATGACTCCTCCTTCTGGTTGTGGTGCGGGCAGGCCGGGCGCTGTGCGCCTCTTGTTTGAACCTGGATGCAAATGATTGTGTGGGCTGCTGCGGGTGCCGTCAAGCGGCGCCCGGCAGGTATGGCTTGACCCAGCCCAGCCCGGCTTCGGTATTGCCGGCCGGTTTGTATTCGCAGCCGATCCAGCCCTTGTAGCCGATGCGGTCGAGGTAGCCGAACAGCCAGGGGTAGTTGATCTCGCCGCTGCCCGGCTCGTGGCGGCCGGGGTTGTCGGCGAGCTGCATGTGCGGGATCAGCGGCAGGTGGGTCTCGATGGTGCGGGCGAGGTCGCCTTCCATGATCTGCGCATGGTAGATGTCGTACTGGATGAACAGGTTGTCGGAGCCGACGGCCTTGATGATGTCGGCGGCCTGCGCGGTGTAGTTCAGGAAAAAGCCGGGAATGTCGCGGGTGTTGATCGGCTCGATCAGCAGCTTGATGCCGGCATCCTTGAATTGCGGTGCGGCGTATTGCAGGTTGCGGATGAAGGTCTCGCGCGCGTCGATCGGGTCGACATGCGGCGGGCGGATGCCGGCGAGGCAGTTGACCTGTTTGCAACCCAAGGCAGTGGCGTAATCAATTGCGCGATCCACACCTTCCTTGAATTCGGCGACGCGCTGCGGGTGGCAGCCGATGCCGCGTTCGCCCGCAGCCCAGTTGCCGGCGGGCAGGTTGTGCAGCACTTGCAAGAGATTGTTCTTTTTCAGGGCGTCGGCCAGCGCCTGTTTGTCGAAGTCGTAGGGGAACAGGTATTCGACGCCCTTGAAGCCGGCTTTGGCAGCGGCGGCGAAGCGGTCCATGAACGGCACTTCATTGAACAGCATGGTCAGGTTGGCGCAGAGCTTGGGCATGGCGGGGGCAGGCCTCTGTTTTATTGGATATATCCGGCGAACCCAACGTGGACTTTTCACGCGGTTGCCGGGGGCTGCCCATTATAATCACGGGCATGGCTGCGTCAGAAAAACTTCCCATGGCAATACTGCTGGCTGCCGGCGCAGGTTCGCGCTTTGGCGGCGGCAAGCTGCTGCACCCGTTGGACGACGGCGCGGCGATTGCCGCCCATGCCGCACGTAATCTGGTCAGCGCCGGCCTCGATGTCACCGCGGTGATCCGGCCCGGCGACTTTCCGCTGGCTGAGATGCTGGAGCAGGAGGGCTGCCGGGTGACGGTGTGTCCCGATGCGGCGCAGGGCATGGGTGTCAGTCTCGCGCACGGGGTCGCGCAGTCGCGTGACGCCGCGGGCTGGATTGTCGCGCTGGCCGACATGCCGCGCATCCGTCCCGAAACCATTGCCCGTGTCGCTCAGGTACTGATGGCGGGCGCGGACATCGTGGCGCCGTCCTATCAGGGTGACCGCGGCCATCCGGTGGCGTTCAGCCGCAAGTTTCTGCATGAGTTGCAACTGCTCACCGGTGACAGTGGCGCGCGCGCCATCGTCCAGCGCAATCAGGCGATGGTGAAGCTGGTGGATGGCGATGATCCGGGCGTATTGCTCGACATCGACCGGCGCACCGATTTGCAGCGCACGACATGATTTACAAGCATATGTTTTTAAAGGAAAAATAATGTCACGTTTTACCGGTACCGAAAACTACGTCGCCACTGACGACCTGATGATGGCGGTCAATGCGGCGCTGGCGCTGGGGCGACCGCTGCTGATCAAGGGGGAACCAGGCACCGGCAAGACCATGCTCGCGCTGGAAGTGGCGAAGGCGCTGAAGCGGCCGCTGTACGAGTGGCATGTCAAATCGACGACCAAGGCGCAGAACGGCCTTTATGAATACGACGCGGTGTCGCGGTTGCGTGATTCGCAGCTTGGCGATCCCCGGGTCAAGGACATCGGCAACTACATCGTGCAGGGCATGTTGTGGAAAGCCTTCGCTGCAGATGAGCCGACCGTGCTACTGATCGATGAGGTGGACAAGGCCGACATCGAATTTCCGAACGACCTGCTGCGCGAACTCGACCGCATGGAATTCTACGTTTACGAGACCCAGCAGCTGATCAAGGCGAAACACCGGCCGCTGGTGATCATCACCAGCAACAATGAAAAGGAATTGCCCGACGCCTTCCTGCGCCGCTGCTTTTTCCATTACATCCGTTTCCCCGATGCGGAAACGATGGCGCAGATCGTCGAGGTGCATTTTCCCGGCATCAAGAAACAGCTGCTGTCACAGGCTCTCAATGCCTTTTTTGAAATCCGCGATGTGCCGGGCCTGAAGAAAAAACCGACGACTTCCGAACTGCTCGACTGGCTGAAGCTGTTGATGGCCGAAGACATCCCGCCGGAAGCGCTGCACAGCCAGGACACGCACAAGATCGTGCCGCCACTGCATGGGGCTTTAATTAAAAATGAACAGGACGTTCATTTGTTCGAGCGTCTGGTGTTCATGTCGCGGCGTAAAGGCTGAGCTGAACGCTCATGCTGATTGAGTTCTTCCTCAAACTGCGCCAGGGCGGCGTGCCGGTCTCGATCAAGGAATTTCTGATGCTGATCGAGGCGCTGGAGAAGCAGATCGCCTTTGGCAGCGTTGAAGAGTTCTACCATCTGGCGCGTACCTGTCTGGTCAAGGATGAAAAGTTCTTTGACCGTTACGATCTGGTATTCGCGGCTTACTTCAAGGGCGTGGTCGGCATCGACGCTGCGGCTGCGGTGATTCCCGAGGACTGGCTGCGCAAGTTGGTCGAGAAAAACCTCAGTGATGAAGAAAAGAAACTGATCGAATCGCTGGGCGGCTGGGAAAAGCTGATGGAGACGCTGAAAAAACGTCTCGAGGAGCAGAAGGAACGCCATCAGGGCGGCAGCAAATGGATCGGCACGGGAGGCACCAGTCCCTTCGGCGCCTACGGTTACAACCCGGAAGGCATCCGCATCGGCCAGCATGAGTCGCGCAACCGCCGCGCGGTGAAGGTCTGGGACCAGCGTGAGTTCAAGAATCTGGATGACCAGGTGGAACTAGGCACGCGCAACATCAAGGTGGCTTTGCGGAAGCTGCGCAAGTTCGCGCGCACCGGCGCACCCGAAGTGCTCGATATGGATGACACGATCCGTTCCACCGCGAAAAACGCCGGCTGGCTGGACCTGAAAATGGTGCCGGAGCGGCACAATGCGGTGAAGGTGTTGCTGTTCTTCGATATCGGCGGTTCGATGGATGACCACATCCGCGTTTGCGAACAGTTGTTTTCGGCGACGCGCACCGAGTTCAAGCATCTGGAATATTTCTACTTCCATAACTTCCTGTATGAGCGGGTGTGGAAGGACAATCGCCGGCGCGCCACCGAGCGGGTATCGACCTGGGATGTGTTCCATACCTATCCCCATGATTACAAAGTGATTTTCATTGGCGATGCGACGATGAGTCCCTACGAAATTACCTATCCCGGCGGCAGCGTCGAACACAGCAACGAAGAACCGGGGGCGCTGTGGCTGCAGCGTGCTCTGGATGTGTATGCCAATGCGATCTGGCTCAATCCCCAGCCCGAGGCGGTGTGGAACTATCATGAATCCATCGGCATCACCCGCGAACTGATGGGCGGGCGCATGTTCCCGCTGACGCTCGAAGGACTGGAGCGCGGCATGCGGCTGCTCAGTCGGGCGCAATGATCCGCATGGCATGAGCCGCGGCCGCCGTTCAGTGTCTTACTTCGTGTAGCGGGATTCGAAGCGCGCGCGCACCGGCTGCACAGCCACCGGCCTGCCCTCAAGTTAGACGGCTTTCCAGTAGGTTTCGACGAGTCGTTCCTGCAACCCCGGCGTTTGCGCGCAGCCGGAGATCAGCATGGCGGCAATGTTTTTCATGATCAGTTCCGGTAACTCAGGACAACGGCTGGTGTTTGCCTGCGATTTTGGCGTCGAATTTTTTCTTGTTGATGACCACGCGTTCGTGCGTGCCTTCGGTGATGCAGTCAACACCGTCATGGGCGACCACCGAAAAACAAAGCCGCCGGCCGTCGACGTGGTCGAGCGTGACATCGACGGTGATGGTCAGTCCCGGCGGTGTTGCGGCGAGGTGCGGAAAATTGACCAGCGTGCCGAGTGACTGTTCCTGCGGCCAATCGAGATGGGGTTTGATTGCCTCGATGCAGGCCCATTCCATCAGGCCGACCATGAATCCGGTGGCCAGTACTTGCGGCATCTGTTGGAAGGATTCCGATTCCGGATAAAGGTGGGGAACGGTTTTATTTTCCGTTACGGTGTAGCGAAACTGATACCGGAGTCCGGCTTGCAGTGTGGGTTTCACGGTGCGGCCGCCTGAGGATTGGGGGGGTGAAAGTTTAAACCGGCGTGCGGTTTCCCGGGCGAGCAAGGCGGCCCTAAGTACGCTGCCCCGGCGATAGACGGTCAGTACTGCAGAATAGCCGTGAATGCGGCGAAATTCATGCGATACCGTTTAAAGCGGCTGTTTGCGGTGGTCGCCAGCCGGGGGCGGTGAGACTTTCATGATTTCGTCGACGGTCGTCACGCCGGCGGCGATTTTCAGCGCGCCGCTGATGCGCAGCGGTTTCATGCCGTCCTTGAAGGCGGCGTCGCGCAGTGCTTCCAGGTCAGCCGATTCGACGAGGCGTTCACGGATGCCCGGTGACATCAGCATCATTTCATAAATGCCGACGCGGCCCATGTAACCGGTCATCCGGCATTCGAGGCAGCCCTTGTTGATATAGGTCTTGCCTTTGGGGTTGGTGGCTTTCCACGGTGCGACCAGCGAATCCCACAAGCCGTCGTCGTAGTCATGCTGTTCCTTGCAGTGCGGACACAGGGTTCGCACCAGACGTTGGGCCATTACGCCGAGCAGTGTTGATTGCAGCAGATAAGGCGGTACGCCGAGATCCAGCAGTCGGGTCACCGCCGACGGCGAGTCATTGGTGTGCAGAGTGGACAGCACGAGGTGGCCGGTGAGTGCCGCCTGCACCGCCATTTCGGCGGTTTCGAGGTCGCGGATCTCGCCGACCATCACGATGTCCGGGTCCTGGCGCATCAGCGTACGGATGCCAGTGGCGAAGTCGACGCCGATAGCCGACTGCACCTGCATCTGGTTGAAGCTCGGCTCAACCATCTCGATCGGGTCTTCGATGGTGCAGACGTTGACGTCTGGTGCGGCGAGTTTTTTCAGCGTCGAGTACAGTGTCGTGGTCTTGCCCGAGCCGGTCGGGCCGGTGACCAGGATGATGCCGTGCGGGGCGCCGGAAACATGCTCCCATTTTTTTTCTTCTTCTTCCGAGAAGCCGAGTTCGCGGTAATCCTTGACCAGGGTGTCCGGATTGAAAATCCGCATCACCAGTTTTTCGCCGAAGGCAGTGGGCATGGTCGATAGCCGCAGCTCGACTTCATCGCCATCCGGAGTGACGGTTTTCAGTCGGCCGTCCTGCGGCCGGCGTCTTTCAACGACGTCCATGCGGCCGAGGATCTTGATGCGCGAGGTCATCGCCGCCATCACCGGGGTCGGGATTTGATAGACCTGATGCAGTGCGCCGTCGATACGGAAGCGCACATTACCGACTTCGCGGCGCGGTTCAATGTGTATGTCACTGGCGCGCTGCTCAAACGCGTAATTGAATAGCCAGTCGCAGATATGGACGATGTGCTGGTCATTGGCATCCAGCTGGCCGCTGCGGCCGAGCTGTACCAGCTGTTCGAAGTTGGTGATATCCGAAACCGCGCCCGTGTCCTTGGAGTTGGCGCCTTTGACCGAGCGGGCAAGGTTGTAGAACTCGACGATATAGCCCTGGATATCGACCGGATTCGCGACAACACGCTTGATGTCCAGCCGCAGCACCTGTTTCAGCGAGGCTTCCCAGCTGCGTACTCCGGGGTCGGCGGTGGCGATGGTCGCTTCGCGGGTGTTTACGGCTATGGGAAGGATCTTGTAGCGCGCCGCGTAGGCGTTCGACATCACCTTGGTCACTGCAGTGAAGTCGATATTGAAGGGGTCGATGTGCAGATAGGGCAGCTCGGATTTTTCAGCGAGCCATTGCATCAGCACTTCAAGACTCAGAAGCTTGCGCGGATTGCGCGGGTCTTTCCATTTCTGGTCGGCAATGACCATCATGGGGTGTGTATCCGATTTGCTGAGGCGCCGGTTGGCGACCAGTTTTTCGGCTTCTTCGCGCGGCACCAGATTGTCCGCGATCAGGTCGGCGACGACCTGGGTCAGGGTCAGCGGGCGGTCGCCCGTAGTCGGTGCGCCGGGTGGCGAGGTTTGGACGGCAGCCATGGCTCAGGAATATACCAATATTCAATGATTTACGGATTTTTTTGCGAGTGATGGCTGGTTTCGCTGGATGGATTGCTGGCCGTTCGTGGTTTGCACTATATAAGTGCGTAAATTATCGAATTGCACAATAAAAGTGCGTGCATGGTGCTGCTGATTGAGTAATTTCTAATAAAAACAATGAATTGGAATCTAGAACAGTAATTGCTTTGTCAAACAGATTATTTTTCAGGGGGAGTGCAATGGAAGCCATCAAAGTCAGCACCGATACGCTGTTCATTCTGCTGGGAGCGATCATGGTTCTGGCCATGCATTCCGGCTTCGCGTTCCTCGAAGTCGGTACGGTACGGCGAAAGAACCAGGTCAACGCGCTGGTGAAGATTCTCTGCGACTTCGCAGTCTCGACCATCGTCTATTTTTTCATTGGTTACGGCGTGGCCTATGGCGTCTCCTTCATGGTTGGCGCGGAACAGCTGGCGGATAAAAGCGGCTTTGACGTCACCAAGTTCTTTTTCCTGCTGACCTTTGCCGCGGCTGTTCCGGCAATTATTTCCGGTGGCATTGCCGAGCGCGCCAAATTCAATCCGCAACTGATTGCGACGATCGTGATCGTTGGCTTCATCTATCCCTTTTTCGAGGGCATCGCCTGGAACGACCGCTACGGCATCCAGCCGTGGATCGAGGCGACGACCGGCGCCAAGTTCCATGACTTCGCCGGTTCGGTGGTGGTGCATGCGGTCGGCGGCTGGCTGGCGCTGGGTGCGGTGATCCTGCTCGGACCGCGTATCGGCCGATATACCAAGGACGGCATGATTGCCGCGCATCCCCCGTCGAGCATTCCCTTCCTCGCATTGGGTGCGTGGATTCTCACCGTCGGCTGGTTCGGATTCAACGTGATGTCGGCGCAGACCATCGACAAGATCTCGGGGCTGGTGGCGGTGAATTCGCTAATGGCGATGGCCGGCGGCATCATTGTTGCGCTGGTGGCCGGACGCAACGATCCGGGCTTTGTGCATAACGGGCCGCTCGCCGGACTGGTGGCGGTATGCGCCGGCTCCGACGTGATGCATCCGGCAGGTGCGCTGGCCACCGGCGGCATCGCCGGCGCATTGTTTGTCTACATGTTCACGCTGACGCAGAACAAGCTCAAGATTGATGACGTACTCGGTGTCTGGCCATTGCACGGCCTGTGCGGGGCCTGGGGCGGCATCGCCTGCGGCATATTCGGTTCGAAGGCTCTGGGCGGAATCGGTGGTGTCAATATGACAGCCCAGTTGATAGGCACTGCTCTGGGGGTAGTGATCGCGCTGATTGGCGGCTTTGTGGTTTACGGTGTTCTCAAGGCGTCGGTAGGCATCCGGCTCGATCGCGAGCAGGAATTCAACGGCTCCGATTTGTCGATTCACAAGATCACCGCGACGCCGGACCGCGAAGCGAACTGGTAAGATCGGAGGCACCCCGGTCTTGGCCGGGGTGTTTCATTCAGAAAGTCGCCGTACCGCGCATCGCGTAACAGCCCGCAGCGTTCGCCGTCCATAATTCTGCTGATTTTCCATCGCCTGAAGGTTGGCCGTTCACGCTGAAGGTTTCCTGATGGAAAACCGGGTGTGTGGCGCGGTAATCGAGCGTGCGTACCGGACGCGGGTCATGGCGCCGGCATAAATCCAGCAGCAGCGTGGTCTGCAGCGGACCGTGCACGATCAGCCCCGGGTAACCTTCGACGTCGCGGCAGTAGTCGATGTCGTAATGAATGCGGTGGGCGTTGAAGATCAGCGCCGAGTAGCGGAACAGCACCGCCTCATTGGTTTGCAGTTCACGCCGCCAGTTGGCCCGCTGCGGCGCCGGTTTGCCTGCAGGCGGTGCTTCGCCTTTTTTTGCTGCATCGCGGTAGACGATGTCGTGTTCCTCGACGATGGCGGTCGTGCCGTTGGCGCTGACGGTGTGGCGCACGGTGACGAAGACCAGATCGCCGCTTTTGCCGGATTTGGCTTCGACCGACAGGATTTCGGAGTCGCGGCGAATCGCGTCACCGACGCGCACCGGCGCGCGGAAGTCGATGCGTCCGCCGGCCCACATGCGCCGCGGCAGTGTTACCGGCGGCAGGAAGCCGCCGCGCCTGGGGTGGCCGTCATGGCCGAGTTCGGCATTCGCTGCGGTTTCAAGAAAATACAGCCAGTGGCCGCTGTGCGGAATGACGTCTCCGGTTTTCGGCGGCGGATCCTTGCGGTCGAGCGTAGCCGACAGCGCGGCGACCGGAAATGCGGTGGCTGTGTCGTCGTGGGTTTCCTTTTTGCCGATCCAGCTGCGCAGATGGTTGATGTCGATTTCCATATCGGTTATCCCAAGGCCAATACGCGCGCCAGATCGCGGGCACTGTGTTTGTCCATGCTGAGCACGGCGTCGCGGATGCGTTCGGCCTGCGGTCTTGAAATGACCAGTGAGGCGTTGTCGAAGAATTTTTCGGTGATGTCTTCGGCAGTCAGTGCGCGCTCGCCGGCGCCGCGGTTGATTTTTTCCATATGCACCAGTTCGCGGCCGTCTTTGGTGGTGACGACGACGCCGCCCGAGAAATATTTCGGGAAGGCTGAGTCCGGATCGGCTTCGTGGTTGACCTTCTGCGCCAGCGCGAGGATCGCCGGGTCGTTCAATGCGTCGGTTTCCAGTTCGGCGAAACCGAATTTGCCGCGGACAAAACAGGCGGCGAGTACGAACTGCACGCTGAATTTGGCCATGTAATCCGATACCGGACGGCGGCGCATTTCCGGCGGCTCGGCGATGTAATGGAAGGTTTCGGGGTGCAGTAGTGCGCGCACTTTGACGATGTCTTCCGGTTTGATGTTGTGCTTGCGGCGGATTGCCAGTGCGGAGTCGGCGCAGGCATGCAGCAGGTGGCAGATCGGGAAGGGCTTGATCGCGACTTCCTTGAACAGCCATTCCTGACCGAGATTGCGCGTCATCGCGCCCATGTCGACTTCCTTGAAGCGGGTGCCGGTGTGCGAACGGAAAATGCCGTCTTCGCCTTCATAGATTTTGCGGGTGCCGACAAAGCCTCCGCTGGCGAGGCCTGCCGCAGTGATGCCGCCGACGCCGGCCCAGGCCGGGTGCAGGCGTTTGTTCCAGGCGCCGTCCGCGCGGTGTTCGGATATCGCGGATGCGGTGCTGCCGGCAAAGCCCTGGGCGTATTGCAGGCGCTGCGGGCTCAGCTTGAACAGCTTGCCGGCGGCGACCGAGCAGCCGAAGTGACCGGCGATGCCCGTGGTGTGGAAGCCCTGGGTATGCATCGTACCGCCGGCGGCAACGCCGAGGCGGGTGGCAATCTCGACGCCGAGGATATAGGCCATCAACAGGTCGGCGCCCGAAGCATCGCGTTTTTCTGCGACACCCAGCGAGCAGGGGAAGGCGCTGGAGGTCGGGTGGACAATGGCGCCGGGGTGGGTGTCGTCGTAATCGAGACCGTGGGCGAGGATGCCGTTCATCAGCACTGCGTCACGCATCGGCAGCTTGATGTTCATGCCGATGACGCTGTTGTTGCCGCCTTCGGCGAGATTGCTGATGCCGGCCAGCGCATGCTGGGCGAAATCAAAACGGGTGGCAGCGAGGGCGGTCCCGGCGACATCCAGTGCGTGCAGTTTGGCGCGCTCGCGAATGCCTGCGGGAATCGCGTCCGGCGTCAGGTTGGCGGCGAACTCGGCGATCTGCTGCGAGATCGACGGGGTTGTGGCGGCGGTGTCAGGCGCTGCGGCGGGTGCGGGTTGTGTCGACATGGCGTTTTCCGGATGGGATGCAGAAAGATGGAAAGATGACAGGAGAATAAATACGGGCAATGACTGTAGCAGTTTCCGTCCGGCGGGTCGGTCGCCGTTTCGCATGCTGGGCATGTGGCGTCGCAAATGTAATGATGCGCATCGACCGCCGCATTTTATAATGCGGAACTGCGATTGCGCTGTTCAAGCTGAACCGGCGGTTATAATTAAATAATTGTTTTTATTGATAAAAATTGGGAGTGAGTATGGAATGGCTGTCAGATCCGAATGCATGGCTCGCGCTGACGACGCTGACTGCGCTGGAGATTGTCCTCGGTGTGGACAACATCATTTTCATTTCCATCCTCTGTGGGCGCCTGCCTGAGCACCAGCGCGCCAAGGCGCGCAATATCGGGTTGATGTTTGCGATGCTCACCCGGATCGGCCTGCTGTTCACGTTGACCTGGCTGATGTCGCTGACTGCGCCGCTGTTTGCGCTGTTTGCGCATGAACTGTCCGGTCGCGATCTGATCCTGATTGGCGGCGGGTTGTTCCTGCTGTGGAAAAGCGTGCATGAAATCCATAACTCGCTGGAAGGGCCCGTGGACGGGCACGAGGGCAGCGTTGCGGTGGCGGCGACTGCCACTTTCGGCGCGGTTATTGCGCAGATTGCAGTCATCGACATCGTGTTTTCGCTGGACTCGGTGATCACGGCGGTTGGCATGGTCGATGAACTGTCGATCATGGTGGTGGCGATCGTGATTGCGGTCGGTGTGATGCTTTTTGCTGCGGGTCCGATCGGCGCTTTTGTCGACCGTCATCCGACGATCAAGATGCTGGCGCTGTCCTTCCTGATCCTGGTCGGTGTCGCGCTGATCGGCGAGGGCTGGGATATGCATATTCCCAAGGGTTACATCTACTTCGCGATGGCGTTTGCGGTCGTTGTTGAGATGCTCAATCTGCGGATGCGTGCAAAACGTGCGCCGGTGGAGCTGCACAAGCAACTGCTGTAACAAACACGAGAAATCAGACGGACAAAAAAACAGCCCCGGAAACGGGGCTGTTTTTTTCAGGATCGCAGGTTTTTCAGAATGCCGACAGGCCTGTGATGCTGCGGCCCAGAATCAACGCATGGATGTCATGCGTGCCTTCGTAGGTGTTAACGGCTTCCAGATTCATCACATGGCGGATGACATGGAATTCATCCGAGATGCCGTTGCCGCCGTGCATGTCGCGGGCGACGCGCGCGATGTCCAGGGCCTTGCCGCAGGAATTGCGTTTGAGCACGGAAATCATTTCCGGCGCGACACGGTCCTCGTCCATCAAACGGCCGAGCCGCAATACCGCATGCAGGCCGAGGGTGATTTCAGTCTGCATATTGACCAGCTTCAGCTGCACCAGCTGGTTGGCTGCGAGCGGTCGGCCGAACTGCTTGCGGTCCAGCGTGTAAGTTCGTGCGGCGTGCCAGCAGAATTCAGCCGCGCCGAGCGCACCCCAGGCGATGCCGTAGCGCGCCTTGTTCAGGCAGGAGAAGGGGCCTTTGAGTCCCGAAACATTGGGCAGCACGTTTTCGTCGGGCACGAACACATTGTCCATGACAACCTCGCCGGTGATCGAGGCGCGCAGGCTGAACTTGCCTTCGATCTTCGGCGTGCTCAGACCCTTCATGCCTTTTTCGAGGATGAAGCCGCGGATCACGCCGCTGTCGTCCTTGCCCCAGATCATCAGCACATCAGCAAGCGGCGCATTGGTGATCCACATTTTTGCACCGCTAAGCAGCCAGCCGCCGTCGGTCTTGCGGCCGCGGGTGATCATGCCGGCCGGATCGGAGCCGGCATTGGGTTCGGTCAGGCCGAAACAGCCGATCCATTCGCCGGTGGCCATTTTGGGGAGGTATTTCTGTTTCTGGGCTTCGCTGCCATGGGCGTAGATCGGATACATCGCCAGGCTGGACTGCACGGAAAGCGCCGAGCGGTAGCCGCTGTCGACGCGCTCGACCTCACGCGAGATCAGGCCATAACAGACGTGATTGACGCCGGCACAGCCGTAGCCCTCGATGGTGGACCCGAGAAAGCCAAGTGCGCCCATCTCATTCATGATTTCGCGGTGGAATTTCTCGTGGCGGTTGGCCTCGAGGACGCGCGGCATCAGTTTTTCCTGGCAATAGGCCCTTGCCGCATCCCGTACCATGCGCTCTTCATCGCTGAGCAGGTCGTCGAGCAGCAGTGGGTCGTCCCACTGAAACTCGTTTTTGGTCGAGGACTTTGCGGCGTTCATCGGGGTCTCCGGATACAATGCAGGTTATGAAAGTCATTCGATTTTAGATCATTTTGGCTGACCAGGACCTGAACCGATTGCGCATCGACCGGGATGCGTCTCAAGCGATCCGGAAGCGCAGTTTCCGCTGGTGGTGGCTGCTCGTTGCGGCCTTTGTTGGCGGAGCGGCTTACTGGTTGTACGCGCGCAATGCGCCGCTGGCCGTTGAAACCGCCACAGCTTCCAAGGCTTACCCGTCGCAGGCTCATACACTGCTCAATGCCACCGGTTATGTCGTGGCCCAGCGCAAGGCCGCCGTCGCGTCAAAGGCGACCGGCCGGCTGGAATGGCTCAATGTGCGTGAAGGCAGTCAGGTCAAGGCCGGCGAAATCCTGGCGCGCCTTGAAAGCAGTGATGTCACCGCGCAGATGCAGCAGGCGGCGGCCAGCGTGAAAGTGGCGCGGGCCAACCTGGAGCAGGGCGACGCTGAATTGAATGAGGCGCAGCGCGCCATGGCACGGTCGAGGGATTTGCTGGAGAAAAAATTCGTATCCGTTGCCGCGCACGATACCTCGGTTGCGCGTCATCAGAAGGCGCAGGCGGCGCTGAGCGGCTACAAGGCATCGATTGCCGCCGCAGAGGCCAATCTCCGTGTCGCGCAGGTGGCTGTAGAGCAGACGCTGATCCGCGCACCTTTCGACGGTGTGGTGCTGACCAAGAATGCCAATGTGGGTGATGTGATCACGCCGTTTTCGTCAGCGCTGGGTTCGCAGGCGGCGGTGGTGACCATGGCGGACATGTCGACCCTGGAAGTCGAGGCTGATGTGTCGGAAGCAAATCTGGCGAAGGTCAAAGTCGGCCAGCCCTGTGAAATCCAGTTGGATGCGCTGCCGGACCAGCGTTTCCGCGGCATCGTGCAGCGCATGGTGCCGACGGTGGACCGCGCCAAGGCGACGGTGATGGTCAAGGTACGCTTCGTCGAGCCGGATGTGCGCATCCTGCCGGAGATGAGCGCCAAGGTCGCCTTCCTCGAAAAGGAACTGCCGGATAACGAACGCACGTCACGCACGGTGGTGCAGCCGGCAGCGGTGGTGGAGCGGGACGGCAGCAGCGTCGTATTCGTGATCCGCGAAGGCAGGGCGGTACAGGTGCCGGTGAAAACCGGCATG
>Ga0222713_10000219_pt1 | contig 63322 bp, 101 predicted proteins | sample C33_649DmetaG_FD_165061 | JGI IMG/M metagenome (GOLD analysis project Ga0222713, IMG submission 165061) | Estuarine water microbial communities from San Francisco Bay, California, United States - C33_649D | ecosystem: Environmental > Aquatic > Marine > Unclassified | place: USA: California...
TCTACTCTATTATTGGTTTTTTCAAGATTCTTGTTCTGAAGAACCTTCATCATCATTGGGACATATTTTTTTGTCTTCGATGGGTCCATCCCAATTAATACATCCAACAAACTTGTCTTAAACGAGGCTGGTGCCATATTAATGATATCTTTCATCTTTGCCATTTTGAGAAATAATTTGATACAAAGATAATAAATGAAAAAGACTTAATCAAAGACTATTTATTAAAAGTTAGAAGAAGTTATGCCTACAACCCATGTTTTTGCCAGAAATACAGGAGGTACCATCGAAGGTACTGAACAAATCGGGGATTTAGCTATCGGTGTCTTAAGTTTAAACTATACCCAAAGTCCTGGTGGAGTTAGGTGGTGGAATGGCCCCGAAGAAGATACGGGATATGTCATTTGTTACCCAGTCTCATCTCAGGATAGACCAACACCTGATGGAAATATCGGAACTGTGGGTTTTAAAAGGTCACAAGACAAAACTGACGCATCATTTATTGAAGTTGCGAACTTGATGACATCAGGTACAACAACCTTCACAGGTACCACAGAGGCTAAAACATGGTTAAATGATAATGGGTATTGGACTTCTTATGGGTATGCACCTCAGAATAACATTGAATTAAGTGGTCTTTTTGCACCCGGCTCAATCCAAGCAGGATATCAAGCGGTTGCAACATTTCCTGTGGATTCTGAAGTTACAATAAATTTCACAAACTCATTGGGTACCACCACAGGTAGTCCAATTTCAATAACAAGTAGTGTTGTCATTCCAAACGGGGCAACCTCTGGATTCACTCAACTTATAATTGATGCTGATTACGCAGTTCTAAATGATACCAGTTCATTTACTTCGGTAAGTGTTACGGGTACAGGAGGCACTGAATACAACTATAGTTCCGCCACACAATCTACATTCAATGTAACACCTACAGCAACAAATACTCCTACCCAAACTCCGACACCAACAGGTACAATTCCACCAACTCCAAGTATAACATCATCTCAAACCCCAACAAATACTGCAACACCTACTGTAACCCCAACTAATACCCAAACCCCGACAAATACGCCAACTAATACTCAGACTTCCACTGCAACTCCAACTAACACTCAAACTTCAACACCAACACCCACTGTTACTGCGTCTCAAGGGTTCGTAAATCCAAGTTATATCTATAGTGGAAATGCCGTACAAGAATTTAGTAAACCATCCATAAATAACATGTTCTATATTCCAACTTTGGACCGAATTTGGATGGATGGTCAAAACAGTTATGCACCACTTGTTGATGCTTCAAATTATCAAAGAATAAGTTCTACATTCCAAATTGATAAAGACAACACTGAACCATTTTTCGATTCGAATTTTGCAGTACCATCAACATCCGCTCTTTACAGTAACTCATATGTTGCTTGGACTTATAGTAACACCATTCAAACAGGAACTAGTTTGGTTGCTCTCTACAATCTTACGACAAGTGCAACAACCACCATTGGACTCCAATCTGTTGGTGGAACAAGTGTAACAGCAGGAAATCCAACAACAGTTGCCTTCAGTAATACACAGCACAGTATAGGTTACATATGGAATAACTTCATTTTACATTATTCTTGGAGTCTCGGTGACCCCTCAAGTCTATCATACACTAATAAAACCAATAAACCTGATGATGGTGGTAACGGATGGCAAACAGGTGTTGTAATTGCTGGTACTTCCAACATGGTAGCCCTTACCAATAAAAGATGGTATAAAGTCAATTATGGTGGAGGAATCTCACAAACAGGTACCACTTTACCTGCTGGTAGTAATCCTAATAATTCTATCTATGATTCATTTATGGATAGAGTTTATTTTACAAATACAACAACAGGTACTCTAAATTATATTTCAATAGCAAACAACACAATCACGGACACAGGTTACGAAGCCAAAGCAACAAACTACAGAAATTTAGTATATGATGAAAGTACATATACCCTATGGTTTGTAGATTCTAATGATGTTGTTACAGGATTGTACACACCACAAAATAGAGTTGTCAGGAGATTTAGCTCACAAGGAAATACATTTAGAGCATTAGCAATCGATACCTCAAGAACAAGATTATGGGCATCAACGGCTGATGGTGAATTCATTGTCTATGACGCTTCTGTTGAACCACAACCCACACCATCCAACACCCCAACAGGTACTGTTACACCAACTCCGTCTTTTACACCAACTAATACTATTACACCCACAAGTACAGTAACACCAACAGCTTCATTACTTCCTTTGACAACAAGAAGCTTTAGTGGTATGTCCTATTGGCTTTCTCCTTCAGATGTAACTTCTGTAGATGTCTTCCTCGTAGGAGGAGGTGGCGGCGGTGGTAATGGATATGATTCAGGCGGGGGCGGTGGAGGTGCCGGTGGTATGGTTGTTCAAGAATCAATCAGTGTTACAAGTAATACGGTTTACTGGATTGAAGTTGGTGATGGTGGTAATGGTGGTTTTGACACAAGAACAAATTACGATGGTTTTGATGGAGACCCAACTTGGATTTCTATAGCATCATATAGTGCAACACCTCCTCCAGGTGTAAGTTCTCAATTTTTCTCAGGTGTTTATTGGTATGATAGTGGGGTTATTATAAGTTCCGCATCAGGAGGTACCAAAGGACAAGGAAGTAGAACTGTTACACCAACAGCAAGGTACACAGGTGGTGCGGCCCAAATAGGTACAACAAGCAGCGCAACAAGAGCCCTCGGTGGAGGAGGTGGCGGCGGAGGCGGTGCTGGAGGTGGTGGAGGAGGTGCCGGTGGTGCCGGAACTAACAGTACAAGTTCTTCAAATGCTGGAACAGGTGGTACGGGTATTTCTTTCTTGGGAACTCTTCGTGGAAGAGGAGGAAATGGTGGAACCGCTAATGCGGGAACTGTTAATGGAACCGCAGGAGCCTTTGCAACAGGTAATGGTGGAGGTGCCGGTAGTTCAAATGGTTTTGATTCAGCATCAGGAGGTAAAGGTGGTAGTGGAATTATAGGACTATCTTATAGAACACAATATTGAGGTCTTGGTCAGATTCGAACTGACGAATAACGCTTTTGCAGAGCGCCCCCTTGAGCCACTTGGGTACAAGACCAATTTCGGGTGAGTAATGGGAATCGAACCCACGACCTTCTGAACCACAATCAGACACTCTAACCAACTGAGCTATACCCACCATAAAAAAAGGGAAGAAACTATCCCCCCTTTTAAAACAAACCAAACAGATAGTTTAATTAATGGTTGAACCGTCCTTTCGGTAAATTTCGACGGTTGCTCCTTTACCACGATTATCCAAATGGTCTGAAATTTCTAAAAGTTGATTCTTGAAAAAGATTCGTGAAATAAAATCCCAATCACCATCAGGGGTATCTACACTACCAGTCTGATATGAGAAATCGGAAGGTTGGGGAGTTTCCTCACTTTCGAATTCCATCTCGTAGATACCACCTTTATTTTCATCGATGATGATGAAAACATTCTCAACCCCATCCATATCTTCAGGAATTGCCAAGTGACCAACATAAGGATAGTTTGCTTCAATCACATCATCCTCACCAACATTGTCGTAGATGTCACCACATTGTTTATCTTCGAAGGTGAGAACTTCTTCACCAACTTCGTTTCGTACAACAAAATGAGTCATTCCATTGTCCATGGGGGCTGACATGTGAAAAAGGTCAGGATTATAGATATCCTCAATGATTCCTTCCTCTTCCAAATCCCAACGAGCTTCACTCAGCTCATCGTATTCGTTTTCATCGATGAGTTCTTGGATGCGGTCGACTTGTTCGTCGGTAATGGAATGACCGACTGCTTCCATTTCCCAACCATAAACTTCTAATTTGTATTTTGCCATAGTTTTAAAATTTAAAGGTTTGTTTTATTCGAAATCAGGATATGCTTCTTGGAATTTTTGTAGTAATTCGAATTGCCATCCGATTTGTTCTCCTTTGACAGAACGAGAATTAAGTTCTCTCAAAAGTGTTTGTGAAATATTATTCGCTTTCAAAGCGTATGATAGTAACAGTGAGTCTGAAATATCATCATCTTTCAGATAAGTTTTGAAACTGTCGTTTAGGTAACGAGCAGTATCTAAAATATCGTTCTTTTCCTCTTTTGTCAGTGCCATTTTACAAAATGTATTTGTCAGTACGGTTGTGTGCAATATAGAGAAAATAAGCAGTAAGTGCTAAAGTAATAAACATAGAAACCCAATCCCATGTTGTGAGTTCTTGTTTAATGAAAAACAAAGTAGTTTTGGCACCTGTATAAAAAACAAACAGGTAAGCCATAAGGTGTTCAAACATTTTCAAATTTGACATAACTTAATCAATTAATTCGATTTCATCTTGACCTTGGTAGTCGTTAACATATTCCCACTCAGGGTCTACTTCCTCCCAAAAACGGTCTTTATCTTCTTGATAAAGCTCCAATTCGGTGTCAGACAATTCGTACTCGTAGTAACGGAAGTCTGATTCGGTTTTTTGCAATTTTGCCATAGGTAAAAATTTTATACTACAAATATATGAAAAAAAAATGAGGGACACAAGCCCCTCATCAAAAAATGTTAATAATTTTTTTATTTTAGAAGTTATACTTCAAAGATGCGTTCCATGTTCTTCCGAAACCGAACCATACAGAGTTACGAACATCAACACCATTCCATGTAACTGAGTTCTCATCAGCGTGAATGTTGGTGTTAGATTCCGCAATGTAAACTTTGTCAAACAAGTTGTTCACATTTAATCTGAGTGTCCATTTTTCACCGATTCTTGAAGTTGCACCGAAATCAAATAATCCATAAGAAGGAAGTTTGATAGCTCCTGCGTTATCAGGTTGAGTGAATACTGCATCTACTACTGAGTAGTCTGCGTAAAGTCCATCAACAAAACGATAACCTAAATCAAAGTTGAATTTACCAACTCTGTAATCAGCATTCAATGCTGAAGTGAATTGAGCTGCGTTACCAACTTTAGCACCTTTCAAGTACAAAGTACCTGTTCCGATTGACTGTTGGTTAGCGTCAAACAACTCTGCAGTAAAATCTTTGGTGTATCTCCAATCACCAGCAGAAACCATGTATTGTAGTTTCAATTTGTTGGTAGGACGATAAGTACCTTCGATTTCGATACCATTGTGTCTTACATCAATATCACGGAATTGTGCTGTTCCTTGGTCACCTTGTGCGTTGAACAAAGAACGAGTGATAAATCTGTTACCCCAAGTTGTTGAGTAAGCGTTTACATTCAAGTTAAACTTACTTGCAATAAATCCATAACCCAATTCAACTGAACGAATTTCTTCGTTTTGTAAATCATCGTTAATTGTGTTTGCAAAGTTGGGGAATACTGCGTCAAACATAGGTTGACGAGAGATATAACCCGCATTAAAGAAAAGGTTTGACTTTTCATTCAAATTGTAGTTAGCGCCACCCTTAAGGTATCCACCACCTACATTAGCCACCTGTGAAATTGGTTCATTAGGTTGGTCAAAGAAATCTTCTCTTTGGAATGATTGGTTAGACAAACCACCTTGAACAACAGCGTTCAAACGAGTGTTAGAATACTCTAACAAACCGTTCACACCTTGCCATCCTACAATACCATTGTTGTAGTAGTCAATCTTTGGACCATTCAAACCAGTACCCATAAATGGAGATGCAGATACAGTTGTATTGATAAACTGACCTGCAGAGTTCTTATTACCTGTTGAGTAGTATGCATCAAGACCCATTAAGTCATTTAGGACACGATAGTGGTAACCCTTGTACTGTCTGAGGTCAACACCAATGGAAGTTCTCCATTTACCGATTTGACCCTCCAAGTTAGAGATGACACCGTACCAGTCGTGTGAGTTCATAGATGAACGACGAACCAATACCGCTCTGTTTACATCATTATCTCTATATCCGTTAGAACCCACCAACAAACCATAGAATGGTGAAGATGTTAGTGAATCAGATGTTCCATAAGGAGTTGTTGATGATTGGTTAGTTGCAACCGCCGCGTCGAAGTCAATGAATCCATTCTCATCACGAGTACCTCTACCATTATCCAAATAGTGTTGAGTAAGGTCAATATTGAATGGGTAGAAATCAATTGCACCATTACGGAAGTTACCACCACGAGGACCAGTACCACCACCTCTACCATTTGAACCATAGAGAGATGTGTTTAATTTCCAATTGGAAGAAATGTTCCAATCCCAGTTCAAAGTAGCTAAAGGTTTATTGTAGAAGTTTCTTCTCATGTTGTACTCTTCACCATTCAAGAAACCTGCATCGGTATTCCATCTACGGTCAATTTCAACATCGGAGTCACCAGCAGCTTCACCAAAGTTTTGGTAGTCACGAATAGAAACCCATGAACTTCTTTGATGGTGCCATTGACCAGCACCCAAATAAGAGAAGTTAAGTGAGTGGTTCGAACCATTAGGTGCATACCCAATAGCCGCGAAGTAAGTCCATCCTTCACCCTGAGTACCATAAACATAACCGTTACCTACCCAACGAGAAAGTAAGAATGAGGTTGCCCATCCACTCTTATTTTTGCCGGTGTTGATAACAGCAGATGTTTTGTAGAACCCATCATTACCAACGGTTTGTGCTACAGAACCACCTTCTTTGAGTTCCGCTGCTTTGGTGAAAATGGAAACGGTACCACCAACTGATGGAACCGCCAAACGAGATGCACCCAAACCTCTTTGAATTTGGATACCACTTGCTACATCAGTCAAACCTTGCCAGTTAGACCAATATACCCATCCGTTCTCCATATCGTTTACAGGTTGCCCGTTGATAAGGAACGAAGTGTTTCTTTGGTCGAAACCTCTCAATGAAATTCGAGAATCACCATAACCACCACCTGTTTTGGTTGCATAGACACCAGGGGTTCGGTTCATTACTTCAGGAAATTCTAAGTTTCCTACTTTAAGTGCAATTTCTGCGGGAGAAATTGTTGAAACAGCAACGGGTGTTTCTCTTACTTTAGCAACATCAATAACACCTGATGTCACTGTTACTTCATCCAATCTATAAATTGAATCAAGTTTTTCGTATTCAGCGGTTGTTTGTGCCAAAGAAATGTTTGACAATAACAAACCACCAACTACTAAAATAAAATTGGTTTTTTTCATTTTTATTTTTGTTTGTGATTATAATAAAAAAACCGGGTTGTCGCCCGGCTTTGATATTCAGTTTGAATACATGAGTACATCACATAATAATGTGTTGTTAAATTAATCATGTTCTGCACATTTTTCATATTCTCGAAAAATATAAACATAAATATCACCCAATCAAGTCAAACAACAAAATGGAAAAAAAAGTCATCAGTTTTTTTAAACCGCAAAATTAACAAATTAAAACATCCAAGAATCTATTAATATGTTTATACTTAATAACAAATGTATGTTTCTGACCAATATAAAATTCAGTGGTGGTTTCCTCTTCATGTGGGAAGTACGGTTACCAGACACCTGTTAACCGATATTGGATTTCATGCTCATTGGGGTCAACACCCAATAGACCCAAGTTGTGATTATGATATTATTGTAAATGTGAGAAATCCTTATTCGTTAGCTCTTTCTATATGGAGACATCATACTCCATTCCAAGAATATACTTTTGAGGAATATGTTCGTGATTACGGTGGTGAATATGTAAAATATTCAAATCTGAATGAAATCGACTATGTCAAACATTTAGAAAATCGAGAATATAAATTAAAAAAAATTGTTAGAGTCGAAAATCTTTACGACAATTTAATTTCAATTGATTGTGTAAAACAAAACGAACATTTAATTACAACCAAACTTTTAGATATAAAGGAAAAAAGGGGGGTAAGAAGAGGTGAGAAAATAAAGTCCTTGAAAATAGAGAAATTTTACAACCAAGAACTAGCAGATATTATTTTTGAAAACCGAAAAAAGTTTTTTGATTTTGCTGGTTATTCCAAAGACTCTTGGAAAACTCTGATATATTAAAAAAAGGTGTCGGGGTAGGACTCCCACCTACAATTGAGAACAACCTTTATAAGGTCTTAAACTTCTCCACCCCATAAGAGTGTGCCTTTGTCAATTCAGCCACCCGACAAGTACCCTTTTAGAAATTTGCTCCCCCTCATGGACTCGAACCATGGACATCAAAATTAACAGTTTTGCGCTCTAACCAACTGAGCTAAGGAGGAATGCATGGCATGCAAGTTTTTATTTGTTGGAAGGGACGGATTCGAACCGCCGTACTCAAAAGAGAGAAGTTTTACAGACTTCCGGTTTTAACCACTCACCCACCTTCCAAGTTGAATTCATATTTTTCCCGCACATTCGGTGATAACAAATCGTTGTCCTTTTGTAACAGGTGTTACTTCATGTTTTGTATTACCGTTATAAATAATAACAGACCCTTTTTCTTTGGGTACAGTCTCACCCTCTATGATTAAATCACCACCCTCAAAATTATCATTTAACATCAAAGTGATGACCCATTCTCGATTAAATGATTTAATAAAATCTTTGTGTTTCGAATGTTTACCGCCCAAAGGATAATAAGTAAAATAATGTGGACCTTCCAATTCAAAACTATCAGTAACACATTCAAAACAATTAAAAAGAATTTCTGTCAAAAAAGGAATAAAACCTTTTTTAATCCCAATAATTTCAACAACTCTATTATCTGCATCGATTTTGGTTTTCGTTTCAGAATTGGTATCCCAATTATTTTCATTTGTAATTGTTCCTATTTCTATTTGATTCCAAAAATCTAATAATTCTTCAATTTGAGTATCAGAAATTACACCACTTATGATTTTGAAATTGTTATAATTTTTGATTTTTGTGCAATCTATCATAATATAATAATTTAAAAAAGAACAGGAATGGATTTATCGGGCATCCCGGTCTAGCCTTCACACACCATTAGGGATTTGTACTTAGTGTGCACCCTTGCGCAAGTGTTCCCCCACTCTTCCATTCTACGCATCCTCTGTTCCTGACTATTTTCTCACATTTCAAAGACCTTGTGTCTTTCGACACCACAAATATAGACCAAACTATTTATCAATCCAAGTACTCAACTAAAATTTTTTATGCCATACTCACAAGTCCACGGTTACCAATGGTGGGGACAACCTCGTACAGGAAGTAGGGCTTTAATGTCAATTCAAAATCAACTTGGGTTTTCAGGAATAAATACCCATGAGTGTATTATCCATAACTCTAAGTGGGACACAATAATCAGTATTCGTAACCCATATTCGAGGGCAATCTCGTTTTGGATTCTCAGACATGGACTTGTTTCACAAAACCAAGAAAGAATAAGTTTTGAGGAATATGTAAATACACCCAACGAATACTTCAACATAAAAGATGATGACCCATGGAACCCTATACCCTTATTGAAAAAACTCCAAGGGGATGTTTACACAATCCGTAATGAAAATCTTATTGAAGATTTGAAAAGGATACCACTAATTAAGGATAATATGAGTCGTATGTCAAAAGTTTTTTATGAATTAGAAAATGACCGACCCTTGTACCGAAACGATTATATTATTGACCGTTCAATTCCTTACCACCATTTTTACACTCAAGAAATTGCCGACAAGGTCTACAAAAACAAAGAAGAAGAATTCTTAACTTGGGGTTATGATAGAGAAAGTTGGAAAACTCTAATTCTCTAGTAAACTTTTTCTGAATTTTCTTTTACCCACTTGACAGGGAAAGAAACATGTTTCGAAGACTCTTTCCTCGCTGAAGCAATTTTGTTTTTGACTTCAGCCAAAAAGGTTGGTGTATCACATTTCCAAACACCTTTACAATCCAAACCATTTTCTTTATCAAAGAGTGCAAAGAAGATTGCATCGTTTCGTTCCACTCTGTGAAGATTATCTTCGTGAATTCGGTCAAGTTGGAAACTCCCTCCTTCTTTACAGGACAGGTATTCGTATTTTTCTGTACCGTCTTTCGAATAGGCATCTGCACCGTGTTTGGTCTTGTGACATTCATGTCCCAAAATTTCGGATACTTTCCATTCTTTGATAAAACCTGGTGTTAGGAGGTCTTGTTCGAATCCATTCTCATTCTTGTATAGATTGAGAGTATCAATCAAGAGATTGAGGGGATTTTTTTCACCTCTTACCAAGTTCAAAAGTTCTTCTGCAGTCATAGGACATTTATGTTAGTGGGCCTAGTAGGATTTGAACCTACAACCAACGGATTATGAGTCCGCTGCTCTAACCATTGAGCTATAGGCCCTTAAGTTGTGAAATTATAAGTAAGTCAAATCATATAGTCAAATTGTGACCCCTCCGAGATTCGAACTCGGGACCCATACATTAAAAGTGTATTGCTCTACCAGCTGAGCTAAGAGGTCAGTCAAATCAGCTCATTTCAAGGGAATTTACGGCTCAGATATCACTCTTCTTGAGCCATATTTTCCTCTTTATTGAGCTCATCTTCGGATTTAGGTGGAACATTCCACATTTCATCCCAAAAAGTGTATTCACTCATCTTTTTTAGTTTTGAATTTACTATTAGCCATCAGTTCATCCCAATCTTTATAACCCCGTTCTTGAGCATAGATATCATTTTTCTTTCTTTGGTGTGCTCTAATATTCTCAGGGGCTCTCATCTCGTCAGGGGTTTCAAAACCAAGGGATTTTGCACATTCCTTTTCACACCACGCATGAGAGCCAATCTCAATGTGAATTGGAAGGTCAGTCTGCAAAGAGTCCATAAAGTCCTCAAACTGATTGGCTGCAATGTGTGGCATCGTATAGATACCTTCACTTACAGCATACCCTGATTCATTTTCACTATCAAAGATTTCAATCCTACCCATTCGGTATTTCTCACCCAAAAGTGAAAACACTCCATACCCAACGGTTGAATAATAAAACCTGCCAGGATTACTAACACCATCAACATCAATACAACCAGGGTTAGTTTCGATGTATGTTGCCAATTGTTCGGCAATCGATGCATCAGACAACTCGATGTTATCCAACTCAGCGTGATGACGAATATTCGTCAAATACCAAGCAAGTTTTTTTCTATCTACTTTCATAGTTGCAAATATAAGTAAATTAAACGGGTTTAGGTAATTGATTTCTAAAACTAATAAACAAATTACTCACCCTATCCCAATACCCAATCTCTCTTAGGTATTCCTCCCCCCTCATTGTAACGGTATTATAGGCTTCTTGATAAAAAGGGTGTGAGGGATTATCAATGAAAATCTTTGCACCCCACAAATGGAAAATGTAATCACCCAAAGAAGAATCTTGAGGGTTGTCAAAATCCCCTTGATTGTAATAATGTCCATAAGCGTGAACAGTATCTGATAGGGATTTTATTTTGAAGTTATTATCCACCTCTTTTTGATATTTCAAAGCCATCGCAGAAAGTAGGTATTGTTCAGCAAATGTCTGCATCGAAGTTTTATCTATGTAATCTCCATCTTGATTTATAAACTCACCCGAGTTATCCAAAACAAAATCAAAATAATATTTCAGATAAAAATCTTTGAACTCTTGATGATTGAAGTACAAAACCGATACATTGATGGGTAATGATTGTTTATAGTATTTCTTATCTTCATTCCATTCCCAAATAGGGGGTGTGGACACCTCCGATGGTCTCAGATACCCTGATTGTAATTCCCTGTGAAGATATACCATCTGATTATTTTGGAACTCTCTAAGGGGAGTATTTAAAATCAAATCCGTATCGATGATTAAAAAGGGGGTTTGTATTTTGGACATCAACCATAACTTGGGGGTTGCCCAAAAAGTGTTACTTACCCTGTCATAAGGATAATCATCAAAGATATCTGTCCGAACCTCGTCATACAAATCTAAAAGTCCTGTACCTCTGTAAAAATCCAAAGATTTGTTATCAGTTACAAAAACAAAGGGTACATCAGGATTTACATGTTTGTGGTTGCATACAGAAATCAACTGAACCAAAAGCTCAAGAAAAGTGGGAGGTTGATTGTGAATTATGTATGTATGGTAAATCTTCATAATATTTGTTTTGTAGCAAGGGGGAGAATCGAACTCCCGACCTTTGGGTTATGAATCCAATGTTCTAACCGTCTGAACTACCTTGCCGATTAAGAAAAATCAACGGATGTTGAAACTCGAAGTCCATCGATGTATTCTTCGTGTTTACCATCACTCCAAGGGGTACGATGTTCAGGATGTTCTTTGTAGTAAGTTTCTGAATCCCAACCATCTTCTTTTCCCCATTCAAGAGCCATGGTAATAAATTCTTCAACATTTATCTGTTGTCCGTATTCATCTACAATACGACCACTACGAATGAACTTGAATAGTTCTTCTTTGGATTTGTAGTACTTACCCCCATTCCAATTCCAAATAAATTTCCATCCACTACTGCGTTTACCCATATGAATACAGGTTCCCTCTAAAAATTCATCCCAGCCAGAAATAGAATCCCATTCTCCTACAGAGATGTAACGAAATTTACTTAGGATATCTGCAGGATTAATTGAATCCAACTCATCAATACGATTACGGAGTTTCTGTTCTCTCCGAATCATCTCTTTTCCTTTTGGTACACGGTAAAAATTGGTTCCCATGATTTGTTGTTTTAAAAGTTCTTAACAAAGATATGAAAAAATTTTGAAATAAAAAAATTTGCACGCCCATTAGGACTCGAACCTAAAACAACGGTTTTGGAGACCGTGATGTTACCATTACACTATGGACGCGTATTGTGGTTCTTGAAGGATTCGAACCCTCATCACTTCATCCGTAGTGAAGAATGTTATCCGTTACACCAAAGAACCATTGTTACCCCAGATAGATTCGAACTACCATTAAGTGGACCAAAACCACTTGTCCTGCCGTTAGACGATGGGGTAATAGGTTGGAATGGTAGGATTCGAACCTACGACTTTTCGCGTATCAGGCGAACGCTCTAACCAACTGAGCTACATTCCAATTAATTTCCAACATTTCAAAGAACTTAGTAAGAAAACAAAAAACCCGAACCTTTTTGGGGTTCGGGCTTCTGTATAGATTCTTACAAGTACTACATTCAAACTCCCAAACCCGCACAACTACGCTGGTACCATTTCATACAAATGATATCAAACATGTTGTTGACGAGGTTATGAATTAGAGTTTTCATGTTTTTATAATTATACCACAAAGATAAAAAAGATTTTACTTTTGTCAAATTAATTCTTTATAATACCTCACCAGTAAACTTATTAGTATGTCTACCTTCATCTAATCTCATATAATCTAAATCAAATTTGAATAAAAATTTTTGTTCAATTAGAGTTTCAACATCTTTCTCAAAATATGGATAAGTTATGAATGAAGGGATTTGAGGTTCCAAATCTCCTATGGTTTCAAAAATTGGTCGTGTTAAGTTTGGCCACTTTAGAACAAACACTTGCGCACTTACAACATGATAGTTAATCGATGCAAGATGATTTTCATCCTGTCTTTCAAAACCTGTCTCTGTCATTTCAATTGGGTTAAGTGAAACATCTATAGGATTTAAAACCAAATCATGATAATAATCATTGATTGAAGAACCTTCCCTATGATACTTGAATGCACGAATGAAATAATCCATTTCTTGACTTGAGATACCACAGTATCTTTCATCCCACAGTCCAATTCTTTTAATTGCTTGTGGAGTATAACTCATAAAATTATCACCTGGTCCACAAGTGAAAAAATCATATGTTTTATGAACCTCAATAACCTTTGATATAAAATGATTCCTAAAAACGGTATCGTCTTGACAAGTAATTAATATATCACAGTGTGGATTATTTAAATCACCGAATCCATTGATAATTGCTTGGTTCCAGTTTCTTGATAAGTGTCCTGTTGAAAAATCAGGTCTCAAATCATTATGTAAAACAGTAACTTTATCCTTATACTCTTCATTCAATTCGAAAGAGGAGTGATTATTAATAATGAAAACTTGTAGATTACTTTGCTCTAAAGGACTAGTGTTTCTAAATATAGACTCAACACAAGAGTTCAAATATTTGGAATTTTTATAAGTAACAATAAATAATTTAATTTTATTATCCCTTCTGAAATGAATATTAACTTCATTTCCTAAATGGTCATTGTTTGTTATAGAAGTAATTGTAAAACCATTATTTTGTAAAAATTCTACAGTTTCCTCAAGAGAATTTTGACCATAATACAAAATATCTGGTTTTGCTGCGGCTTCCACCACACCTTCTTTAACTATTGAAAGGTACCTTCCCATACCTTTCAATACTTTTAAATCATACCCTTGTGTGTCAACATGTAAGTAATCAATTTTGGGTATTCTCTCTTGTTTAATAAAATCATCAAGTCTCCTTGAGCAAATTTTGGCGGTTTGTGTTACCTTAAAATCATCTCGACCTTCCCAATCTGTTTGGGACTTGTCTGAAAAATCCAAAAAAGAACTACATCCCCAATCAGCTTGTCCTGCAATTTTGAATTCAATTTCTTCATAGACTTCGCCAATTGCCCATGGGTAAAAGTGGAAATTTTTCAGATGAAAATATTTGTTTCGAATATTGTCAACCAAGGTAGGTGTCGGCTCGAAGGCATATAGATGAGTTGTTGCATCATCCTTAACCTCTTGAATGAAATTACTGCAGTCGTTTGCCCCGACATCGAAAATGATTTTTTTGGGTGGTAACATTTTTTTATTTGAAATATAAATGTTACCAAAATTGAATCAATATAATTCTTGATTCTGAAAACATTTTTTGTTGTGTGAGTGGGATTTGAACCCACGACCTGAATGGTATAAGCATTCTGCTCTTACCTCTGAGCTACCACACAATTACTCTTTTTATTTTTAGACCGATAATTTTCAGTTTGAGAATGACAATTTGGACACAACAATCTCAAATTTTCAATTTTATGATTCATTCGATTTCCATCAATATGGTCAAGTTCTAAATTTAAAGGAAAATCCATCCATGTTGAGATACTACAAATACTACAGGTATTAGTCAACATCCCTTCTTTTAACATTCTCTTTTTTAATTTATATGTTTGATAGTGGGGATGGTCACCATTAAGAATTTTTTCTAATTCAAATTTTGGTGTACTCTTTTTTGTAGTACCCTTACCTGATTGGTTAGGATAATAACAACCAAATTCTATTGCATATTTTTTAAATGTGTTGAAATGTAAATTCAATTCTGCAGCGGCCTTAGCCATAGACTCTGACCGCTCACAAACCTTAATGAAAAATTGTTTGTCTATTTGTTTCATCTAAATAAATATAGACAAACAGTAAAATATGACAATAGTGTCTACCAATTTTTTTGTACCTCGGGCGGGACTCGAACCCGCACGGACCCTTCGGTCCATTTGATTTTAAGTCAAACTTGGCTACCTTTACAACACCGAGGCGATTTACCCTACAAATATAATAAGAAAAAATTAAATATCCAACTCGAAAATGGTATCACTTACCGTTTCGTAGATATTTTCTGTGTAATCGAGGGAAATTTCTTTCTCTTCCATATTAATGGTAAAAGTTCCCTGACTACCCTCATTGATTTCCCAACCACCAGGTAACATTTCATACATTTTGTCCAAAATGTTTTCAGGGAGAGTAACACGAGAACCGTCATTTAAAGTTATATCATTATCAATATAACCAGAATCTCCACTCCCTTCGAAATCTATGTTAATATAGTCTTGATAAGAATCCCCAAGCATCGAAAACAATTGGGACATTTGCTTATCACTCAAATCAATCTTGTTATATTGAGTCTCTCCCGAATCGTAGAAATCAATTTCCACCCAAGACTTAATCATTTTAAGTTCTAAATTGATTACAAAATACAGTCTCATTCCCGATGGGTCATAGACACCTAACTTTTGTATTGTATTATCAACCTTAGGTAATATTTTGGCGTTATAAAAGTCCGCCAAAAATTTACTGGCAATTTCAGGAATTTCGATTGAACCAACACCCCAACCCCCAATATCATCTTCTTTGAACTTTTCGTTGGTTAACTCACCATCATCATAATCTAAATCTATCTCGAACTGAATTACTCTTCGTCCATAAGATTTACCTAATTTCCATAGGAGTTCAAAATATTTTTTTTCTTCAGGTGTTAACATACTTTATAAATATCAATCAGCTGACTCAATTTTAAGTGTTTTGGTCATCCACAGAGGTTTTGGATGGGATTGTAGTCCGATTATCCATTCTTTGGCTGTTGGAATGTAATTATTACAATCTTCTTTTACATGTTGTTCCCCCACATAACGAGTATAGACCGTTCTTCCGTCGGAGTTCTTGAATGAGACACCAAATACTTTTTCCATCTCAAAGATACCCTCACTATGGTGACGAAACATTCTATGAAGAGAATCACCAAACCAACTTTTGGTTTCATCCAACCACTGATGTAAATGATAATAGTCTTCAGGTTTACCACCGAATTTTTTTACCGAAGACTTGGCGTGCTCATAAGGGTGTGCCATTTATTCTTCTTTTTTTTCTTCTTCGATGAATAACTCGTATAGGGTAATTGAATTGGCAACATGCTGTATCAATTTTTCACCATGAAGAATGGAAACACCTTTGGACTTGTTCAAAACCGTCCGTACAATCTCGAGTTTGCGAGACATACTCATATGTCGACCTTTCTTTTTCATTTAATTTCTTTCACGGTATAAAGACTACCTATTGTTGAGTTTGTTTGAAATAGTGAAGCAATGTTTTGTGCTTCTTCTACAGTTTCGAATTCCATGGGAATACCTTCAGCATCATTAACCAAGATGGTGAAGTTTTTACCCATCAAGTTAGTTTGTTTTAGAACTAAATAAGGCATTGTTAATAAAGATGATTGTTTTTACGACCAAAAAAATCTGTTCGGTCTCCTCGTTTTTCTTTTTCATAACCCCACCCAAAAACACCTATAATCACAAAGAGTGTGAGAACCCCACACAAGAGAAATAAAAAGAGTAAGGACCAATCGTACATAAAATTTGTTTTGTAGGGATGACAGGACTTGAACCTGCGGCCCCCTGCTCCCAAAGCAGGTGCGCTACCAACTGCGCCACATCCCTATTTTTTAACAAATATAAAAAGAAAAATTAGTTTGACAACCTCTCTTGAGCTTTTCTCTCAGCAACTTTTTGACGATGTAATCTTTCATATACCATACGAGAAACATCTACCCTATCCGCTTTGGGGTTTTCAGTGAGAATATTCGAAGTCTCCATTCTCCACTCAGAAAAAAACCCATTATCGGCCGCGTGATATCCGTATTCTTGGAAAAGTTCCTCGTTTGTCATTGTTGGTTGTCCCTTACTGTTAAATATGTGTTAAAGATAAAAAAAAATGAAAAATCTGTCAATATTTATACTATGATGAACCATATGATTAACAACCTAATTTTGTCTTTTACCCAACGACTGAGTAAATCCAAACGAATGGAAATGCGGTCTATGTTTTATCAATAAAAATACATACAGGGGTCCTCGGGCCCCTTTTTTATTGTCTTTAAGTTTCATATATTTGTTCCATGCAAAAGGTACTTGTTTTAAATTTTGACTATTCACCATTAAATGTGACCTCTTTACAGAGGGGATTCACTCTTGTGATGTGCGGTAAAGCGGAAGTTATAAAATCCTCAGACAACCCTATAACCACATTTACTCAAACTTATGTAAGACCTTTAATAATCCGTCTATTAAGATACATCAATCACAGAGGTTCGGGTATGAGAGTGAACCGACACAGAATTTTCAAAAGAGACGGAAATGAATGCGTTTATTGTGGTTCCAAGAAAGAATTAACAATCGACCATGTCATACCTCGTTCAAAGGGGGGTAAGAACACTTGGGATAACTTGGTAACTTGTTGTTCGAAGTGTAATTTGAAAAAAGGAAATAAAACACCTGAGGAAGCACGAATGCCATTGAGAAAAAAACCATATGAACCCAATATGGTTGATGATGCTACAGCATTGAATGAGGCTTGGGATAGTTTTAAAGAAACCTTTTTTTATTGAAAATTTTTAATAAAATTAAAGAAAAACAAATTATATGAGCAATATTAATGCACTGAGTCACCAAGACTTGATGAACGCCTCGGTCTTATTTTCAAAAGCGTTGTCCTTGATTTTGGATGACAAACAAGGAATTGTTGTCGATATTAACCCTGAATCAGGAGTTAAAATGGGAGACAACACTAATAAAGTAGTTATTTACCGTCTCGAGGACCAAATCCATGTTCAAAATATTGATATGGATATACAAGAGGGTACAGTCGTTGCGCTAAGCGATAAAGATACTAATGAAAACGAATAAGAAATGACAGTTTTAGGTTTTTCTGTAGGACACGATAAAGGTGCCGTAATTATTAGAAATGGACAAGTTGTTGTTGGTATTACCCAAGAAAGATTAACACGAAGAAAACATGATGGTGCGTTTACTGGAGGTGCAATTCCTGTAGATTCAATCATGTATTGTTTATCCGTGTTAGATATTACAATTGATGATTTGGATTTGATTGTTTATAGCACCACTGAACTTGTGGATAACACTTATGAATTATTCAACAAAGTTTTTTCTGTACCTAAGAAAAAACTCGTATATCTTCCTCACCATTTGGCACACGCCTACTCTTCTTTCTTTTCATCAGGTTATGAAGAAGCTGCTGTTGTTGTTGCGGATGCATCTGGCTCGATTCTGAACCACAAAACAAAGTTGGGTGAATGGTATCCTGAAAAATCAAGAGAGGGTCTTGAAGAAGGTGAAGATTGGACTGAAGGTATTTCTCTTTACCACTTCACAAGAAAAAGTTACAAAGAAGTTTATAAAAAATGGATTAAGTACCCTGTTCCTCTTGGAACAGATGATGGAGTTTCTCTCGGAACTATGTATTCACAAGGATGTCTACAATTAATTTTTGAACCCATTAGTCAAGTATGGCCTGCGGGTAAACTCATGGGATTAGCATCCTATGCAGAAAAAGAATTTGTTGATAATTTTCCTGAATATGTCAGATACGAAAACGGAGATATCTTCATCCCTAACGGTGGAATCTTACCCCACATTACTTGGCAATCAAGTTTCCAAACCAAAGCGAATGTTGCAGGTGTTTATCAGAGGGAACAAGAAAAATCATCTTTGATTTTAGCAGACATGGTCAAAAATTTGACTAACTCCAATAATATCTGTGTCGCTGGTGGTTCATTCTTGAATTGTAATTCTAATGAATTGATAGTAAATTCGGGTATGTTTGAAAATTGTTTCTTCATTCCACCCGCGGATGATAGCGGTATTCCTTTGGGGTGTGCATGGTACGCCTACCAACAAGTTGCAGAAATCGAGGAAACTTTCCCCATTTGGCCTCATTTTGGTAAAAAATATAGTAATTTCGATGTTGAAGAGGCAACTCGTCAATTCGATGGACTCAGAGTTGAGTATTGGGAAAATTTTGATGATATTGTTGATACTATCACGGACAGGTTGGTAGAACACAAGGTAATTGGATGGTTCCAAGGTGGTTCTGAGATTGGTCCACGAGCACTAGGTGGTCGTTCTATTATCGCATCACCGATAGCTAAATGGATGAAGGATAGAGTTAACCATGACCACAAAAAAAGAGAATGGTACAGACCTTTTGCACCTGTTGTAATTTTTGACCATCAGAAAGAAATTTTCGGCACCGATTACTTTTCACCCTTTATGCTTGTTACTGCAACTGTAACGGAAGAATGGAGAGAAAGAATTCCTGCAGTAACACATATTGATAATTCCTCAAGATATCAGTCAGTCACACCACGAAGTAACGAGAAATTGTTTAAACTTCTAAATAAGTTTTACGAAAAAACAGGTGTACCTGTCTTGTTAAATACAAGTTTCAACGGTGGTCATGAACCTATGGTTGAGACCCCGTATGACGCAATAAAATCCTTTTTGGATTGTAATTTGGACTTTCTTATTGCGGAAAATTACATAATTAGTAGAATTTAATCCTTTTTCAATGAGTATTATTTATGGTCTTTACGCCGCGGGTCATAACGCTTCAACAACATTGATTGTAGACGGAAAAATAATCCATTCAATTGAGGAAGAGCGTTTCACACGAAAAAAAGCTGGTGAGGATTATGAGTCTTATCCTAACTTGTGTTTAACAGCGGTTGAAAATGCAACAAATATAAAATTATCAGATGCTGACCATGTGGTTTTTGCGGAACCAGCACCACCTGTTTATGCGAGAAAATTAACTCAAGATAGATATACTACAGTTTCCCATCATACAGCTCACAATTACGCCTCGTATTTCACAAGTGGTATGGAAGGTAAAGTTTTATCAATATCACTTGATGGTGGTGGGTCTGAATCTTTCATGAGAGTTTTTGCTTGTGAGGATGGAAAAATGAATGAAGTGCATCGACTTTTTGCAGGTAACTCAGGAAGTTTATCACAACTTTGGGGATTTGTTACAAACTGGATTGCGGGCAGAAATAATAACTGTGGGTTCAAATGGTTAATGTGTAAAGATGAGGGTAAGGTCATGGGTATGGCACCTGATGGATATTATGATGAAAGAATTCAAAGAATCCTCGGGAGTTTAATTTCATACCGTGATTTAAAGTTTTATCCATCGGGTACTGACCAAAGAACTAAGTTTGTTATGGAACGACTTTTAGAGGAAGGTTTTTTCAGAACTCGTGAACAAATAGAACTTTTTAGTTTCAACTTACAATATTTTACAGAGAAGTTGATGCTAGAGTTTATTAATGATTTACACAAAAAAATGCCCGATTACACGAAGTTGTGTTTTTCAGGTGGGTTGTTTGCAAATGTTAAACTGAATCAAAAAATTAATGAATTACCTTGGGTTGATGAAATTTACATTCTACCCCCTATGGGTGATGATGGTTTGACCTTGGGTGCCGCAATTCACAAAGCAGTTGAACTTGGAGAAATTACTAAACCGTTCAAGTTAGAAAATGCCCATCTTGGTTTAGAATATTCAGACGAGGAAGTTTCCAAAATTTCCACAAATTACGATTTCAGTGTAAAAAAATACATAGTAGACGAAATTGCGAATGATTTGAACAACGGAATGATTATAGGTTGGTTTCAAGGAAAAATGGAATATGGACCTCGAGCATTGGGGGCTAGAAGTATTTTGGTAAGACCAACAGATTATAACACTCACTCTGAGTTGAACAAAAGACTTAGTCGTCATGATACGATGCCATTTGCACCAATGATTATGAGTGAATATTTTGAAGAGGTTTTTCCTATGTCAAAATCTAAATACGCAGCACAATTCATGACCTTGACTTATCAAACACATGAAGACTGGATTTACCGAATTCCAGCCGTAATTCAGAAATCTGACAAAACTGCTAGACCCCAAGTGGTTACCAAAGAAAATTTACCTAAAGTTTGGGAATTAATGAATGCGTACCACCAACTATCAGGTATTCCTTTAGTGTTGAATACATCGTTCAACGCTCATAATGAACCTATTATTGAAAAACCCGAACATGCGTTCAAACATCTTAAAAATAAAGTCATCGATAAATTAGTAATTGGAAATTATGTTTACGAAAATAAATGATATTGGGATACACTATTGGTTCAATGATGGTGTTCATGTAAAAGTACAGGGACCTGATAACTATTATTATGTAGAAATAAGGGAATTCCTACCTAACCAAAGTGAGTCATATTTTTTGGAAGGATATCATGTGGTGAAAGAAGGACAACCCTGTTATTTTTTGGAGGATTTTATTTATTCTGCAAATTTTTATTTTGATTTTGAAATATTGGTTTTCAAGTTGGATGTCGAATATGGGTTAGTAAAGGTGTTTCATCACAGATTTGATGACAGAGATAAATTAGTTTTATTTAATGTCGATACTGATGATTTTGAAGAGGCAACCTTGTGGTATAATAAATGTCTCGAGTATACCAAAATACATGGATGTAATCCACTTATTAGAACCAAATTCGATGAATTGAATCATCAACATAAAAACTATTTTATGACTGACGCTTTTGAGTTTTATAAAACTTATAATATTGGTCGTTATCCTAAGACAAGTAATGACTTCAGAAGTGTTGGTGATAAGAGAGTAGAAAACACCACTTGGTTTTATCTTTGGAGAAAATATTGGTCATATCAACACCCTCGAGAATGGAAACTTCTAACTTCAGAGGAGATTGTTGATGACATTTTGGGTCTTTAAAAATTTTTTTAACTCTCTTGGTTCAATTGATTTTCTTTAGTATATTTGTAAAACAATAACAAAATATACAAGAATGAATATCTCCAACGAATTCAAAAAGTATGCTATGAGTGATTACAATGTATCATCACTCAGCATGTACAACTTCGAGAAACAACTCGAAAACTCATTAACTCCTTATATTCTTGAAGAACGAGAATTGCGTGCAACACAGATTGATATATTCTCTCGTTTGATGAGAGACCGTCTTCTATGGGTTGCAGGACCTGTTAATGACCACATGTCGACCATCGTTCAAGCACAACTTATGTTCTTGGATTCTGTGGATAAAACTGACATTACAATGCACATTGATTCACCAGGAGGTAGTGTCAAATCAGGTTTGTCTATCGTAGATGTTATGGATTATATCTCATGTGATATTCGTACTGTAAACACGGGTTTGGCGGCAAGTATGGGTTCAGTTTTATTGGGTGCTGGTACTAAAGGTAAACGCAGTTCCCTTCGTTTTTCTCGAACTATGTTACACCAATCCTCAGGTGGCGCAGGTGGTAATATTCAAGATGCTGAAATCACTTTCAAAGAATGGAAGAAAATCAATGACACCCTGTTCATTCTTTTGGGTCAATACTGTGATAAAGACCCTGAACAAGTAAAACAAGATGCTCAGCGTGATTTGTGGTTAGACTCACAAGAAGCCTTAGAGTATGGTATTATCGATGAGATTGTAACAAAAAAAGGGGGTCAATGACCCCCTTTCCTAGATAATAAACACCCCTTTCTTTTTTTGTGTTTATATCAACACGAGTCTCCTCGGAAGATACCTTAACGGTTCAATCTGAAATCGAACTGTAAAACTTTCTCACCATCAGGTGTTGTAACTTTTCTTACAACAGGTCTTAAATCATCTTTTCCTGATTGTGACATCGGTGGGAACTTTCTATCTCCTGTATAAAGTCCTTTGAGTGCTAGTATAGACTTCTCAACATTTCCTCCACCAATTCCTAATGTTCCATATTTGTAATCTCTTGCCAAACAGTTTTTAACTTTGGCTTTTTCTTGTTCGAGAGTTTCATATGGGTAAGGTACATTGTTCTTCCAAGCGGTATAGTAATTCAGAATTATATTACCACAATTTCTTTCATTGAATAATTTACCAAGCTCCTTTTCTTTGGATTTCATAAACTTATTCTGTAACTGAACAGGAAGTTTAGAAATGTCCAAGTAAATGTCGAAATTACGACTTAAACCCGCACTTTTTGGAACTGTAATTTTATAAAAAGTTTGTTGTTCTTCGGGGGTTGCCTCAATCTTCCACAAAGTACCCTCCATACCCTCTGCGTCAATACCATAAGAAGATGATAAGTAAGAGTTGATAATTTGTTTTTCAGCATCAGTTGAAGGTCCAACTGTTTGTGTTTTTGGTTTTAACAACTTGATGTTGTCAATCATTAACACATCGTATTGTTGTTGACCTTGCATTGATGCCGCTGCTTGGTCTGCCGCTGGTAATTGGTCAAAATATGAGTAACCAAAATCCCTAATCAAAGTATTGATTAAATTATTTTGTCTATCTTGAGGGAAGGTAAGATTAGGACAATTCCATATACCTGTATATCTCACAGCACTTCTTCCACCTTCAGTGACAATTGTAATATAAGTACCATCGGGATAAATGACCACAACATCTCCTTGTTTCCAAATCGTTCTACCTGAACTATCTTTCTTCTCATCAGAGGGGGTATACTTGATTACATCTTTACCTTGATGTTTTGCAGGTTGTCCTTGAGCAACAGGGCTATTTGGATTACATTTTTGTTGAGCATCTTTGAGGAATGCGGCGCCCGATTTTGATAGTTGTGGTTCGGTTTGTTGTTCACTCACCAAAGAAGTATCAAATAAATGTCCCATCAAAACATCTCTGTATTTGTTGTGACTCTCCAAAATTTGATTTTTCTCTTCAGTTGAAACTTTAATTCTTTTCATCTTGAAATCTTTTGTTCTATTTTATAAATATCATCCCCAATTGTCTATGTCAGTGGGTAGAGTTGTTTGTTGTGGAAATTCAGTTCTGAACTTTTCCATTCTTTTCTGAGCTTCGATTTTTGCCTTTTCCTCGGGTGTTAAAGGTCTTTGAGTGGGTTGGGGAGTAATCACACCTTTTTTGATTGCATCGCATACACGGGTGACATCCGAATCATTAAATCCATTTTGCCATCCATATTTACCTAACTCATTGTATAATTTTCTATCAAAATTCCCTGTTTTTTCAAAACCCAAACATTCTTGAACAGACTTGATTGAGTTTGAATTACAACCCATTTGATTAAAACCTCTACAAGGTTGAAAATGAGTCAATAGGTCATCGCGAACATCATCAGGAGTTGTTCCACTACCAGAACCTTCTTTTTTCCTTAATTCTCGGTCCAACTTCCATTTTATTGCCCAAAGTTTACCCTCTTCAGCAGCGTTAAGGGATGAGTCCTTAACTTTTTTCCAAAGTTCATCGAGCTTATTTTTAGATTCTTGGTATGTACGAGAATCTTTGATGTCATTTATTTTATTTTCAAGTTCTTCGAACTCTTTTTTAAAACCATCAACAATTTCATCAGTTCTATTATCCGTCGTACCATCTGAAGGTGGCATTTGTGGGGTTATTCTTACCGGTGTAACATCTGAAGGTGGAACAATAACACCTGTTTGTTCCTTGAATTCTTTCCTCACAAACTTCACCCCTTTTGGTATTTTTATTTGTTCTTCCATTATCTTGACGCTCCTATTATACTTGCCATTACTGATTCCCTGTCCAAGGGATACCAATCCTGCGTACCAGGTTCGGCTGAAAGGTTTATTCCCCACTTTTCAACACCATCAAAAGTTATTTTTTGGATTGGATATTCAAATTTCTTTCCATCTCGGCTCATAACCACATATTTGAATTTTCCAACAGTCAAAGCACCGTCTCTTTCCAAATTTTTCACAAGTTCTTCTGGAAACAGTGTTTCTAACTCATTGGGTATGAGTACTCTTTGAGGTTGTGTTTCACCACTTTGGCCACCGCCATTTTCTAACTCTTCTTTCTTTCGTTTAGCCTCTTCAAATTCCTGTCTTGCTTTCTCTTCGAGTTCTTTTTGTTTTTCAGGGTCCAAACCAAAAGCTTTTGAAGCACCATCTGATAAATTTACAACACCCATAATCACATCATCAGCCCATCCTGGAAATACACCACTAGTCCAACTCATTTGATTTACGAATTCATTACTAAAAGTTGTCGCTAGGTTCACCCACTTATTTACCGTTTCATCTCCGGTGTCCCATCCACCCCATACAGGGTTGTCTTCCTCATCTAAAGCCTGAGATTGCAACCACGCATTTGTTGGGTAGGCCACATACAGTCCTGTAACTATCATATCATAAATTGTAGCTATTGCCGCCTTTGTCATTGTCCAAAACAACCATCTCAAAGCCGCTTCTTTACCTAGCTTAGCAACTGTGGCGGGAATTCCCAACTCTTTACTTATTCTATACCAACCTTGGAGAGATATAGTGGTACCAGGAGGTAAAGCTGACGCTCGTAACTCTTTAAAAGCATCACTGTTCAAAATGGTTCGGAATTTACCCATTTCATCCCCATACTTTTTTTTCCAATTCTCACCCCATGAGAAAAGTAAATCTTTGAATTGTCTTCTTAAATTCCTACTTCTTTCCAAATAGGTTCCGTATGCTTCTGTTATTTTCTGAGCAGTCTCGCCATCAGAAAGTTTTTTGGCTTTAGCATAACCAGGTAAGGATTTCAACTCATTTTTTAATTTGGGCATTCCAACAATGTTGGTATCAATCCATCTGTCAAGTAATTCGAAAAATTCTTTATCTCTTTTCTGTAGTAAAAGTGTTATTTCAGAAATCCTTTGTTTCACTGCCGCAGGATTTCTTATTTGTCCTTCACCCAAAGTTCTAATCAAAGAAGTTAATTCCTCAACCAATGCGGTTTTAGTAGTAAAATAATCAACGATATTTTGTTGTAGTTGTTTCAAGGACCTTAGGAAACCTTTATTTTTACTGGCCAATCTATTGATTTGTGCTGGAGTTAATGGTACTATATTATTCCAAGTTCTAGTATTAAGATAATCTTGATAATCAGTTATGACATCATCAATAACTTTTAAAGAACCCGGCCTTGCTTTTTCTACTGAATTTCTAAACCCAAGTAAAAGGTCTTGATACAAGTATTCATAATATTCTTTAAATTCAAGTGGCATGGGATTATCTTTACCAAACATTCCCATTCCATTATCGACTATCAATTCTTTCCATTGTTTTACTAACCCTTCGAATTCTTTTTTGAACTGTTCGGCACTTAGATTAGCCCAAGAAGCAATTTTATTTTCATAGCCTCTTTTCAATGCTGTCCCCCATGGACCCTGTAAAGTGGCCGTAGACATTTTCCTTAGGTCAACATTTTTAATAAAAGCCGCAACTTCTGCATCCGTTAACTCATCAATAAAATTTTTAAATGCTTGAGGAGTATCTGCATCTCTTAATTTTTTTAATAAGGCATCAGCTTCATCTAAATTTCTTCTGAAATAAGCTTTTAATTCATCATCGGTAAGATTTTTTTGTAATCTTCCCAACGCATCAAGAAGCTGAGTTGCGAATTTTTTCGAAATATTTCCACCCACCGCTGGCACGGGAGCTTCCTTGATTAACATCAATTCTCTAACTCTTGAAATTTCTTCTTGTAATAACATAGTAGGACTTTTAAATAAATATTAGTTTTTTGGTGAATTTGACAAGTCTTCTGCATCATAAACTGAACTATCTTGACTGGATATATCCAAAGACCCCAAAAAGTCATTCATAAACTTTATTGAATCTTCACCTGTGGGAAGTAATACCGCATTAGTAAAATTAGTAGCAAATGTTGAATCGGTAATCAATTTCTCAACAAATTCATCTTTTTTGTAATCGTCCATTTCCTGTTCGATTTCCATTAAAAATTCTGTCATTCTTTTCTTTTCATCATCACTAAAATCTGGAAAATACAATTCTTTTAGAATCGACAAACCAAAAGCTGCGAATCCTTGTGCACCGGCCTCTTTCCACCAATTTTTGTGTCTAAAAAGAATGGGCCTTATGATATCAGGATTTTTAGCAGCTTGTTGTAACAATGTTTTTAGAGTCTCGTCCATTTGTTTAGCCAAAACTTCAGGGTTTTGTTGTAACACCCTTGAAAAGATATATTGTTCTTCAGTCGTTAATTCTTTTGCATAAAATTCCACCAATTCTTCCGAAGTCGTTATGGATTTTTTACCCAACTTTTCACCAATTTCTCTAGCGGCTTTCTTTGTTGACGAGGACATACCAGGTCTTATCAAGGGTAATAAACAAAAAACCAAATTCAACGAAGCTTGAGCTTCATTCCCTTTTTTCAAATCATACTGTATAACGGGTATATTCAAACCAAGTTCTCCCAAAATTTCCAATAGTATTCTCCACCCAACTGAAATGGACAATTTTGCACCAAAAAATTCTATTCCCAAAATTATTATAATTGAACCAACAACTTGATATAACATCTCATGTTCATCCAAAAACTTTTCGAATGCATTTTTGTAATCCTCGGGGTCGGGTGACACATACGGTCTTGAACATTTACTCCCATGTTCAAAGAACCCTAAGTTGTATATTGCAGCATCCTTTCTTTCTGCACAAATATTGTAAGTTATATCACCAACTGAAAACTGTCTCAAAGAACCCTGTGGGTATATTTGAGTTAATTTCTCATTTATATCCAAGGTACCCTTAAAAAAATTAGTGGAAACATCCTCTCCTTCCCAATCACACCACCTTCCATTACCAAAATCGGCACAATTTACAAAAACAAATTTTTTCAAATTCGTTGCATTATTAGGAATATACATCCAACCATATCCCCCTTCTTTTCCTATTTTTGGTGTAATAAATGGGGTGTATCCCGGAATCGGGAAAATATTCATGTCCTCAATGGCCTGTTGTAACGGGTCTTTGGGGGGTAACACAGGGTCTTCTATACGAGTATCACCACCAAGTAAGTTTTGCTCTTCAATTTTTTTTGAAGAGTAATCTTGATAATCAGGTAACTCTACTTTTACTTTGGCTGTTTGTTTTTGAATATTTTCATTCAGAGTTATAGATGTGTCATAATACATCTTAACTTTTATCTCATTCAAAATTTCCAATAACTGTTGTTGTGTCATGTTAACGGATTTGCTTTACCTCTTGAAGCACCTGACTCCCATTTATATTTTGGGTCACCCATGTAAGTCTTTCCCATAGACCTATCACTATTCCACTTATAACCATGACCACCATAGGTTTTTCCCATCTTTCTTCCTGATTCCCAAGATTTACCACCTGTAGTACCACCCCCACCAGTAGAACCACCTGATGAACTCGTAGTTGAACTTGAAGTATCTTCTTGTTCATCAATTTCTGCATCCTCAACCATAGGTTCTTCTTCAATACCCATAATTTCTTTAATGCGTGAAATATCCTCATTTAACAAGTCCATAAAGATAAATATTTTGATTACCCATAAAATAATGTTATATTTTATATTATGAAGCAACTATGGGTTTTTCTTATTCTTTTATTAGGTGGATGTGAAGTTTATAACACAGAAACCAAAACCCCCACTTTGAGTGGGAAGTATGTCGTCAATCTTATTCAGATGTATCCCACTGACCAAGATGTCTCACCCGATACCACTTACCTCCCTGGTGATGTTTTTATATCGGAATTACCCTATCCCTTCGATACTATGGTGATTGGTAACTTCTTTATCCACTTTGATTATTCTATGGTGATGCTCAATAGATTGGGTGTGGACTTCGGAGGTAGGGACCTTTGGGAGATTGGACCCTCCCCTTATTATTTGAGAAATGCCACACCTTTTTATACGGGTGATTTACAGTTTACCTACGACTATCAAAAGGGGGGGAATACCCATTGGGTCACTTCTACCTTCTCAGTAGTTGATGATGGTTTGGAACATTTGATTATCCAAACAAAGGGGTATTGGCCCAATGTGGAAATGGGTGAAAACCTTCACACAACTTTTACTTTGACAAGAGTTGGTCCTTAAACTTATTCGGGTTTGGGTAGACTTTCTGGGTTGACTAAGTAGTACTCGTTCAAAAACGAAATCAATTCTTCCTCATCGATGTCGGAATCCTCATCGTAAAAATCGTCCATTTCGTATTCGTCATCATCAAAATCGTCAAAGACATCAAAGTCTTGTGAAATGATGTCGTAACCATAATCTTCAACGATGGAGTAATCTATTCTATCTGTTCTTTGGGTGTCCTCAGAGTCATCTGTGAGTCTGAAAGTAACATCTAAGATGTTTGATTTTAAATCAACATTACTATTAATAATCTCTAAAATTTCCATAGTGAAACTTTATTAAAGAAATATACTAAATCTATAGAAAGTTCTTTTCTTGTTGGAATTTTTTACTTATTTTTTTAAAAAATATTTTTATGAGAGTTAACGCAATGGTTATTGACGATTTCTACTCCAATCCTATGGAGGTTCGGGAATTCGCTCTAAAACAAGAATTTAAAGTCCGTGGTAATTACCCAGGTCAAAGAACTGTGTCATTTTTAAATGACCCAATCAAAGCTAAAATTCAAGAGATTTTGTATCCTGTTGCAGGAAATATTACTTCTTGGGGTGGTGAATACACAGGTTCGTTTCAGTATACCGTAGCCGCTGACCGCTCTTGGATACACTCTGATTCAACGACCGATTGGGCGGCTTTGATTTATCTAACTCCTGATGCACCACTTACATCAGGTACAGGTATCTTCAAACACAAAGCAACAGGTATGATGCATTGGGACTATCGTAATCAAGACCCCGAATACCTGAAATCAGGTCCTCCTGGAGCTGACCATCAAGATATGACAAAATGGGATTTGGTCGATAGATTTGGTAATATCTTCAATCGATTGATTATGTATCGTGCTGACAACTACCATATGTCTTTGGATTATTTTGGTAGTGATATGAACAATGGTAGATTATTCCAAGTATTCTTTTTGAATACAGAGAGCTAAGAAAAAATTGCCGGGTCGGTCAAGTAGATTACTTCTGTTATTCCTTCAGCACAATAACATTTTACTTCTTGGGAGGTTCCGGCAATTTTTATGCCGTTTCGGAAACCAATGAATTTCGGTCCATAACAACCACAATCTGGATTATAAAGTTGGGTTCCAATATATCTAAAACGATAAAGAAAAGGCAATGAGTCTTCGATAAAAGACTCATATACCTTAATTCCAAATTGATTTACTATTTCCTCCAAAGGAGAGAAGCACTTTTCTCCATTAATTGGAGAGATGGGTTTGATTCCCAAACCGCTATAACACCCTTTTTCAAGTGCGTTTTTGTTTACAAAATGCCAAAAGAACACAGGTTCTTCTGCGGCAATTCTGTTAAACTCTGAAATGTCAATTATCTGAGATTCGGTCCTGATATCCATGAAACAAGTGAAATTCGTTTACCACTAGTAACAGGTGTTACTCTGTGAAGTACAAATGAAGAAAAGAAACAAACCAAACCTTTTTCTTTAGGAACCTGAGTGATAAATCCTTGGTTAAGTTCTAACTCACCACCTTCATAATCTTTAGGGTCTGAAAGTTGGATAACACATGAAAGTTTTCGATTGGACATACCAGGACCAATATCAACATGCCAATCGTAATGTCCACCACCACCATTGTACATTGTGTATTGTAAATCATCATGGTACCCCCATAAATCATAATTCCACATTTGATTATTGGCCGCTATCGCCAACTCACTTATACGGTCATAAACCCACGCAAAATTTTCATCTTGAGGAATCCAAGAGATTTCACTAATTCTGTAATCAGACTGAACTTGGTCTTCTCCACTTCCGACCTTGGCCTCTTGTTTGGGAAGTTTGCTCGCCATTGCAACTAATGTGTCAATCTCATCATTTGTAAATGCGTTTACATAATAGTAATAATTCAAATGATTAAGCTCGGTTCTATGTTGAACCATGAAAGGAAGTGATAGATTCATTTTACTTTTTTACCAAACATAATAAACTTACTTTGAATATTCAACCATAGTTTTGTCCAAAAGAATTTTTGATATTGTTTTTTTTTATAATGAACTAGACATCCTTAACAGAAGGATAAATCTTTTACGACCTCATGTATCACATTTTATTATATTGAACTTTGGTGACATTGATTTATTCCCCGAGGAGGCCGATGTTACAATTTATAAGATGAGATTTAAAAGGGGTCCTTTTTTTAGTAACAACTTTTTTGAGTATCTATTTTTTCTATTCGATTTCGATGAATTCAAGTATGACGATTTTTTCTTTTTTTCAAAAACCACAGAAATCCCTGATGTTCAAAATTTGCTCCCATTCTTAAATGTAAAAAGTTTTGAACCTTTGATTCTTTCTCATACAAACTTTTCTTGGTCCCCAAATTTAGTTGCGAAACAAAACTTTTATGGAACAAGAGTCGTTCAATACTCCAACATTTTAAGAAATGAACAATTGAAATCACAACTTTATCGTCCAAATCCTCTACAGTGGGATGTTGAAATTGTAAATAATGGGTATCGGTTGTTTGGTTTCGGTAATTTTGAAGAAATTGTTAGTAGTGAACAGTTTTGGTACGATTATTTAGAAAACGAAAATATTAATTTTTTAAAATTGCAAGAAGACCACAATTCTTTAGATTGGGATGGTCAAATCATTCACCACTTCTTTGAGGAATCCACAAATTTTCCTGAACATTTGTTACCTCTTGTGAATTATGAAATTCAGAAAGGAGAAATGAAATTATTTGTCGATTTAACTATTGAAGGGAGTAATATAATGTATTTTTGGGATGGTGCAGAACAAAATCATTATTTTGAATATCCCCAAACTATATTATACTCAAATAAGTCTTTCGAGGAGTTTCTCATTGATTTCAAAAAAAATGAAATTCTCACATTAATTAAAATGTTACCTTACACTAGAATCGAAAGTGTGGAAATAAAAAAAACCACAGAAACTGTGGTTTTTGAAACATTTGAATTATTAAACTCTATTCCTAGCGAGTTATTTTAGAATTTGGAGATTCGTTTGAACATCTCAAGTATCACTTTTTGATTATCCTGAGCACTTTCATCTAAAGCTTCTTCTTCGTACATTCCATCATCATCCGTGTCACCAAATGAAGAACCTGCCATAGGTCCTCCTGAAACAAAATCATAAGCATTATCTTCTCCACCCATTTTTTCTTGACCGTCATACTCACGATTCATCATTTTAACCATACGAGCAATCATTTCTCTTGCTTCGGGGTCGGTATCATGTTGTGATTCATAATCAAGCTCGTTCTGTTGAAGTTCGTATTCTTGATTTTCGGTATCAAAGTCGGTTTTTTTATTGAATTCTTCAGGTCCGCCAGTTTCAAAATCATAAGCAGAATCAACCTCATCGTATTGTTCTTTATACAATTTTTTATGCATTCCTTCGAAAGTGTCGATATCATTCGAAGCTCCTTGGATATAATCAAAACCTGCTTTGGGGTCTAAATCCTGACTAACATCAAGTCTTTGTCCATACATTTGTTCGTTGACATATCCACATTCAGAACATTCCCCTTCATTCATTGTACCACCACATTGTTCACACATTTCACCCTCAATAACAGATTCTTGAATTCCAAAATTAGTGTAACCCATGACAGTTCCTTTATTATTCATAACCATACCTTGCTTGTCCTTGGCAAAATCTTGAACCGTCAATGGTGTTTGATTACTTTGACTCTTATTTAATGCGGCATACCCATCGTATAAATTGTTATGTTGATTCAAAATGTTATCTTTTTCAACATCACTGGGTTTCCAAATTGACATATATGACATAATAATGTGTTTTGTTATAAATAGTTCCCATAACCCCTTTTTTTTGTTTTTCCTTTTTACTATAATTTACACATGGATTTAGATGAACTTTTCGACTCCGCGTTTGGAGCAGTCATCCTAACAGGATTTGACGATGCAATTATAGGTCTGACTGAAGAATTTGGAAATGGACCTCGTATTTTATATTCGAGAGAAAAAATACTCCAAATTTTAATTGAACGAGACAGAATGGAATACGATGAGGCAATGGAATATTATGATTTTAATATTTTGGGTCTTTTTGCTGGAGAACAAAACCCAATCATCCTATATGAAACTTACAATAAAAATTTACTATGTTGACACTCACTTTTAACTCAACCAAAAAAACCGCACTTTTAAGTAAAGAAAGCGGAACAATCCTTGCTGACTATTCAGATGTACCTACCGTACAAGTTAGAGATGGATATTATGAAATAATGCAAAAACAAATTACCGACGAAACCGAGGCTCGATTCCCCGTTTGTCGATTACCAATTTCGAACACCCTTATGTTCCTAACCAAATAAAAATTATTTAGATATGATTAATACTGAATTAGCAAAATCACTACGGACAGGATATCGAACAGCATATCCTTTCCCTCACATTGTCATTGACAATTTTCTACGAGAAGAAACCGCAAATAAAATTTTCGAGGAAGTAAAAAAATACGAATACTGGGGATATGACCCGAGTGCGTACTCAGCTAAACACCAAGTCAATAAATTCTTCAGCCCATGGTCGGATGATAATTTAAGAGATATTGCCAGTACGGCACCAAAAACTTGGGAAGTTTTATCTTATCTCAATTCTCCCGAAGCTTTAAAATATTTGGAAGAACTTACTAGTATTGAGAATATTTTACCTGATAACACTTATGTAGGAGGTGGAATGCATAAAATCAACGCAGGTGGTAGATTGGCTGTTCATGCTGACTATAACATTCATCCTGAAAATGGACTTCACCGCAGAATTAATCTACTCCTGTACCTCAACAAAGATTGGAAAAAAGAATGGGGAGGTAATTTAGAATTGTGGGAAAAAGATATGTCTAAAATGACACACTCTATTGAACCAATATTCAACAGAGCGGTAATTTTTAATATTACTGATGATGCGTTTCATGGACATCCCCACCCTTTAACTTGTCCTGAAGATGTATCTCGTTATTCTTTGGCATTATACTACTTTACTGAAACTCGTCCCGAAAACGAAATATCACCAAAACATGCGGCTTTGTGGCAAGAACCAGACCACAATCACGACCACAGTTTCAGAAATTATGCTAAATTTTAACTATGAATTCATTAGATAAAAATTATCAAGAATTACTTACTGACATTCTTGAACATGGTGTTATAAAAGAAGACCGTACAGGAACAGGTACTTTATCTGTTTTTGGTCGTCAGATTAGACACAAAATGTCTGAAGGATTCCCTATTCTCACCACCAAGAAAATGGCGGTGAAGTCAATGATAACTGAACTCAAGTGGTTCTTGAAAGGGGATACTAACATCAAATATTTGGTGGATAATGGATGTAACATTTGGAATGGTGATGCCTATAAGAATTATAGAAATAATTTTGAACCCACACCTTGGCAATTTACCCCGTACACTATGGATGAGTTCATTGAAGAAATCAAAACAAATGATGAGTTTGCTAAGAAGTGGGGTGAGTTGGGTCCAATCTACGGAGCACAATGGAGAGAATGGAAAATTAATTTAATTGACCCATATACGATGGAATTAATTCCTCCTGTAGACCAAATTCAAAACTTAATCAACGAACTCGAAACAAATCCTGATTCGAGACGATTGATGGTTAGTGCTTGGAATGTAGGTGAATTAGACCAAATGGTTCTTCCTCCTTGTCATTATGGATTTCAAGTTTACACCAAAGAAATGACCTTGGAAGAACGAATTGAATGGAATTATCAAAATAGTGACCCTTTAGGTAGGAGTATGGATTTTTTCCCTGAACACTTAGATGCAATGGGTGTCCCCAAAAGAAAAATATCTTTAATGTGGAACCAGCGTTCTGTGGATACATTTTTGGGTCTTCCGTTTAATATCTCTTCCTACGGTATGCTTTTAATTCTCATTGCTAAAGAAGTTAACATGGTTCCTGATGAACTTGTAGGTAATTTGGGGGATACTCATTTATACCTCAATCACCTAACTCAAGCAAAAGAACAAGTAAAAAGGAAACCATACGGACTACCTAACATGTACATCAGAAATTTTGATTTTTTGAATGGGGAGTTTAAATGGGAATTAAGCGATTATCAATCACATCCCGCAATTCAAGCACCTTTATCAAATTAATTATGGATTTTCCAATATTAGTAGAACACCCCACCTTTGGGGACCATCGTGGTAACTTTTGTGTATCTCCTATGCAGATGAAGACCGATAAAAAGCTTGATAAAAATTGGATTCAAGTAAATACGAGTATAAGTGTTGAACCTCTTACTTTAAGAGGTTTACACTTTCAAACAAACCCATTTCAACAGACAAAATATATGAAACCTATTTGGGGTTCAATTTTTAATTTTGTTATTTGTGTGGATAATACCCGTCCTGACTTTGGTAAAGTGTATTCGTTTCTTATTGATGTGAATCACGCGGTCTTAATTCCAAGAGGTTTTGCAAATGGTGTTTTAACCTTGGAACCAAATACCATTATCCAATACTTTGTGGATAATTCATTTTCCAAATCACACGACCAGTCTTTAAAATGGGACACACATCCTGAAATCAAATCTTTGGTTAATCAATACACCAATTCTCCAATTATTTCAGAAAAAGATGAAAATGGTTTTTCTTGGGAGGACTTAGTCTCAGAAAAATACCATATACATGGCAACTAACTTTCGAGCAGAATCTTGAACTTTTCTTTCGAATCGGGATAAATCCCATTCGTTTCCTTGAGCATCCCACATTCTCATGGTTCCTTCTATAACCTTATTTTTTACAGTATCCGCCTGTTCAACAACTCTTTCATAGGCTTCGAATCGAGCATCATCCAAATCTAAATCGTAGGGTGAACCATGTTGTTGAACAATCTTGTCAGAGCCCATGTATAAAAAGGGTGAAGATGCATACATATTGACGATTCCACTATTCCTCAAATCCAAAAGAAATTGTCTTATGGTATTGATATCAAAATTTCTGAAAATTTGTTCATTGTCAATAATAAACTGAGATTGTTTATCCGCAGATTCATTCATGGGTGAATTCCCAATTTTTTTCCAAAAATCGTATTTGGATAAAATATTCAAAGTAGAGCCATTATCCCATTTAACACCGATAATTTTATTACCATCCTCAAAAGGGTCACGGGATATACTCACAACAGTACCCTTGATACCTGGAGCCATAAATTCATCCTCCATGTGGTATAGCATGATACGGTCCCCGATATTTAGCTCCTTACTCATATAAGAATAAATACTCAAAAAATCATTTAGATTTTTTCTGAAAATTCTTCCAATCTCTCTAAAAGAGAGTCCCTGATAAGTTCAATATCCTCAACCTCATGAAATTCCCCGTATTTGTCAAACCAACGATGAACAACACTAACCAAAGGTAAGTTCAAATACTCCGACTCAAACTGAAATCCATAGTATTGAGCCTCCAACTCGTGTGGTTGTAGGTAGTAATCCAAGTAATCCATATCAGATTCAGGTGGAAATTCATATCCCCCCATTTCTTGTAGCCAATGAGTAAGTTCATGAGTTAACACTTCCCCGATATTAGAAATTGTTTCACGAGTAATTTCTTTTGAGGACATCAACACAAGTTTAATACTCCCCTCATCGTTGTAATAGTCCCCCGTAACAACATTTTTATCAAATAGAACACTATCATTCCATTCTAACTCTACAATGAGGTCTTGACCCAAAAAAACATAGGTAAGCTCCCCACCCACATCCTCGGGTAAATAAAAAGAACCTGAAGAATTGAAATGTAGAACTGTTTCAATGTCAGAGAGAATCTGACGAGAAATGTTAAAAAGAATTTGTTTGTTTACCATTGAATAAAAACACCTAAACCATAATAAAACTCCTTGGAGACTCGTACACTCACCATCAAGTCATAAGTGTTTATCTCTTGAGTGATGGTATTGAAGAGTCCTGTTTTAACCCATAGTTCGGGTTTTAATTGGTTGGGGGGATAACTAAACCCCATGTTTTGTGCGTAACCCCCCACCATAAGATTAACATCTTTAAAAAGTCTGATTTGAGCACCAAAACGATTTATCAAAGAATAGGGGGTGGTATAGGCATACGGATACGGATAGGAAGTGAAGTATTGTCCACCCACATACACACCAACCATACCAGCAGTCTGACTTACAATAACAGAATTATCAGTAGGGACATAGGTAATGTCGTTAGCCCTTTGAGCTAAAAGGGGGGTAGAGAATACCAATAGAAACAATAATATCCGATTCATTGGTTAAATTATAAAAGTAAAAAATCAATTAATCAAATTCCAAAATGGAAACTTTTAAATCCCCATCACCTTTGATTACTCTATGCCAAACAAATTTCGGAATGTGTAGTTTTTGATTGGCAAACAATTTGATTGGCAAGGAATCTTCCAATTGAAACATCCATCCATTGGATTCTATGATGGTAACCTCTCTGTCCTTAAGGTCTTGGTGCCATTTAAGTTCTTCGTCATCAACATCCGATGAAAAGGTCCGTATAAGTCTTCCGTTAAGTTCTTTCTGTTCGAATGGTAAATCACCAAGCGTTTGAGGATGAGAGTCCGAGTTGTTTTGCATATCTTCCAACATTACAAGACCAGTACCCTGCTGTAGTTCTGTCCTTTTTTTGGTCGCACTTGTGACGAGCTCTAAAGGACTTGGCAGCTTTTTTGTTTTTGTTTCTTACCCTTAATTTACCCGAGTCACCAAAAGTAACCTTTTTGACATTACCATTTGGTGATTTTACATACACGGCAAATTTCTTGGGTCCACCAGGTGTTCTGAAGGGTTTGTTTAGATTAACTTTTCTTCCACGGTATTCTGCTTCAGAAAGTGTCTCTTCGATTTCGAATGGTGCGTCCAAATAAATCTCTTGACCGTTAATCTCCACAATTTTTCCCAAATCAGATTCCACCATTAAGGTGTCTTCTTCATTTAGGGTTATCAATTCTTTTTCCCAAAGGCTTCTAACTTCATTTACCAAATTAAAGTACCCCTCCGAGTATACTCTAAACACATTGTTGGTTAAAGATAGTTTATTGTCAATGTGGTATTGTAAATGTTCGGAAATCTCAACCCCCTCTTTAACAATAAGGGTGGGTTCTTCCATTTCTTCGATATATTCTCTGAGGATTTGTTTGATATCCATGGTCTTGAGTTTAATGATAAATACTTTCATATTTATTTGAAGGGTTCAATACTTTGTTATATCTTAGTCCTATGAAAAATAACTTCGACACCGACTATCAATGGGTTCATAAGGTTGTGAACTCTTCTGTCTCTCACGAACAGCTCGATTGCTCTCGTAATTGTTTCACCAACTTCTTGAACAAATACAAAAGTCACTTGGATAACAACCCGTCTGTTTACAAGGGATTGTCAAATAACTTCAACGAGGCGTATTACAAAAAATTCTTGGAATTAAGGTAATTTGTTCGTATCTTTGTTTTATGAAAGATATGAAACTTACTTGGTGGGAGCACTTCACTCTTTTTTGGACATACGAATTTCGTTATTACCCTCGGAATTTTGTTCAAGGGGTACGGAACCTAATCAAATGGTTTCCCGTTATTTGGATGGACCGAAATTGGGATGATTCATATCTTTGGACCATTTTGAAGTTCAAAATCTCTGAAATCTCAAAGTCACATGGTAAGGCGATGCCCTATGTGGGTTATGAGCGAAATGTTGAGGTTATGACTTTGATTAACCGTCTAATCGAAAAAATTCAATCTGAGGATTACCTTCACGAATATTTCGATTACCAAGATGTGGAAGTAACATTTGTACCCATCGAAGGAACGGACATGTATGAGATGAAACAAAAAGTTTTGGAAGATAATTTGGACGAGTATTTTAAAAAGTACCCTCTGACTTATAAACAAGCTTTCAACCATCACTATTACCAAGATGAACGAACCCGAGAAGTGCTGGCAATGGCCATGAGTGACATCCGACACAAAAAAGCACATCGTATTATTTTTGAACTACTAAACCAAAACCTCCCAAAATGGTGGGAATAAAATTTTAAGTTATGGCTAAGCGATTAACTAAACAAGAAAAAAGTGATATCTTCATCAAAGATGCAATCAATAAAATGTTTGAGATTGCAGGACATGATGTTAGTTATGATGATATCAAAGATAGAAAGGATGATTGGTACACTCAATGGACAATGACTACCGCTCAAAATGATGAGTGGAAAGAGTGGGGTGTAAGTGAAATCAGAAAGAGATTTAAGTACAACAAAGAGTGGGCTATCAAAGAAATGGCAATGATTAGTCTTATGTGGGGTTTAAAATTTTCTGACTACGCCTATAATACTGAAGTTGTATGAGAATCACATTTATTTCCGACACTCACGGTAAACACGACGAAGTTACCGCTACTTTACCAGGTGGTGACCTTCTTATTCATGCTGGTGATGTAAGTAACCGAGGTCGTCGAAACGAACTTCAAGACTTTATCAAATGGTTTTCAGGGATTGATAATTATACCCACAAGATTTTCATTGCAGGTAATCACGATTTTGGTTGTCAAGAGGAACCTGCCGCTGTTGCAGAACTTCTCAGACTAAACCCTGGTTGTGAATATCTTTACGATGACTTGTTTTTAATCGGAAAAGAGACCGATGACTACGACAATATGATTAAAGTTTGGGGTAGTCCTTGGCAACCTGAATTTTATAATTGGGCGTTCAATCTTCCCCGTAAAGGACAAGAACTAAAAGCAGTGTGGGATATGATTACTCCTGATGTGGATATATTAATTACTCACGGACCCCCCTACGGACATTTAGACTATGTAGAGTATAATAAGATAAATGTTGGGTGCGAACTTCTTAGAGAGCGAGTAGATTATCTCAAACCTAAAATCCATGTCTTTGGACACATTCACTCAGGTTATGGATATAAGTTTGATGGACACACTCATTATTTTAATGCGGCGGTTTTGGATGAAAGATACCAATTCACCCAAAAACCATTAACTATTGATTGGGGACCTCTTACCAATGAAGTGGTATTTGAATCTGAGGGGATACGATACAATAAGATTGATTAACAAAAAAGGGGGTCGAATTCGACCCCCTTTCAAATTTTCGGTTAAGAATTTTTATTCAGCCTTCTTACCCCAAATCTTATCCACCGAAGCCAAACCTAAAGCTCCAAAAGCTAATGCTGCAACAGCATTAACCAAAGATTCTGCAGGTGCAATATGTTGTTCAGTGAATTGGTTTGCGAAAAGTGTTACACATAGTGAAACACCCGCCAAGATACCAACAAATCTCTTAGATGATGGCGTGCCCCTTTCATCTTTTAAAAGACCCGACATCCAGTCAATAATTTTTTTCATAATAGATTAGTGTTTACTATAAATATTTATCAAAACCAATAAGGTTCTATACTTGGGTTATGTCTTCGTCTTCTCGAAAATTTGCAAAAGCCTGTGAAATACTCCTCAACGCAATAGAGAAAGAGTACATCGAAGAATATTATGGTAAAGGAACCCAAATCAAAGTTAGAGACATTGTCTTCAGTCCTGTTAAAAGAACATGTATTGTAGATTGTGTCGTTGTCTTGGGGGAACTTTTAACAGAAGGAGTTTTGGACGATGAAATGACCCGAATGTTAGTCCTTACGATGATGGACAAAATGATTTATGATTACAGTGTGAATGTAATGGTTTCTTACGATGTGTAATTATTTATCACCAAGTTCGTTGTTCTCTTTCTGAAGAAATTCAACTTTGACTGTGAGGGCCGCCACTTTTTCTGTGAGTGCCAAGATTGTTTCCCTCATTTTTTCTTTTTCTTGTGCACTTTCTTTTAAAAGTGCCTCTAATTTGGCTATTCTGTCTCTACAATCTTGTTTGATGAAGTTTTCCTCATCTTTTTTCATTTCCGCTCTTCTTTCGTAATATTTCCATGCGCTGGTTGACCCTAAAACAGTAATTGCCGTAACAGCAACAGTCCAAATTGAGTTCATGTCCATATTTTTAATAATCTATTGTAATAAATACTAAAAGATTTACAAAAATAATGGAAAATAATTTTTCGTTGGACCCCGAACTTCGTTCGACATGGTACTAAGTATTAATTCTAGTATAATATATTATATTATTATAATATAATATTTTTTTAATTAATTCTTTATACTAATTCTAGGCAATTTTTTTCCAAACAGAATCCGAGTTCAATCTCACAGAAATTATATGTTCCATGTTCCATTCAGAGGGTGAAATTATAGATAAAAATTCTTCACCTTTTTTATTTCGGTATATGTGATAGATTTGCCCAATTTTTGGTTCAAAATTATATTTGCAATTGTAAATCCTGTCATTAAGTTCGATTGACTGTTTTAAAATTTCAGCCTCTTCGACTAAATCTTCCCATTTACCACCAAAATAATCGTTCGCTTTGATAACACCATATCTTTTGAAAAAAGAAAGGTCATCGGGCTCTATCTTAGGTGAAGATAACGAAGTGGGATATTGATAAAGTGCTAGTCTTTTATTATCACTCATAAAATCAATATACAAAAAAAAAGGGGAGAATCTACTCTCCCCCCTTTACAATTGTCAACCCATGTTTGAGAAACTCTTTCGCTCGGGGGTCAAGATATGACAAGGCATAAACTTTTTCGATGTCTTTAACCAATTCTTCTCCGTGTTCATTCTCACGATACAACTCCACAATTTTATCCATTGCTTTGTTACACTGTTTGGTTTGTTCTTCGAAATAATTGTAAGGTTTAAACTCTTGTAAAGTACCATGAATTCTTGATGCCAAGTCCAAACCACCATCAGTAATTTGTGGAAACAATCTCATGGTCTTTAAAACCTCAATCATGTCAACTAATCCGTTGACACCACCTTTTCTTAATTTAATACCCTCGATATAATCGTCAAAGTCACCACCACCCGCTAAATCATGAATCGATTTGGTGTTTTGTGCATTGCAGAATAGTCTTTTTTCTTCACTGGGCTCATTTTCTCCTTGATTTGGGGTATCCATATCCATTTGCTCAGAAATGTTGTACAATCGTCTAATTTCTGATACTTCGGATTCCGTAATTACAAATTTTTTTCCCATAACAATAAATACTCACTAACTGTGAATAAAATCAACCTTTTCTTTTAAGGATAATTCTTGTGTGGTAAACGAGAATGGGTCATATCCAAATTGTTCGAAGGTTTTTTTGTGAATTTTATAAATTAGTTGAGCACTTTTATAGTCCAAAGTATTCATCTCGAAAGCAGTATTATCAACCATCAAATTTTGATTGAAATAAAATAAATTTTGGTCTATGAATGGTAAGTTTTTCAAATCTTTCTCCAAGTCTTCATAATGAAGTACAAAACTCGGTGTATGATTGTCTAAATTATAGGGTAAAACAAATTGTACCAAACTATCGATACTCAAAAGAGTTTCTTTCTTTACTGAAAAAATTTCCTGTACCCATGCGTTGAGTTTTTCTTTGAAATGGTCAATCGTATTGGTCTTTAATTTCCAATTTGTGTGTGAAATATCAAGATAATGATTAATAATTTGAAAATATGGGTTTCTAATCGATAAAATTATCGAAAAATCTTCAAAATCCTGTGGTATTTTTTGTATAAACGAAATATTGTCCTTCGCCGTCAAAGGCAAAGTGTCTTTTTTACCATAATTTACGAAATAGTGGGAAAAAAAACATGAGGCAACAATTTTTTCACCCATACAGGGTTTTGTCCACCAAATCATTCTATGTTCAGGAGATACATTCATGATTCTGAAAGAAAAAAAACAGATTAATAAAGATTTCTAATCTGCTCTTGAAGTAATCTTAACTGATTCTTTAAATTTTGAAGTTCGCGGGGGGTATTATGGTCAATAACTGTATTTTCTGTCTCAATATCCTTGATTCTTTCTTGAACTCTTTGGAATTTAAACATTAGTTCACCATAAATTCGAGCTTTTTGCTCATCGGGGTACATTTTCATACTACTTTTTAATCAAATATGACCAAAAAAAATAAAATCTCAATATCAGAGGATATGAGACATGTGTTTTTTGAATTTTTTGATGAAAATTTTGTGTCCAAGATAACATCCTATCAAATAGGACAATGACACAATACCGGCAAAAATTAATATTTCCATAATTTTTTATTTGTTAATAAATATTAAGCATTTTTTTTGTTTTCTTTCCATTCCAACCAAAAACCAACACCAACAATGATATTCATCCCAAATGACATCAAAATTTCATGTATATCTTGGTAGACATTCAAGGATAAATGGACATGTCCCACAACCCAAAATGGAATTGAGAGGTTTCCAGCAACCCATCGAATAAAAAAATCCAAAAATTTAAGCATTTTTCTTATTTTCCCTAATGATTTCATTGAGATACTCTAAAATCTCAACTGAATCCATTCTTCTGGTAAAATATTCATCAAGACTTTTGTTTTTGTCAAAGGGATGAGGGAGCGATTTTGCCCACCTCATCCCTTTATTAAAGTCTTCCACATTATAATTCAGTTCCTCGGTAGGAACTTGGGATGTCAACTTGTAATACAATCTTTTCACTTTCATAATCGAAAGATAATCAAAAGATTTTCTTATTTCAAGTATCCGTAATATTTGAAGGTCTTTTCTTCTCTATCAGCTAAACCATGGGTACCACCGTTGATTCTTTTGGTTAACGCCAAAATAGTCTCCTTAGTAACTCCTTTGTCGCAGATATCCCACAATTTGTTTTTGTCAAAGAAGAACATTGCAGATTCAAAAGCTAATTCTCCCGCAACCAAGTCAGGTTGTTCCATAATCAATGGATTTTTTAAATAATCGGCAAATGCTTGATAGTTTGCTTTACCTGTCAATTGAAGTGCACCTCTTCCACGGAATTTCCAACCTTCTCCTGAAGTCTCATCACCGTTTCCCATACGAGAAGCGTAGACACGGTTTGCAATTTTTTCAGGATTTCTTTGGTACGATTCATTGAGGGTACCAGGAAAATATTTTCCAAAAATTTTCTTCAAACCATTACCTGAATAATTTAAGTTTTCAGAAAATGCTTTGAATCCTCCTGTCTCGTGAGCGGTTTGTGCGAAAAAGTGTGCAGCTCTTTCAGGTGTCATTTTATAGTAATCCATTGCAGCCTTTAGAGTACCTGGTCCGAAAGCTCCGTCCGCAGTTACACCAATTTTTGTTTGTAGATTTTTTAAACTCATTGTGTATTATTTTACCATAAATATTTGAGAAAATGGCACGAGCCCCAAAAGTTTTGGAATACAACAAAATGAAAGCACCTGAACTAAAAAAACTCTGTGAACAGAGGGATATTCAGTGTAAAATGGTAGTTAAAGATATGGTTGAGGCCCTTAAGCTAGAAGAACAAGGAAAATGGGTTTTTCATACCGAACAAGAAAAACTCAAAAAAGGTGGATATCTAATAAAAATTGATTACAGAAATAAAGAAGACCTAATTAAAATGAGTGCCCTTGTTGAAAAGAAATTGAGTAAACGATTAGATGTCTATTCAATGAATAGATTGTGGTTTAAAATGGATGATGAGATTATCAAAACTCAAAATTAATAATCAATTCAATTTTTTCATCATTTAAAAGATGTCTCATTGAAGGTTCTAAAATTTTGTATCTCAATACCTCATATTTCATCTTGTCTTCAATGGCCTTTTCAAACTCGTTTTGGTTAATATTGTCAGGAATTGTGTTAGAAATGATGTTACCATTGAAATCTAAAAATGATATTTGATTAACATCCAAATCAATTGTGATTTTCCCATCAATAATATCAATATAATTTAAGTTATACCTTATTCTTATTCTGGTTGATGGTAATCCTTCGTCTCTATTAGAATAATTCCATACAGTGGCAAAATTCACATTTTTCGAGAATATTTTTTCTTTCAGAAACTCAAAAGTCTCTATAAAGTCATTTTCATATATTTTCTCAGGGTCGATACCATTACGAAGTTGATTCATCCCACTCTGTGTAAGAATTACCAAATTCTTAGGAGTACTTGGATGAGTTTGCCTCATTTGTTTACTCGTAGAAGATGAATATCTGTCAGATACTTCAAACCACTTACCATCCTTGAAAATATAAATTGGATACCAACCATATGAAGTTATAACATATTGGGAAACCCCTTTTCTGTCTTTTTCCCAAAAACCCTCAACATTATTAGCCTTGAAGGGAATCTTAACTTTTGCAAAATCACCCATTTTATAGTTGGGTGTTCTCTGAGTCCTGAGTTGACTTAAATCATATTCTTGTCCCTTCATTATATTCTCATAGTCCCCATCAGGTCTATAATTGTAAGAATACAAATAATAGTAATACGACGCATCAGACTTGTCGAAACCCAAATACTCCAATATCTTTTTGATATAATCTACCAAATCATCTTTGGTTTTGAGGTTATTCTTTTCACGATTCAAGAACTTGAAAATCTTAATCTCATCCATTGAAAACGCCCGTTCAGTTGACGATTCCCTCAACATAGAGTATTTTCTTAAACTTTTCATGGTACAATATTAAAAGCTGATAGGGCAATAGAACGAGGCAGTTTCATCTCATCAGGTACCGCAGAATTCCGTTGTAATGTCCAATGTATTCCTGTTGAAGTTTCTCTTATTTCATCAGTAACTTCTGATGGTAAATTTTCAGGGCCTCCCCCTGAGAAATACAACTCACCCAAATAAATCAAGTTATTCATCCTACCACCGTTTTCTTCAAATCTATTTTTTTGAAAATTCCAAATTCCCCAATCAGGATATAATTCTCTAATTTCTGAATCGGATACTATTGCAACCAAAAAAACACACATGTCGTATTCTTCCCAATCTTCTTCCCAAGAGTCAGGAAATACAAAATCCACAATAAAAGGAAATTTTTTAAACATCTCCTTTTTGTAAACGCGGTACTCCCAACTTTTTTCGAATTCTTCTCGTGTCATATTCTTTTATAAATACCTCGTATTTATCATATATGGAATTTTCAGAGGCAATACAAGAGGTTTTAGTTTATGAAGGTAGATTTTCTCCTGAATATGCAAAAAACTTAGCGGAACAAATTATGATGGAGTCTAAAAAACTCGGATTGGAACTTCCAACCTACAATTTGGTTTGGTCAACTATATCAAAAGAAACTTTAGCAAAAAGAGATTTCGCACAGGAGTTAGCAGAATATATTATGGAGTTGTACTATAGAGGCGGATACATCAATCGTTCTGAACAGGAGGTCGATAGAATCCTTCAACTCCTTAGACCAAAGAAGTAAAATTATTCCAAGGTATTAATTTCACTCTTCCAAATAGCTCTCTGAACTAAATTATATTCAGGTCTTTTGTTGTTATAATAATAAAGTGCCAAACTTTTTCTAGTGATTCCTTGGGGACATTGTAATGGATGTGGATGACCGTGTGGGGCTTTATCAATATTAAACATTACCACACGATTCGCAATTGGCGAAATCTTTTTTGCCGGACCCGACATATTCTTCCACCAAAGTTCCAAATCACCATCCCACATGGAGTCCCAATAAGCATTGGCATAAACTAACAAATTAACATGACGATATAAATCAGGTCTTAAGTAACTATCATTAAAATCGTGGTGAACCTCCAATCTTCCACCAGGTCCTGTTTGGTGATAAGCGGCGTTGGGGTATCCCTCAGATTCATGAGTCAAATTTTCCAATCCTGTAATTTTACTTACAATTTGTAAAAACTCAGGTGCATTTAAATATTCAATAACCGCTCTCATGGTTGGGAGCATGTTGTTGAAATCATAGATTTGTTTTTTATTAACTTGGTCTGCGTGCTCGTCATAATCACCACCACCCTCAAATCTCCATAATTCACTTGGATTTGAAGAGATAAACTCAACTTCATTAAGGAGACTGTCAATTACATCTTGACGAAAAAAGTCATCCATTACAATGTGATTAAAGGGGATTTCGGTTTTGAAGGCTCGAGCGTATTCCTCGATATTGCGATAGGTTTTGTTGCTTAACATAATAATGTTTTATTCACGATTAACGGCCATCTCTTTCTCTTTGGCTTTTAATCAAATCATAATCAACATATTTCACATGTAAATTCAAATTTTCTCGAAGCCATTCCTTAAGAATTACTTCAAAAAAATCCTCGTCAATATCAAATAATTCCATAATGTCGAGGGATTTTCTTGGTGAAACAAAAAGTGAACCAGGGTCACTGTAATAAATCATTATAGGTTTTCCTTGTGGGTCAAATACATAAGTCTGTTTCTCCGAGGTTGGAACCGTTTTCACCCCTTTGAACTGCAAATCCAAGTATTGTTTTACTTTATTTGCGATGGACTGTTCCCTTTCTGAACTATACTCACCACTTAACAACCTTTTAAGGGTGTCAATCAACCGCATTTGTTCATTAACCCCTTGGTTCATTTTATTTTCCAAAATATTTTTTAAGGTCATTAATCTTAGAAGACAATTCTCTCATCTTTCTGATTTGTTTTTCCAAATCATCATACATCTTGAAATATTGTGTTTCCATCTTTTCGAGTGTATTGATACTTGGTTTTCTACCTCTCCTTTTTGGTTCACCTAATTCGATATCAACATCAATCTCTTTAGGTTTTTGAACTTTCATAAATGAAGGGATTTCTTCATCTTCCTTTTCAGATTTCTCTTTCGGTCTTCTTCCTCTTACGGGAATGTAATCATCAGGACGGTCATAATACTTAATTCTTTTTCCCACAGGTTCAAACATTTCACCAACCTTTTTGATAAATTCTTGAGCCTTAAGAGTATTTGGCATTTCATTTAACCAATCGTACATAAGGTTGGACTGAGTCTCCTCATCAGGTTCAACCATCAATACCAATTCTTCAATATCGTCCGCATCCTCACCAGGTCCTTGTTTGCTTTTCGCATATTCTCTAAACTCACTAAAATATGGGATACGAGCAAATTGCAAGGGATGTTCAACAAAATAATTGAATAACCATCTCCCGATGTTTTTGGTAATGGCTTCGAATTTTTCAGGACTCATGGGTCTACCCCTTTGTTCCTCAATCAACTCTTCGTAAAAAAAATTAAACTTCATAAATTATGGTCTTATACCATAAATACCACAAAAAAATAAAAAGGGGGAGTAGCGAATTCCCCCTTTCATCGTTCCATAACTGAAACGGTCCTAGTCCCATAAAGGGTCAATGTGTGGCCAAGTAATCGAGTAGAAGTAAACCGAAGACAACAATACCAACCCCAATCTAACCTATTAAATCCTCCAAAAACTTCTTCACATTTATAAATAGTGTATCAAGAGTTATTCTTGATAATTCTATCTATATGATTCATGTCTGTTTCCAATCCCATCAAGGCTTTACGGTAACTTTCAATACCCAAAAATTCAATCAACGGGTCTTTATCCCTCATGGTAAATTTCTTTTGTAATGGGATTCGTTTAATTTCCAATCCCTCATTATTCTTATACAACCAATAGGGTATCCGAAACAAAAAATAATTTTCCTTTGTGGAATGTTTTTCCAATAACTTGATTTGGCTTTTTGGTAGTGTGACTTTGTTAACAACCAACCTGTAGTCTACCGCACCACTAGCCCAACCAGGACCCGAGGATTCCTTCTCTTGAACATTTAATACTGAAACACTTTTATCTGTTTCAGATTCCAAGTAATACCAACCCTCCATAGTCTTATCTTCGGGGTGGTAAACCATTTTGTAAAAAGTTTCCATACCCCAAAGATAAGAAAAAAATCAAAACCAAATTATTTTTGGAAAAAATATTCCCCTTGGTATCTAATGAATTGCAATCCCTGTTCAAACTCGGGATTCAATTTTCTTAACCAAGTCTCCTTGGTACCATCGTAAGGGTTGATAATAATCTTTTTATCTGATAACTGAATTGTTCCTTTAATGTCTTCCATAAAAAAAATATAAACCTATTTGAAAATAAGTAAAAGTTGTTTTATCTTTGTAAGACAAATAAAAATTGAAAATGGCAAAAGTATCTTCTTCAGCAAACAAATTGGAAAAGAAACATGTTTCTCGACCTGGTGTTCACTCCAAAACTAAAACCTCTCGTAACAAGCGTTCGAAGAACTATCGTAAGTCTTACCGAGGTCAAGGTCGATAAACAAAACCCCTTCGAAAGAGGGGGTTTAAATTTTTTTCTTTATGGATTTTACAAAAAAAATGTTTTTCAAAATTTTGGATAACCAAATCCAAAATGTTGACACATACTATAATAATGGTTCTGTATGGTTAATCTTTACTGCCGAAAAAAAATGGGTGATTGAATTAACTAAAGAAGGGACCCTGTGGTATAATTTCTATTTTTTCAAATCGATATATGAATTATTGGGAATCGATGTGGTTGAAAATCAACATTATATTACGGAGTGGGTTGAAGGTATTCTTCAAAATGGGGTTAGAAACACCGATTCTTGGGTGGGTAAGCCGTTTGTATCTGTTGAATATACCATTCAAAATGGGATAAAAGATGTTATAGGTCAAATTATAGACGCACCAGAGCTAGTTAATGATGCCATTCAAAATGGGGTAATAAACACCTTGGATGTACAAGTCCCTTTGGATGTTCAAGTTGAAGATACCATTCAAAATGGGATAAAAGAAACGAAACATGGTATTCATTTTTCTGAAGATACCACCGAAAATGTGATAAAAAATGGTATCAAAGAAACTCATGCCGATGCCTACCATTACCTTCCCACAGTGGAAGGTGTGATTACTAATAATATTAAAGAAACTAATTGGAGAAGGGTAGATAACTTCCCTGAGTTTGAGGAACGAGTTATAAATAATTCTTCAAAATTAAATTAATCCATAGTATACATATTTCGGTATATTGGATTTACATATTGCATTTTTGATTGTGCGGTAGTTGTTAAACTCTTGAAATCATTTGCAAAATATTGTTCAAACCATTCTTTAAAATAAACACCGAATTCATTGGGCTCTAAGGGCATTACTGAAATAAATTTATCAAAATCCTCTTTTAATATTAAAACTGTTGGTGATTCAAAAACTTTATGATTCGCGGCAATCCTAGGTAATCCATTTTCATCAACAAATACTTCATCATAAGTTAATCCTCTATACTTATAAAGTTTTCCATAAATCCTTTCGAAAAGTTTTAGACTCAATCTTTGTATTTGTGATGATGTAACTACAACATCCACTTGTTCCTTAATGGAAATTTTCTCATTTTTTCGATAGGCCATGTCAATATCTCTTCTTGACACTCCAAACCATTCGGCCAAATCTGATTGAAGAGGTTTTACACCTTTAGATGTTAAATGTGTTGTTCTACAACGAGCTTCTATACCATCAGGTGGACATAATTTGATTCCATTTTTGATTGCAAAACTTGTACACCCCAATTTTTTCTCGGCCCAGGATATGAGTTTTCTCATATCCTTATCATCGTGTTTTCCCTCAATTACTTCTGACTCGATAATCTTATCGAGTTGACTTTCTGAGATGATGATTTTCATTTTGATAATTTTTTCAATATCTCCAAGTTTGAAGAAATTCTTTTTTCTCTTTTAAGTATAGTTTTTCTTCTTGTTGGTTTCGGTAATGATTTATGTGACTTAGCCATATTCATAAATACTTCTCTTAGAAATAAAAAATCCTCCTTAAATGGAGGATTAATTATTCATGTATCAATTTTTTTAAACTGTTTCAGTGAATGTCAATGAAATATTTCCTCCGTTCTCAAAATCTTCCCAACTACATACGGTTATTGAACCATTTGAGGTTTGAGTTTCATTAAATTCTCCCATCCCGTTTACATACACAGCCATTGTGATATTTTGTGTTGCCAAATTACCTCTGTTTACAACAACGCCATCAGTACTATTAACGACCACGGAACCATTCATGTAAGATGTTTCACCACTTTTAGCAAAATCGGTGATTATTGCCGTTGACTTATTGATTTCAGTCCATTCTACTGTTTCCCCAACGGGAACAACTAGTGGGTCAATAAAAGCATCTGTGATTGTTATAACATAATCAGTGTTATTGACGATTTTAAAATTGATTCCCCAAATTTCTTCCATAGTAAATGTTTTTAATATAAATAGTTTAAAAATCTTTTAAATTAACCCCAATCCTGAACATCAATGTTTGATGTTTTTTGAGTAGGTTGTTGTTGAGTTGTTGTTTGTTGATTTGTAGGTTGTTGTTGAGTCACTTTTTGTTGTTGAGTAGGTTGTTGTGGTGATTTTGATTGGTTAGGTAAAACATTAGCAAGTGACTTGGGTTGTAATTTAATTGGTTCTTGTTTTTGAGTGGGATTTTCAGTTTGTGTTGTTGTTTGTTTTTCTTTAAACAATGCCTCGTAAGTATTTTTACCAACTAAACCATCGTCTTTCAGTCCACTCTTTTTCTGAAAATCTTTAACCGCTCTGAGGGTTTTACCACCAAATTTATTATCAGTTTTTCCTGGGTCACTCCCTAAACTTCTAAGTTTATCTTGTACTTGTCCAACAAATTCACCCATCATACCATATCGTAAAAGTTTTTGTCCACTTTTTACCTCTTCCGCTGTTGGGGCTTGTTTCCACTGAAATGGCTCCTTGACGGGGTCTGTATTTTTGGTATCTTCAGGTGTATCTGAAGTCCCACCAAAAACCTTTCCATCTAACTCTACAAATCCCTTAGTATCACACTTCCAAGTACCTTTAGTATCACCGGTTTTACTCTTTCTGGTATAAGTGCCTGATGTATAAAAAGTATAAATTGTTCCCATAACATTATACTGACCTTGGGTATTTGGTACCTTGATTTTTTCAATTTTTTTTAAACAAGGGAAATACCAAGACCCATCGTCTTTTTGGACCCCTCCTATTTCCTTTTTTTTGAGGTCCTCAGCACTTTGTTGTGGTTGGTCAGGTGTATTATCCTGTTCTGACAATATTTTAGAGATGATTCTTTTCAAATCAGACTCAGTTAATTTTATCACTTTTTCCATATCTATAATTATCTAACTTTAAACTAATGTTTTATCTAAAAATTTTTAGTATAGAACAATTTTAAGACAAAATCAAATTTTCTATCGTCGTTTTGATTCATCCAATACAAAAAACTTTGTTGGATTTCATTCTCTGTAAAACCACCAAGGCTCGATAAATAATTGAAAAACTTAGGTTCAACTATTACCGAATAAATTTCGGGCATTATTTCCACCGCCCAAAAAGCGGTTTTTCCATCAGGAAAATATGTGATATCAGCACCACCTTGCTTGGTATTGTATTTTGTTTCGGTATTCGAAAAATACCTATCAAAAAATTTCAGCAACTGAGGATGAACATTTTCCAATTCTTTTTCCATTTTCTATAAATATAAAAACCCTCCACTTTGGAGGGTTATTGAATAATATTTGAGAATTACTCTTCGTCTTCTTCGGTGTTCTCCTCTTCAGAAACTTCTTCTTCCATCGTTTCTTCAACTTCTTCAGTAGTTTCCTTTTTCACTTTAAGGCCATTCATCTCGTTTCCGAATGCAACTCCCATACTTTCATAAAGAGATTGAATTCTGTTCTTCTCTTCTTCAGTAATAATTAATCTTTGTCCCATGTCAATTTTGTTTTTTTATAAATAGTTCATAATGTTCCTTGAGAACATTGTGAATTGTTTTCTTTAATATTTGGTTTTCACTAATTTCATAATCAAAATCATTAGTTTCATAATCGGCAGTCTCACGGTCCTCGATATCCTTATCGAAATATCCTAATTCTAAGTCCGATTGAACCATTTTATTTACAATTTCTTTGGAAGGTCCAAGATATTCATTTTTACCATATTCTTTACCATACTCTGTATAATTCTGCTCCCAATCAACATCAAAACTTTTATATTCAGGTATTACAATATTATCGGCAGTTACAGTTTGTTGATTGAAACCTTCCAAATTATATTTTAGAATCGAATAAAGTAACCACAGAAATTCTGGCGAAGAATTATTCATACCAATAATTGGTCCCTTTCTTAAGAAATCAAAGAAAAAATCATCAATAGTTTCCTCACTATCCCAATCTTCGAATTCCCCATTTTTAATCGAATCATATATTTTTGACCATTCATCAGGGCTGGTTTTAATCAAAAAATTGATTTGTTTTATGAGCAATTGATAATCCATAGTAATAAATACTATGATTTTTTATCTTTGTTTCTTTTTATATTAAGATAAATCTGACCAAAGCATAAACCAAACATAAAGGATAGGAAAATACTCGGCCACCACACATTGATTAAACCAAAGACAGTACCCATAAAGAGTAGAAACCCATTACTAAATTCAATTCTCATGTCGATTACCTATTGTAATTAAAACTGAATCTTTGACTATTTTGAAAACATTCAGTTCCGGTTTGTTTTCTTGGAACCATTCAACCAATAATTCTTCAAATTCATCCAAACTCAAATAAAACAACTCTACTACATCAGAAAAAAAGCTCAATGGTACTGTTACAACAATTCCTTGCGTTACACACATTGTTCCTGAACCAACCTCATAATTGATAATTGGGTTTTCTTTATAAAACTGTTGTGACCAACCATCCTCATATGGACTATTTGCCCTCGGATTGAAATGTGTAGTTTCCTTACTCAAATCAATGTGAGATGAAAAATATTCCTTGATGATGGTTTTATTCATCTTCCAAAGAATCAGAAAAAGTTGGGACAATTATTTTTGGAATGTAGTATTCCTCGTCATCTTCGTATTGGTCTTCCATAATCAAATTTCAAATACATTAATAATTTTACCATAAGTTTTAGAAAACCTGTCATTATACCATTCAATGAAAATCGGTTTCAAATTTTCCCATGTGGTTCCCAAGAAACTTGGCATCAGTTTTTCAGAATCGTAGTACCAAAGATATTCCTGAGTTTTCACAAATCCTGATAAAACATCCTTAGGCTTAGAAGGAGTGCCAGGTAAAATGGATTTATCGAATTTATAATCGGGATTGTACCTGATATCCAAAAAACAATAAACCAATTCCTTTCTTAAAGGATAACTTTCTCCTGAATTATTTTTAGACATTCTTCAAAACTTATTTTTTCTTCTACAAATATAGTAGAATAATCCAACCCATCAACCAGTTTTTTTAAAGTTAATGTTGTAAGTGATGTGTTCGGGTCGATATGTAATACTATTTGATACGCACGGTGAACTATCTCTACCTCAATCAAACCATCCTCTAAATTCGTAATTTCAAGTTGTTGACAGTTGTGTTTTTGACACCAACCCAAAATAGTGGTAAAAGTTGGAGCACTACTCATTTCAAATTTCTTCTTTTTAATTCTTGTTCAATTAATTTTTTTCCAATTGACGATGCCCAACAGTTTATACCACGACTCAGTAAGTCGTTATATTTTTTTAGAATCTCTTCATAAGTTAGCCGTTTCATCTTTTTTTTGAAAAAACAAAAATTGGAAAATTCTACCCCGTATATTTTCCATTTTTTTCATGGCAAACCATTTACCTGTAACACTCCCTGTTATGTAGAACGGTATAATCAACAAATCACCATCTAAGAGTCCCTCGATTGAATAAAATACTGAAGCTAAACTCACCAAATTTATCCAAACAGAATTCATCAAAAGGGGGGTTATTTTATTTTCAAAGGTAAATTTAATCTCTAAAGTTTTGAGAATGTTGAATAGGAACTGAAAGAAAAAAACTATCGCATAATTAATCATAGTTTAAAAATAGTCAAAAATCGTTGGACTATCAAATAAGTTATTGAATTTTTTTAACGATAGGTATAGTAATAAATTCATTTGAGGGTTTAATGTATGTTTTTCCATTCTCATGTTGATAGGTAGGAATCAAATCATCATTTGTCAAATATTCGAAGGTTACTTCATAATTCTCACCCAGTTGACCCATAATGTTGTTGAATTCATCTTTGTTGTACCATATGGAAAAAATCCCACCTACTTTTAGATTTTTATCCAAAAGAGTTTTAACATAACTTTCTCGAGCATCACACCAAGTGTCCAAATATATCCCATCAAATGTTCCTATAACATCGATTACATTTTGCCAAGAGTCAAAAAAAACTTTAGTGTTTTCCTTTGAATTCCAACCATTTTCATTTAGATAGTTGTATACATCGGGGTGATTCTCTATAATCACATGTGAAGAAATATTATGTTCTGAAATGTAAGAATCTACAATTCCCATACCGAAACCAATATTCAAAATGTCACCACCATTGGAACAAATAATTTCTGCAACTTTTCTCATAATGGGTTTTTCCCAACCCATCATAACAGCATTACCCTTGTGGTCGACTAACTTATCATCTTTATAAAAATAACGAACCATTATCGGATTGGTTTTATAATCCTAGCATCGGAAAAAGATTCAGGGTCTGTAAATTCACCATTCAAGTAATCTATAACATCTCTCATGGTTTCTGCCTCGTTATCTGAGAGACGAATAGCTAAAGCCAATCCTGCTGCCAATACCATGGCAATTGTGTCAGGTGATAAATCCTGTTCTGACGATTGATTGACTTGAATTTTTGACTTTCCTTCGCGGACTGTGACCTCGACTTCTACTGTATATTGTTCTTCCATAAAAACAAAGATAAGAAAAAAAGTTGTAAAAAAAAATCCCCCTACTTTTGAGTAGAGGGACTATGTCTCATTTAAATTATTTTTTAACCCCTTTCAATTTTTTGACACTCTTCAGGTGATTTTTTCATACCCTGTTCCTCAATAACTTTCTGTACAATATTCATTAAATCATTCTCAGTTAACTTAATAACTTTTGAATTTTTGTTTTCTTGTACTGTTTGAGTTCCAATCAACCCTTCAAATTTTTCAACATACTTTTTAATAAAATCAAAAAAAGCGGTGCTTGGAATCACGGCATCATTCATACGAAGAACCATGTCATCCATTTTTCTTTTTGAATAATCCATGACATCAATATCATAGTTTCTATCTATGATATTATCTCTTTTATTCAACAATTCGTTCTTCATTTCTTCAGACGCAGACTTCCAAGGAGAATTACCTTTCCCAAATCTAAATGCAATTGTTATTGGCCATAACCCTTCCTTACCATCTTCTTCGTACTTTCCAATTCCGATATACAAACCTTCTTTTTTATATGTGTCAGGCATTTTGTTTCCTCTAAGAAGAAGTTCTGCTACCTCATCGCCACCCATGGTACCAAAACCCAAATCTTGTTCCAACTTATTTATAAAATCTGATGCTTGTATTGATGAAGACATTTCTTGTTCCTTAATACTTTTTTTCATAACTCACTTATTGATTACAATAAATATTTGAGATTATGAATAATTTTAGTTAAATTTGATACATGTTTCAGAAGAATGTTCGTTTACTCTATAACGAGTTTACCCCAAGTGTAGGGTCGATAGGAAATTTTTTTTGTAAGCCATCCAAAGATTACCCTTACATAACCTATATCTCATCTGACTATTACAAGTATTTGGTAAAATTATATGGACATTTCCCAATGAAACTAAATCCCATTTACATACGAATCGAAGACTTGGAGGGTAATCTTATTTCAACTGACCTTCTCATCGATAGATATAATACACATATCTTGGCAGAAATCATTTTTAACCAAGAAGGTAGGTGTTCAATGGTGTTTGAAAAAATAGGAAAAAACCAAATTGACATACCTAAACTAAGTCAAGGTAAACTTCAACTTTCGGCGGGTCACATTTCTAAATCCCCAAAAGATTGACTGTCTTCAATCTTTTTTTGTAGAAGTTCTACTTGATTTCTTAATTCAGTGTCCCTTTCTTCAGAGGACTCTCTATCTTCTAAATCACTCAATGGTTTTTGTAAATCTTTTAAAGCTAACTCAATATACTTCAATCTTTTGTGAATCTCTTTGAGAGATTTTCCAACATCCTGGAAATTTTTTGGCTTAGTTAAGATTATGACATCTGAACTAATTTCAGGTAATTTATAATCAACAACATCTTCGGGATTACCATAAAGAACTCCCTGTTCCTCAATAACTTTTTTTACTATGTTGAGTAAATCACTTTCAGTCAATTTTATAGTTTTTTTCATATCATTTTTCATTTTTATCTTAATCTACAAAATGGTTTTCCATTTTTTTCAACATACAAAACTTCCTCCATAGAGCCCGAAGTGGTGCCTTGTAATGCAGGTGCACCTGATTTTATTGCAGCAAGTCTACTACTTGGTGCAGATTTTACTTGTTGTTTTACAGCCATGTGTTTGATTACCCCATCTCTTAAATCATTGTTTGATTTGGTACTACAATTAGGGGTGTTCTTAATTTGGTTAAAATCGGCTTCTTGAAGAAGCTCTTTTTGAATTGCCTCACTTATAATTTCAGTCAATTCACTCTCAGTTAGTCTAATTACTTTCTTCATAATTTTATAAATATTATCTTAATCCAAGTTTTCTTAAAAAACTTCTCCAACCTTCTCGTCTTCGTCTTATTCTTACAAGTTTAGCCCGAGCGGCACCTCCTTGACAACCTGATGCTCTTGAGGCCAATCGTCTCATTCTTTTACTACTATAATTTGATGCTCCACCAAATAAAGATTTTAACAATTGTGATAATATAACAATTGCCGAAAGTCCTACAAAGGTGTGAACAGCTACAGTAGGAAAATTAAATGGTGCACCGAAAATTGTTAAGGTTGTTTGTCTTTGAAGGTATGGGGTTTGTTGTTCATTCACAGGAGATTTCAAACCTTTTAAAGCGCTTCTCAATTCTTCGGGGGTTTTATCATTAACGAGTGAAAGTAACTTTTCAATTTGAGGTTTTATATTTTCAGGAGTAATTTTTAGTATTTCAGTATCAGACATTTCGGGACCCAAATCCTCCTCTTCTACATTCATCCCCAAGAAATCCCCTAAAACAACAGCTTCATCTTTCAAACACTCTTCAGGGTATTCCTCGTTTTCTTGTTCCACAATAATACTTTTCAGTTTTAAAAATTGTGATTCGGTTATCAAGTAATCCATTTTTCCTATTTACCAATAAATATCGGTTTTATACTTAATAAACAAATATTTATTTAATTATGGATTATATCATTTGTGAATCCCAATTAAACTTACTTCAGAATTTGAATGAAGAAGTGGATAGGGTCAAGGCGGAAAAAATCAAGAAAATTGCAGAGGCTGTTGTGAAAAGATTACCCGCCAAATATAACTTCATGAAAGAGGCTTTTGAAAAATCTTTAGAGACACAAAATCCACCCGATGAATTTCTAAGATTGTTGCCGTCCGAATTAAAGAGTCAGTTAAAGGGGTATTTTGAGTGGCTCAAAGATGCCTCTTCAGATACATCCCAAAGCATAGTATCTTTTATTTCCAAAACCAAAAATTTTTTAAATAACAATATAAAAAAGGGAAAACCTATTCAATCTGAACAACCCCGCGAACCAATTTATTACAATGGATATTACATCAGTACAAGGCTCGTAACGGGGAGTCCTCTTGGTTCTTGGGTACCTGCTGGTGGTTCATTTCTAAGATTTATTGAATCCCCTACTTGGGATTTAATAAAATTTTTGATTTGGTTAGCAACTTTATATTTTATGCTTAGGATGATTTACACTTATATTTACTAAAATGGAAAATATTAAAAAACAAGAGAACGATTTTGATAGGTTAGTGAGAAAAATTGTGGAAGCACAATCCACAACTGAGACTTGTGAACAACTGAAAGAAAGATTGAAAAAAAGAGTCAGAAGAATCACAAAAAATCAAAACTTAATTTCTTCTTTTGATAGAGCTGTTGATACCAACTCCGTAGAACCCCTTCTTTCTTTCATTCGTCATCCAAGAGCTAAAAAACTTTTAGCACAACAGGCAAACCAAGGGGCTGATAGACTTTTGTTGGCAAATAATAAGGACATTGAGGGTGTTCTTTCACAATTAGATAAAGAAATTGTTCGTGATGTGAAAGCATCTTCAATACAACCTTCCGATTTTAGAGATGTTAGGAATTCTAAAGAAGTTAACGAACAAAACCCATGGGATTTGATGGATTTGGAGGCTCAATATGGACGACCGATTGGGTTTTTGAATCTACCAATTGGGTCATTCCCTATTTACGCAGTGAAAGATTTGAAGGGTTGGGCAAAATTTATGTGGGTAAGCGGTATTTTCATGGATGTTTGGTTACCAATATTAGCCTTATTGATGGTTTTCTTTATGTGGCTCAAGTTGAGAGCTCAGGGTGATTGTAGATAAACTTAGTGTTGTCTCATATTACCTGACAAAACATACCAAAAAGTATAGTAAATACAGAACAATATTGCTATTTTAATTAGAATATTCAAACATCTATTCCACAATGGAACGGGTAAACCCCAAATTAACGCCACTTGCTCGGACATATCACCTCTTTGACACTTTTCTCCAATAGAATCTGCAGATTCCACCCCAATGTTGTTAATAATTTCAGGATTTAATGAATCAACTGATAATTTTGATAACTTTCTCTCTAACATTGGTCTAATTTTCATAAATTTCAATAATTCCTTAGGTGGAAATGCTTTAATTAAATCATTTGCATTACCACTTTCTATAGATTTTTGAAATGCCGATTTGATAGGACCTTTCAATTCATTAGGAAAAGTTTCGATTAGGTTATCTGCCATCGTGATTAACCCTGATTTGATTTTATCATTAGTATCTTCTGAAATAATTTCCTTAATTAGAGAAACTAATTCGTTTTCTGTGAGTCTAATTGTTTTTTTATTCTTATCCATATCAATTATAAATTTTTTTAATCTCAAAACCAGTATTTTCAGTAAACCAGTCTTTCATTATCGGTTTCCAAACCTCTCCAAACATAGCATCTAACTTTTCATACTCTCTTGGCTCCAACAATAGATTAGGACAATCTAAATCCAAATCATGATTTTCTACATATTCACAGTTATAAAAGGTCATAAATTCTTCTTCCTCAACATCGCCGAAGAAAATGAAAACTTCACCATCCTTAGTATCTTCCATTTCTTGACGAATATTTTTCCAATCCACTTTATTGCCGAAATTATCTTTGGGAGAAAAATACCCATCAATAAAATCTTTAATGAAATCTAAAATTTTTTCTTTTTGATTTTCTGTTATAAGATATTTCATATCTTAATAAATACTTCAACCAAAACTCTTGGGTAAAAAAGAATTAAGAAACTATAAAATATCATTCAAAAATTGTTCTTTTTCGTGTGGATATAGGAACATCGGAGGGTAGTCGGTGGGAATTTCACCAGGTGCACTTCGGTCTTCATTTAATATGCCAACCACATACCTTCGGAGTCTCTCAGTAGTTTCTACATCATCGAATATTATTTCACCACCACTTGTGTGTTGTTTTTGAATACCGAAAGAATTTCTATCACAAACCCACATATCACTCGCCATAGTAAACCAATAAGAAATTTCATCTTTCTGATGGGCAAGTAAAAAGTCAAAGTGTAATTTTTTATCCTCACCCACTATAAACTCCTTATCGTAGCGATACCCCATCTCAACAATTTTTTTCGAATACAGGACAAATCTTGCGTAATTGGGAATAGATTTACCATCGACTATAACATCTCGACCAAAATAACCATTCCAACTTTCAGGAGATGCATAATGTGTACCCCAAAAAAGTGCATATTCCCCATTTTTGAGTCTAATTTCATCCTTTTCAAAGTTCGAAACCATAACATCAAGAGGAATTGTTGCCAAAACATCTGTTGAAGGGTATTTTTTAAGATGTCTTTGAGTTTGGGTTAGAAAAGTGGGATAAAAAATATCATCACCATCCAATTGTGACATGTGAGTATAGTCCGAATTTTTGAAGACATCGAAAACAGCATTTTTACCTGTCGATGGTGTACCATCTGATTCCGTGACACTATAAGGAATTTTATGGTATTCACAATAGTTTTTTATTTTGTGAATAAAAATTAAATTTTGACTATTAATTACAACATGAACACCGAATTCTAAATCATGAAATTTTTGCATAAAAGCGCTACGAATAGCCCTCTCAGCACGAGGGTAATCATCCGTAACCAAGGGACATAATAATATTTTAGGTTTCATCATCAAAAAAATCTTCCCCTTTATAATTAGGATGATTTTTATCCATATAATCGATACCTTGAACCCAAAAATAAACAGTAGAAATTCCGATAATCACCAATGACCCCAAAGAAACATATAAAAAAGTTTCATATCCAGTTTTTGTTAAAACAATAGCACCAAAAACTATCCCCCAACAAAAGGCAACCAAATTTACAAGTTTATCATGCCACTTGTTCATCATAGTTCTTGAACAGACTTCATTGTCTGGGTAACTTTTTCTTCAGTGAGCCACCCAATAACATCAGTAGTAATTGGTGTATCATAGGTAATTTCCCCTGTAGAGTCCAATACTGCCAATTCATACAACCCCTCTTTACTACCATACGACATTTCAGTTTTTACAACAGATACTCCATATCCATTTTCGAACATCATTCGAGAATGAACACCACTATTATACTCAACAGTAATATCTTTGAACTCTAAATCGTCAAAAGTTTTCATTAGAAATATTTGTTTTATGGTTTAAAGTATTTTATGTATAGAAAATTTTCGGAACCAAATATCGAAGTTTGACCTTTTTCATCAACAGCTCTTATTTGGTCTATCATATAGAAACATCCATCGGGACATACCTTCAGTAGATATTCATTTACAAAAGATTGATTTACACTATTACCCGCAACTCTTATACGAGGATGTCCTTGAACCTTAATCTCAAACCATACCACTTTGTATTTGTTACCACCAAACATATAATCGGAAGGTACTTGGACCACATCAACACCTTGTGGTAACCCAATAGGGTAAGTCATACAGTATTGTGAAAATACAGGTAAGGTTAAAATCAACCCAAAAATTACCAACAACTTTTTCATATTACAAACCTAATTCTTCTTCTAATGCACGGAATGCTGGGTCAACAATATCATCCCAAAAGAATCCTTCAGGATTTTCTTCTTCCCATTCCCACTGGTCTTCATCGAGTTCACCCTCTTCAGATTCCCAACCGTTCTCATCCACATAGAATGCTCCGATAGGTGAGAAAGCCTCATCCCAATAACGACCAAAAATCTTTACCTCATCATCATCACCACTCTTTTCCTTGAGAAGGTCATACATGTTTTCAATCATATCCTTCGGTGGGTACCAAGCACTCTCCACTGAAATATAATATTTATTCTCGTCCTCATCCCATGAGTCATATTTCTGAACCCACTTTGAACCAATACGGTCAATGTAAGATTCAGCTTCTTTACCGAAGTGGTCAACCAAAGTTTCAGAGGTTGCACTTTCATAGGTTTCTTTCAACCACTTAATTGCCTCAGGTGAGGCTTTGAGATACATCTCTGTTCTACAAATATTTGCCATTTTATTTAAGATTTAGTTTATTAATTTTTTGGAGTCATAATCATGACCTTTGGGTTATTACAAATTTCTTCCCATTCACTCTCACCCATTTCCATATCTTCAGCATCCCAACCTGTGAACCACAGTTTGCCGTCAATATAAACAGCTTCAGTTTCAACTCCAGAAAGTGGTGAGTACTCACTACCTTCTTCATTCTTGAGAAGGATGATTTCCATATCATCAGGGAGATTGGAAATTTGTTCTTTTAGTTCTTTGATAGTCATAACCAATTACCACTCAGAATTATACTTACCTTCGGCAGTAACCTGAAAACCACCATACTTGGTCCACTCAGGATTTGGAACACCCACTTGAACCCAAGCATCTTCCCCCTTAGTGCGAG
>Ga0222713_10000221_pt1 | contig 63146 bp, 88 predicted proteins | sample C33_649DmetaG_FD_165061 | JGI IMG/M metagenome (GOLD analysis project Ga0222713, IMG submission 165061) | Estuarine water microbial communities from San Francisco Bay, California, United States - C33_649D | ecosystem: Environmental > Aquatic > Marine > Unclassified | place: USA: California...
TTCATCCACTTCGCTGAATGTATTTTCGGCTAGAATTGATCCGGTCTCGAATCCGGCGATCTTGGAAAGCTCTTTATCCAAGTCTAAAAATGAAAATTCTGATTTTTGTTTAGCCATAAACGTTTTTATTATTTTTGTAATGATTATACACTAGATTCTTTGTTTTGTTTCTTTGCAGGATATATAGGACAAACTAACAAAAATCAAATGAACAATAAATTTGTACTGGAATCTTTTCGAGCTTATCTTGAATTTACAGGGGAAAAAATCACAGAGGGTAAAAGCGATTTTGCTCTAGATCTAAATTTTGTTAAAGGATATGTCGATAAGATACTCGAAAAACAAAAGGAGTTGACCTCGAAATCCTCAATATTCTCCAAATACGCAGATTCACCAAATCCATACGAATCCTGGATTAAAGAATGGAAAGGAAGAAAATCGAATGCAGGTAAAGATTGGCCAGATAAAAAATCTCCTACTGCATTACACGTCTATGGATCATTTGCAGCTCCATATCTATGGGATAAATTAACTCCTGAGCAGAAAGACGAAACTTATAAAGACCTAATGGGTCTTATGAAGGGAAGCGGATACTCAACAGAAAAAGAATTTAATAAACTTCTAAAGGATAAAGATCAGGTTGGAGCAAAACCTTATGTTGCTGTTATCCCATCTTTTGTAGAAATACCACCAACAGAAATTTCTGTTCCTGGTAAAATTACAATAAATGGTATTGATGAAGGCATAGAGAATAAAGTTTTCAAAGATAATAGATGGGGTTCGGGTGACGATTCAGCAGGTGGAAAAGTAAATCCAGATGCCTTTCAAGATCCAGCAGTTCTAGCAGATATTAAATCCGAGATTGACAATTTTATGAAAAGTTTTTCCTCAGGAGAAATAAGTAAAATTATCTCTCTTAGAATAGAATCGTCTGCTTCGAGATACAGAAATACCAGTGATAACGGAGGAAAAGCAGAGAAATTATCTTGGGGCGAACTTGCTTATAACAGAGCAATAACTATTTTAAACTTATTTAGTGAGGCAGCAGACACCTATAATCTTTCAGAGGAGAAAAGAAAAGAACTAAAAGAAAAAGTTTTAATAGATTCCAAGGGGTCTAATGGGGACGGAACTAGTGGTCCTAATCCTCCAACTCCTTTAAAATTTGGTTACTACGACGAAAAATCAACATTTGTTTTGGATAACGGAACATTTGGAAAGGGAAAATCACCAGAAGAAAATAGAAAAACAGTAGTAAAGGCAGTATTGGGAGAAGGAGGAAAACCTACTGGAAAGTATACAACTGCATCTATTGATCCAGAAGCTACAGCAGAAAGCTATGGTAAATTTAGATATGTTAACTTTGTCATTGAAGCAGAAACAATGTCCAAAGAACCAGATTTAATAGTTAAAGTACCGGGAGCAAAAGAAGCAAAATACACTCCGAAGGTTGGATTTCCTAAAACTACTTCAGGACCACCAATAAAGAGGAAGAAAAGAATAAGGAGAATTATAGGAATTCCCGGAACAGGGACAAGTCCATTCTCGTGTCCAGGAGATCAATTCTAATCCAAGGAATCATATACAAAAAAACCCGACTAAAAATCGGGTTTTTTGTTTGGAAATAAATTTTAGATTCCGAAAGTAATAACGCAGAAGTACCTTATTCCTGGTTCTCCTTCGAAGATGTAGTTTTGATCCTTTACAATTTTAATCCCAACTTTATGAGCATCTTTATGAATCATTGCTTCGTTGTGTCCGGGGCTAAGTTTAAAAGACTCTATTATTTTTTTGGCAAGGTCTTTATTGAAATAGTTAAATCCTTTTAAAGATCCCTTTCCGCCTAAAGTAATTTCTTGTCTACCAAATGGGCAATCCAAACCAGAGAAGTGTTTAATTCTTTCATCTGGATCTGAGATTTCATCAAATCCAGGGAAGTCTTGAAATTCAAAGTGAGTTACACTATCAGATAAAAGTTCATATTTTACTTGATGTTCAGCAGCTTTACAAAGACCTTTGTCGATCACTAATGGGCTTAGACCTTTAGAAACTCTATATTCGTTCAAATATTTAATAGTCTTTAATTCAGAAGAGTCTTGAGCTAAAGCTAAGATTGGAATTAAGAAGGAGATTAGAGCTAATTTTTTCATGATCTTTGATGTTTGGTTCATATAAATATACGAACCTCGGGACAAATAATCAGGAATAAATTGGAAATCTTTGCATTAAATTTCTAGCTCTTTCTTTTGTTGTTATCAGAACTTGTGGGTTGTTGTGATTCCGAAGTGCTGTGTCAATTAAATCTGCAATTATCGCCATCTCCTTCTCTTTCAATCCCCGCGTAGTAACGGCAGCAGTTCCGATTCTAATCCCGGAGGTGACAAAAGGGCTTCTAGTCTCGAACGGAACCGTGTTTTTATTCACCGTGATGTCACACTTAACGAGAGTGTCCTCAGCCATCTTGCCGGTTAAACTATTAAACTTGGACCTCAGATCTATCAGCATCAGATGATTATCGGTTCCTCCTGAGATAATAGAATATCCCATCTCGGCTAAATGTCCTGCAAGCGTCCTAGAGTTCTTTATTACCTGTTCACAGTATTCTCTAAAGTCATCACTAAGTGCTTCTTTAAACGCTGCTGCTTTAGCTCCTATAATGTGTTCTAAAGGTCCTCCCTGAGTTCCAGGAAAAACTGCTCCATCTAAAATTGAACTCATCATCTTGATATCTCCCTTTAGAGTCTTTTCACCAAATGGATTTGCGAAGTCTTTTCCCATCATAATAACTCCTCCTCTTGGACCTCTTAGAGTCTTATGAGTTGTCGTGGTTAAAATATGACAGTGAGGGACCGGATCGTTTAATAGTCCACTTGCAATCAAACCTGCAGGATGAGAAATATCTCCCATCAAAATTGCTCCAACCGAGTCTGCAATAGATCTAAATCTTTCATAATCCCAGTCTCTAGAATATGAGCTAGCCCCGCAAATGATTAATTTGGGTCTTTCCCTCTTTGCTATCTCCTCTATCTTGTCGTAGTTTAGTAGACCAGTCTCCTCATCAACTCCATAAAAAGATGGGGTGTAGTTCTTGCCCGAAAAATTAACAGGGGATCCGTGAGTCAAGTGCCCTCCGTGACTGAGATCAAATCCTAAGATTTTATCGCCCGGTCTCAGAACTGCTAGCATCACAGCTGCATTTGCTTGGGATCCTGAATGTGGCTGAACATTAGCCCATTCCACACCAAATAGCTTCTTTAATCTGTCGATAGCTAGCTGTTCAACCTTATCAACAATCTGACATCCTCCGTAATATCTACGGCTGGGAAGTCCTTCGGCATATTTATTGGTTAGAATACTACCTGCAATGTCCATTATTTGCTGGCTGACAAAATTCTCCGAAGCGATCAGTTCAATCCCTTCTTGTTGTCTCTTGAGTTCCTGATCGATCAGATCAAAAATCTCTTCATCTTTAGAGTGCATTAATTTATAGAGTTCGTTACCCTATATATTATCAGCTAAAAAGAGGTCCAGGATTAATGTCTGTTAGATTTGGGTTCTTTCCCTTAGACTTTAGATATTCAATAGCTGCCTGTCCTGCCCAATCCATAGGGTCCGACATTTTAGGTTCCCCATAAACTCCCCCTTGTTGAACTTGTCTGTTGGTTGGGTCTACACCTGCTACTTTATTCATTGAATCTAGCTTTCTTTTAATAGAATCTAGATATTCCTGGTTTGGCATCATATCTTATTTATCCTTTGAATTTGGCATTTTAGTTCGGGGGCTGGTTTAGATCTCCCCTAAGATACTGAGTTTGGGTTCGTGTCTTAGATGCTCTAAGATAATATTCTTCCCCTGGGAATCTAAGTAATTCTTTTACTAGTGTTCCTGAGAAAAAGTTTCCCGGACTTAAAAAATTTTTGAATTATTTTCTAAGAGTGTATTTCTTAGCTAGAAAATCGGAAAGATCGTCGATGTTTTTCTTCTTCTGAGCTACCTTTTTAGCAGCTTCCTCTTCAGCAGATTTAACTTGAGCATCCCCGGAATACCTCAGATCGTTTATATCCGTTGTTCCTGCAATCACGTCAGTGGATTTCTTTCTTCTGACATTTGTTTCTGCCTGTTTAAGTATTCCTTCCCTAACCTTGTCGATTATATCTTGTGCGGAATTTTCAAACTCTGAAGCTGCTGAAATTGGCTGATATGTGGAAACTAATTTTTGTCTTAGCGCATCAGCTTTTGGGTTCAATGCAGTTATCTCAGCATCGAACTTTTGAAGCTTTTTATAGTAGCCCTCTGCTGCTCTTTCTCCGATATTAGGGATATCATTCTGCATGATATTCTTAACCTTGTTGACATTGGGAACTATGTAAGTATCCTGAAAAGAAATAACTTCATTTTTTGAGTCCGGATAAGCAACTGCCAGATTATCTAGCATGTCATACATATTTAGAAGTTTTGCCCCTGTTGAGTCTGCTAATCTTAGAAGATCCTGAGGTGTAGGGGGTACAAATTCTTGACCTTCAGAGACGAAAGAGAGATTCTCTTGGAGAGCAAGAGGTTTCATTGCCTTAAGGATCTCATCCATGATAGACATTGACTTTGTTTTCTCTTCCGGGGTAAAGTTTTTAAGGGCTGCATTTGAAGCGGACCTTAAAAACTCAGTAGCTTGAGGAAGATTCTCAGTTTCCTGCCCATAGTCATATTGCCCTCTTGCTCCAAATTCCCCTGGCTTAACCGGAAGATCCGAAAGAGAAGCAACTTTTCCTTGTAGAAATTTGGACATTTTAACAATCATGTCCCATCTTGCTGTTGGATCTTTTACTTTGATAATCTGGTCCATCAACTTTGGCCAGTTGTTAGGATCAAAAAATCCAGGTTTTTGGGCAAAGAAGAATCCGTAAAGACCAAAGATCTCGGAAAGCTTATAAGCGATGCTTCTGTAAGAGTCCTCTTTCCCTTTTTTGTCCGGACCTAAAGTTGAATCCTCATTAACAGAAAAAGTCCCACTTAAGGGACTTGTTTCTGTTTCCGATAGGCGGAAAGATTTAAAATTTTGTATGTTTGAAAGTCTTCTCATTAAAGAGAATTTCTTACTTTATTTTAGAAGTTTAAGAATTTCTTCTTTCATGGTATCTCCTTTAACGGACATAGTCTTGGTTCCTACACTTTTAACCTCTCCCGCTAGGGTTTCAGCTCCACCAATCCAAGGTTTTTCGTCCAGTTCATAAAGTTCCTGGAATCTTTTGATTGCTGGTTTTCCGTCTTTCATCTTTTTACCGCTTAGAGCTTTAAGAATAGTCAAAACGTAAGCAAGATCCGATTCTTTTACATATCCATCGAGAGCATCTACTACTCCTTTAACTCCGTTTCTTCTGTCCTTAAGAAGATCAATAGCAGTTGCTGCTACTGCACCACCAAGAGGAAATCCAAGGAATGCTGCATACTTAGCTGCTGGAAGAATGGTATTGATAAAAGAAGATAGACCTGAAGTTTCTCCTAGAATGTCATCATCAGTAAGAGTTCCTTCTGTTTCATTCGCTTTTGCAGTATATTTTTCTTTCAGAAGATCAGCTAGAATTTTATAAGCCCACTGTCCTCTAGGAGCTTTTGGATCGTTTAATTTATTTGGAGTTTCAGCTCCATTTCTTGTATCGTAAAGACCTCTTAGAGTATCTTCTCCTGCAAGACCATCTACGTGTTTACCGTTAAGCTTTTGGAATGATTTAACTCTTTCTACCGTATCGTCTGTGTAATTCTTCTCATCTGCAGTTTGTCCTACGATTCTATTGATTGCAACCACTACGTTTCCGGTGTCCCCCTTCTTATAAAGGAGTTTTACCTTTGCTGGTCCTGCTTCTTTAGAAGGATCGTATTTGGATTTTTTAGCAGCCTGATTTGATGAAGAAGCCTTAGAAGCCTTAACTGCTGCTTGGACATCAAAAGCTTCAGAAATCCCCGAATAAGCATCAAAGCTAAGAATTCTAGATTCTTTAATAGCTTCATCTTTCTTCAATTCTGCATAAAGTTCATTTGTGATATCAGGAGACGATGGATTTTCAAGACCGTATCCAGACTTCATAACTTTTACGATTTCTGCCGTACTACGACCAAATTTACCGTCTGTTCCCATTGATTTAAACTCAGGAAGATTTGCGACCGACTTTACGTTTTTGAATTTATTCATTACCAACTCCTGGAATTCTTTAACTTTTCCGTTCTCTTCGTTAGATTTTTCTGGGTTGTATTCTACAACTGTTGCCTTTAAACCTGCTTTTTTAGTTGCTTCTTCCCCTTCTTTATTTTGAAGGTAGGTGATCTCTTTATCTTTTGCATCCTGAACTAGAGCTAAAGCCTGAACTAGAATTGCTGCTGCTTCTTTGTTAGTAGCATCTTGCTTAAGCATTTTTTCTGCAATTTTATCAGCTTCGGTTGGGATTTCCGCAAGTCTTGTAGCTGCTTTTTTAATCTCGTCTTTGCTGATCTCGTTATTCTTCTTGTCTAAAAGATCTCCCATCTTTGCAGCAATCTGGTTTACTTCAGTTTGGAGTTTTTGTACGTCTGCTGCCATTCCTGGAGTCTGAGCTAGAGAAGCAAGTTTTGCAGTGACAAGAGTTACCTGTTTGGATACATCTTCGATCATTCCCTTTTTACCTTGAAGAATTCCTTCGAAAATTTCCTCATCATCTCCGTGGTAAAAAGAATCATTCACCACTTTTGCTAGATCTGTCTTAAGATCATTGGACTTGGCAGAGTCTTGAATTCCTTTTAGATAAGAATCTATCTTAGCGTTGATAAAGTCGTTAATGTGCTTAAGTTCTTCTGGTTGATCTTTGTATTGGTTGATCAAAGCTCCAAGAGCGTCTGCTGCTTTAGTTCCGGCAGCAACCCAAGCATCGATAGCCTCTGGTGCTCCCTTTGTTGTGTTTTCTGCGGAAGCCTGCTTAACTTTGCCCATAATTTTAATAAGGGCTGCTGGCTTATCTGCTACGGGAGCAGATTTTATAGAAGCCATGTCAGCATCTATGTTCGCATCGTAGGATTTAGCAGGGAAAGTCAATTCTGAGCTGTATGAATTTAAAGCAGTAGTCAAAATAAGACCTAAAGTTTGATCATAAAGCTTGCTAGCTTCTGTCGGCTTAGCAAGAAGCCCTGGCCCTGCTGCGTCTGCTTCATAAAGAGCGCTAAAGCTGGAGAAGTCGTGTATTTTTCTCATATTGAATTTATTTTTAATTTTCTTATATATCTTTTTTTTTGAAGATTTTTTATTTCTTTTCCCCTTCTTTTTTGAGATAGATGTCCAATAAGTCTTTATCTATCCCCTTCTTAACTCCAGTTGTTGGAATGATGGTAGATTTAAGTCCCATTGCAACGGTATTTTTCTTCTGAGTCTCGTTGTACTTTGAAAAATTATCCCAGCTAGTTCTAAAGATAGTTCTAAATAGCTTCTTACCTTCTTCGCTCGGTTCAAAGTCTTTACCTAGGATATAGTCAATCCCCTCTTTGTTGTCTGAATAAACCTCGTCTACTGTCTTCTTGAGTTCATCTAGAAGTTCTCCCGGGGTTGGAAGATCTTTCTTCTTCTCTTCCGCTTTCTTTTCTCCTGTTGCTTCTAAGAACTTATTAACGTCAAATTTAACTTTTGCTTCATTAATCTCTTCAAAATCAGTGAAGGATTTAAATCTTCCAAAAGAAAAGGATTCATTTTGCTTAGTAGATCCTGAATAGGAAAATACCTTATTCAGGAATTCATCGGTGATATCGGAAGTCTTGTCGTCCATGCCAAATCCAGCCTTAAGTCCTTTAATGATCTTTGCTGTATTGTCTCCAAAATAACCATCCCCTGCAAATTTTCCTTCTGCAAACTTTTTAAAGTCTTCAGACCCTTTAATTATGTCTTTGAACTTTCTGATTACTTCTTCTTGGAAAGATTTTACCACTTGATTTTTCTTTCCTTTTACATCATCTTGTTTGACAGTTCCTTTGAACCCTATTGCATCTTTTGCAGATTTGTTCCAGTTATCTTCGGTCTCTTTTTCTTCTTTTGCCTTCTCTACGAATTTTTTATCATTCTCAGTAGCAGCTTCTAGAGACTTGAGTGCATCAACAAAAAGAGCTGCTGCCTCTTTATTTGTTTCGTCCTCTTTTGCTAAAGATTCGGACTTCTTAGATAGAAGAGTAGGGATTTCTGAAATTTTAGCTGCAATTTCTTCTAGTCTATCCCCGTCGATATCTTTCCTTTTCATATCCACCATCTTACCAACCTCTGCGCTTAGTTGGGTGACTTCATCCTGATATTTCTTAACATCTGCCTGCATTCCTGGGATGGCAGACATATCTTTAAGGATTGACATCACTACAGTTATTTCTTTTGAAATGTCTTTAATCTTTCCTTTCTTACCACTGAAAACACCTTCATTGAGATATTCAAAGCTTTCGTTCTTTTTAGATAAAGCTTGTTCTACTTCCTTTTTGAGATCATTTTCTTTAGAAGAAGATTGGAGATTTTGTTTTTGGGTATTGATAAAATCTGTGATGGATTTTTCGATCTCCTCTTTATTATCAGGGAGTTTTTCGATAATTTTACCAAGAGCAGCAATAAATTTTTCTCCTGCTGCTGTCCAGGATTCTCCTGCTGCTTTTGCTTCTGCACTGTCTTTATCGACTGCAGCTTTAACGTTTGCTAGGATTTTCTTATATGAATCAACTCCTGGAGCTTTTGCAACTGAATCCAAGTCTGCAATAATCTTAGCATCATAGGGATCTTCAGTTAGCTTCAACTGAGACATATATGAAGTATTAATATAGGACAGGATTTGTTTTAGAAGACCCAGATAGGGTTTTTCTTTGTTTTCCTCTGCTTCGTAAATTTTTGAGAAGGAGGAGAAATCATAAATTCTTTTCATTGGACATCTTTTATTTATGTCCTATATATCTCGGAGTAAGATGCTTTTAATAAGCCTGATACGACTTTTCTTCCACTAGGGAAGATCCAGAGGCAAGATTTATCTCTTTCTTTACCCTGGCTCTTTCGTCGTTAGTAAAGTAGACCTCTCTAGCTAGAGAAATAAATTCTTGACCAAAGTCCTTTCTTCTCTCGCACTCTCTGATGTCATCTTCAACATTCCATAGTTTTTGATTGATGGACTTTAATTCCGAATAAAGCGAGCTAATAGAAGAATTCCTAAGAAGATCTGTGCAGTCATTAGTTAACTCTCTGTATTCATTTTCGATATTAACTAGCTTAGATGGGTCTGTGATGTTTCCCATTTTAATTTCTAGAATTGAAAATTTATCTAAAAGTTCTCCGTTGGAAATTTCTACTTTCATAATTAAATTAGTGGCGGAGGCTTAGGGATTCGAACCCCAGGATGCCTTTCAACATCTTCAGTTTTCAAGACTGACGCAATCGACCGCTCTGCCAAACCTCCGTATTTAATATATTATATCTGTCTAAAATAGATTTGTTTCGTCAGTTTCTAAAGAAGTCGTGTCCTCCTCTGACAGACTTATCCAAAAAAAGAACTTTAGATCCATCTTTAATTGGGGTCATGTTTTCTGCAACCGCAAAGGGATGATCCAAAACTAAAGCAGGGGGATTGTCGTAGAAATATCTGTTTAGATGAGACTCGTCGTGCCAAACTGCAATAATCCCCCTAGATAGATCGTCTTGAATATTCTCAAAGATCAACTCTGACATTTTAACAAACTCTTTAGAAGATCCCCCGAAAAATCCTCCGCAAAAGTATCTACTATCCGACCCGGTTGGAATACATGCCTTGCTCTCTGAATTTCTTTCTGGAGACCCTGGACCAACGAAAAGACACGGATGAATAGTTCCAAACATCCCCGGCTTGAGGATATCTGTCGATATTTCTTTGATGAACAAAGAGTCAACATCAACATAAAAACAGTAATCCGATTTCAATAGCTCATTACTTGCGGAAAGAAAATAATCAAATCTTTTTAGAGTTGTAAAAGGCCAAGGCTCATGCTGTATTTCATTCTTAATAAATTTAATTCTCTTATATGAATTAAGGCTGATAGGAAGATCTAGATTAGTGTGAACTATCACAGTAATCTCTGCCTCGGGGAAGAAAAATTCATCTATTGATGGGCAGACGATATCCAAAAAAGAGATATACTTGTTTGTTGCAATTAAATTTAAAGCTATTTTCATTTTAAAGATGTTGGACTTACTTGTGGTTTTGGTACAACCTCAGTCTTTCTGAGGGTAGCAGCTCCATTTGAGTTGTCCCCTGTAATCTGAGAAGAGTGAAGTCTATAATTTAAAAGATAATCATCAACGATGAACATTTTAAATCCACCCTCAGAAGCTCTCTTCCAAAGAAGAAAATCCTCCTGAGGGATTTCGGATGGGATGTATCTATTATGCTCCCAAAAATTCTTAGAAAAAGCAACAGAAGGATGTGCTATTACATTGTGTCCCCCTGAAAGATTTTTTTCTATCTGTCCCATGTCAGCTAAGTTAATGTATTTAAGTGTGGTATCGGTTCCGTTTCTCTCCTCGAAATAACACATGTTGCTGGAAACTAAATCCATTCCGTTCTTCAGCTCCACCATCTGCTTTTCGATTCTATTTGGATTGTAAAAATCGTCCAGATTTGTATTAAACACAAAATCGCAACCGTCAGAAAATGCACGATCTATAATAAAGTTCATTGCTTCCGCGTGATTTGAGAATTTTTTACTGTGGAATTCTCTTTCTTGGTCATGTGAAATTCCTTCAAAGATAGAATAGTCATCTCCTCCATAATTAATCTCGTAGATCTTGAAGTCATTATCTCTTTGAAATATCATAGAATTGATACATCTATCCACCCACCTTTTCGGGTAGATCATTTGGATTTCCTTATGGAAAAAAATAACTCCTTTTTTCATGATCGGATGTATGCAACGAGAATATCTTGATCTTGATGACCGTTCAGAAATTCAAATTTATACTCTGGATTTATCTCTTCTAGCTTTTTATAGATGTCGTCTTTAAAAAATCCATGAACCGGATTTGGCTCCTCCCAGCATCTCATATCGTCTATCATGATGGTATGATCTTTGATTGGATGATCTTTAATTGCATCTAACTCTTGCATAAGAGGGGTCCAATAATCTCCAAGAGCTGTGTCCCCACAAGAGTGATGGCCATCTAGCCAGAATGTGATTTTTTTGTCTATCCCTCTAATAACATCCGGAAGAACTTTATATGAGTCCCCGTGGACAATTTTCACTCTAGGATTTGATTCGAATCTTTTTCTGGTCTCCTCAAAATATTTATCGGATAGCTCGATGGAGATAACTTCAGGGAATCCTGCTTCTAGAGCCTGTTGAACCCCGTCTCCGATTAGAGATCCGGTTTCGATGAAGATCTCATTTTTATGTCTTCTAAAATTTTCTGTATTTGATGGCATGATATATCTTAAATTTCCATTCCCATACTTTTGATTGTTTCAAAAAGAAATTGGTTTTTTTCTTCTAGTGTGTTTTGTGAGGTTGGCATCCAGCAAGATCCATTGAGATAGTGTACTGCAAGATCCGAAATCTTAATAATAACTTTGGAATTTTGAAGAAACCCCGTGGTTGGATTCCCTAGATATTCTTCTTGGACCCACTTTACTCTATTTCCTGCATCAACCAGAATGTGAGTTCCTCCCCCAGTGTCAAATCCTGAATGTGGAGAAAAATCTACATGGGAAACAGAAATTCCCCTTCTGCCAACTATAAATCCTGGCCAGAGATAGGATTTTCCGTTATTGATCTGTTGAATAGAAATAAGATCGAAATCACTTAGATCTATATTTTTACATATGAAGATGTCGTGGTCTGTTATACACCAGTCTTCAGATTGATCTATGATACCTCTTAAAAAATTTAAAGCAGATCCGTGGGACATTGAAGAACTCATCCCTACTGGGTGTGTGTGATTGTGACATTCAACCCCTAGCTCTCTGCACTTGGATTCGATTGCTGGACTTGCCTGATTGTTAATAACAACTAGCTTATATCCTTCTAATTTATCTAGACACTTCTTTTGTATTTCAACAAAGTCTGGTCTATTAAAGTGAACTGAATAAACTTTCATGATTTAAGTTATAGTTTTATTTACAGGGCAAGTTTCTTTTTATCCCAATTCTTTCTTTGATTTTGAGAGGGCGGATGCAATTACCTGATGCATATCATAGTACTTATACTCGGCAAGTCTACCTCCAAAAATGAAATTACTTAATTTCTCAGACTCTTTTTTGTAGAGGGAATATATTTTATTATTCTTCCCGTCATTAATTGGATAATAAGGAATATCTCCTCTTGAATATTCTTTTGGGTATTCTCGGGTTATCCAGGTAACATCAGACTTTGACCCTTCAAAGTGCTTGTGTTCTGTTATTCTGGTATGAGAAATTTCTTTCTCTGTATAATTAACTATTGAGCATCCCTGATAGTCCTCAGTCTCCACTCTCTCATTTTGAAAATCCAGAGATCTATATTCAAGCTCTCCGAATTTGTAATTAAAAAATCTATCTATTTTTCCGGTAAAGATGATCTTATCTGATATTGAATTATAGTATTTAGAATCCGAAAAATAGTCCACCCCAGTTTTAACCTCAATCCCATCTAGAATATTTTGGATCATTTGAGTATATCCTCCCACAGGAATTCCTTGATATTGATCAAAGAAATAATTATCATCGAAAGTAAAACGAATAGGAATTCTTTTTATTATGGAAACAGGAAGATTTTTTGGATCTCTTCCCCACTGCTTAAAAGTGTATCCTTTAATAAAAATTTCATAGATCTCCTCTCCAACCTGGCTCAAAGCCCATTCTTCTAGATTCTTTGGATTTTTAATAGGAACTGCTTTTTCTTTAATTTTATCTATGGCTTCTTGGGGAGTTTTAGTTCCCCAGACCTGATGGAGAGTTAGAAGATTAATCGGGAAAGAGTAAATTTTATCTCGGTAACTTACTCTAGGGGAGTGTTTATACGCACGAAATTCAGAAAACCTATTGACATAATCCCAGATCCTTTTATCGTCCGTATGGAAGATGTGAGGACCATATACGTGGATGTTTATCCCATCTTTTTGTTCAGTATAACAGTTTCCAGCAATGTGGTTTCTTTCTTCTATAAGAAGGCACTTTTTCCCCTTGTCGGTAGCTTCTCTAGCAAAAACGGATCCAAATAATCCAGATCCTACTATTAGATAATCATACTTTTTTGTCATTAATTAAATATCAAATACCAAGACCTTTCAAATGCATGTCCTTCTGACGGATTAGTGACATCAGAACTTTTATCTAATATTTCGAGACATCGGGTGTAAAATTCTTTTGAATTTTTGTTTATTAAATCTTTAGACACACCAAAAATTGCTCCAGTTCCAAATATCCATTTCTTAGATCTGATATCTGGAATAATTTCAAGAGGGACAGTTAAACAACAAGAATTAAGAGAGTGCTTATTTCTCCAAAAAGATCCGTTTAGATTTCCACTTTCCTCTACTCCATCATCCACAATTTTCATTTCTAACACGTTTTTGGAGAAATATTTAAATCCGATTTCCGAATCCAAGAATTTATGAATCTCGGATTTAAAATTCTCCGATACATGGTCATCTGGGTGAGCTTGGGTAAAAATAATTCTTTCGGGGAGACTATCAAAAAATTTTACAATGTGATAGAGATATGTTTGAGATTCCCTCCCAATATTCTCCATATTAATTATGGACACTCCCGGTCCAAAATCAATTTCGATTTTTTGACCTTTATTATAGATGAAAACTTGAGTGTCTTCTCCGGAGATGTCTTTTACCCAAGACAAGTCTTCATTATATCTAGCAACTACTATGTGATTTTTTTGACTCATTATTCCTTAATTGCCCACCAAACGTGACCATCTGCTTCAACTATGCTAAGACCATTTTGTTCCGCAAATCTATTTACTGCATCAGAAACCCCAGGAAAATTAGAATGATTATAGTCGTGACCCGAAATCATCCCACCTTTCCTTATTTTTGGGAACCAGTGATTAAGATCCTCTGTTACCCCTTCGTCAGTATGAAGAGCATCGATAAAAACAAAATCTAATTCCTCTTGAACGTCCGAAGAAGCATCCGTAGTTGACTTTCTAATTAAAGTAAATCTATCTCCAAACTGGGACATTCTATTTAGAGTAAACTCATATAGATCATCATAATTTTTCTGTTGATAAGAAATCCCATCCCAGAAAAAAGCATCCGTTGTATTTCCATAGTTTTGATATAAGTCAACACCATACAATTTTTCGATCTGGGTATTTTCTAAAATTTGTTCAGAGTGACCTCCAAAAGCAACACCAAGTTCAGCTCCCTTTTTATACCCTCTATCGTTAATGATTGCCGGAATTACATGATAATATAAATCCCCCCAGCTTTTGTCTGCTTGGTCTGCGTGTAAATGTGAAATATTTTCCATTAGATTGTTTCAGATTTAAATTTTTGTAAAATTCTGGAATTATAAATCCCGGAGAGGTTCGAGGTGTTTGTCCAGTGGCTTCCCGGGTGCATTCTATGATAGTATTCTGCTTTATTCAGAACCTTAATTTTTCCTCCTGATTTCATCCAGTAGTAATTAAATGCAATTGCATCGCATCCGTATGGTTCCCTCATAGAATGATCTTCCTCTTCAAAAATCAGAGGAGCTCTTTCTAGATAAAATTTTCTATAAGAAAAGAAATTTCCCGCATTCAAAAGTCCATCAAATCCATAGTCTTTATCGTGAATCGGTTTGACCTCATTGAATCCAATAGGGTCATTTCCAAATCTTCCGTGGTCCCAGCATCCCTCACATCTTCCCCAAGGTTCTACATTTCCATTTGCTAGCATCATATCTGCATAATATGAAACGTTGGAGTCCCATGGAAATTCCGAATATAGACTATCCAGATAACTTTTGTAAAGATAGTTATCAGAATCTAAAAGGATTACCCAATCTAGTGTGCAATTTTTAATTGTCTCCAGTTTATTCTTATAAGCTCCAAGGTTAGATGAATTTCTAAAAACCTTAATTTTCTCACTCCTATCTTTCAATTTTAAAACATTCTGAAAATCTGATTCTGGAGAGAAATCATCATTGATTACAATTTCTCCTATTCGGTCATCGTGGAGAATATTATTAAGACACTCTTCAAGAAGAGCTGATCGATTATAATGAGGGATTCCTACTGCTATTTTTTCCATTTTATTTAAATTCCTTTACTGTTTGTGTTATAGAAGAAGAACATCCTTCCATAGTGAAAAACTTGGGATAAATTTCGTTGATGTATTTTCTTCTTTCCTCAATTTCTTCCTTGGATATAGAGTCAATAATTTCCGGGATCTTTTCTATATCTTTCTCCTTTAAAAGAACAGCTAGTTTATTCCAATCCACTTTATCCGAGAAAGGAAGCCAGTGGTCCACATCATCCTCAACAATATAAATCGGAATTGCTCCAACTTCTAAAGTTTCATATAGTCTAAATGAACTTACTCCATATCCTCTTGGACAAAGGGAGAAAGTAGACTGTTGAAGATGATCTAAGAATAAAGTAACATCATCCCCAGAATCTTTCAAATAAAATCCGGGAAGTCCAGTAAGGACCTCGAACATTTTGGGTCTAACCCTGCTCCCTATCCTTCCAATAAAAGAAGCCTTATAGGTGTCATTCTCCCATTTTGCTCCGTGGGGATCGCATAGAAGGGGAATTGGAAAATCCTTCATGACCGTAGAGCTATTTCCACAGCAGGAAAAAGTGATTAGATTCGGCATAGACACCCTTACTCCATCGTCATATTGAACAACGGTAAAATAAGTTTTATCTTTAGGAAGAGAATCACAGAATGCTTGAAGTTCTTGATATGAATTTCCCCAGTTATGACTGACATGATATGAAGTCCAAAAAATAGGAAGATAACAAAGATCTGTTTCAATGTGATCTTTATTTCTTAGAGCATACTGATAGAAGTATTCCTCTATTAAAAGTCCAGATTGATGGACCGGATAATTGAAGGGCATCCTTTCCCTAAATCTATCAGGGGTTTGTACTATTTCCATTATATGATAGAGAATTTTTTCTTCACACCATCTGGAGTTGCATGAACACTCTCTAGAGTTAAAATAGGTCTTCCAGTTCTTTCTGAAATAACCTCTGCTTTTCTATAGTGAAACTTATCATGAGTATCATCAACCAATACGGTTTTACTGAGATCAAAAAGATCTAAATAACTAAGCAATCCTCCTCTATATCCCTTAGGACCATCTACCAATATTAAGTCGTAATTCCCAACATTTTTCATCTCTTCTTTTAGAACTTCAGGGTCGTACCAGTGAGAGTCCTCTTGGAAAAAATCCCACATGAAAGGAAATTTCTCTTTAGAATATGGAATCAATGGAACCGAAAGATATTGAGAGTCATATTTCCCGATAAAGTTGGGATCATCTTCAATAGAGATCATTTTATATTCTCTAGAAAGAACCTCAGTTCCTGATCCGCTTCCAAGTTCTAGAATAGTGCTTCCTTTGGGAAGTATTTTCTGGATTTCCAAGAAAGTCTCGGGACAAAGTCCCCATCCGTCGTAATTGTAATTTTCTATCATTATTATTTTAAAATTATTTCATTTCTTCCTGCTGTGTCTAGATAATCGATTCTATCTATTCCTGAATAGTCATATCCATCTAGAATAAAATTAGTCCATTCACCAAAGTAAGGTCTTTCTAGGGAGGTTGTTCCTGCTAGTGCAGAAATCCCACATCCAACATCGATAAAAACAGAATTTTTATAGTTTTTAAACTTATGGGCAACTGCTAACTTTGCTATTCCAATTCCGAAAATAAAAACATCTGCTTTAGATTTAGAAAGGCCCTCACCAATTATTCTCTCAAGATTTTCCGGGTCATCACAAGAAAATCTCTCCGGAACTTCGATGTAATCTACAAATTCTTCAACTCCTAGATATTTTCTATATTCCTCCCTCTTCATCATCTCTTTGATGAGATGGATTTTTTCAGACCCTCCTATTATCCCAATGCTAGATGGGAATTGTTTAAATATCCATCTGCTTGAAATTACAGAATAGGCAAATTCCATAGGAAAATCTATTTTTCTAAAATCTATTACCCTATTAAAATCTTCCGTCCATTCTGTATATAGTTGGGTCATTAAATAATCTGACTCTTTAATTCCATCCCAAAAAACAGATAAGTCGATAGAGTTTATATTTTTACTGAGATGTCTTCTAGGAATATTAGTTCCATCTACTCTCTTTTCCAAAAATCTAAATTCCCCATCTGCAACCCTCAGAAAAAGATTTGGTGTTTTATTTTTGACGGAATCTAAAATTATCTCCTTGAATCTCGAAAAGTCCTCCTTAAAAGAAGGCCAAGTAGACTCCATATTATAGCAAGGATGATCTATATCATAAGAACAGATATTCCCAGTCCCCTCTATCTTATACAGATCAATCATTATTTCTTAAAGATGTCAAAATACTCCCCGAGTTTAATCTTGGTCCCCATTGTAATAGTTTCCTTGATTTCCTCTTCACTATATTTAGAATATGGAAGAACCCTAAAATCTATACTGATTCTGGTTTTCCCCGTATCGTTGATTTGGTTACCGTGGCTTAGATTTGCACCGTTCCAGATATAATATTCTCCGTAGTGTGCATCCATAGGGGAAAAATCCCCGAGGTCTTCTTTACTTTCGGCCCAGATCGTATTATTCCCAATTGCATCTGTCAGTGGAAGGAAGACGTTAATTTCGTCCGTTCCGTGACTGTAGTCCTTGTCTTTATGGAATGCAGCAACGCCTAGATTATTGGGAACCTGAATTCTAAAAGTTGGTATTTTCTGATATAAAACATCTTCATCAAATCTGGGAAAGATCTCTTCCTTTAAAAATTCCAGATATAGGTCAAAAAAGTTAGTCTCCCAAATCTTTTCATAGAATCTCTTATGAAGGTGAGTTCCTTGATCTGTTTCGATGGTTAAAATTCCAAAATTGCAGTCTTGGGATAAATGTATTTGTGAAAGGTCCTCTTCCGAAAAAACCTCAGTTAAGCATTCCCTTAACTTAATTTTAGTTAAATCAAAATTAAATTTTATTCTTCCTGCCTCTTTTATTTGCTCTGATAGATTATTCATTTCTTACCATCCTTTCTTGATACATTCAACAATATATTCTCTCTGTTCTGGAGTTACCCACCATCCACACGGGATGCAAATCATCTCATCTACCAATTTTTCCAAATCGGGTAATAGAGTTTTATATTCTGAAACACAAGAATGTTTATCGTTTCTTTCATGAACCCGGCTTACCATAATGTTGCAATCCCTCATATGATCCATGAATCTGTCTCTATTCTTAACTTTGATAGTATAAATCCAATATGTAGACTGTCTATCTTCTTTACATTCCATCAGTTCCACCCCTTCTACTCCCCGTAGATTTTCATTATAGAAATTGGCATTTTCTATGTTTTTTTCTAATAATTTTTCCGTCACTGTATGGAAGTTATTGATCCCAATCGTTGCATTAATGTCGTTCATGTGGAATTTAAATCCCCATTCTTTTATGTCATCTTCACATCTAAAATCTTTACTATTGGTCTCCCTATCAATACCATACCATCTCATTAGTTTCCCCCTGTCATATAGATCTTTATGAGGAACAACTAAAGCTCCCCCGTCCCCGGTAGTTAAATGTTTAATAGCCTGGAAACTAAATGTACATATGTTTCCGTGATTTCCAATTTTTTTTCCTTTATAAGTACTGCCGAATGCGTGAGCACAGTCTTCTATTATAGCAGGTTTAAATCCTATGATTTTGGAAGCTTGATATTGAATGTTTGATAATCTATCCAAGTCTACTGGATATCCTCCCCAATGAACTACCATAATAGCCTTCGTTTTTGGAGTTATTTTTCTAGCCAAATCATCCAGATCCATATTACAAGTGTTTGGATCTACATCTACCCATTTTATTTTAAATCCATTAGCAAGAATTGGCCAGTTGGTAGCAGTACAAGTTAGAGGAGTCGTTAAAATTTCATCCCCGGGGTTTATCCCAGGCCAGTAGGAAGAATATGAAGCAACCCCATCTATAACAGAATTACTAGACAGAGGATTTTTTAGTAAATGTAGAGCTAAATGTTCTGCTGAAGTTGCGGCATTCGTCGTTAAAACTAAATAATTTCTAAAATAATTCTTCAGGAGAGTTTCAAACTCTTCTACTTTAGCTCCTTGGCCGATAAATCCAGAATATAAAATTTTATTAACTTCTTCTCCTACTTTATCATCAACAAAGACTTTGAATAAAGGTATAATTTCTTTTGGCTTTTTCATATTATTTATTTTTAATGAGAGTCATCGAAGGGAATTCAGAGAAAACTTTTATGTTTAAACCGGATTCATATTTAAAAAGAACCTCCCTAATCTTGGGTTTACTATACTTGATCATCCATTCACAATTATCTCTTTCCTCGCTTCCTCCTTCCATGATTAAAATTCCATCTTTGCTTAGTAGAGGAAGAAGATTATTTATGCAGAATTCATATACCTTTCCGTCGTTTGCAACATCGACGTGAATGATATCAATTTCATTCCCAATAAAATCTGGAGAATTAAAAATATCTCCTTTATTAATTTTTAATCTGTTCGTAGGGACATTTGAATATTTATTGGAGATGTTTCCAAAATTTGCTGCATTGTAAGGAAAGTCCTCGAATAAGTCATAAGCTTCTATTAGACAATCTTCTGAGGTTGAATCCAGAAAACAATCTAATGAGTATCCGTCCAATATACCAAATTCTACTATCCTTTTGGGATCTTGGGCAAAACAAAGTGCTTTAAAAACTTTGGAGAATTTTTCTTGGTGGTAGGAACTCCTTCCTGAGAATTCTTTATCAGAATTCAATAAATCTATCTTGGTGAGCATCATGCCATAAAATGTTTAACTTGTGAGGGTAGTCTTGATATGTATCGAAATAATTTAAGTCCATAAATTTTTTAAACTCATATTCGATAGATTCTTTTTCTTTGACCATCCGATCAAGATCTACAGATTCTATGTATTTTTTTAGTTCTGTAGTTCCGATCATAAAAATTCCGGTGTAAAAATGATTATTTGGTTGATCTGGATAAAAAACCTTAAAAAGATTCCTAGGTGATTCTAGACAATTTTCTAAGAAGTCCGAGGATTGAAGTAGAGTTCTAGGTTCAAAGTGAAAAAACCATTTAAATTTTTTTATTGTATCAAAGTGCTCCCTCCAGAGATCTATATCTCCTGCTCCTTTATTTTTTGATCCGTAGTAGTTCTTGTTATTAATCAAAATCTCCACATCGTTAGATAATAAAATTTCTAAAATGTGAGGGGGTAAATCCTCTTTCTTCTCGACTGTATTGTCTACAAAGAAAACCGAAGCTCTATTTTTAAAAGAAGACGAATCTAAATGTTCAAAAAATTTAATAAGACCCTTTGATATTTGATCTATCCTACCTTGACCTCTGTTCACAGCAATAGATACATCCCCTGGAGGATAAATAGCCGATCTTAGTTCGATAAAGATTTCTTTATTCACCTAGTGTTCTTATCCATCTCTTTATACAAGCCTGAGGAGATAGAGTTTCGAGAATAAATTCTCGGGGTGAATATAAATTTAAGTTATTCAGAAAATTCAAAAAATCTGATGAATATACATCGGGTGAAGAAATCATCCCACACCTTTCATCGAAATAGGAAGCTGAAGTACATGGGAGTTCTTTACCGGGAAAAAGGCTATCCCAAGGACCTCCTTGTTCGTCCCTCAGGTCTTTAGCTTCTATAACAAAAACGGGAGTATTACAACTTAGGGTTTCTTGTAGTGCAAATCCTTGACTTTCGTGAGTTCCGATCCAGATACAATAAGGAGCTCTAGAAATTGAGTGAAGGAAATTCTCCTCCTTATACTTCTGGGTATAGTCGAAAAAATCAAAATCGATTGCAGAAAAAGAAGATCTAAATCCATCTAAAATTCCTCGATCTCTCCTCTTGAAGTAAATAACAGGTTTTCCTATCTTCTCTTGTGGACAGAATTTTCCTATGTCTACGGGGAAAGGCAGGGAGACAAATTTTTTATCTCCAAATAGCTGCTTAGTTAAATCTACTAACCAGGGACTAAGAGAATTAAAGTAGTAATTTTCTCCGGTCGGAAAAGAGGAAAGTCTTTCTAAACTAACGTGGGGACCGTAAATAATTTTCCTTTTTCCGCCCAATGGAGGACTAAAGGAGTCAGTGAACATGATCCAATCGTTTTCTGGGTCTTCAACACTCCACGAAAAATCTATTCCGTTCCCATTCATCAGATCTACCCCTATTTGATTTTTATGGTGGAGTCCCCCTCTAATTCCTATCCTCATATTATCTTATATAGAAAGCATCCCCCCATTCGAAAGGAGTCATTTCGGTTTCAACTCTTTTAAATCCCAATTCTCCAAGAAAAGAATCTAAATCCTCTATAGAATCGTTGTTTTTATAGACCTCTCCCGAATTAATCTCCGTATAGATGTATTTGATATTTTCTAGGTATTTTCCAAATCCCTTGAGAGCTTGAAGTTCTACTCCTTGAATATCCAGATTTACGAAATCAAAATCTTCTGGATTTATTTCATTTTTTTCTAGAAGAGAATCTACTCTTGTGGTTTTCATTTTTCTAGATTCAACAAAGTCCACATGTGGGTGATATTCCCGATGTTTACCAAATTCTAGAATAGACGAGGACTGGAGATTATTTGTGATGTTGAAATCAACCTCCTTTCCATCTTCAGAGTAAACAAGTCCAAAGAAGAGCTTTTGAGATTCCCCATCTACTCTATGGAGATTTCTGGAGACTAAATCCGGATTTCCTTCAACCCAAACTATTTTTGAAACCCCTCGGGAAAGATATTGTCCCATTTCTTCCAGTTCGTGGGCTCCTATGTGAATTATACCTTTTGGGATAAATTGATATTTTTGACAGAGGTGAGAAAATTCTATTAACATTGTGCTTGTTTATTTCTAATTAAAATGTCCATGGGGGTAAGAGGTAATCTTTTTGCATTGAAGTTACTGGACGAATGAATTCTATGGTAAGTTAGACCCTCTTGTATATTATAAAAAGTCTTTCCTTTGTGAACCATCTTAACCCAAACGTCATAATCTTCTAGTCCTTCTACAGCTGGATCCCATCCTCCAACTTCTCTAAAACAATCCGTTTTGACAAAGCATGAAGAATTTATGATCTGATTGTGTCCTTCTAACATCAGATGGGAGATAACTTCATTAGTTTCATATAAACTTATTCTATGACCCGGACGATTGTCTTCATCTATGTAAGTTGTTAGAGTTCCAATCACATCCGCTTCTTCTAATCTTTTTACCTGTCTTCTAAGTTTATCCGAGTGCCACATATCATCTCCATCGATTAAACAGGTTATTTCAGTCTGAACTTCGCTTAACATCTTATTTAAAGTGATGGATTTACCAGATTCCATCCCATAGTCAAGATCAGAAAATCTAGAATCATTACCAACAAGATCTTTGAATATGTCTTTGCTTCTATCCTTTGTCCCGTTAAATCCAACCAGACATTTAAATTTTGAATATGATTGGTTCTTTAAGCTTTCTAAACAGTGGCTCAAATATCTCTCGTCATTATGAACCGGTAATAATATAGTTATTAGATCTTTTCCCATCCCTCACAGTAAATTTCGCTTGCGTCTTTATTAATTGCTGGACCAAACCATCTAGATGGAGCAATTACTTTTTTATCGATTTTAGTATTTAACCAAGCTCCCCACCAGCTATAAGAAGAATTTGCAATAATGTGATGGTCACACAAAGTCATAATTCTTAGATCTGAATAAGGGCTTCCACTATTCACAAAGATAAATTGATCCCCTTTGAATTCCTCCCTGCACCAGTCAACATCATCAGAAAAAACCAAAAATCTAATTTTATCGGATCCAAATTTTCCCATAGAAGACTGGTAATAGTCTTTTGAACATACCGGGTGGTGGTCTGGATATAGTGTATAATCACCTCTTCGGATATGAAGAGAGACTTTTTGATATTTGGGATCTATTTTAGAAATAAATTCCTGAGCAATACTTTCATATTCCTCCTTGAATTTTAGGATGGAAAGAAGAAGATCCCTGTCCTCTTTGAAATATCTTTCGTCCTGGAAATACCCATAAAGATCCGTGTTTGGAGGAAGAGCTAAAACTTCAGGATTAAATTTAAAATCTCTTTCTTGATAAATCGCCGAAGGTTTAATTTCTTCCATCGATTTAAAATACCCCGATGGGATATCAAAGCAGTCCAATAAGTCACACTTCACGTTCATCATCTGACCAGTCTTTGGATCTATTGGCCCATTTGACATAAATCTAGAGCAGTTTTCTATTGGAAAAGATACTTCATATCCTCTTTTCTTAGATATACCAACTGCTGAAGAAAATTGAAATAACTGATTTCCTAGTCTTCCAAGATAACCTATGCTTCTGAAATAAATCATCTTAGTCCTATAGAAGAAATATAGACCATTGTTTCGAAACTATGACGAGTAATTATCTATAATATTAGAAATGAGTGAAAAATTAGCTATCGTAGTTCCGTATAGAGACAGAGAAGAACATCTAAAAAAGTTTCTACCTGCCATGAAGAGGTGCGATTTTCTTGACGGAATAGATTACGAGATTCTAATAGTAGAACAAGAAGAGGGTAAACCATTTAATAGAGGTAAGCTTTTAAATATCGGAGCAATACAGTCACACACGGCAAGCTACTATTGCTTTCACGATGTCGATATGCTTCCTATGGTTTCGGACTATTCATACGTTTCTACCCCAACACATCTGGCTGCAGAAGCAGAGCAGTTTGGATTTAAACTTCCGTATCAAGGATATTTTGGTGGTGTTACTTTGTTCGATAAACACTCTTTTATTAAAGTGAACGGATACTCTAACGACTATTGGGGATGGGGAGCAGAAGATGATGATGTAATGTTTAGATGCCTAGTGAATGACGTTAAACCATCTCGGAAGAACGGAAAATACAGATCTTTAGATCACAAAAGAATTATTCTACAGGATCTCTACGAAGAGAATCTTAAAAAATATTTCGAGTTTAAAAATGCCCCAAACAGGGAGAAAATTATAGAGGACATTAAGTCGGATGGATTGACAACTCTTGAATATGAAGTTTTAGAGGAAAGAGATTTAGAAGATAAAGTGAAACTCATAAAAGTAAGAATTTAAGATATATAGGACTTTAAAAGAAGTCCAAAGAAAGTGCTATCAATTAAAGGAGTAGATACCGGAAACAGGCTAGTTATTTTTGATCTAGATGATACATTGGTTACCACTGATGCAAAGATTAAAATAGTAGACAGAAAAACTGGAAAAATCATCAAAGAGATGACTCCCCAAGAGTTTAACACATTCGAGTCTAAGTCCAGGAGACACATTCTAAACTTTGAAGATTTCTTAAGTCCCGAGATTTTAAGACAGGGAAAATTCATTCATGAAATTTTTAACAAGCTCAAGAGTTACTACAAAAGAGGAATTCCAGTTTCGATTGTTACTGCTAGAAGCTCTTCTGACTTGGTCAGAGACTTCTTTCTGGACCAGGGAATAGATATACATCCTCAGCTAGTAATAGCAATCAACGATCCCCAGTATGAATACAAGGGAAGTGTTGCTGAAAGAAAACAAGAAGCAATTAGGGACTTGATAGACCTTGGATTTAAACATCTAACTTTCTTCGACGATAGCGAAGATAATCTTAGACTAGCCAAAGAAATTGAAGGATATAAAGGGTCAACTATTAAATTAATTAAAGTAGACTAGAGTCCACTTCTTAGATCATCTAGAGATCTAGGAATTGTAAGTCTTAGGTGTTCTAAATTTTTATCTAGAATTTCAGGGCTCACCTGCCTGGTTAATATCTGAACAGTTTCTAGAACTCCAAGAGCAAATCCCAATTTACCTTTTAAAAGAGCATTCTCCTCTAAAAGTTTAATTTCTCTATCGGAGAGATTTTCTCCTGTGGATTTATTTTTTGTCATAGTGAATATAAATTATCTATTCAAGAGACAAAAAATTCAAAAATTTTAATCAGAATAGGGACTTAACGTGTCTTGCAGCAACATCAAAAACAGAATTCTTTGCATCTGTCTTCGGCCAATTACCGGCAAAAGCTAACATTTGTGCAGCTTTAGCCTGAATATCCTTCTTTGGAACTACATTCTTTCTTTCAAGAGCATGAACTAGATCTTCGGCTAGTTTTCTTCCACTCTTATAAACGTCTGAAATTTTCTTATCTTCTGGTATATCTAGAAGTTCGTGCATCAGATTCTTTCTGATACCGGACGTGTCGATGTCTTTTTTTGACTCGTTCAAATCTTGAACAAAGTCCCCATAAGATGATAAGTTTTTCATTGATTAGTTATTTTTTTCTTCCTGGTCCCTGCGGAACTGCTGGTATTTTGCCTTTCTAATCTCCTCTCTTCTAACTACAGATTTTTTTACAAATTCTTGTTTTTCAAAGAGTTGCTCTCTAGTTTTATTCTTGGTGAATTTATACTTCAATTTCTTGAGAGCAGAGTCTAGTGACTTTTCTTTCTTTAGGTCAATTATAATCATGGTTTTATATATCCAATTTATTCTTCTGATTTAGGATTAACTATTTTTACCTTTACCGGGGGTTCAGATTCTTCGTCTTTCTTCGGGTCGAATGATAGTGTGATCTTAGATCCAATTTCTACTTTTTTAGATACAACCAGTTCTGCAATAGTGTCTTCCACATATTTCTGGAGAAGCCTACGGAGAGGTCTAGCCCCAAATTTGGGATCATATCCCTTTTCTGCAATCTTCTCTTTTAAATCCTTAGTAATTGTTAATTTGTATCCAATCTCCTCGAATCTAGGGGTCATCTTCTTAATTTCTACGTCGATGATTTTAATTAGATCTTCCTGCGTTAGAGAATTGAAGTAGATAATCTCATCCAATCTGTTAATAAATTCCGGCGGGAACATCTTTTCGAGTTCTTTTCTAATTGTGTTCTTAGTTTCCTTTTCCCTCACATCCTCTCTCTGTGCACCAAATCCAACTCCTCCTCCAAATTCTGCAGCCTTCCTTTGACCTACGTTTGAAGTGAGAATAATTAGACAATTCTTAAAGTTAATTTTTCTTCCTAGACCATCTGTTATGGTTCCTTCGTCTAGAATTTGAAGGAGTGTATTAAAAATATCAGGATGTGCTTTTTCAATCTCGTCAAATAAAACAACCGAATATGGTTTTCTTCTGACTTTTTCTGTTAACTGTCCTCCTTCTTCGTGTCCAACATACCCCGGAGGAGCTCCGATCAATTTAGTTGAGTTAAATTTTTCCATGTATTCTGACATGTCAACTCTAATCATTGCATCAGCATCTCCAAAAATTAATTTAGCAAGTTCTTTAGCAAGCTGAGTTTTACCAACCCCAGTAGGACCCAAGAAAACAAAAGAACCGATTGGTCGGTTTGGGTCCTTAAGACCGATCCTATTTCTAAGAATTGCTTTAGTTATTTTTTCAACTGCTTCGTTTTGACCAATGACTCTAGATTTTAGAGTGTCAGCCATTACTGCAAGTTTATCGTTTTCATTCTGACTGATCTTCTGCAAAGGAATTCCGGTCATCATAGAAACTACCTCTGCAACTTTTTCTCCGTCTACAATCTTTCTTTTCTCCTTGATCTTCTTCTCCCAGACTTCCGTTTCCATTTCAATTGAGACTTTAATTTTTCTCTCAAGGTCTCTAAATTTAGCAGCTCCTTCATAGTCCTGTCTAGCAACACAGTCTTTCTTATCTGCAGTTGTTTTTTCTAAACTCTTCTCTAGGGCAATTAGAGCATCTGGAACTTTAACCTGAGTAAGCTGAGATCTGCTGCCTGCTTCGTCTAGGGCATCCAAAGCCTTGTCCGGAAAGTTTCTGTCTGTGATATACCTTTCTGTTAGTTTAACACAGTTTATGATCGCATCCTCTGTGTATTCAACATTGTGGTGTTCCTCATATTTAGACTTGATATTGTTCAGGATTGTGATCGTCTCTTCCGTGGTAGGTGGTTCGATTAGAACTTTCTGAAATCTTCTTTCCAAAGCACCATCTTTCTCAATGTATTGTCTATATTCATTCAGAGTTGTTGCACCAACACATTGAAATTCCCCCCTTGCAAGAGCAGGTTTAACCATGTTTGAAGCATCCAATGATCCGGATGATCCTCCAGCTCCGACCAAGGTGTGGAGCTCGTCGATGAATACAATTACATCCGGGTTCTTTTTAAGTTCCTCTATAATTGCTTTCATTCTCTCCTCAAACTGACCTCTATATTTAGTTCCTGCCACGATCGAACCCATGTCTAAACTAACTACTCTTTTGTTGAGTAGGTTTCTAGAAACCTTTCTCTGAACGATCCTAAGGGCTAGCCCTTCTGCGATAGCAGATTTACCAACTCCAGGATCTCCGATTAGAACAGGATTGTTCTTCTTTCTCCTTGCTAAGATCTGAGAAACTCTTTCGATCTCAGAATCTCTTCCCACAATAGGATCTAATTTTCCTCCTGCTGCAAGAGTTGTTAAATCTCGGCTGAAGGAATCCAGTGCGGGTGTGTTAGATGAGGTTGGGTTTGATCTGTAGATTGGGGTGTCGTCTCTGTCATCGTCGTCATCGTCCATTCCCATTGCTCCGTTGAGGATTTTAGGAAAAATTTCTATTGGGTTCTCTCTCTTCATAATATTCTTTTATTATAGATAAAATTCCCAAAAAGTATTCGTTCAGTCTAGGAACTAACCCATTTATTAATCTCGTCTGGGCTGGGATATCCAATCTCTAACTGACATTCGTCGCAAACTTTGCGCAGAGAGAAAGTGTTATCAGATCCAGATGGACAATTTTTAAGGGAATACTTTGGATGTGAGCAAGAACTTTGTATTCCTCCTAGTTCTTTTTCCAATGCCTTTATTTCACTGACTATCTTCTGAGTAGTACTAGAAATTTCCTGAGGCTGACTCTGTGACGAGTCGCTTTCATTTGCTTCCATAATTGGCCAATAAAATTTAGGCTATATATTACCTGTAAATCTAACTCGTTAGAATTTTCCGTACGGATTAACTTTATAATCCCAAGCCCACTGAAGGAGACCCTGACAGGTTTTTTGATATTTGTACTCTGCTTGATCTAGAGGGACATTTGCTTTTTCACAGTATCCATTTAGCATCCCCCAGTGTCTTTTAACGAAAGCTCTAAATCTGTTAATCTGTCTAAAATCATCTTTATGTCTTCTTCCGTAGTAGAATCTAATATACCAATTAAACCATCCATATGGATCGTCCGAGTGAATCCACTTATTTTCTAACCAAGCAGTGTGATCTAGCCCAGCCCTTATTCCATACCGATTCAGAGAAAATTTTTGTGGGTATAAAAGAATCTTCAACCTCATTTCCTCGTTCAATTGCTCAGAAAAAATTGGAACCAGATTTAAAATCTTTCTGAACTCGCTCTCGTCAACGTCTTTAATTCCAAAATATCCGTGACCAAATATCCCAAGTTCTATCATCCGTAGTGGTGAATAACAGGTAGAAAAATTCTTGTTATCTTTAAATGAGATGACTCCGTTTTCGGCTACAACTAGACTCGGAACTCTCTCATTAGGATAAAAATTTCTATCGGGTTCAACCGGGTTACCGGGAAATAAAATAGAGCTCTTCATTATCTACAAATAGAGTCAGCAATTGAAATAGCCCAAGGAGACTTAGATTTCCATCTAGCTGAAATCCCCATGGACTCAACCATTCCGACTGCAGATGAAAGCAGTGTATTTGATTGGTACTTAGGATCTGGATTCAAATCAATATCAATAAAGTCTGGTTTACCAAATCCCCAACTCTCTAAAAGATGAGCTGCAGAAACACTCAGTTCAACTTCTTTCCAAAGTCTTTCAAATCTAGATCTAATCCTATCTTCCGACTGTCTACTGTAGATTACGTGTCCCCCTTTGCTCTCTTTATGAAGAACTATCACGGTGGCAAAAGTCGTCTTATCACCTAAGTTGCTAGAGTCGCAACCGATGTAAATTTTACAACCCGGATTACTGTCGATCCAGTCAGATAGATGAGATACCGGATTGATTATCCTCCGGTCACTTAGACTTCTCCATTCATTTAACATTTCCATGATATTATAATATACGTATTGGAACTAAAAATTTCCTATGCCTTATGATATATACTTAAAAATAATATTTACCAGTAATGCCGCAAGACAACGTGCTTAGTTTAAACGCCTTTGGAGAACTGATTGAACCAAGGGGTAAAAGAGAATATAAACAGGAAGAGCCGGTTGCTCCAGCTCCAGTCCCTAATCCGATGAACAAAGAGATCATCCCTTTGACCAGGGTAACCAAAGACGAAAAACCTGTTCTTCTTCCTGATTCACCAAAAGAAGGAGGTAGAAACTCAAGAGGAAGCAGTCAAGCAAATCAGGTTGCAGGGAAAGTTTTGATGCACATGGCTCAAACTAAACTTCTACATTGGCAAACTAAGTCTAGAGCAGAGCACGAAGCTCTTGACGTTCTATTTGAGGATCTTGTAAAAATCGGAGACCAGCTGGTTGAATCGGTAATGGGTAAATACGGAAGACCCGAATTAACCCCAGAAGAAGCCAACTTCACTTTATCAAACTACGAAAATCCAGAAAATCCAGATGGACTACCTATATTTATAAGCAGCATTGACAACTGTTTTAGAAATGAGTGTTCTTCTTTATTTTCTCCCGAAAAAGATCCGGAAATTCACAATATTATCCAAGAAATTTTGGGAGTAATCGATAACGTTTCTTACCTTCTAACCCTACAAAAGTAATCAACTAAAAACAATATGAAAAGAATTTTATCTTTCGAAGACTATTCAAATAGAGCCAACGAGGCAGACATGTTTGGAGTAACAACCTCTTCCATGGGAAACTTACCTGCTGGATATGACGACTCAGATTCAGAAGAAGTAGAAGACACTAGAGGAATAGATCCTTCTAAACACGCTATAAAACTAATTGCAACTGACTATAGTGATTTTGCAGTTCTAGAAGACAAGAACGGTAAGAAATACATTTTCTATATAGATACGGAATCTCCTAATTTTGATTCCGACTATAGAGTTTATGATGAATATAGGGACGAATATTTAGATTTAGATGATCTTGGTGTCGAAGCAGCAGCCAACGATGTTCCAGAAATGGAAATTGGATACGGAGCTGATGACTGGACAAAAGGGGAAAAAAAGCTAGTAGAACTAGACGAGGAACTAGCAGACGATCTAGTTGAAGATTTCAAGAGTATCGTCAATAAAGGATCAGATCCAAAATACAGAAGAGACACTCAGAATGTGATGGATGTTCTAAAAGAGATCGCAGAAGAACTTAAGTCTTCTAACGAGAGTGTAGATTACGAAGAATCTGAAACCGATGGAAAACCAGGAGACGAAGAATCTGAAACCGACGAAACAACTGAAGTTATGGAGTCCGAAGGAATTCACCCAGCAATCAGACAAAAACTAATGGATTATCTAAAAGATAATCCGGATGCAACATATGCAGAAGCTAAAAAATTCATCGGTGAAAAAATTGCAGGGTGGAAACTAACTTCCGAAGACTTTGAAGAAGCTCAAAAATCAATGTAATTATGACTACACACGTTCAAGAATATGATTCATTTCTAAATGAATCAATGAATCCAAAATCTGCAACTGCAAACATTATCGAAGTTGTTACCAATGGAATGGGATGGATTGATCCAGACTATGCAATAGAGATGTTTATGGATCTAACTGGCCTTCCTGGTGATAACCAAGAAGTTGATTCTATGTTAGCTGCACTTTCGGATCTAGATCTTCTTTATTATGAGGATGATTCTGTTTCAAATCATAAAGGAAAAAGAGTAGAGTTTGGACAGATTACAATGAAAGAAATGCCTCACAAAGCTCCGATGGACTCTCATAAAATGGGACCATCAACTATGGAATCACAAAAATATAGGCTGAAGAGATTCGATGAGTTTAATTAAGGGATTTGACGAATTTCTTTTAGAAGGATCCTACGATAAACTAACGGGGGAGATTGCTTCTGCCGTAATGAGAAAAATTAAAGAGACTAACACCGGAGAAGAAGAATTCGACGGTATAAAAATCATTTATGGTCCAGGAGACGATGTTCCAAGTTTTTATGAAATGATTGAAAACGAGGAATATCTAGACATTGATCACTTCATAGATACTGTTTCCGGGATAGACGTTAGAGTTTGTATTGCAATAGTTAGAGACGAATCTCCAGAATACCAAGGGGAATTTATTTTAGATGGGGAGACTGACGATCAAAATTCTATCATTTACCTCTATCTGTATTTAACCCCAGGCACAGAACCTAGAGTTTACCCTGAAATTGCAATAGATCTAAGAAATCTTATTAGACACGAGGTTGAGCATCTAACTCAAAGAGGATGGGGAGAAAAAGAAGGAAAGAGAATGAGAAGAAATGAAGGAGTTAGAAAAAGAATTACAAGTAATCCTGAACTGTATTACAAATACTACACTCTGAAGGATGAAATTCCTGCAAATCTTCAAGGCCTTTATTCCGAAGCAAAAACTAGAAAACTACCATTTAAAGAGGTAGTTCATAATTATCTAGATAAAAAAGTTGAGCAAGGGGTTATTCCACCTATAGAGAAGATGAGAATCTATCGTCTTTGGAAGGCTGCTGCTCAGAAGATTGGTGGACTTCCTCCACTTTAAGCTTAATTTTTACTGGGAGAATATTTCCTATTTCTCCGCAGATATAATTAACATAAACCTTCTTTTCTAAGTTATAGATAGAAACCATCACATATCCAAGTTCTGTGATGTAAATGTCCTCTATTCTATTTGATCCTGTATCCCCCTCTACTTCTACGGGGAATTTACAAACGTTTTTTCTTATTGATTTGTGTTCCATTTTAATTTAGAAATGTAGTCGCTAAAACTTGAGACCTGCACACTTCTAAACTTCTGAACTGAAGACTCCTTAACTAGTCCTCCTTCTTCCTTTATAGTCTCTTCTTTATTAGGGATTTCTGCTCCCCAGGATTGTTCAAAGGCATTGGGAGCCTCTTGATACGATTTTTGTTCCTCATCTAGGGTATCTCTAGTAAACTGCCATCCCATAAATAACTCTTGGGGAGTTTCGAACCCAAAGAAATTCAAAACGTGATATTGTACTTCTAAAGATTCCTGAACTCTCCAGTTCTGACCGAGAAGAATCATTCCTGCTTTTTTCCCCTTAATGGTATTGGGTCCTTCGTAGGTTGTATGTGAACTTTCGATCCAATCTAATCTTTCAATTAACTTCTGATAGATTGCGTTAGGATTTCCCCATCTATTAGAAGCAAAGAAAACAATGGCATCCGCTGTGTATATCTCATTCGCTATCTTCCAAAGCTCGTCGTCTTTGTAGTCTAAAGAAGCCCAGCACTTTAAATGTCCATGAGGGTTTTTCTTTTCATCCTTAAGCTTAGCCTCTGGAGACCCACACATATTACCTTTTAATTCGCTGACGCACCCAAGACAGTTGTGGATCTTCAGTTTTGCTGCATCCATCAGAACAACCTCAACCCCTCTTTCTTCGAGAAGTTCTTTGAAGTGCTCTGCTAATCTGGTTGATTTTGGTTTTTCTCCTTTGTCGGAGATGTATTCGCCTCTGTTGCTGGTGGTAACAAAAAGAACCCTTTTCTCGGCAGATAATGTGCTAAGAAAAGGGTAAATATTTTCCATTTCTGGTCCATATTTAACCTGGATATTTATATCCGATAATAAATTATTAGGACCTGGCATGTTGATTACTCGTCGTCTTCGTCTTCTTCGTCGTCTGACTTGCTCGACGTGTCTAGCATTCCGGATTTAACCAATGCCTTCGCAACAGCATCTTTTCCGCCCATTAGGGCATTGAATCCTTCTGCATCATCAGAATCTTCCATTTCCCCACCTCCGTGTTGCTCCTCGTCTCCGTGATATCCCATTTCGATGCTATTAGCCATGAAATGATAAACCTCTTCTACATCATCAACGGAAGTTGCAATGTGATCCAAAGCCCACCCGTGACCATTAGTCAGGATTTCATCAACTTCGTGTGGATCTAGCTCTAGAAGTTCGTCAATTGCATTTTTAAGTGTGTGAAGATTCTGGAAGAACATATAGTTATTTAGTTCATGCCCCTCGTGATTTTCGTGGATTTCTCCTTGTGAAAAATCGTTAGATTCGAACTCTTCAAAAAATTTGATGTTTTTCATATTTAGATTTATTTGTAGGATATATATCCGGAAGTAAAACTAAAAAATCAATAAAAAAATAATGGGAAAAAGAGTATTAGATTTTGACGGATATGTCCAAAATCACACTAGAACAAACGAATCGAAATTTGGAGACTTCATCTCTAAGGTTGGTTCTGCTATATCTTCAGGTGTAGCTAGATTTGCAAAGTTTGTTAAAGAAGGAATTATCAAGATGATTCCAGCAGGTCCAAAAAAAGGAACCCCGGCAGCAAACTACTTTTCTGAAGAAAATGGAAGTATTCTAGATCAAGTAAATGCACTTTACGCAGGAACTGAATTTGCTAAGATGAACCCAGTAGGTGTAAATGAGTCAGAGTCTTACGATGACGTAGACGAAGCAAGAGTTCCTCTTGAATATACCGGAGAAGATCAAACAGTTAGAAACGTTGGTCCGGATGAACTTAAAGACATGTTAGGTAAACTCTACAGATCAAAAGAAAGAGGAGGAAGAGCAAAACCTATCTTTATCTACGGAGCACCCGGTATCGGTAAAACCCAAATCGTTGCTCAAGCAGCAGATGCAGCTGGAGTTGATATGATTAACTTAGACCTTCAATTCATGGCGCCAGAAGACTTTATGGGAATTCCTAAAGTTGTTGATATCGAAGAGCCAGAGTATGAGGAAGGAAGACTAAAGTCTGTTGGTAAAGGGGTAACGAGATCTAACCCTCCTGCAGTTCTTCCCGTTGATAACGGGCCAGATAATAAAGGTGGATTTATCTTTATGGACGAAATGAACAGAGCAAACAAGAGAGTTCTAAACTCTATGATGCAGTTCGTTCAAATGGGTAGAATTGGTCAATATCAACTTCCTGATAAATGGGTAATCGTTGCAGCTGGTAACAGACCAGAAGACGTATCTGGAGCAGGGGAAGTTGCAGAATTCGACTTTGCGATGGCGGACAGATTTAACATTATCAACTTCGTTCCGGATCCTAAGAAATGGGCAGAGTGGGCTAAAGGTAAAGGATCTTTCGAACCAGAAATTGTTGGATTTGTTGAAAGAAACCCAGAACTTTTCCACTACTTGGATAACGAAAAGAATGCTCTTAAATTCCCAACCCCACGTTCTTGGACCGATGCAGCAATGGCACTTAAAGACGAGCTGATCGACACAGGAGCTAAAGATTGGAGAGATCTTCCAACAGATAGAATCTTCGACATCTACTCAGATGCGATCGGACCATCAGCAGCAGGAAAATTAAAAGCTTACTTGGACATCATCAAGAGAATTCCAGAAAGAGATCTTGAGATGATCGTTACAAATCCAGATAAGGCTACTCCAATTTCTAAAGGACCTGAATTCTCTAGCGTTTGCTACGGTCTATATGAAATGGCACTCAGAAAGGCAGAAGAGATGAACAACGGTAAAGCTACTGTTGAGAACCTATACAACATCATGAAGTACTATCAGATGCTAGACAACCTTGAAATTCTTTCATGGGTTTATGCTAGAATCAAAGAGAAGTACCCAGAATTTGCTCTTACCGAAGACACCCTAAAAGAAAAAGATACCCCAGAAGGCAAGATGAAAATCGAAGCTGCAATGATGGTTAAGAAGGGAATGGAAGGTAAGGGTCTAGTTACTCCTAAAAAATAAAACAAAGTCCAAGAGACAATGAAGTTTAGTAAAATCCATGTCGATATAGTGGACACCTTTGAGAAATTTCAAGGGGAAAGGGTCAAGAGTTTTTCACAATTTGTTGTTGAAAATTTAGGCCCAACTCTTAATGAATCTGACTATCAGAAGGAAATTGATGCAAGGGTGAAAGTTCATAGAAATCTTCTGTGGATTAATGCAAGGAAGGGATTCTTTGCTCAGCTACTTTCTAAATTAAATATCTACGGAGTTTCTGATCCTAGATATCAGACAATGTGTACTAACGGATTTAATATCCAGTACCACCCAGATTTTGTTCTAGGCCAGTCTGATGCAGCAATTAGATTTGTTCTCTGCCACGAGATTCTTCACTGTGTGGGAGACCACATGTCCAGAAGGGGAAGCAGAGATCCTTTGCTTTGGAACTATGCCTGTGATTATGCGATCAATCCTATTCTAAATGTTGAAGTTGTTGGGGGAGCATTTGAATGGCCATCCAATTTGGACGGAAGCAGAATGGGTCTCTATGAAGAGAAATACGAGGGAATGAAAGCGGAAGACATCTACGATCTTTTAGTAGAAGATAAACAGCAACAGGAAAAAGCAGACGAAGCGTTCAAGGACGATCCTCAAAAAGGAATGCACGTAATCGATGCAGACGAAGATCTTGGGGAACCTAATGAAGAGTCCGTAGTTCAGGAAGTTGGCGACGAAGAAGGTGAAGAAGGTGAAGGACAAAAACCAGGAATGCCAAAACCAGGAGAAGAGCAGGGAGAAGGCGAGCCACAAAAAGGACAGGGTAAACCAGGAGAAGAAGAGGGAGATGGTAAAGAGGAAGGTGGATCCGGGCAGGATCTGGTTGGAAGAAGAGTTAGAATTACCGCAGGACCAAATGCGGGACAAATGGGAACAATTAAACAGGTTCTATCTAACGGAGATATTATAATCGAATAACATGCAAGTTAAAAAAGGAGATTTCGTAATCGTAGACGTAGATACCGTAGAGCCAGGAGGAAAACCTGCCGGCCAGGATAAACCACAATCTAAAGACCAATCAAGTTCCCCACAGGAACTAGAAAGAGCCCCAGATCAGGTAGAAAAGCCAGGACTGGATATAGGAGGAAAATCTGGTGCCGGATACGAGAGATCAGGAAACATCCAAAAAGGAGGTTCGTCTAAAAAGTATTCGTCCCAAAAAGCTCTAGGGCAAGGAGGGACTAAAGCTGAAGCATCTGCTAAATGGGAGAATGCTCTTAGAGATGCTATTTCTAGAGCTGGATCTACACTATCAGATAAAGCAAGAAGATTATTAGCAGAACTAAAATCATCTAAACCTAAAGTTGACTGGAAGAAGGAACTTAAAAAGTTCATGGACTCTGCAATGACTAAGTTTGAAGACGTTCTACCAAATAAGAGATTTTTAGGAAGTGGTGATGTTCTATATGGAACTGAACTAGCAGGAAAAGACACTTTGAAGACATTGGTTCTTCCTGTGGACACTTCTGGATCTATTTCGAAGGATCAGATTGGAGCATTTTTAACCGAGGTATTTTCACTAGCTACTAAGTTTGATATTGATGTAACTTACATAGTTTACACTTCGGATTCTATCGACTCGATAGATGTAGTTCCCAAAGGTAAGAAACCAGACCTTAGTATGATCAGATCTACTGGTGGTAACAGAGAAGGATTCTTCCCTCCATTTAGATTCATCAAAGAACCTAAGAAATATCAAGGGAAAGCAAACGCTCCACTACCAAAGTCTATTAACCCATCAACAGTAATTTACTTCACGGATACTTTTGCTGAATATCCAACCAAAAATGATTTTGGGATTGCTAAGTATGCAAATAGAGTATTCTGGTTTATCTGCTTAAGCAAAGACCAGAACTTTAATAAACCACCATTTGGAAAGTACATTCACGTTCCAATCGATAGCAAAGGTAATTTTACCTAAAAATTTTAACTTTCCCAGATTCTTTGAGAATTTGATCTTCATCAATCTCAACATACAAAGGACCTTCTAGGTCCTTTTCTTTGAGGATATAATCTAGATCTAGATCTTCCTCTGTTGCAACCACTTTTCTGGGATTGACCAACTTACTTCCATCTTTTAAGTAATAGATGTATGCATCAAATGGGTCTTTTTCGTCAATGGATTCAACTCTAGTTAGTCCATATAATCCAATAACTGGGTCACCTACTTTTAACTTTCCTCCTCTGGGTAAGGCTAACACATATGTTTCCTCGTTCGACTTTAGATAAGCCGACCCCTCTTTCTTTATTTTAAGTAATTCAACTCTTGATTTCATGATACTCTATGAAATTTGTTTTCTGATCTCTTCTGCTACTGTTTTACCGACGCCGTAAGACATATCATAGTCGTTATCAGTAAAGACTGAGAATTTAATCCCCATAAAGTTTGGAATTTTCTTTGGCGTAAGTCTAATTAAAATGGAATATTCATCATCGTCGATGTGAGGATCTGCTTGAATTTCATATCCTATTTCTATCTTCTTGTCCTCAGCTAGTCCAACATCTGATAGATCTGAGATAAGGTCATCTAGATCGGACGGATTTGGCTTTTGTAAATAGATCTCTATAATTCCCTTTCCAGAGTCTCCCCCAACTGCAGTTGAATATTCGCTGCTAACTGGATTTACTACTTCAACCGACTTCAACTCATATCCATTTTTCAAAGATGATTTAGAGGCAAGTGCAATTGTAACCCATCTCTGGATTTGTTCTCCCCATTTTAAATGGTCAGAAGACTGGTGTTGATCATATTCAAGTAGATGCTTCATCATAGTCCAATGTCATCTAGAGCGGAAAGCATCTCTGCATCTGCTTTTGTATCTTCAGGAATTTCAATCTCTCTCAGAATTTTCTTAACCCTAAAGTCGTTCCAGATAGATTTGAGTCCAACTACGAATCTCTCCCCGTTTTGTTCTATTTCTTTCTTGATGTTATCAGGAGCTAATTTTTCCCTGATTGGATCTTTTGGTGCTTTTCCGGTCTTGATAAAATCAGGATCGGTGAACATGCTCAGGTAAGCAACTATCCAACTCTTAGTTTCCTTTGCTACATTCAGAGCTCTTCTTAGAACCACGGGCTTAAGACCATTTTTTTCCAGATTGACATAATAATCTTTATCTAGAGGAAGTCCTTCTAGACTGTATAGATTCTCACATAAGTTAAATGAATAGGTAGGGGTTCTAGGATTACCGGTAATCAAAATTGGAGCTCCTTCTAGAGAAGAAAGGGAATGACAGTAACTGGCAGAAAAAGAAGCATAAGGATTATTTATTTCTACCGGGGCTCCTTTTAAGCTCCTTATCCGAGTTGAATTACATTCATAGTTTCCAGTTCTTTTTGGTCCACCTTCTAGAGACGTAAGATTGTAGCAATCTGTAATATTGAATGCCTCTCCTACTTCTTCCGGTGATCCTTCTAAGCTATTTAATTTTTGATTAGAACTCAAATTGCAAGATTTTCCGACTTTCTTTGGACCTCCAACTAAATTTTCGAATTTATTATTTGAAGCATTAAAATTTCCTGTTACCTCTTCAGGGAATCCTTCCATCGAGGTTAGCATACAGGCATTAATCCAAAAATCTCCGTCCACCTTTCCAAATTTAAGCCCCAGGAGACTTCCTTCTTTAAAATCTTGGACTGATGGTCCATTAAATCTTCCTACAACATCAATTAGTCCAGTCTCTGGATTTATACTCCAGGATGAATCTGGATCACTGCCCCATCTCTTCTCGACTGCTTTGTCTAGAGCTTTAATCTGTCTAGGAGTTAATTTACCAGACCATCCTGGTTCTTCTATTTCCAGCTCCTTACAAATCTTACCATAATCTTTACCGGAAGAGTCACAATACCTTCTAAGAGTTAGAAGGAAATCCTTCATCTCCTTTGGATCAAGTTGATCCATATTTTGTAGCTCTTCGTAAAGAGCAAATGGTAATAAAGTCTTAATTTTCTTGTTCATCCAGGACGATTCTTATTTCTGTCCTGTATATATCCAAATTAGAATATTGCTTTGCAGATCTCTGCTGTAGCTTTAGATCTGGACATCGTGTAAAAGTGCAGAACGGGTGCCCCACCCTTAATTAAATCTTTACATTGTTCGATCGACCATCTGATACCTACCTCGGAAACTTCTTGGTTATTTTCACACCCCTCTATCTCTTTAGCGAGATCTTTGGGAATATCTAGACCAAAGACTCTAGGAAGAGTCCAGAGCTGACCCTTAGTAGTAATTGGTTTCAGCCCAGGGATGATTGGAACATCGATTCCGTTTTTTCTGCACTTGTCAACAAAAGACCAGTATGCACCATTATCGAAGAACATCTGTGTAACGAAGAACTCTGCTCCCAGATTTCTTTTGAACTTCATCCACTCCATGTCCATGTCCATATTGGGGGATTCTAAATACTTTTCGGGATAGCATGCTCCTCCATAACAGAAATCAGACGCTCCACCCTGAAGGTCCTCGTCTAGATAAATCCCATTGTTCATGTTTTGGATTTGAGACATTAGATCCGTCGAATTTCTATTTCCGGTGGGTTCTGGAACAAACGAGGATTCTCCTTTTCTTGGATCCCCTCTTAAAGCCAGAATATTGTCAATTCCTAAAAAATTAAGGTCAATCAAGGCGTTCTCTGTGTCCTCCTTGGTAAATCCCCCGCAGACTAAATGGGGAACTGCGTCAATTCCATATTTGTTCTGGATGGCGGAGCAGATTGCAACTGTTCCGGGTCTTTTTCGGGTGCTATATTTTTTAAGTGTTCCCTCCTGGGTCTCCTTAAACACATAGTCTTCTCTATGGTAAGTTACATCAATGAAAGAAGGATTGAATTCTAGAAGTTCGTCTATCGTCTGATAGATAGAGTTTATCTGTTGTCCTTTCATGGGAGGAAGAATTTCGAAAGAAAATAAAGTCTTTCCCTTCTCCTTTGCTTGAATAATATGATCTTTAATCTTCACTTATTTTTATACTGAGAGGAGTGGAGAACGTTTCATATTAATAAGACTTTGGTATTTGCCGGAATCGTCACAGAGAAAAGTAACTGCTCTTTGATCCGGTTCTGTGGATCTTTCCGCCGCCAGGATGTTTGCTGCTGCAGAAATTCCTGCAGAAATTCCAGCCTCTGCCAGATCTTTAACCTTCTGAATTGCTTCTTCTGTGCTGATTAAAACTATCTCGTCAACTAGATCCAATTCGACTAAATATTTACTTCCGTCACCTATTCCCTGGATACCGTGAACTTTAGATGCGGGGAGATTGGTTCCGTAGAATGAGTTATACATAATTGGACACTCTTTAGGTTCAACAGCAATTATTCGAATGGAAGAGTTTAGTTTTTTAAGTTCTCCTCCGACCCCCATAATAGTTCCCCCCGTTCCCGTTCCGGCAACCAAGACGTCGACTTTCATATTCATCTGATACCAGATCTCGACAGCGGTCGTCTTAGCATGACATTCTATATTCTGAAGATTCTCAAACTGCATAGGGGACCAATATCCCTCCTCGACCATCTGATTTCTAAGTTTAATTGCCCCTTCAAAATCTCCAGGATCTGTTTCAATTAGAGTTGCTCCATAGGACTTAACGAGGTCTTTTCTCTCCTGAGACATATTACTCGGCATGATAACCGTCATATCATATCCTCTTTCGGAGCAGAGATAAGAAAATGAAATTGCAGTGTTTCCCGAGGATGCTTCTACTACCTTCTTTCCCTTGTGTAAAATCCCGTCTTCTTCGGCCCTGTCGAGAATCCAAACTGCTATTCTATCCTTGATGGATCCTGTCGGATTTAAATACTCTGCTTTTGCAAAAATTTGATCTTTAATTTTAACTAGTGGTGTTGAACCAACGGAATTCTTTTCTTTCATGTGAGGGGATTAGAATTTATATATCAAAGAAAAACCCAGACTGGTTAAGGTCTGGGTTTCTATATTAAATCAGTTCGCAGATGGGTACTTTTACATACCCGGATTCAACGAACCGGTGGGGTTCTTTGACGATTTCGTTTTGAACCAGAAATTCTAATATTCCTTCATTTTCTGACCAGTCCTTAATAGCTACTTCTCCCTGTTCCAGTTTTTCTTCTATTCTTGTGGTAGCTGTTGCATAGGGGGTTCCGTCATTGGAATCATAAAGCTGGATTCTAATTCCTCCGTCCTTATAAGTTTCTGTTCTGACGAACAGAAGATATCTTTCGCCAAATGGGGAGTTATAAGAAAAGATGGTCGGCATTATTTTTTTCTAAGAACGATTCCAGCCTGATAAGAAGGAACGGGAACACCCGGATACATCTTAGGGTAAGTTCTCATAAACATCGTTTCGGGAACGTGCCTGTGAAGATAAAGACCATGATATTCAACATCAGGATTATTTTCAAGAACTTCGTTTGCAATCATGCTGCTCAGAAGGTATGGCTTTTTATTCTGGATCATATCTTTAATTAGAATAACAAAGTATCCTCCCGGCTTTAAGAACTCAATTGCTTGGCTATACATGGAATTAACAAGATCCCAATATTCAGTTCCTTTAGTTAGTCCAATATTGTTTGGATTTTGATAGTCAAACGTAAGGTCCTTTTCAACTTCCATCTTCTCTTCTCCATCTTCTACTTTTTTAGTTAGCTTCTTTCTTTCTGGGGCATCCGAAGATTTTCCACTTAATTTTGGATACGGAGTTCCGTTGATAACTAAGCTTAGTTGACCTCTTTTAATTCCCGCAGACTCTAAATTTTGAGCTGTGTTTCTAGCATCTCCTTGCATCAGGATAGCTTCTACCGAAGGATTTGGAGTCTGAGCATCAATGTTAGTTCTAGCAATTTTTGGAAATTCCAATTCAACCCCAACTGAATTTCTTCCGTTGTTGTAAGATTCAACTAAGGTAGTTCCTGTCCCACAGGTTGGATCAAATACCCAATCCCCAGGTTCTGTGAAATTTTGAATTGCCCATCTATATCCTTGCCAGTGTCCCGGACAAAGGTGCTTATCTTCCTGCTTAGGGTAGTATTTATATCTAGCAGTTTGACTGTAATATTTTCCCACACTTGTGTCAAAAATCTCTCCCAGAAAATTTTCGGTGAAGTCTTCTGTGTGATAATCTGCTGGGATCCCGGGTCTAGTAGATAGAGTTTCCGTCGGTGTAATTTCGTTCTGGTAAACAGTTTCTGGTTTCTTTGCCATTTCTAATTTTAAGTTTATATTGTAGTTTATTTAAAAAGTTCCTTTTTTTATATTAAAAATATTGGATTTATCCTGCTACAGGTAAAGACTTAGATTCTTCTTTATTTTTTTCTGCTTCTCTGAACCATCTGATATTTCCGTCCCAAAGTGCATCTCCGTGGTTGATTTGACCCAGGTCCCTAGCTTCTTCCAGATGTTCTTCGTCGAGGTCTTCTGTATCACGAAGACCTTTATATCGAGATCTTTCGTAGTATTCTTTCCACCACTTCCATTGGTTTTTCTTTCCCTTGAATTCTCCTATGTAGTCAGGGACAATTCTAATTTCTCCGGGGTGATAGTCAGATGAGATTATCGTTGCTGGAAGATTATAATACCAGATTCTTCTCCCGTTCTCTTTTTCTGGATCAAAAAAGTTATATGGGTGCTCGGAGATTAAAGTGACATAGTACTGGGCTTTAGACATTGCAAATCCCAAATCCGAAGCACCGAAAGAATAAATCTCTCTACCGTTTGCTTTGATGATACACCTTCCGCTGCTTCTGATGTCAGTTGATCCCCACTTGTTCTTAGTGTAGTTTGACTGTTTAAAGTTTATCTCCCAGCAGATTCTATGAACTCCCCTACAGATAAAAGGATCTAATGTTCCACCCTCCATCTCTATCCAATAGGTTGGAGTTTCATTGTTCCACTTTCCATAGTCGTGCTCATATCCATCAATATCCCAGACCTGGTGCTCAGTGTCTCCAATTAAAATCTTATAAACTTCTCGGCACCTGGAGAATTTATTTTTTGCTTCTTCTATTGTTATCTGTTTTTCCATTTTTCCGACTGTATTTGAACTTAGTGTAAATTCTACCGTAAGAACTCCACTTAAAAAGCAGGAATCCAACTTTTGTTTTATTGTGGATTTCTCCATATAAAAAATAGGTTCTTCTAAATTCAAAAGGTGAGGTCAGCTCAACCGAGAGCGAGTTCACTTTCAAAGCATCTGCAATCCAAACGTTGTACTTGTGTTTAACACTACAAAGAGTTATTCCCCATTTAAAGAATATCCTCAGCTTCTTTGGTTTTAGATTTTTTTGTATTTCTGGGTAGAGTATTTGCATTAGTCTCCGTAGTTTAAATCGATAACATCTTTGGATAGTTTATCTAGTGCCTGAGCGTAATACTTCTCGTTAAAGCCACGTTTGTTCCGTGGGGATGGTAACACATGGACAAAGTGATTGCGTTGATTATACAACATGTCAGAGTCATCGTCGATGATGATATAGTTCTCCACTCCAGTCTTCCCCATGTATTCCCTCTGTATGTCTTTGTCCCAGTTGATGTGGCTGAATTTTAAATCCTCCTTAAGGTAATAGTCGATCTCCACACCTCTTGGAATGTTAAATCCCTTTATTCTCATGCTAGGAGTTATTCCTATAATCTCCCCTTCCATTTCCTCCATCTCCCAGACCTTCTTCATAAAATCTATTCCACTATGTCTCCAAGTGGATGAAATTACTATCTTTGCTCCTGTTTCTCTGATTAGTTTGTTCATTAGATCTTTAGACCAAGAACAAAATCTCTGATAGTGGTCTTTCCTTCCATCTTCCCAAACCCATTCTTGATACTGGCACTCTCCGGATCTATATGCTTCTTCGCAATTTAGAACACCGTCGATATCGAGGAATATAATTTTCATTTTATGAATATACGTTCTTTTCCAGAAGTTCGTCGATAGCTTTAACAGCTTCCCGTGAATTTAATTTGTTCTCTAGACAGATATTTTGAACGTCGACCATTGGAAGGAGTCCTTTGGTAAAAATCTCAATCTTTTCCCCGTAGAATCTAGAAAGATAATCTGAAATTTCTTTTTCCGAAGAGTATCCAATTTCAATTTTCAAATCCATTCTTCCTGCCCTGAGAAGAGCTGGGTCCATCTTCTCCACGTGATTAGTTGTGATAATAACTAAAACCCCATTAAGCTCAACAATTCCGTCCAGAGCATTTAAAAATCCAGAAAAGGTAACTCCCTTAGTTCCAATCCTTTTTCTCTTATCAAACGTAGAGTCTATATCTTCAAAAAGAAGAATCGATCCAGGCTCAATATCCCTTAGTAGATAGAGAAGATCATCGTCCTCTGTCTTCTTTAGATTGAGATTGTAAATATTAAATCCATACTCTTTTGCGAGGGCTTTTACAATCGTGGTCTTTCCCGTTCCCGGAGGTCCATAGTAACAGTGTCCTCTTTTATATGGAATTCCTTTTCTAATGTACTCGCTCTTAGAAGATCTCCACTCCTCTATGTCTTTTATAATTTTTGACTTGGTCTCGTCTTTAAGAATAACTTCAGAAATTTTCTTCCCTCCAACTTTGGAGATCCTCTGGAAATAGTGGTGCTCCGACTGATAAACATGCTGAGATTTTGCTTTCTTGCTATATTCATCATTTATTTTTTCCATCAGATTACGAATTGCCTTGGATGCAAAAATCCCTCTGAAAGTGTAATTTTTAAGATAAGCAGACTTTAGAGACGAAGCATTTTCTAACTTCTCTTTTCCATAGCTTATTCTTACCAACCTCCAGTCAATCCACTTATAAAAATAATCATCAACGGGGGTTTCTATCAGATCAGTACTATCGCTATCTACTGCAGGAAATTCTTCTCCTCTCGGAGGACCAGAAGAAAACTCTACATTTCTAACTTTGACTTTATGGTTTTCGTTAAACCACTGAGTTAGATGATAATAAAGCCCTTCCGTTTGGTAGACAGTAGCCTTATAGGTTGTGATTCTAATAATTCGTTCCCAGATGGATTTTGGAACTCCCTTGAGGGACATTAAAACTGCAGTTAAAACCGAAGCAAAAGCTGCAGCACTAAAAAATTGATTAGTGCTGAGCTGCGTCTTGACGTATTCTAAAATCTCGTTCCAGGATGGCATTAATATTGAGTTCTAAGGAGTTGAACAACATCCCATGCATCTTCAAGAGCATCATGAGTAACTATTCCGTCTACCTTTGCTCTCTCTTTACACTTTCCTAAACCTGGCATAGACTCGTCATTCTTCCAGTCTACGAAGAGAACTGAAGGGTCTATATGGCGGTTTCTAATCCTAAAGATCTGTTTCCATCTTGGAAGTCTTTCTATATAGGTTTGATCTCCAGAGTGAAAGTTCTTTCCGGCAACGTTTAGATGAAACGGCTTCATCTTCGTAGTTAGAGCTGGATATGTCTTCATGTTGACAACCTCCACGGTCTTCGTATAATCAAATTCTGGAGTGATTGCACCTGCATCAATCAAGAAGTGAAAAAAAGATTTGGCAACTTCTTCTTCCCTTAGAAATTTCATTCCAGTCATTTGAACTAGATCGTTCTTTTCATCTTGGTTTTTAGCTGTTGAATAGTAGGTGATTTTTTCAATCAGATCCTTGTTCATATTCAGAGCATAAAGTTCACCCTGTAATATGTCTCTTTCCCCTCTCAAAATAGCACAATGAAATTTTGGAATTTCCTCGAAAGGCAATTTCTTCTCTGTGTCCTCAACTATTGCTCCAATGGAGAGTAGCTGACAGGTCTCGGGGTTTAACCCTGTTGTCTCTGTATCTATGCTGATGTAAATCATATTTTATTTTATTTTATCGATTGCAATAATAGATCCCTGACCATCCATAATCTGAATGACATAGGATCCTAATTTATAAATTGACCGGGTGAACATGTTGGCATAAAGATCGACTTCTTCATCCGTGCATTCTTCACCATGGGTTTCAGCTACTCCAAAGAGAACCCAAAGAAGTTCCTCTCTGGGTTGGAATCCCATCCCATATTCTCTGTCCCTATATTTGTCGGACTCATACCATTTAAGCATGTGATCAATAGATCCGTCGAGGTCTTCCTTAATTCTCCCCCACATTCTTTCAATCCATCGATCCTTGTGAGCTAGATCTTTTGCTAGCTTTTCCACATATTTTTCCATGTCTTTCCGACCTTCCTCGGAGTCTAGATATTCTGATAAGTCTCTCATTTATTTTTCCATTGTTGGTTTAAGCCAAAGTGAGTTGTCTCTGAAAATGTAGTTTCTAAGTGCAGGAAACTCGTGGAGATATTTTAAAGTTCTGATTGTATTATGCTTAAAACACTTAAAAAGTTCTTCCCTGATTCTTTCGGTTGAAACCACACCCATTTTAGTTTCATAGTCGTAATCTTGGATAACCCCGTCCATGTAAACTCCCATGTAGAATCCTTTGGTGATACAAAAACGAACAGCTCTTAAAATTCTAAGCGGGTCGTCGTCAAAGGTAACTTTACAGTCCAAGGGGGTAATTAGCTGCCCAATCTTTAAGTGTCTCTGTCCTTCGAAGAAGTCGATGATTTTTCCATCTTCATCTTTAGCCAAAGCATTAAGTGTAAAGTCTCTTCTCTGAAGATCATCGAAGAGTGTTCCTGGAACTACGATTGGGGTCCTAGTTCCAGGGACGTATCCAACTTCTTTCCTTGCCATGACAAAGTCTGCAACACCTTGGTGTTTGTGTCCGGCTGGAAATTTAGCTCTGATGGTAAAGCAGTCGGGGGTTACTAAAAATACCTCAAATCCTTCTGATCTCAAATAACCTTCAAGGATTCCAAACATCGTATGAGCCGAGGAAATATCTTTCAAAAGATCTTCGGTTGGAACCGCAACATAATCAATGTCCTTAGATTCTAAACCTAAGATCTCATCTCTAACTCTTCCTCCGACTTCATAAAATGTAAAATCCTTTTTCATTACTGAAATATACGGACTTATCTTTCTAGTGGTGTAAAATATCTAAGGTACCCAATATGAGAAGATGTTGTATCTTTCCATTTTCCAGTGGTTTGTTCATAACGAACATATCCTCTCTTTACTTCTATAATTTTTACGAAAAGAGTATCGTGTTTCTCAAATGGATTTCCTTCATGACTAACGAGAAACATTTCTCGACCGGGCTCAATCGGATTTCTATAGTTTTGATACTTTTCGTGTCCCCAAGAAATTGTTTCGACCACAGTCCAAGCTAACATTCCTGAAAATAGGACGATGCCTAGAGTTTTAAATAACGGATATAATTTATTTTCTTTCATAATCTTATTATTAGTCCCACCATTTTTCTATGTTTCGTTCCATGAGGGAGAATAGTATCTTTCTCGCCCTATTGTGGTTGTAGTGTGACATCCACATAGCTAGAGTTTGATCCGAAACTTCACTATAGTGCCATTTTTCCCTGGTCATTGAAGATTTTAAAGCTCTTCTGTAGGTATTAGGGTGCTTGGAAAAATAGTCAGATAAATTTTGGGAAATGGTTTCTATATTAAGTTTCGACAGATCTGAATCTTCTATTTTCTCGAAGGAGAATTCTTGCTCCATGTAGTCGGTGTGTTCCAAATCATAGAACTGATCCTGGATTTTTTCTATTAATCCGACACAGGTCATCATGATCTGGACATCTCTTTCACACCCAATGTACCTGTCGTTCTTTCTGATATACTTGGCAGTATTTTCGATTTTGAATTTTAGAGCTTCGAAGATGAAGTGGTCGTCCCAGTCTCTGTCTTTCCAAACTAGGCGAAACCATTTGCAGAGGTTTCTAAATCCCTGTGCAAGATCCCTATGAGCATGTTTAGCATCCCATTTAATCCATCTATAGATTCTCCAATGCCACCTATTATGTTCTTTCATTCTCTCATTCATACTTATCTGTCGGCTTCTAAAAGTCTTTCAATTTTATCGACCTCCACCTCTTTATCGAAGTCGTCGTGGGTTAGATCCATCAAAAGATCCGTTTCTCTTTCCCTCATTTCTATCTGTTCTTCTAGAATTAAAATTTCGTTGCTCAGAGAGTCTACAATTTTTTCTTTAGTCTTAACTTCTCTTTCCGCTAATCTCAATTCAGAGAGCATAGCAAACCCAAAGGCAAATCCAGTGAACACTAGAATCCAAGCCCAGTTGATATCTTTTATCTTCTTCATTTTAGTTTTTCTTCTGATACTTCTAGTATTTCGGAGTTGGGAAATTTCGTCTTAATTTCTTTCTTGAGCTTAATTATTCCTGAAGAGTTTCCCCAGATGGTAAAAGATGGAATTCCATTTTCCGAGGTGTCCAGATAAAAGTAGGAATCCCCCATGGATTTAATTCTTTCCCCGAAGTGTTCTATAAACTGTCTTTTGAAATCCACAGTGTAAGTGTATTCATTTGTCTCGTGACCGGTGTATTCATAACTTGATCTATAGGATTTATTCCCGTCTGTGTAGTCATTATAGCTAGAGTAATTTGATTCCCCCTCCGAAACTTCTGTGTAGATATAATGACCTTTGGGAATTATGGTATAGGATGTCCTATGCTCGTCCGGAACTTTATGTCCTTCAACCTTGAATGCTTCCTGGGTTTCGAGACCAATGTCCTCCAAAGTCTCCATCAGATCTACAATTTCAAAATCTTCCATATAACTAAATATACGGACAGATACATAAGAGGAATGAAAAATGTTCTAGTTTATGGATTTCTTGTACTGCACATTCTAGCAGTCTTTTTAGTCAAAGCCCCGTTAGGCCTCGTTAAGAGATTAAAGCCCAATATCCGATAGACTTCCCTGAAGATCTGTAACTTCCTTCGCTTCTTCATCAAATCCTTTTGGCGGAACATATCCCTCTGACTTTAAATGATTATAAAAGTCTAAAACTTCATTTTTTGGATATAGTCTAGAGTTTCCAAATCCCTTTGCTGTTGAATCATCAGGAAGCTGACACTGGGAAAGAGCATATTGAATTGTGGCAGGATCTTTTTCTACTTTTTCGATAAATCTCTTTTTGATCTCGTCATAAATTCCATATGGTAGGCTAAGAATAAGATCCATAGTCGAATCATAGTGCCCACCGTAAGGATTGCAGTCTTTCTTCACCCCAATAATTCCTAGATCCCCATCTTTATAAAGTTCTTCTAGATCACGGGAGAATAGGTCCATGATATGACTTATGGATCTAAAGTCAGGGGTGGCAGGTCCTGAGAACATGGTAAAATATATGACCTTAAAGATCTGGTTCCACGACTCTTTATCGTTCAAATAAACAATAAATTCAGATTTATGAGTTAGTCTAGTGTCATTAACGTAAATTTGTGCAGTGTCATTAGAGAAGGAATATCTACTCGAAGGTCTATAGACTTCGAAGATTCGATTGAAAGTTCCTCTTCGTCCAGAAACAGGAACAGAAAAAAACCAATTGTATCCACCCTTCAGATCTTTTCTGATCCTATCTAATTTGAAATCCGGAAATGCCTGCTTGATTGATTTATACCACGGAAGATCTTGAAAGTCTTCCTCTTTTGCGTCGTACAGTTGGTCATTCGAAGGAACCTCATAGAAGTTGTCCAGAAGGTATTTCTTGTTCTTAGATTTATAATCGTTAGACTCGTTGACGTACTCGTCAAAATTTAGGACCTTTTTCATTACTCTATCTTTCTAACTCTAATTTCTGCTTTTAGACTTTTGTCTATCGTCTCCTTCACTTTTTTTGGACTCGATCTCCATCCGGTGTCGTAGAACTCCTGAAGCTCGGAATCGCTCATCGAGTCCAAGAGTTTACTGTGAATCTCCTCCCATTTTTCAATTAGGACTTGAACTATCTCCTTCTTTACTTCCTGCAGAAGTGCATAGAGAGTTGGAACTCCGGCTGCAATCTGCTGGACATTCTCTTTGGACACAATCTCTAGAACCTCCGGACCTACATTTTTAGAGACACGTGGGTCGTCAGTATCTAGAGTCTGCTCAAATTCTCCCCTTCTGATCTTCTGAAGAGCAAACTCCTTATTGGCGTTCTCCGATCCCCTATCCGGAAAAACCGTGATGGCAAAAACCTCCATATATGCTGTCCACCAGGAAGGGTGTGTTAATTGCTGAGGGACACATCCGTCTACCCAGCAGGACACTTTTACCTCTTTAGCCTGTCCAATAGAAACCAAATCCCCTAGAAGATCTTCTAGTTCTTTGTCTGTGTAGTCTTCGTAGAGTTTAATGTGTTTCATCTTCGTGGGATTAGATCTTGGTGATTCTAACGTTGTAGCCGATGTTCTCGTTCAGATGTCTAAGTTCACCGTTAGATGGATTGGGGACTCTGGCTACCATTAGACTTTCTATTTCGTCTATCAGAATAAATTGAATGGTATAAAGACTTCCATTAACGTCCCGATCTATGTGATCTGCGGGAAGCTTCTGAACTCTCTTTGCAAGTTCGATCGTGTGCTCTTTGCTGAGTACTGGAACCAGCTCCGGAGCAGACTCGAACATCTGATCTAAATAGGTATTATACTCAACTTTAAAGTCTCCGGCTAGAACCTTCTCGAATGCTTTTTCCTGTGCTACTGCTTCATCGTCTATACAGACAACTTCAGTCTCAATATTTCTAAACGCCCACTCTGGCCAGTCAAAGGTGTGTTTCAGCTTGTCTGGAACCATCACAAAGACGTTGCACTCGACCTTGAACTTTGACACCTGCCCAACGTCTGATAGTGTATCAACTAGATCCTGAAGATCTTCTGCGTCATAAAATTCGTTATACTCTTTAATGTGTCTCATTATAGTCCAATATCGGATAGATCTGCAACCAGATCCTTGTCTTCTCTAAATCCAGGAGGAAGATCCCTAATTTGATCCAAAATGTCGTTCAGCATTTTTCTGTGATTTGAAGGAACCTTAGCTAACTCAATCGCCATCTTCTCAGGAGCCTTTCTGATCTCTTCACCAAGCACTTCTGGGCTCAGCTTATTTTTAAGAATCCATTCGATGGACCCATCGGGATCCTTCTTGATCACATAATCACCAACCACGATCGACAGGTAGATTCCAGTCCAAGTCTCCTGTCCACTGAGGACATCTTCTAGATCGTCTCTCAAAAAACCAGCTCTTATCGGGTTTCTGTCGACCACTGAAAATTTCGGGGATGGATTAAATCCTCCAAGAAGTTCTTTTGTCATTCCCTCTAACGAAACAAGAAGATTGTTCTCAAGAGAGATGGTCTTCTTCACAAGGCCAATTCCTTCTAGGGTTCTAAATTTATTTCCTCCTGCATTAAGGTGTGTTCCAATCTCTCTAGGAAGTTCGGATGCAGATTCCAGTCCTGCTCCGTTAACATTAAAGAATCCACCAACCTTGCCAAATTTAATTCCAAGAAGACCTTCTTTCCATCCGTCTTTCAGAATGAAGTTTCCTCCAACGTTCACTAGACCAGTTTCAGGGTCTACCCACCAGGCGTCCTGTGGGTGAACTCCCTTGTTGTTCCTCTGATAGTACTTACAAGAAGCATTCAGAAGGTCCCTCTGTTCGGGTGTCACCCCTTCCTGAAGAGATTCAAACATTCTATAGGTCTTAAGGTAGATCATTCACGTATATATTCACAAAAAAACCCGGCAGAAGCCGGGCTTTCAAAAATTATAAAATTAGAATTATCCAAAATATTTGTCTTCGAACATTAGAAGATCCAACTTGTTGTTGTAGTCAACCAGCATAAGAGCATTAAGAAGATCGGAGAAGACTCCAACGGAGTGGTTCTGAATGTCCACAAACTCCTGAATGAAGTTGAAAGTTGCAGGGTGCATCCCATCAACTTCAACTTGAATCTGAGAGTAAGACTGAAGAAGATTGTATTCAAACACATAGGAAGCATTGACACAGTCGATCAAAGACTTCATCGTGTTGGGCACAGTTGCTACTGGAATCTGAGGAAGAACATTCCACTGAACCATATAGTCCTGAAGCTTCTGAGCGTGAGTTAATTCGTCTGCTGCTTCCTCTTCGAAGAAAGCACCTGCTTTAACATACCCAACGTTCTTGCACCAGTTGGCTGCATTCTTATAGATGAGGTGTGCGGTATACTCGTCCTTTAGTCTTGCTTCTAGAGCAGAGACGATGGAAGCATCTAGAGTCTTAGGAGTCATAGGGGTTCCCGCTGTATTAGAAGCTACTGGAGCTGCAACTACTGTTACGGAGTCCATGTCCATAGTTGGAGCGTCGTCCCAGCTTTCTAGAACTTCTTTAAATGTTTTGGTTGGGTTTAGTTTTGACATTCGTGATGTTATTTTGGCTATATATCCCTTACCTCGTCTTGTATTCAACGACGTTTATCGGCTTCCTAATTGTGTAGAACTCGCCCTTTCTGTGGCTTGGATCCGACGGTGGGGCAATGTAAACTTTAAAGGTCGACTCCGCATCTTCTGAATAGCCATAAGGACCTCCGATCTCTTTCGAAAGAGCCAAGGATTCTGAACCCAGATCATCTGCAAAAGCATCCAGAGCATTTCCCGATTTTCCCGCCTTCAGATAGATCTTCTTGTAGGAGTCTTTGTCTCTTAGATAGTCTTTTGCAATCTCCTGAATTTCCTCTTTTGAATAGTAGAGTCTAGAATCTTCTATCGGAAAATATTCAAATTTTCCATCTGCAATCAGCTGCAGAGCTGCGAGAGCATCCTGATCTTCATCTCCGGTTGCATAGAACCTATCGGTCGTGAGAATCTTATTGGCGTCGTAGTACTCGTCCTTAGAAACATACTGCAACCAGATGCTCGCCTTCGCTGGGTTTGTCTGTCCAATTCCCTCCAGATCTCCCAAGAGTCCTTTAATGTCGTGTTCTTCGTATTCTAGAATGTGCTTCATGCTATTTCTCCATTAAATCCCCAATACGGGGATCTTATTAACTTAAAGTTATCGTAACGGTGGTTCTTTTATTAGTATAAATTGTGTTCCCGGAAGTGTCTACGACTTTCACTGGTGTAAATGGGGAAGGAGGGGATCCTCCAGTTTCTGAGTAAGAAGATGGATTATATGTAGTTCTTGTTGTTCCTGCTCCAACTCCGTCGGTATCAGATGCAGAAACTGAAAAATTGACGGTGTAGGTATTACCTGGAGGTGGAGGAGGAGAAAAAGTTATAGTCTGAACTGCAATTCTGTATCCACCAGACCCAACTATACTTACGGTAAGAGGTCCATTTGCAGTCCCACTGCTGGAACCTCCTCCTCCCGCTAAATTCCCATTAAAAACCATCCCTATGGGACTATCGTTTGAGTCCCAAATCTGAACGTCCATTATTACTCCGTTTGCAGAGTTGTTGGTGACGGTGAAGGTGGTAACCATGTCTATGTCTCGGGTATAATTGTACCAGTTAGACATCGTCATATTTTGATTTGAGTTGTATGGATCATAAATGGCGTTCTTAGCCGACGTCGCGTTGTTAGAAGCCATATTTAAATTGTGGTACATTAGTGCATTCCCGGGATATGAGTTTGCAGCAGAGGAGTAAAAGTCGTTCTTGAGCTCCAGATTCGATGCAGGATTGACAAAATCCAGCTCGGTGTTGATGTCGGACATCTTAATGTCTCCTGATGCAGGGGTTGTCATATTAGAACGATGATATTTTAGTTGATACGCCAGACAGAGAGAGTTGGTCTTTAATCCCCGACGTGAACAGGTGGGAGAATTTCAATGGCACATAAACCCAATACTCGTAGGTTGATCCCCCGTCGGACGTTAGTGCTGTAAAGCTATACTTTCCCACAGGAATTCCATTTTGAGAAAGAATCTCCCTCACTTCTGGAATTTTTGATAGCATTGCAGTCTCTGAATTCATGATGTAATTTAGTTTATCTATATATCTCTCAAACCCAAAAAGAAAGACGGGAGTAGCGAATTCCCGTCTTTCAGTAGTCGTAACTACTCCGGTCCTAAAAGGGGACATAAAGTCCGCCGGATGTCTTATATATCTTTATTGTTTGGTCCTAAATCTTTCTTACAGACCAACGTCCGAAAGATCACCCAGGAGATCCATCTCTCCTTCGTATCCCTTCGGAAAGACCAACCTCTCTCGGGTCTCCCTAAAATCCGGATGGTTCCAGACTTCCTTCAGTCTCATCATCGTCCCTTCTGGGTCCTTCTGGATCTGTCGGTTCAGCGTCTCTGGAGCCAGGAAAGGTGTGATTAGCTTCTGAGCATCCGGACTTCCTGACCTAAGAATTTCCATCCAGCCTGCAGGATTCCATTTCCCTTTATCGAGATAAAATGCATCACAGTCGAAATCCCCTCCCACCTCCTGCGGCGCTCCTTCCAGAGTCTCCAGACGGTTGTTGTGGCAAGAGAAATCCCCTCCCACCTTCTTCGGAGCTCCTTCCAGGGATGCCAGACTGTTAAAGGAGCAAGAGAAACCACCTCCCACCTCCTGCGGCGCTCCTTCCAGAGTCTCCAGACGGTTGTTGCCACAATAGAAATCTCCCCCCACCTCCTGAGGTGCTCCTACCAGAGACTTCAGATTGTTATCTGAACAACGGAACACACCTCCGACCTTCTGGGGTGTTCCTTCCAGAGACTCCAGCCTGTTTTCGTCGCAATCGAAATATCCTCCCACCTCCTGGGGTGCTCCTTCCAGAGTCTCCAGACGGTTGGTGTGGCAACTGAAATTCCCTCCTATAACGCCAAACCTAATTCCTTTCAGAGTCTCCAGCCCCATAGAGCTGCAATGGAAATCCCCATCAATGTCCACCAGCCCGGTCGACGGATCTAATTTCCATTGTCCTTGGGTGCACATGTTCAGAAATGCTTCTTGTTCTGAGGTTAATCCCTTCTCAGATTCAAATATCTGGTATGTCTTTAGATGTTTCATTCTTTTCATGTTTTGTCGGACTCGAACAAGCTCCATTCTCTTAAATGCTTCATGCTCTTATATATTCTTTTTAGACCGGGGTAATACCACCCACCATTCTCTCTGTTCTTCTCTGTTATCTTAGACTCAAAGCGCCTGTAGAGGCATTTTGCTCGTCATTCATGTGCGCGTCTTGGGGCCCCTCGGGTTCCCCCACGAGACCCTAAAGTTTGGGCGGGTCTACCCCTAGGACTCCCCCTAAAGCTTGGGTTTGGGACTTCTGGGCCCATCTGGGCTAAGCTTGGGACCCCCCGCGGCGTCTAATCTAAGACGATTGATTTATTGGATGTAGTTGATGCCAGACCCCTTCTGAAAGGGATTATCTAGATTGGCAGTGACGAGATACGGAGAGACCTGAGGACCAAGAAACCCATAGACAAACACATCTGAAGCAGTCTCTTCGCTATAAGGGTATCTAGTCTTATTCAGTTGTCCCTGAAGAGCGTACTGCTGAGATCCGACCAAACCCTCCTTTATCTCCTGAAGGAGCTCGTCAATGGTGGAACAGGTCTTAGACAGAGACTGTACTCTCCTCTTCTCTATGAGATCAACAGCAACCTTGTTGCCGTTCTTGAGACTTGCCCAGGATCTGGCATCTGGGTGGCTGGGTCTCACAAATTCTCCCTTCTGAATCTTCTCCAGCATAATTGTCTTGTCCTTGTTCTCATCACCGGTTCCGTAGAAGGGCTTGGTCTCTAGGAAGCACACGATCTCTGGGTTATAAGACCAGTAGTCGGACATGAGTCTGTAGGTGTTGAACCTTGCCCACAGTGTGCCCTTGTAAGACTTCATCTGACCAACAGAGTCTAGATTCCCCATGAGGTCTCTGAGGTCTGTTTCGTCGTATTCTAAGATGTACTTCATAAATCCTTTAAGTAGATTCTTGGGTTTACAAGGTTTAACCCGTTAGTCAGATCCTCTAGGACAACCTTCTCAGAGTAGGCAGTCGCATGGTACAGAGAGGCATCTGGAGCAATCAGAAGATCTGGGTCTTGGTCTTCCCCGTAGACAAGAGCAACTCCGCCTCCTGGAGGTCGATAGTCAGCTGAGGAGTATCGGATGCTCATGAACTTCTCCCTCAGAGATTCTAGGGCTTCCCCTAAAGTCTTTCCCTCTTCCTCTTGGTCTTTAAAGAACTCCTGGAGGGAGGGCTTGTCTAGGAAAGCAACAGCCTTTCTAGAACTAACACGGTCCAAGTTGTGCTTGTCTTCTGGGTCAAAGGGATTATCAGAGACTAGGCTAGCCCAGTCTTGTCCTTGAATGGTTGGTCTGATGAAGTCCCCATTGGACAGAGAGTCTAAGATTATCTCCTGGTCTCCCAAGAGGGTTCCGGTAGACCAGAAGGGATCCCCTAGAGCAATGGGAACTCTCAGCTTGTTGGTGTAGCCTGCATAGTAGGTAAAGCTTGGGATCTCTACCCAGAGGGAATAGGTCCTCTTTGCAGACTGACCGACGGTCTCTAGGTCCCCCAAGAGATCTTGGATCTCGTGGTCCTCATATTCTAGGATGTGTCTAAGTCTCATGGTTGATAGGGTACGGAAACATTGAATGATCCTACCTATATATCCCTCGTGCGTACGGGTGGGCAGACGGGTCCGAGTTTATTCTATAGTACAGAGTTGTACCGTGGGTACAACTGAAGGAACGGAAATAAACAAATGCGGATCACGGAGGGTGGGAATGTGGATCAAATACCCCTGAAAGTGAGCTTGAAATTGGGGTGGGATGAGCTTGAAAGTCTGGGAAGGCTGGAAGGACTTGGTGTCTGGGAAAGACTGGAATGGTCTGGGAGGAGGTTGGAAAGACTGTCCAGCCAGCTTTCCTTATAAAGTGTCAAGTAGAACCTTACTAATATGTCAAATGAAACCTTACTAATATGTCAAATGGCGAGGAGAATTGCTTAGCGTAGCCATGGGCTTGTTTCTATGGCCCTACGTGAGGCCCCCTCAAAAGGCCCTCCCAGGGGTCCCCCAGCTTAGCGTATATCCACCCCTGATAGGGTCCCTATACGTGAGGGGCCCTTAACCCTCTAGGAGGGACCCTAAAAAAGGCCCCCTCCATCACCTGAAGGGGGCCTAAGTTCTACCTAATGTTGCTTTCCTGGTTCTGTTCTAGATGTCCTTGAAGTAGATCACCTCTACGGGACCTTCTCTGAAGCCTTCCTTTTGGATGATGACCCCGTGGACTAGCTTCCTGTCTGCTGGGTCTATGTTCCGCCACTTGGCTATGTAGCCGTACTTGTCTGCTGGGGCAAAGCCGATGGGCTCTGACCCACACATGCTGCCTAGGGTTTGTCCCTCTGCCTTGACGTGGGCTGAGGCTGCATAGTAGGAGCTGAAGGTTCCTTCTTCGTTGAAGGTGATTCGCTTGGCAACTGGTCTGCCTAAGTAGGTGTCTTGGGTTTGAAGTGTGTCTGTCATACGTGTGAATATACGGTCTTAGTCTACTGATTCGAAATCGATTCTGCTTCTCTCGGTTGAGTCTCCCTCGTACATCAGTTCTTCAAAGGCTTCCCCGTTGACTCCGTTCTCGTCTAGGAATTCGTTGCCTTCCTCGTCCTCATCGTCATAGTCTATGCCTCCCCCGTACTCTTCTACATATGCATCATAGCCTACTTCGTGGAGACTGTCGGTGATGTCGTCGTAGAACTCTTGATAGGTGGATGCCTTCTTGGCGGCGGCCACGATCTGATCTTTCTCCAGTACGTCCCCGATGTAGGCACCGTTGTCCTCTTCGGAGATCTGAACCTCGAAGGTTCCTTCTCTGAGGGCTTGAAGAACTTTAGTCTCCTTGTCTGCTGAATCGGAAACCTTCTCCGAGAATGGGATGACGATGGATCTAGTTGTGAGACCCCAGTAGCCGGAGTAGTCGTCTTCGTTGGGTAGAACTCCGATAAAGTTGATGGCTGCTTTCTCTACTGTCTTCATATGCTTAGGCTTCTGTCATTTCGTAAACTTGTGCAAGGGCTCCATCGCAGAAGAGGATGGAAAGGTCTTTCTTGTCCTTGCCTTCAAAGATGATGTTGAACATGCCGTCGTTGGCGTCGCAGATGTTGTCTTGGTCTAGTACCTCGATCTGGTTTTCGAATGTTGCTTCGAAGGTCTTGGCGTCCATTGTCTCGAGAGACTTAAGGGCTTGGGCTGTGGTAAACTTTTTCATGTGGTTGTTATTATGTGGTAGAATATATGGTCTTGATCTTCCTCATTTTTGAAGAGGCGATTGTAATAGTCTTCTGTTTCATCCTTTTGAGTTCTCTCTTTATCTCCATCTCTTTGAGGATTCTTTCTATCTCACTCAGAGCTTTCTGCATTCTCGGTGACTTGAGGGCTTCTGCTTTCTGCTTGATTGACTCGTCGTTGTTCATGATGTGTTTGGTAGAATATACGGTCTTAGATTGGGAGCCGGCGGATTCTGTCTGTGATGGCCTTGACCCTCCCCCTCGGGGTGGGAGGTGTCTTTAGCCATTTTGTTCCAGTGTAGATGTAGGTCTGGGCTTCCCAGTCGAATTTACTTTGATCTATGAATTTGAAGATCTGACCCACGATGGGAGACTTTGGAAACTCTATCTGGGATTTCCCGTTGATCCACTTTGGGTAAATTAGTTTTGGGTACATTAGACCAGTCCGATGTCGTCGAGTGAGTTTACTAGGTTTTCGTCCTCTGCTTCTACCTTGATTAGGAGTTCCGCCGAAGCCTTAAGCTTTCCCCTGAAGTCTGACTCTCCGACTGGGGTTAACAGAACATTCTTCTGCATGGTCTTGTCTACTCTCCAGAGTCCCTTGCGGTTGCATCTCTCGGGAAGGTAGACTATGTCTCCGACCTGTAGGGCCTTGATAGCCTCTTTGGCTCTCTTGTTGATGTCCTTGTTGTACAGCTCCACCTGACGGTTGAACTCCAGCAGTCTGAACCCGTACATGCGGTTGGCCTTGTTGGCCTTGGTCATCAGCCATTTTCTCTCTTGTAGGATTTCGTCTTTGGTCATGCTAGAATATACGGTTAGAATCTGCTGGGTTTAGCGTTCTTGTAATCTTCGATGATCTTCTCGTTGATGTCGTTGAGTTTCTTGTATTCTTCGATATGCCCCTCGAGTCCCGTGCTGTAGTCCTTCTGTGCTTGGTACAGCTCCTTCATAGAAACTACGTGATCGTCGGACAGGGTCTTGTATTCTTCTAGAGACTTGATATAGTTGTCCTTCACCTCGATCTCGACTTCTTGTCTTCTCAAGAGCAAAGACATCACGATGGTGTTCCCGATCCAGAGAACCCAGTTGAGGGAGTTGTGCATATCCCTGTATTGGCCTTTGATTCCATAGTCGACGGCCGAGATGACGCACATGACAATTAGACCAATGCAGAGACCGATAAAGATTTTATCTGCTAGTCCCTTTCTCATGCTTCCCCTCCTTCTGAGTCTACTGGTGTATTGAGGAACTTTAATAGGTTCTCCTTCTCCTCTTGAAGGTTGTGAGCCTTGCCTTCAAACATTAGGGCTAGGAACATCCAGACGAATAGGGTGAACGCCGAAGAGGCTTGGGTCATCTGGCCTGCCTCCAGGAAGATGATGATGAGGGCTAACTGAATTCCGATCATTGCGATAACTGTGGCTCTAGCGATGAACCTGACGTCGATTTGTTGTAGTAGTGATTTCATAATATTATTAAATTGATACGTGATTTAAGAGGATGATGTAGAAGGGGATAACCCTTTTGTTGACTGAGTCTGCTCGGTTGTATGTTCTGGTGAGGTCGTTGTCGACTACCGCCTGAACAAACGATCCGCCCTGGATTCCTCCGTCTCTCGTCTGGAGGACTGAAACACCAACGTTGATGACGTGGCTCATCTCTTCTTCCGTGAGGGTGACCGAGATCTGGTTTCCATACCATTGGTCGAACTCCTGCTTGACTCTGTCTTTGTATGTTTGTATGTCTTTCATTTAATATAATATACGCTGGGGTGGGTTAGTTTTCTCTGTTGCTTACAACTTGTTAACAAGTGCTTTATACTTCTCGTACTCTGATATTAGCTCAGTTTCCGGTAGGGTGACAACGAACTGGGCTGAGAAGGCGGTGAATGTCATCTGAAGCTCCAGACCAAACTCTCTTGCCATCCTCGGGTAGATGGTCATGTTCTCACCACCTTCGTCTGCGGTCAGAAGCTCCTCGATGGCTTCTTTGAATCTGCCTGCTTCTGGAAAGTATTCCAGGTTGGCCAGATTTGTCTCACTGCCTTTGTTCTTCTTCGACATGGCAGATCCCTTCCATGCTTTAGGGTTCTCTGGATCTACCCTCATGTAGCCTTTCTTCTCCGCCAGAAACTTGAGCATATCACGGACGGTCGGGGTGTAGTGCCCGACCGTCTCTAAGTCTTCTGTTAGTGATTTGAATTCCTCTTCGGTCATGTTCAAATATACGGGAGGATTAGAATGGTGATTTAACGATGTTCGCCATGTCGTACTCTTTGGTGAGCATTCTGCCTGCCTCGACCTGCATTCTGCGACGGTCTGTGTCGTCGATGCGGAAGCCGTTGTCGTGGGTGGAGAAGTGGGTTAGACCGTTGATGACGTCCCAGATTGGAGTGCCCGTCTTGGCGTTCTTCTTCTGCTCCTTAGACATGGTGATCGTGTCGAGACCGGAAGCGTGGTATCTAGCTCTGGTCTTCTGTAGAGGAACCCACGCCTCCAGCTCCTTATACTCTGCTCCTGAGATTGCCTTCATCATGTGGTAGGCTTCCTCCATCTCGAACAGAGAGGCTTTGGTGTTGATTGCTGAGCGAACCTGCTCCTCGAACTTGGCCGGTTTGAAACCCGACTTGGCCATGAGATTTAGCTCGTTGAAGAAACCCTCCATTGCTCGGCTGTCGAAGGATGTCAGCTTCATGGTGTCCTCGAATGATTTTCCGATCATGCCGTTGGCGCACACTAGGCGGTAGAGGAAGGGAGAAACTTGGAACCCGTCCTTTGGGTTGTTGATGAAGGAGACGCCGCCGAAGAAGTCCTCGTCTTTGAGTCCCTGCATTCCCCACTGGTTCTTAGGGGAGGATGTCGAGATGAAGATGCTGCCCTCGTCGTTGACTGTAAAGTTGTTTACCTCCAACCCGTGTTGGTCGATGACCTGGGTTGCAGTCTTAAGGAATGAGTCGTTGGAGATGAGGTCCTTTGGAGATTTGTGAACCCCGACGATGGACTTCGTCTCTGGAGAAACTACTAGAGAGACGGTGGTCTGTCCCTTAGCAGCCATGGACGACTTCAGTCGGTTGATGAGCTGCTGGCGAGCCTTCTCTCCGAATGCTCCGGTGAATGACTTGTCGAATGTTACTGGTAGGCCGACTGCCTTGATGGTGTCTTTAAAAGCCTGGTTGGACATTGGAATGTGCATGCCTTCTACCGCGATGGTCTTGTCGTTGATCACCTCTAGGTTCTTGAGGGAAACCTCTTTGCGGATGGGCTGGAGCTCGATCGCACGCTTTGCGGTGGAGTCGAATACGTCTTGTGATAATGTGGTGTACTTCATACGTTTGAATATACGGTCTTAGTTGGAAACTTTAGAGATGACAACCTCGTAAAAATTATCACCAAAGGTGACATCATTTAGTTTCATTCCCATCTCTTCTAAGATGGAGGAGAACTTATCAGGACGTGTCGCGAACTCGTGGATAGCCTTCTCGAACCTGCCAGAGCCGGGAAAGTTTGTTGGCTTTATCTCAGATTTGTATTCTGCGGGTTTTACTTCTCTGAAGTGAACGGAGAAGCCCACCCGCTTGGCGTAGGAGCCTCTGATGTGGGCTAGCATGTCCTTCACCGACGGGTCGTAGTGTCCCACAACTTCTAGTGTTTCGGTTAGGTCTTTGAATTCGTCTTCGGTGATCATGATAGAGTATACGGTCTTACTTTGGGAGTTTGATTATGATAACCTCGTGGGAGTAGCTGGTTTTGGTGTTCTCTATTCTCATTCCCATCTCTTCTGCTATAGAGGAGAACTTATCGGGATCCGCCGCGAATTCGAGGATCGCCTTCTCGAACCTGCCCGACTCCTGGAGGTTTCCTGTTAACACCGCAAGTATCTTGTCTCGATGTTTATGTTCTTCTCCGATTGGGGTGGAAGTGTACTCGATGGTGAATCCAACCCACTTGCCGGGGGATGCTTTGATGTGGGTTAGCATATCCTTCACTGACGGGTCGTAGTGTCCTACAACTTCTAGGGAATCGGTTAATGCTTTGAATTCGTCTTCGGTGATCATATCGGTTTTCAACGACGCAGGCTCCAGAAGGAGCCCTTAGTCGTTATAACACAACCACGAATTATTCTTTTTCAATTAGACCGAAGAGGGTGTCGAACGCTTTGTCGTCGTCTTCGATCTGTGCTTTCTCTGCTTCAAATATTTCCCTTGCGTCCTCGTCGATGGAGAACCTTCTGTCGTCGTAGGAGACGTCGCCTGACTCTTTTAAAGAGAAGTACATTTTGCGGTTTACCTCGCCTCGGCGGTTCTTGGTGAACATGAGGTAGGAAGCCATCCCGTCGGAGTCGAAGCGAATCTCGAGCATGCCGGTGGTGTTGTGCTTCAGCTTGTTGGAGCCGACGAATACCCCGCCCTTGGTTACTTGTTGGATGACAAGGAATGCGGTGTGGGTCTTAGAGTCGTTGCCTGCAAGGTTGTGACGGATCATCATGTCGATGAGGAACTTTTCGCTGCCCGAAGTGGTCATGCGATTGGTCTCTTTGATTGCTTCTTGAACCTCTGCGAATGAGTCGATGAGGACAACGTCGTAGCCGACTTTTAAAGCTTCCTCGATAACCGTTTTAGGGTTGTCGTCTAGGTATTCCCCTAGGAAGAGGATGTCGACGTTGCCGAACTTGGGATATCGCTTAACGTATCCGAAGAGGTCGATGCGGGTCATTTCCGCCGAGATGAATAACACCCTTTGGCCTGCTAGGGCTAGGTCAGAGAGGATGTCGAGGGTGACTGTTGATTTGCCGACGCCTGGGTCTCCAACGACCATGTAGTTGGTCGCTCTTGGGATGCCGCCGTCGTTGGTGAATAACTTATCGACCGGTTTGCCTGTCGCCATGGGCTCGAACAGGATTGGGTCGAAGTTCTGGTCCTTCATGCGGACCAGCTCTAAAGGTCTGGTGCGGGTTGGTTCCCCTATGGTCTGAGTTGGTGGAAGTCCCATCTCGAGACGTTTGCGAGCTGCTGAAGCCCTAACTGCTTCTGCGATGCGAGCCTTTGCCTCTT